>ERZ869929.440-NODE-440-length-25902-cov-20.859287_pt1 | contig 25902 bp, 46 predicted proteins | sample MGYA00579312_ERZ869929 | MGnify/ENA primary metagenome ERZ869929 (study PRJEB32216, sample SAMN09231818) | wastewater metagenome | place: USA: Maryland | collected 2016-08-09 | study: EMG produced TPA metagenomics assembly of the PRJNA472060 data set (Reclaimed... | reverse complement strand
ATTGGGCTACGGCCGGCGCGCAATTCTTTCAAGCGGTAAGGAGTAGGTAATGGCTCTGGTTGATTTTGGCGTAACTGATTCGCGGCGCACTTACGTAAGCGAAACGGATTATACGACACGGCGCGGTGCGGACGAACTGAAAGCCAAGATCGAGGCATATTGGGCGGCACGCGGCCAGCCCGTCACGCTTCGGATTGTAGAGCGAGGATTTCACCCGACAGTGCGGCATGGGCGATGGGACATTATCTCAAATCTCATAAACGGCCTACCCTCAAACAAACCGCTTGCGCCATTCGCGAATACGTGTATAGATGAGGAATGAGCGGCGACATGCTCCCTGCTGAACGTGTTCTTAATGACTTGCGGAAAGCCTGTGATGCAGCTGGTTCGCAAGTCGCGTGGGCAGAAGCCAACGATGTCTCCCCTGCTCTGCTTAGTGAAACGCTTTCAAAGCGTAGAGACTTAAGCCCGGCCGTTCTTTCTGCGCTCGGCTATGAGCGCGTGGTTTTGTATAGGAAGCGCAAGTGACTTACGAAAAGCCAAAGTCACTGAACGAACGCCTTGCGCGTGGCCGCCCAACCTCATGGCCTGTCCATTGGGATGGTGAACGCCAGTACGCCCCTCGCCTTGGCGGCGCCTACGTTCGCGTTCCCTTCGGCCCAGGTTGCTACAAGTCGATTGATGAAGCTGACGCTGTAGCTTGGGCGATCAAGGAAGCGGCTCAAAAGCTAGCGTGGCCCGATGAAGAACCCAAGCCGGATGCTACGTGATCCAGGCGCAGGCCAGTAGCCGCCCGCTCCACTTAGAGAACTTAGACAGGAAGGAAACAGCTTGTTCATAACCGCAGATCAGGTGCTCGCGCACGCAGTCGGTGATTACATCCTGCAATCGCATTGGATGGCGACCGAGAAGACGAAGCGCTCGCTTGCGGCGGGTATCCACGCCGTGACGTACACGCTGCCGTTTCTGTTTCTGACACAAGCGCCGCTGGCGCTGGCGTTCATCTGCGGCACGCACTTTTTGATTGATCGCTTCCGGCTCGCGCGCTGGGTCGTGTGGGCGAAGAACGGTTACCTGTGGCGCCGTGACTCTGTGGTCCCACACCTCAACCTGCACCTGAAGCCAACCGCGACCGGCTATCTGGATGACGTTCCGTCGTGGCTGAGCGTCTGGCTCCTCATCATAGCGGACAACATTCTGCACGTCATCCTGAACGGCGTTGCGCTCGCTTGGCTCGTTTGAACCCCACCCCAACAACCCAAGAAGGAAGTAACGTGGAAGAGAGTGGAAAAGAAAAATGGACGCCGGGGCCGTGGAGTGTGCAGCCGAACGCTCACGACGTTCCCTGCATTGTGCAGGGTCCGAACTACCGCGTTGCAGTCGCGCACCGACAAGAAAACCGCCCCAACGAGGCGACCGCCGCCGCCAACGCGCGCCTGATAGCCGCCGCTCCTGCTCTGTACGAAGCGCTGCGCCGCGTGAATGGCGCGCTTCGCGTAATCCGCGAGCACATGGATAGCACGGGCAAAGAGTTGTCGCCTGTGTTCGATTTGGCTGACGCCGACACGCTGCTCGATGTCACCAAAGCCGCTCTCCTCCTCGCTAATACGGGAGAGACGGAGAATGGGTGAGGACGTAGTTCTGCCCGGCGACGACGACCTTTGGGTGATCCAGATCACTGGCGGGTACGGCTCGTTTTTGTTTCGTGGCAACGAAGACGACGCTGAGTTCATGCGCGCGAGCAAAGCGCAGTGGGAAAGCGCGAACGGCCACAAATGGCGTCTCGATGACGAGACCTATGGCAACGCGCCTAGCGGCGTTCGAGGTAACCGTAAGCAGGCAACGGCGCAGGCGCAGGAGTCCGCAAAGCTTCTGATGCACGTTCCGAACTGGCGCAATTATGGACGCTCGCCGGCGTCTGAAAAGGCGATAGCGGCGCTAGGACTGAACTCGCCGCAAGTCCTACCCGGAGAGGATGGCTCTCAGCCGTGAAACTCGCGCTGCACCCCCTTGATCTGGACGAGGCGAACGACATCGTTCGTCGGCTACATCGGCATCACACGCCGGTAGTAGGTCACAAGTTCAGTTTGGGTGCTGCGCGCGGCTCGCTGATCTGTGGCGCCGTGATCGTTGGGCGTCCGGTGGCGCGGATGCGCGACGATGGCGAGACGCTAGAAGTCACGCGCCTTGTGACGGACGGCTCGAAGAACGTCTGCTCGTTCCTTTACGGGGCCGCAGCTCGAGCTGCGTTCGCGCTCGGTTATCGCCGCATCGGCACCTACACCCTACCTGAAGAGGGTGGCGCGTCGCTACGTGGCGCGGGCTGGAAACTGATTGGCGAACGCGGCGGCGGCTCATGGGATCGTGGTGAGCGCCCGCGTGTCGATAAGCACCCGACGCAAGGCAAATTGCTGTGGGAACGGTCATGAATAATCCCGCCAGAAACCCGCCAAACCCGTCACTCGACTTCGACAAGTTGGACCGCTTGCGCGAACGCAGCGAGGCGGCGCTCGCATGGCTTGAGGCACGCGAGCCTGACTGCACTCAATTCAAAGAAGCGTCGGACGCGCGCAGCGTTCGTGCTGTCTATTATGACTATCTAAAGCGCTCGGCACCCGAACTGGTTCGGCTCGCCCGCATCGGGGCTCAAACCGAGCACAACTCAGCACAGGAACAGTCCAATGACTGATGCATCCGAACTTTCGCCAATCGATGAGCGCGCCATCTGGATGGCCGCTCAGATGATCCGCGACGAAACACGCCTCGCGCCGCATGAATTGGCGCACGCGATCATCCGTCGCTTGCAATTGAATGACTACATCGCTCTCGCCCCGCGCGGAGATCGCGTTGCAAAGGGCCAGTCCGAAACATGAAAAAAGTTGCAACATACCGCCCGCCAGAGCCCTGCAAGGATTGCGGCGGGCTGCACTTCGGCTCGGCACGGTGTCCGTATCTTGAGCGCACCGGCCCTTGTGAAATCTGCGACACCGACACCGTGTACGCGTGCTCTGACTGCGCGATTGATTTTAAGGGGCGCGTGGTGCGCGTTTGCACAAATCCAAACTGCCGCGACCGGCACGAGGAGAAAACTCATGCAAGCACCATCCGAGGTTCCCGAATGAACACGCAACCGCTCGCAGAATACGTTCACCACCTAACCGATTGCCCCACACGAGAGATTGGGCGCGGCGACGAGGGTTGCACTTGCGGTGCGCCTAAGATCATCGCTGACATCGAACTCGCCTACGGCCTTTTGTGGTGCGTTCTCGGCACGGACGAACGGACGCACCGCGCGCGCATGTTGTTGGCAAAAGCAATCGGTCCCGATGGGATGAAGCGCGGATTGCTAGCCGTTCCGACATGGGATCGCCCGAGCGACAAGCAGATGATCGACCTATTCCTACAAGGCGACGGTCCATGAGCAAAACTCAAACCGATAACGACCTCCAGAAGGTTCAACGCGGAAAGGATGATTGATGCTCGGGCTCGTAATGAAATGGATCGGCGAAGGTCGCCTTGAGACCAAGGCCGCGCGCACTTTCGATTACACGAAACGGCATTGGGGCCACGATCTCAGTTTCACGCCAATCGACGGCGGCATGAAGATGCGCGCTAATGGCTGGGGGCCAGCGCCAGCGGGCGGCGACGAACTCAAGCGCGAATGGATGGAGCCCGGTGACTTCCTAATCCTTGCGCACCCAGGCAGTCAGGAAACGGCACGCTATCGCATCAACAAGATCGATTACGCATTCAATCCTCGCGACCAATGGTTTGCCGACTTGAGCTTTGCACCGCGCAAAACTCAAACCGCGAACGACCCGAAACAGGAAGCATCCGAGGTTCCCGAATGAGCGACGATCTGCTTAGCGTGCTGAGCCGCGCCCTGGATAAATGCAACGTCGACGCCGTGGCGCTTGAAAAGCGCGCCGCCGAACTCCTGTCAAACAACGCGCGTCACATGCTGTTCGAACTATGCGAACCGGACTTCGCGTGGGGCCATCCAGAGCACAACTATATGACGCTCGATCCTTGGCAAGACAGAGACGCCAAGCTCGAACTCGTGGACGCCACCATGATCGAATACGGCGAGCCGACCGGCATGGACGGCTTGGGCGGTCGCACGCTGACAATCACCAGATGGGGCCGCGCCGTCTCAGCGCACTGCCTACCGTTGCTACTTGAGGCGCGCAAAACTCAAGCCGCGCTGGCCCCTGCGACAGACGTTGACGGCTTAGGTTCAGTGCGAGGCGAGCAATGAGTGACATTACCATTCGCTACTGGATCCAAACCGACAAGCAGGGATCGCGCTGCGATGGCGACTTCGAGGTCGATCGCGAAGGCTGGAATCTCATGTCAGAGGAAGAGCAGCGCGCAACCGTGCGCGAGTGCGTCTTTGAACATATCGAGTGGGGCTTCAACGAAGTGGTGAGAGAAGCTTGATGGTCGCCGCGCTCTATGTCGAAAAGGACGGTGCCTATTATGGCCTGCCGAACGTCGATCCGTGGGACGCGGAACGCGATGCGCGGACCTATGCCGGCCCCTTCCCTGTAGTGGCTCACCCGCCGTGCGAGCGCTGGGGGCGGTTTTGGCACGGCTCCACGCGCAAGCCGCACCAATACAAGAAGGGCGACGATGGCGGCTGCTTCGCCGCTGCGCTCTCCGCCGTGCGTTGCTTCGGTGGAGTCCTGGAGCACCCCGCCGATAGCGCGGCCTGGTCGCACTTCAATCTCAATCCGCCACGGCGCGGCGCCGGCTGGACGCATGCGGACTGGTGCGGCGGGCTCACCTGCTACGTTGAGCAAGGCCATTACGGCCACATGTCGAACAAACCAACGTGGCTCTACGTGAACAACCTACGCCCGCCAGAACTGAACTGGACGCTTGGCGAACAGCGCCTGCATCCGATCGCGCTGGAGCGCTACGGCTACGAGAAGGCCAGGCGCATCGGCATGGTCGCGATGATCGGCGGCAAGCACAAGAAGCGCATCCGCAACACGACGCCGGCCGCGTTTCGCGACTTGCTGCTAGGCATGGCGCGGTCTGTCACGGTCCTCAAGGCAGTCCAGTCCGAACACGGCACACGTACAGGAGAGACGCGTGACTAACGAAGAACTGTTTTCTGGCGTGGAGCTAGATGTGATCGAAAACGCTGGCCACCCCGGCGCGCTAGACTTTGACGAGATCGGCTTGGCGCGCCGCGTACTGGAGCTTCCTGATACCGGAAGCGATCATTGGTACGCGGCTTCCGCCGTCACGCTTGCCGCTGCTTACATTCGTTTGCGCGCCACCCTTCCCTCACGAGATGACGTACAGGAGAGATGAATGACGGACGAAACCGCGACGATCAAGGCGCGTTTGAACAACGAACAGAACTACGCTTGGCGCTGGTTGCTGGATCGCCTGGCCGACTATGTGCAGATGCGCGGCTGTCGCCAAGAAGACGATGAGGCGTTGGCGAAGCTCTACGAGGAGTCTTACGTCGAAGCGCACTTCTTGCTCGATCCCACTGGCAACGACATTGGCCCAACGGCTGACATTCTATCAGCGTTTCGCGAGACGCCCGCGCTGTGGCTGGAAGCCTGCCCTAGCGACCAAGTTGTGGTCGTGCCGCGCGGCATCCTGAAGAACCTTCTGGCGGCGCTCCCAGTAACCACTGACAGCCTAGGCACGCCAACCATCGATATGCTGGAATATTACGGCGCTGCCTTTCTGACGGAAGGCGCGGCGCGCCACAAGTACGAGCGCGACGCTCGCGAGATACAGGGCGCCGAGCGAGCAAAGGTGATTATTGACCGCGTGATTGCCGATCACGCGCAGGAGCGATCTCAAGCCGAAGCCAACCCGGATAAGGGGACGCACGAATGACGCACCTATCCAGACGAGATGCACTTGCGCTCGCGGTTGGCGCGGCGGCGTCGCCGCTGTTGCCGACTGTGGCAGTCGCGTCGCCAGAAGCGCTGTTTCCCGTGTGGACCGTTGGAACGCCCGGAGAGATGAACTGGCGCGTGATCGCCGCCGCCACCGAAGATGCCGCGCGCAAGCTATGGCTCGAATACGAGAGCCTAGACGATGCCGATGAGGATGACATTCCAGAGTTGGACATGCGGCCCACGAACGCCGCCGTTGTCGAGCCGCAGGAATACGAGGGCGAGCTGTCGCTTACCTGCGAGCAGTACGAAGACCTTGGCTGGGATCAAATCTGCGAACGCTGCCAGTGCGAAAGTGACCCCTCCAATTATCGGGTGCTCCCCGCGATGGAAGGCAAATCTAGCTTTGTCGTTTGTCACGACTGCATGCGCACCGAAGATTGGAAACACGTCGATCCTGACATGTACGAGGAGGAATTGGCGGCAGAGCGTGAATCTCAAGCCGCGCACTTCTCTCCAGAGGAAGCAGACGAAAAGGGTTCGCCATGAAGTCTCAGGAGCGCGTCACTGTAAAGACGACCTACGCGGGCGACCGCGAGCCCGATTACGCCCACTGGGCGGCGGATAGCTATGAGCACCCAGAAGCAAAGAAGGCTCTCGCCTTCTATCGCGCGGCGCTGAAATCCAAAACTCTGGAAGTCGTCAAGGTCGAAATCTATCGTGAGCTGATGCTCTACACGCAAACGCTGTGGGAGCGCTGGGAGAAAGAGCCGAGCGCCGACAGTGAAAGCGACGGCACGCCATGATGTGTTGCATGTGCGGCGAACCGATTGACGACGGACGCGCGATCATTTTTCGCGAAGACGGCGAAGTGCGCTGCGGCATTCTTTCAGACTGCTACCAGCGCCCGACTTTACAAGTCGTCGCGCGCCCTATCGAGGACCAACGCGGAGAAGACGAATGACTACCAAAGAGCCAACGCCATTCGACCGCGAGCGCGAGGGCCACCAGCGCCAAGCGTTCACGTTCTATCGTCTCGCGCAGGAAGCCGCGACGGAGGAACTGCAAGACCTTTGGCGGGCTGCGGAATCGCAAATGGAGATGGCGTCGCTAGCCAATGCGCCAGAGATTGCGGCGCACCACGTCTCGAACGCCGCGCTCTTTGCTCGCACCGCGCAGTCCGTTGAGCGCAGGTTGGCTAATCCAGAGCCACCACCCGAAGCGCCAGCGGAAACCATACTTCGCGAAGCGCGGCGGAAGGCTGCACAAGCGGTCATCAAAGAGAAAGCCGAACGAACCCGGTTTGAGAACCTAAAGAAGAAGTTCGAAGCGGACCCTCTCAAGGAAGCGTCCAATGAAGAAAAGTGACGAGCAGCGATTGCGCGAGCGAGCGATCAATATTCGTTTGAACGCCTACTACAAGACGGGCGGCGTCGGCGTTGAGATGCTGGAAGCCGAGCGCAAAGCCAACGCGCTTGAGGATCAAGCCAACGCGCTCCGCGAAAACCCCTCGCAGGATGACACTCAATGACGGAGATGGTGAAACGCGCTGGTGAAGCTGTGATCGCCGCGCTGAAACGTCCGTTCGGAGACTTCTCCCCTGCTGAGATGAAAGAGCCTTGGAACGTCGCGGCAGGGCGCATGGTGATTTTGGCAGCGCTTGATCCAGAGGATGAGGCGCGTGTGCGATACTACGCAAAGCGCTTACGTGAGGTGGGGCCGGTCGATATGTCGGATCGTGACTCACAGCGCGTTGTGCGGTTCGTGCTTGATTTGCTCCGCAAGGATGTCGCCTAGGGAGAGTGAAGTGCAGATTGAGAAGTTGCTGACTGCCGAAGCGCTCGCTGAGCGCGCCGACTACTACGACAAGTGGGCGGCCGACATTCGCGCCATGAACGGGATGAGCGTTGACGCGGATCACTCCGCCCAGACGGCTGCGGTGCTGCGTGCGCTGACACAAGAAACAGTTGACCTAGAGCACGAACTTCAAGAGGCGCGCGCCGAGCCTTGGCCCGAGTGGGCGGAAAAGCTGCTCCGCGTGATGGAGTCGTTTGGCGCTGAGTACGAATACGACGACGAGATCAACCTGCCTGACGAATTGGCGGAATGGCTCCACCACTACGCTTCTGAACTGAAGCGAACCGCAGCCGCGAAGGACTTATCGAGGGAAGCACGCGGAGAGGATGACACCCTATGACGATGCACACGAAAGACAAACTCGCTGCCGAGCTACACAAGGCGGGCCTTGGAAACATGGCCGTGCTCGCGGCGAGCGGGTACTACCACGACTTCCTCTCCCCTCTTGCAACGCCGTGCCTGCAACTTGCTGAGGATTTGCAGAAAGCCGGCACGCCAGCCGCTCTCGCTCTTCGTGATCGCCATTTGAACGGCGACTTCGATGCTTCGCCCGAAGAAAGCGAAGAGTGGTTTCAGCGTGAGGGCAAACACCACCTCATGTCTGACATTCTCGACCGCAAAAGAAAGAACCGCTGATGGGTTATGATCCACAAACGGTCGCGCACGAGATCAAGTATCCATGGCGCGCGCATTCCAAGAAGTGGTGCGACGCCAAAGGCTATAAGCCCGACGACTTCATGCGCCGCTATCGACCGTCATTCATCACCATCTGGCACGTCGATCCAGAGCGAGCTAACACCGGCAATCGGCGGGACGATAGTTGCGGTTGGTTTGATCGTACTCCGGGGCGATACACCGATGCTGTCGCTTATGTGCTTAAGGACAAAGCCTTCATCCACGAAGTGGGGCTGACGCTGGCGCGGCGCGTGAACACCAATGCCGTGTTCTATGAGGGCATCTCCGAAGAGCAACTATCTTGGCGAAGGCTTTCCGCTGCTGATGCGCTGGCGGTCACGTTGATGGTCGCGCAAGAACTGGAGACGCGCCGCTACTGGAACGGGCAAGACGGCAAGCGCGGTGCGTGCAATTCATTCTGGGCGCGCGTGCTTCGCCCACGGCGCTCCGTCACTGACGAGGCAATAGGTCTGGCGCTCAATCCGCTCGACAATCTCTCGTCGGCGGAATGCCCCGAGACTATGGTGCGCCTCGTCGCGGCGGCACTAAACCGGCGCTTCAAACCTTGGTGGCGCCACCCTCGCTGGCACGTCCACCATTGGAAGCTTCAAGTTCACCCATGGCAGCAATTCAAGCGCTGGGCGTTCGCGCGCTGCGCTGGATGCACGAAGGGCTTTCGCTGGGGTGAGAGCGTCTGGGGCTACGGTGACGCGCGCATCTTTCACGACACTTGCACCGAACACGGAGTGCAGACGCGTGGCGTCGGAATGGACCCAAGCACGGCGCAGCGCGAAGACGGATCAGCACAGGAAGGATGAGTGATGGATTGGGAATTGGTCTCGTTGGTGTTCTTAGTGATTTCGCTGATCGCCTGCCTTGTCGCTCTCCACTTCAATCTCAAAGCGGGACGCCATCTTAAGCGCGCGCATGAGGCATTGGCTGAAGCCCGAGCTGCTTTGAAGGATACGGAATGAGTGACCTACTTTCTAGGTTGATAGCCGCCGCCGCGAACACAACGACGATGGCCGACACCTACAGGCTAGGCGAAGACGATGCACGCGCCGTTGTTGCTGCGGTTATCGCTGCGGCTGATGAGGCCGGATTCGTGTTCGCACCGAAAGAGGCAACGGCGGCAATGCTTCGTCCAACGTTTGCTGATGGCGGTTTAGTTTTTGATGTTGGCTATGTCGAATATGGGCCGCTGACAGATGCGGACATTGACCAAATTGCGCGCGAGATTTGGCGGTCAATGATCTCACTCGCACTGGTCCCGAGCAAGGAACAACCCGGAGAAGACGCGCTATGAGTTGGGGTGACGAGCAGCGTGCAGCAGTAATCAAGCTCATGAAGGATGACGGCGCTCTGCTTGATCTAATGCCATCAGATGTGGCCCGAGAGTTTGCGCGCGCCAATTTGATGAGCAGCGGCATCTTGTGGCCGGACGGAAAGCTTGGCCCGAACTATGGCGGCGATGAGCGCCCCTACCCTTCGTCGCGAAAGCGAGAAGACGAAGAGCGCATTCATTCCGAGCGCTTCAAGGCCCTGCGAGAAGAATGGCTTCCGAAACTTCAACAAGAACAGACAGGTGAAACGTGAGCCTTTCAGTCTTTAGCGTTGTCACCGGATTCATCGGGCTGCTCGCTGCTGCCCTCATGGTCCGCATGACGCACAAGGCTGCGTTCCCCGATCTGCGAACGCGCAACGTCGCCAATGCGTGGCTCAATCTTTTCATCGCTGGCGTGCTCGTGCTGGCTGCCGTTGTCACGTCGAGCATGTCCTGAGTGATACCCTGAGCGGAGAGGATGACATCCTAGTGGAAGACGAATGGAAGATCGTGCCGGGGTTTTATGGCGCCTATGAGGTGACGCGCTGCGGGCGCGTGCGCCGCGTCGATAGCAAGCGCGAACTAACCCAAAGGGTCACTCAAAACGGCTACGTGACTGTAGCCATTCTTGATTGATCGCGATGGGCCAAGCCGGCGGCGAGGTGTGATTGCCCATCGTTGCGCCGCGGATTTCGCCGTCCTCTACCAACACGTCCGCCGGTGAAGCGAGCGCGATGCGGGCGCGGAGCAGGATGGAGAAGAAGGTCTCGATGCCGGCGGGGACGCCGTCCGGGTGATGCGCGAAGAGATAGAGCATTAGCGGATCGCGCGCGAAGGCTTGCACGAGCGCGGCGATCGCGGCGGGGGCGTCTGCGGTGGTTGCGGGTTTGATGGTGAACATTGGGCGACGCTAAACGTCGAACAGTGTCGCGCCTTTCGCGCCAGCCGCAGTCTTCTTCTTTTTGCGACCCGAAGCGGAGTGGTTCGCGTAGGTATCCCACGTAGGCTCGTATTCTTCGGCTTGGTTGCCCCAAGCCGTCCAACCTTTGCGAGTCCCACGCGCGAAAAGCTCTAGGTACGGACCTGTGCTACACGCTTCGATGATGTCGTAGGTTTCGTCTGGCTTCCGCGAGTGCTCGCGTTTGCGCGCCGGGATGATGTTCACTTGCGTGCGACCGGCCTGACGCGTGCGGGCATTCTTCCCGCGAACGCCAAAGAGCAGAATTTCAGTCACGTTGCGGAAATAGAAGCCTACGCCGCGACCGTCGGGGCCGCCGTCCTTACGCGTCTTGTACCAGATGATATTGGACTTGTAGTTGAATCCCCACGATTGCATCACGCGCAGGCCCTCGGGGAGGAGTGCGTTCGGAACCCACAAATAGAGGTGGCTGGTGTCTGCGCCGTAGTCGCCGATGGGCAGTGCGCAAATTTCGTCTGTTGTCATGGTAGAGTAGCGCGCGAGCCGCTTGTGCTCGGGCGCCATTTTCCCGGTGCGGTTTGTGAACTGCCACGGCGGATCCGCCAGGATGGTGCCGAAGCGCTTGCTGCGAAGGCTTTTCGCTAGGTCGAGCGTCGCTTCCAATGAACTCATCCTTTGGGGCTCCGCTCTACGACCCAAGTCTCAGTCACCTGATTCCGTCGATTTCGCCGAGTCTGAAGCGCACGATGTTGACGGATCGGCCCAGCAAGAAGCACTATGATGTTCTATATGTGTTCCAAAGGCAAGTCATGTCCGAACGCAATCTAGAGTGGCGGCCAGGCAGCTTTTCCAAGAATTTCAGCTGGGGCCAAACCGATGGTGGCGGACTTGAGCAGCTCCACCGCGCGATCAGAGTGGGTTTTGAGGGGAAGCTGGCCGCTGTCGAGCGAGATAGCTTTCGCAAGCACACCCATGACGCTGGGCTTGTCGATCTCATCCCCGCTCACAACCCGAAGCGCCGACACAAGCTGACGCCAAATCAGGTGCAAGAGGTTCGCGCGCTTTGTGCGGCCAAGGAAATGACGCGACAACAAATCGCTGACAACTACAAAGTCAGCATCGCTCAGGTGCATCGCATCGCGACGGGCAGGCAATGGAAGAACCTGCCGCCACTTGCTGCGTAAATTGCAACGGCCTTAAGTTACTAACAAATGTTGCCAATACGTTCTTGCCGTAGCGCGAGCACTTAGCTAACCTCTCTTCAACACGTTCAGCCGAACGTCATCCTGTCCGCACGACGCCTAGCATGAGATGCGTGCGGCCTGAGATTTGGAGAGCTTAGTGAGCGCGCAACTCGCAGTAGTTAGGGCAGAAGCCCCGAACCCAGCCGAACAATCCGATACGCTCAATCCAACGGTGGGCGAAATCTTTGCGGCCTACATCGCCGCTCGCAGCAATCCGAACGCATACCGTAAGTGCAAAGCGCCGCGCGCGCTAACGATATGCCTGGCGGAACCGACAAAGCTTTGGGCTGACTGGCGCATCAACGACTTCAAGAAAGGCTCACGCCAGCGCGTTGAAGATGCCGTGCAAGAATGGCTTGAAGATTTGGAGCCGGCCACATGCCGCAAGCGTTGCACGATCATGCGCGCCGCGTTCCGTCATGCTTGGAAGTACGAGCTAATCGACAAAGCGCAAGAGCCGTTTTTTGAATTGCCTCCTACCGGCCCTGCCCGCGAACGCGTCATCCATCCAGAGAAAGAACTACCGCGTCTCTTGAAGGAACTGGACCGCGCGCCGAGCCATCTCCGCTACGCCGGTTATATTCTACTTGTAACGGGCCAGCGTGTTGGCGCCGTGCTCGCTCTTACGTGGGATCTGGTTGACTTTGAAAACCGTGTCATTCGGTTTCGGGACACCGAAGCGCCAGAAGAACGCAGCAAGAAACGCCGCACGTCGCAGCCGATGGATGACTTTCTATTCAACCTCCTCACCGATGCGAAAGAACGCGCGACGTGCAATCACGTCATTGAGTGGAACGGACGCGGCATGAAAACTTGCTATCCAGCGCTCAAGCGGGTTTTACGCCGCGCTGGTCTTGGTGATTGTCGCATCCATGACCTCCGGCGCACGAGCGCCACGCTGGTTTATCACGGCCTTGGTGGAAACTTAGCGGCGGCAGCGGCGCACATCGGAGACTCCGAGGCTATGGCTGACGCTGTTTACGTGCAACGCACGGCCGAGACGAATCTTCCCGGCATCAAAGCCGTTTCCGCTGTGATCGCTAACGCGCGGAAAGCCGGATAAACAAAAGGGCCGCTCCTTGCGAGGAAGCGGCCCAGTTTCTTTGAGGAGAAGACGGCGGGGTATCTTCGCGCGCCACCCCGTGGACGCTGGCAACGGTCTCACTGGGGAAAAAGACAAAAAACCCAGTGAGTGTGCGAAGGTCAGTTCAGTACGTGGCGCCAAACCTTACCGCCCCAAATCATATGGACGAGCTGGTGAGTTACGCCGAATTGTGCGGCAAGTTCTTTAGCGGACACGCTTCCTTTTGAAGCTCGAATTTGGCGAACGTGATTGTCTGCCAGCTTGGCTCTGCCATTATTCTTACCTCTATTAGCTCGCCCCTTTTCTTGACAGTCGCGCGAGTTGTCCGCCGGGGATCCAAGAAACAAATGCGCTGGATTGCAGCACGGCGGATTATCGCACTTGTGGCAAACAAACTGACCTTCGGGAATGTCACCGATGGTCGATATGTAAGCGACGCGATGCGTCATGTAGCTCCGCTTCAGTTGTTTGCAGACAATGACACCGTATCCGAAATCTTTCTTAGCGCCCGCCCACTCCCAGCACTCTTCTGCGCTGCGCTTAGGTAGCTTAGCCCAGAATTTTTCTGTGATGTGAGCGGGCACCATGATAACGAGAACGCCTACAGTTCGAGGCGAAAGCCAAGTGTGATCTGATCGCTTGAAAGATCGACATCGCCAAAATCTGTGGAGAGGTCAGCTTCAAGGTGGCGCACTTGCACCTCGCCAACCACGGCATCAGAGAACCTATAGGCGCCGCCAAATGCGTAATTCCAGCCTTGGCCATCGCCGGTGATTTCGGTTCCAAAGATGGACGCGGAGGCATCCACGAAGTCCACACCGGCGCCGGCAAAGACGCTGGCCCGATCGCCAACGTTCCAGTCCAGAAACGCGCTGGCGTGATAATCGAGGGCTTCACCTTGGATTGCCGGGCCGCCGAAGTTCAGATCGCCTTGGAGACGGTCAACGCCAAGCTCAACGCGAAACGGACCTACCGCCTTACCGACCGCCACGCCGTAGGTCATGTCATCCGAGAAGGAGACGCCCGAGACTTCGGTGTTCGTCGCCTGCCCTACTCGCACAGCAGCGTAATCGACAACCGACGCATCAGCATTCGTAGCCAGCGCATTGATCCCTACCAACGCGGCAAGAGCCACGCCTACTTGAACAGAAGACTTCATATTTTCTAGCCCCGCTAAAAATGGAAATGCTGGGTTGCCTCAGGTACGGCCCAGCTCCATTTGCGCCGCCACAATCACCTTGGCTGTGGAGACCCTTTGGCTTGGGAAGGTTGGCCCAAAAAACCTTCACCGGTCGTTAACGGCCAACGGGTCAAATTATGAGCCGAATGACTATAGGCTCAGGACCGGACCACGAGGAGCGCTACACTGCGACCAAGGTATTTGCCTTGGCCCTTTCGGCTGTGGTCGCGATCTACGGGTTCATGGGCTGGTTCAGCGCTGGCGAGTTCTTTAAGGCCATCGTCTGCTTGCTGGCCCAAGGGCTCGCGATTAATTCAGCCATCGCCGCCCGTCGAGCCTTCTCTAAAGGCAAGCCATTTCATGGGCTTGGCGGTTTGGCCTTTACTGCCGGCTTCGCCCTATGGTCCGAGCAAGGGCTGCACCATGCATGGACCGCTGACGGGTCCGAAATCAGCCCCCTACTCACATGGTTCCTTTGCATCGTTGAGCCGCTGTTGTTCTGGTTCACTGAATCCGTCCAACTGGCCCGCAAGCCTAAGACCGCTGAGGAGGCCGCCGATGAGGCTCTGGCCGAGTTTCGGGCCGAGCCTGTGAAGCGTAAGCCGAACCTACGGACCATTGCTGGCGGGCTCGGTGGCGCCGCTGCACTGGCCTTTACCCCAGCCGTGGCCCGCGCGGAAAGCCTGGAGCTTGACGCTATCTCAATGCGTGAGCCAGTCCGCAACTTTGAGCCAAACCGTGCGCAGGCGAAACTACTTTTGGCCCAAGGGCTCACGCCCTACAAAGTTCACAAGTCCACTGGAGTCCCGCTTTCGACGTGTAAGCGGTGGGCTAAGGCCGCTTAAGGGGCTGTCTGAGCCAGCCTGCGGTTATAGTCCGCACACGCCTCTAGCGCTTCGTCGCCCTTGGCGTTGGCGGCGTCCAAGGAGCTTTCGACTTGGACGCCATAGTCCATGAAGTAGGTGACGGCAGCGGGCGGAAGCGTTTCCAGAATGGCTCGATCAATCGGGCCTGGTCCTGGCTCATGCGTCTGGAGCGATGCTGGACAGATAATCGGTCCGAGCCCGAGCGAGACGTTCGGCGGATTGTGCGCGCAGGCCGTCGCGGTGAGCAAGATAAGCGGCGTACTGAGCTTCCATATCGGGTGCATTGGCTATCTCTTGGCGAACACGGGCTAAATTAGCTTCACGTGAAACCCGTAAACGTTCTGCTTCTTGCTGGCGGTCAATGCGATCAAGAGCCAATGCACGTTCAGCGCTGCGGGCTCTGTTCTGAGCCGCCATGTACTGCTCTTGCCAGAGCGCGCGCTCGTCCGCTGCGCCTTCGGCGTAGCGAGATTCCCCGTAAAAATATAAGATACCGAGCACAAGCGCGGCGACTGCCACGCACCCGATTAAACGCCACGGCACACCGAAAGGCATCGAGATGCCCGAGAGGAATGGACGTATGGTAGGGGCATCTTGCTTTAGGTTTTGCGCGGCTGGCGCTGGCGGCGTACCCGCGACAACCGCCAGCGCCGCCCCACCAGCGCGTCTAATCTTGGCCCAGTGTTGCGTAGTCAAAGAGCCAGCGACGCAGCCGAAACAAAATGCCAGAAGCACCAGCACTAGAGAATATCCAGATTGAGCATGTAGGCGATCCAGCCGGCGCCAACCACGATCAGTGCGGAGACAAAGAGGAGGCAGGCAGCGCGAACGAGGGCCATTAGGCAGTCGCCACGTTCGTTAGCGGCGGCGTATTGATAAGCACCTGATCGCGCTTAATCTGGTGGCGGTTCTGGAAGTGCTGCAACATCGGGAGCAGCACCAAAGAGCCGAACGCGGCCAAGCCCTGCAGATCGATTTCACCATGCAAGGCGAACCGATAAAGCATAACAGCGCCAAGGCCGAAGAGGAAGAAAACGGCCGCTGCGGCAATCGCTGCAATGACCATAGGGCGCAGAGCCCGGTTTAAAAGGTCAACACTCATGACCTAATTGTCCGCTTCCATCCATGCGAGGAGGGGTTTCCCGTGAAGGGGCTTGCCGAGGAATGAGAGCGGGGTAGGTTTGGGCCTATCCGAGAAAAGGAGTGACGCGATGGGCTATCGCATTGACGAGATGCCGAAGAACTGGGTTGGCGTTGGCGAACAAATCGCCGCGCACGAAGAAAACGTCTCGCTCTTCCCGGCAGCACAGACGGTCGAGCAAATGCACGCCGCATGGTCTCAAGTACCAGAAGAGCATCGCTCCCGCGCCTGCGTCATCACGATATTCGGAGATGCGACGAACTACTTACAGATCGGGTACTTCGTTTAACAAAGAGGCGATCAGGCTTGGTAGAAAACTTCGACCATTATGTTCTCTAGGCGGATAGCATCCGCTGAATTTATGAGTTCCGCCGTCACGACGAGATCAAGCGCGTTTGCTGTATTCTGGGTTCCGGTCAGCGTGCCACTGCCAGCGCCCACGCCGGTCGTTGAGGTAGGGGCGCCCACTTGGGATGAAGCACTATTGCGATTGAAGAAGACGGGGATGATCCCCTGTGAAAGCGTGGTGTTTGCGAGCTGCTGGCTGTGCATCAAATCGCCGGATAAACCGCCAAGTCGCACGCGCAAATTCTTCGCGGCAGCGGTGCCAACGACTGAAACCGATGCGCGAACGCACACCGCCCCATTGGGACCAATTGCCCCCGCTGGAATGGTGATCGTTCCACCATTCAGAACAGTTTCTGCGGTCGTGCCTGTGTGCGAAGAACCCTGCACACCGCTGGCCGCGAGGACATACCAGCCTTTGAGGTTTTGCTGTGCGGCTTGAGCGGTAGCCCCACCTGTGCCGCCACTCGCGACAGAAACGACCGCAAGCGGTTGGCCGCTCGCTTTTTGAAAAGAGAGGCAAAGCCAATTTCCAGAACCCAATGAAACAAAAGTCGCTGTGTCATTGGCGGCAGTCGTGATGTTGGCCGCACCGGGCAGGATTAATGATGTGGCATTGTGCGTAAGCGTAAGGATGCCGGTGAACCGCACGCGACGGACGCCGCCGGCGCGAACCGTTCCAAGCGCTGAAATGCCAGTCGTGCCAGTGATGTCCGTGAAGTCGGCGCCATAACGCGCGAGATCAGTGGTTGAGGCAGACGGCGCATCTGTGCCTTTAACGCCGCCACCAAGGAAGATAGACGCGCCAGCTTCAGCAATAGGAAGCGGGCTGCTGTTCTCAGTATCGAGCGCGTCAATGTAAACCGGTCCAGCGCCGACAGTATAAGTGCCCGTGCCCTTAGCGACGGCGCGCACCGTTGTTGAAAGCTGGTAGATGTATTCGCCGCGAACGCGCTCGCCATCCGTAGCGCCGCCGCGCCATTCAATCGAGTCCGTAGCTGAGCCGCCAGCGGCTTTCAAAACCCGTAGATCATGCCAGACGTTATTGTCGGCGTTCTCGCAAATGATGCCCGTGCCATTGTAATGGCCTACGTCCACATACTCGAATTGATTGAAGCTGATGTTGGCGACACTGCTGCCCTTAAGACGCAAGCCCGGCGCTGTATTGGAATACTGGCGGCCGATGAAGCGAATGATGTTGCGCTGGCAATCCTTGGCTTCACCAAGCGTCGTCGCTACATCAAGCTCAAAGCCTGAAGTCGTGGCTTCCTGCGCATAGACATCGAACTCGCCCCGGAACACCGACTTGACGAGCAAGCCCTTGGCCGCGAGCGAGTTGCAGTTGAACGAGACGCCAATGATGCGAACGCTGTCCAGACGCTGAGCGCTTGCACCTTCGGTCGGCGCAACCGTCATCATCGTGAAGCCAGAATTGGTGATGGCTTTTAGGATCGTGCCACCAGCCGAGCCAACGTCATGGCTGGAACTCGGCCCCGCGCCGACTATGGTCACGCCAGAAACGGTAATGTTCGGAAGCGCGCCAGAGATAGCGTAGGTCTTCGCCGGCATGTAGCCACAACGCGAAGACGACGCCATCACAGCGTTGAGCCAATTCGTCAGCGGCGTTTTATCGTCGGTTGAACCATCGCCAACGGCGCCGAAATCTTCTGGCGAAAGCATGTCGCCAAAGCGCGCGGCAAGAGTGCGTGCGGTTGTTGACCCAGCAGCAGTTACAGCGTTCGAGGATCCGTTATTTTCAACCGGCTCTGGATTACCGTCCGTGTCGAAGCCAAGGATTTTGCTAGCCAGCAACGCCTTGTGTGGAAGCGCCGGCATGGTCGCTTCTGGGTCGCCGTCATCCATGCGAAGCGAGCGCGCGATCTGATCGCTCAAACGCTGCAGCTTCATTTCGTCACGATCTGCGAAGCGGTTCAGCGCTGCCTGAACATCCGTCTCGCTCTCGAAATCCACCTCTTGAACTAAGTCGCCATCCCGAAAGATAACGACTTGCTGGTCTGAAGTAGGGGCCGTTACGAACGTGATGGTCGCCGTGGCGTAAATGCCATTCGACAAACCGGAACCCATAAAGGTATAGTTCGCCGGGTTCGTTTGAAGCGTGCTTGTATCGGTCGTTTCATCGACCAGATAAACCGTAATGTCAGAGGCGCTGATAACCTTCCGAGGAAAGCTAAATGCAACGGTCACGCCATCACCTGAATAGGCGAAACGGCTGTCTTGGGTGCTTACGGTCATGGGAAATTATCCCATGACTGTACCTTGCGTGGGGTTACGTGCCTATGTTTTCGGCTTTACATCCTGCCACGCTCGGTTGGTTCGGATCATGTAAATATTGCCGGTCCTTACGCCAAACCGAAGAGCCAATTCCCTCTGACTGACGCCTCGCAATAACTCTGCCTTTATCTCCGAGACTTGATGCTCGTCTAGAAGCACGCACCCACGATTGCGCGCTTGCTCCAGTGGAGTTGCCCATCGGCAATTGGAAGGCTCATAATCCCCGAGCGGGTCTATGCGATCTAACGTCATGCCATTGGGCGGACTGCCCATGTCATCACAAAAATTGACAAAGGAGAGCCAGCGGTCACACACTTTTATCCCTTTGGCTCCGTATCTTGGGTACCCGTCATTTTTGGGATCAGTGCAACGATTAACCATTTTATTCCATCGAGTGTACATCGCAGTCGGTTTGCCATTTTGGGTCGCTAGCCCCACTGGATATTTCAAGTTGCGATTACCATTCCTCTCGCGGCCAACCTCTCTGACAAGACACCCACAAGATTGCGTTGGCTTGGCTTTTGTCAGCTTTCGAGCATCATAGTGCTTTTCCACTCCACAATCGCAAATGCACATCCACCGAACAGGGCTGCGCTTGTAGAGCGCAATTACAATAAGCCGGCCAATTCTTTTCCCGGTGAGGTCTCTAGGGTAAGGGCGGGCCATTATTTCTTCCTCTTCATATGCGCCTCAACCATTTCGTAGAGCTTCATTTCAATAAAATTGGAGAGCGAGCGGCGCTCAGCATCAGCCAGCTTTTGCAAGTCCTGCTTCAGCTTTGCGTCAAGGCGCATGGAGAAGGGTTCTGTTTTTGCCATATCTTGTGTGTAGCAGGTATACGGAGCGCTACAACTAAATGTAATTTAATGCGCTACAATGTTGACATAGGCCGGGCCACTTGGTATATTCCCACCTGTCGATCCGGCCCCCGCCGCACCGAACTAGGAAAACGCCGAAGAGGTTGAGCCGCAAAGGCCTCAAGAACGGGAAGAAGTCGGGGACATCCAGACGACATTTTAAAACGGACCTGGGCCGGCTGGAGAAGCTTGCCTGGGTCTTTTTGCGTTAGGTAAGGGGACTGCACATCCCCGCCCAACAAACCGCCACGCCGGGGCCAGCCATCGAACTCTGAACCCCGGCGCGCGCTTTCTTACGAAAGGGGCGTTAGCCCAATGACTGATACTAAACCGCTTCGCGCGAAGCTCAAGCGCGCATGGAAGGCAGCCTGCATCTCAGGCCGAAACCTTCCGCTTACGCTGGCGTCTTTTGGCGTGCTCACCTGCGTTGAACTTTTCACCGCCGCTGGCATCAGCCAATCGACAACGGAAACGGTCAATCTTCTTGGCGTGGCGATTTCACTTGCCGCGTTGGAGATTGGCCTCAGCTACGGGTCTGGGATTTTGGCGGTCCTAGGCTTTGGCTCTGTAGCTGAACTTGAAGCTGATCCTCGTCCAAAACATCGCGAGCGAGCGAAGGCGGCGCAAACCGTCTCCCGCGCGCTCCTGATTATCCCGATCATCTTCTTCACCAACGCACTCTCGTTACAGGTGCAGCGGGCGTCTCGTCTCGAATACATCGAGTCCGAGCGCTACACAATCGACCGCGAAACGGCGATTGGTCACTGCATCGAACTTGCTCCGGGCGAACAATGCTACGTGAGTTCAGAGCAAATGGCCGCCGCTCAGATTGAGCTAAAGAAGGCCGATGAAGTTCGCACCGCGCGCATTGATGGCGCATGGTTCGCGGCTTTGTTGGCGGCGGTTTTCGTTTACGGCACTCTCGGTTGGGCTAATACGGCCCTGCATAAGCCGAAACCGGAAACGCCTTGGGAAGCCAAGGAGCGTCAAGCGGCCGAACGTCGAGCGCGAGCCCGTCGCCGGCAGTTTGAAAAGAAGGCGCTGGAAATGGCCGAAGTCGCCAAGGCCCGCGTTGCTGACCGTCCCTCATTCATTCGGGGGCTCTTCTTTGGTCAGAAGTCTGCGTAAACTTAAAGCGCTCTCATCGAAAGGTGGGGGCGCTTTTTGCGTTTTCAGTTCGCCCGTTCCGGCATGTCGCCTTCAACCGCACGCGACCAATCAGGTGCGCGGATATCTTCCGGCTCCGCTGGGTTCCAGTAATAGGTTGTGCCTCGGTTGTTAAACTGGCGCTGCATTCGGCGCGCGTTGTAGCCAGGCTCAATCTCTTCTTGCAGAGCGTTGAAGATATAGCGCTGCAGGATGGAGTTAGACCACCACCAATTCGGAGCGACTTGTCTTTGAGCGAACGTCACGGCTTCAGGACCGAAGTTAGAATCTTCGCCGGCCGCTTCTTGGTTTAGGTTGCCAAGCGTAAGCTGTTGCACTTCATCGATTTGCGAGACGATAGGGCCACTCAGCGATGAAGTCAGCGATTGGCTGCGGCCGCTTGGATCTGAGTTAGCGAAAAGGAAATCACCAAAGAACCCAAGTCCGCCACCACGCATAAGGCCGGCGATGATATTACGCCGCCCTTCAGCCGATTGCGGATCGATGGCGCCAGGATCGCGGCCGTCTTTTAGGTCGTAAATCCAATTGATGAGCACGCCCATGGCCCATGTGCTCACAATAAGTGATGCCGCATAGGCTGCACGATTGCCGCCGCCGTCGATGGATTTTGCCAAGTCCCACTGGCGAGACATGAATGTCCATGGGAATGATCTGAACAAGAGTACGCTTCTGCGTAGCTCGCCGCCAAGCGTGCCTGCGCCGCTCTTGGTCTGATCGCCTAGCATCGCCGCGCGCTCGCGTGAACCCGCTGTGATGATAGCAGTGTTGGTCTCGTCTTTGATAATGCCTAGCAGAGCCGTTGCTGCACGGTTGCGCGTAAGAGCAGCGTCAGCACCAGGGAAGAGGGCGGTGATATCCGCATCAGGAATAGCATAGATCGATTGCGTGCTGAGCACAGTGCGATTACTGCCACGGCTTTCCAGTTTGGCTAGACGCCACACGGCCCACGTGTTTTCATCGATGTTCAGGCGAGAGAGAATAGCCGCATCGTCTGCATCTTTGAGATTACCGATGCTCTCATTGTGGCGCACGAGATGGCCTACAGCATCCATGAAGGTAAGGCCGAAGGCGGCCCGTCTTGCTTCAGTCACCCAGTTAAGGCCCGTTACCTTCATCGTGAAGGAAGCAGCGCGCGCGCCAATATCGGGGGCTGCGAGATTGTCGAAGTTAAAGCGATCCGCGTAGCCTGCCACTGTATCCGTGATAAGGCCCGCACGCTTTGCCCAGCGGCGGCCATTGCCAACGAACATAGCCAGATCGTTGATAAAGAGCCGTCCAGCATCTAGCCCGCGCGCCGCCGCTACGTGTTGCATGTTGACAGGATCAGTTAGCGATGCCCACACGGTAGAACCAAGGCTCTTAAACGTCGCCCATGAACGGAGAAACGAGGCTGTAGCGTTGAGGCCATTGCGCCGCCCGTTAGCATTTCCAGCGATATAGTCGAATAGATATTGGTTGTGGTCGCGGATGGTTTGAAGATGGTTCTTCTTGTCTGGGAAAGCTGACAGGTCTTCATCGTAAGCGCGCTGGATAAGTTGCTCTGCCGTCAACTCTGAGTTTGGCCCAAGCGTTTCAATGAGAGCAACGTCTCGCGCAATACTCCGCATGTGGAGGAGGAGGCTTTCCATCGCCCCCATCTCAGAATATTGTCCAAGCAATGCTTCCACGGCATCAGGGCGAATGTGAATTTCACGGTGAGCGCGATGGCGGTTAGCCGTAACGGACTGGGAATATTCCGCCGTCTCACCACGCAAGCGCTTATTGGCGCCGTCTGTCGTGATGGTCCGAAGCGCTTCATCCATAAAGCCGATGACTTCCTCGGTGGACATCATGCGCCCATCTTCATGGACGTAACGCTGGCGTACTGCCGCTTGGGCGAAGTCTTTAGCGATCAGCTTGCGGCCAGCTTCAATGTCCCCATTGCCCCGGCGCTTAGCCTCACGAATAACGAGAATGTCGCTCCAGCGGTGCGGCTCACCCCAATCTTCCAAGCGGCCGACAGCACCGCCCGCAGCATTATAGCGACGGCGCATCAAGTCTATGTAGTCATGCGCAAGCTTTGCCATGCGGGTAAATTCAGCCGGCACATTCTCGGTTATGCCTGCCAACGCTCTGCGGAGGAGGGCGTTCGTTCCCGGCTCATTGAACGGAATGAAACGCCAGATACCTCGGCGCTTACCAGCCTCGAACACATCAACCAACGAACGGACAGCATCGCCGTAAGCGCCTTGCGCGACTTGATCGACAGCGCCGCTCTCGGGGCTTTCCTTGCCTGCGGTAGGCGCAAAGATACGCGAGACAGCATCGCTACGAAGCGGAAGGTCTGGCGCTCTTGCGCCAATGCCGACTGCATCCAAAGCCGCCCCAGTAATGCCGCCGCCGCCGATCATAGCTTGACGTGGGTTATCCCGCGCCTCAGCTACATCCCGGTCCACAAAGTCATTCAGCGCTGATAGCCGGATAACGCGGCGCTCTAGATTATCCTTGCGCCGTCTGGCTTCCGTAACAATCTCGCGCGCCGCAGCAACGCCAGCTTCAGTCAGCCGCTCATCTTCTGATTTACCGGCCCATTCAGTAGGATTAGCGCGCGCAAGCAAACGTTGATGGCGTGCTACCCGTACCTCGATATCACGCAGCTCAGCTTGATTTAGCTCGCGGCCCATCTCTCGCGCTACTGCGCGGGCGCATGCGTCTCTCATTTGTCGTCATCCAGTCCTGGCGGGGCAGGCGGCACACGAGCGCCATTTGGCGTTGTGCCTCCACCTGGCGCCATATAACGCGTTGGTGTCGTTTGATCCCAAGCCCCAGGGTCACGGCCTTGAGCCACGCCGCTGCGGAGAGGGTCGTTGGAATTGCTGCTGCTCTGCATTGGAGGCTCAATGCTATCTGGTGGCGCATTGCCGCTGCGGCGGCTCGTATCGACGTTATCCCAGAGCGGTTCGCCTTCTGGAACGTCATAGCCTGTTGGTGCGTCTAGGCCTGCATTGACACCGGCTTGATGGCCTTCGCGCGCAAATCGTGCTTCTTCTTGGCGAACCGCTTCAGCGGCCATGTTGGTTCGATCTACAGCATAACCCAAAGGATCGGCATTGCGGCGAGCTGCATGAGAAACGCCCCAAGCCGCAGGGCCAGCCGCAGCAAGGCCAAGCGTCTGGCCTAGCAACTGACTAGCCGATGCCGCTTGCGAAGCCCCACGTCCACCAAGTGTAACAAACGAACGCCCAGCCATAGACCCACCATGACGGATCGCACAGCGCACCGCAGCCTCAAAAGCTTTCTTCTTAGCTACAGCTTCTTGTTGAGCTTCCACGCTCATCTCAATAGCCTCAGAGGCCTTAACAGAACGTCCAGTCCCCATGGAAAGCATCATGTTGGGATCGTCTTTTAAGACTTGCTCAAGAGGGGAGGCTTTGTCGTATTCCTCTTGGCGGGCGCGCTGGTCATCGAGGACCTTCTGACGCTCACGAAGGGTAGGGCCGTCAATCTGGTAGTCCTCATAAGGAGGTTTAGCCGCATCGTAGGGCTTCTCATTGTAGGATTGGCGGATTTCCCAGATCGGCTCGTCATTGATTGACTCACGCGTTTTTGTGATTGGATCGCGCGTGGTTGGGTTAATCTGCTCAACGTCATAGCCGTAATCTTTAAGCCGCTCATACATCGGCCAAGATTTTTCGGTGAGGCTAGTGTCGCTGAAAACGCTAAGCCCCCGACGATGCGCCCAGTCGATCACTTGGCGATAAAGCCAAGAGCCGATGCCGGCCCCTTGCAATGCATCTGGAACAGAAGTCCAGCGAATGTAGAGGCCGTCACGGCGCCCCTCGGGGGCTTTAGGATCGGCGACGTTCTTGCCGCCTTCTACGACATCAAAGTCAATGCCGGCGTTATAGGAGCGGGCATCTGGGTATTCTTGCAGCGCATCTCGCAAACGTGCAGGCAGATCAATCGGGCTATCCACTGTCGCGCGCAAAGACCCAAGCATCGGGTTTTCAATACGTGCAATGTGAACGCCCGAAAGGGCCAACACGTCGCGCGCTTGACGTGCTAGTCCTTTGTCTGGCTTGTCGCCGTCTTTGACGGGGGCGTCACTTCTTTCCCCTCGTGACGCGCGGCCCGTTCCGCTGGCGTCATCTCCGCTAAGCGCTTCTTGTAAGCGGCCCACTCTTGCCTGGTACTCGGGGGCTTCGATAGGATCTCGTCTTGCATTGCGACCTCCTACCAGATTATCGGCGTTTTGTCGAGGTTCGCCCATGGAGAACTTAGGGAAGTCGCGAGCATCGCCTGCGTTAGGCGCAGTGCGGCGGGACGCATATTGCTCCCACATTGCGCGGCCTTCATCGGTCATACCCATAGGGCGGCGCAGTGAGGCGCCAATCTCTTGCTCCGCGTGCTGCAAGATGCGGCTCATTACGCCTTGACGCTGAAAGGCTGGGATCACCTGTCCGCCTTCAGGCGCAAAGCCGCCTTCGTGCGGGAACAGATCGGTTCTGCCGACTAACTTGCCATCTACCGTTGCCTCGACAGTATACGCGCCGGTTTCGTCTGGGCCGTACATCGTGATTCGCTCTGCACCACGTCCCGCCTGCACTGGTCCTCCGTCAGGCGCAGTGCGGGGGGCGTTTGCGCCGAAAGGCGATGCCGTGTTGCTTTGGTCGAAGATGCGGACTTCGCCGCCTTTGCCGTACCTATCTGGCGGCCACTCAACGCCAGTCACACCGCGTTGTGCGTACTCTTGCTGCACTTGCCGCGCCGCTTCTTGATTTGTGACGCCGGACTCTCTCGCTCTGGCTTGTACCGCTCGCATGTAGTCCGGGCCGCTCTCCAGACGACCGCGCATATAAGCAGGGTAAACGGCCCCGCCGTCGCCTTCCATCGCGTAAAGGTTTGCCTCGGATGTGCTCCGGCTAAACGATGTTCCGTGAAACTGCTCGCTGCCTTGCAGATCGGCGTTACGTGTGAAGTCGCCGCCTTCGGCTTGGCGCGTCATCCCACGATAAAGTGGAGACTCTACGTCGAAGCCTTGAGCGCGTAACTCCTCTTGATACGGTGAACGTCGTCCTCCCTGCGCTGGTCTCGCGTCGGGTCCA
>ERZ869929.438-NODE-438-length-25930-cov-5.711498_pt1 | contig 25930 bp, 34 predicted proteins | sample MGYA00579312_ERZ869929 | MGnify/ENA primary metagenome ERZ869929 (study PRJEB32216, sample SAMN09231818) | wastewater metagenome | place: USA: Maryland | collected 2016-08-09 | study: EMG produced TPA metagenomics assembly of the PRJNA472060 data set (Reclaimed... | reverse complement strand
AGCCCTCGCGATATGGGCAATTGCCGGTCAAACGATGAGTTTTTCGAGCACTTCGGATTCCTTGTTGACGATCTGCTGCGCGTGATGCGTCCAGGGCGTAACGTGTCGTTTCACTGCATGCTCTTTCCGGCGAGCAAGGAGCGCGACGGGTTCATCGGCCTCAAGGATTTTCGCGGCGACCTGATCCGCGCTTTTCAGGCCAAGGGATTCATCTTCCACGCCGAGACCGTGATCTGGAAGGATCCTGTGACGCAGATGCAGCGCACCAAGGCACTCGGCCTGCTGCACAAGTCAGTCCGCGAGAACGCCAGCATGTGCCGTCAGGGAATTCCTGATTACCTGATCACCATGCGCGCACCGGGAGAAGTCGTGGAGCGTGTGAAGCACACGACAGACGATTATCCTGTTGCCAAGTGGCAGCAGGTTGCCAGCCCAGTGTGGATGGACATCAACCCATCCGACACGCTGCAGTACCAGTCGGCGCGTGAGCATGATGACGAGCGCCACATCTGCCCGCTGCAACTCGAAGTAATCCGGCGCGGCGTCGAACTTTGGACAAACCCCGGCGACGTGGTCCTGTCGCCATTCGCGGGAATCGGTAGCGAGGGGTACGTGGCTTTGCAAATGGGCCGCCGGTACGTCGGAATCGAGCTGAAGGAGAGCTACTACCAGCAGGCATCGCGCAATCTAGCCATGGCAACGCGAGTCACTTTTGACCTTTTTTCGGATAATGCGGCATGAGCCGGCCCTGCGCCACCTGCCGTCATTCTTCGCAGATCCACATAACGGTTCGCGGCCGCATCGTCGAATTCACTCGGATCTGCTGTCACCCGGAAGCGGCCGGGAAGAATTGCCGTGATGCACGCCGCGAAGACGAAGTCTGCGGACCGGAAGCGCGGCTGTTCGAAGAGGAGAACCTGCACTGATGGAACCTCCGGAGTACGCCCCGCATGATGGGACTGAGCCGCTTTTGGCGAAGCTCCCGCTCGATGCGGTTGTTAGGCGGCAGACGAACGGAGGGAACGATGGCAACATGGGTTGATGAATACCTGACGCTGGTTGAGGACTGCGAGAAGCGCGAAAGCCGACTGACCGAATGGGAAGTTGGATTTGTGGATTCGATCCGGAACCGGCTTGAGAAAGAGCAGCCGTTGAGCGCCAAGCAAACAGAAACGCTCGACAAGATTTGGGACCGAGTTACAGCCAGGGGATGAAGATGGGACTTGAATGCTACAGCGTGAGGCGCGATCACTTTGAACCCGAAGACGACACCTGGCTTTGTTTCCCGTGCTGCGCGTGCCGACACAGGCACGGGACCTACAAGGACGAGCCGTGCATTCGGTGTGACTGGAACCTGAGCGCGAAGCCAGATGATGAACTGACGCCAAACGCCAACGTAACCGGCCTTGCTCCGCGAAAGGACGACGGATGAACAACGAACCGCTTCCGGCGCAAGGTCCGGTTGACGTAACTGTTAGCAGCATGAATCCTGAATCTGGATGGCCTGAGCCCATAAGGTCTGCAGCAATGACAGAAGGTGAGCAAAAACTCGCAGATGAAGCTATGCGATTCCGTGAGGCGCTCTACGACATCGCACATCGTAACAAAACGAAAAACGGCATGAAGGAGACCGCGCTAAGAGCACTTTACGGAAATGCTGATAACGCTTGAGTTAACCGGCATCGCGCGCTTCTTGCGCCGGTCCGCTCGATGCGGTTGTTAGCCCTTACGGGCGGGAATGGTGAAGACCGGATGCGCCCCCACCAACAACAAAAAGAGATTCCAGTGAGCATATGGAATCTCGGTCGAGCGGGAGGACTGCCCCTCCCAGCGCTGCCACGTCAGCGTGGTGACGCCGACGAGGTTGGCTGCCTCGCGGGCAGACAGCCCCGCCGCCTCGCGGGCGGCCTTGATGGTGGCCGCGTTCCTCATGCTGGGTTGCCCCAGACATCCTTGCCGTTCCGCCAGCAGCGGGCGGCGCGGATGGCGCTTGCGACCAAGCGCCGGACGCTGAAAAAGCTCCCGCTGGAATGCGGGAACCGGGCGACATACGCCGCCAGGCGCGGCCGCCCAGCGAGCCCAGCATTGACGGCCGCCAGGTCGGGGCGGCCTTCGCGTGCCATGGCGATTATTTGGCGCTGGTTCATGACTGACTCCTCAAAATCCGGGCTGCGAAATGCCGCCCTATGTGAGTCATTATATCCACTGGATATAGATTGTCAAGGGGTGCAAGCGATATTTTTGAGGGCTAACGCTGGCGTAACCGGCGCGGAAAAAGCGCAGCTTTTGGAGCGTCCGAGTTGACGCAAATGTTAGGCATGGAGACAAGATGACAACTTATTGGCATGGCGGCAGGCGTGGCATTCAGCGGGGCGCGTACATCCTCCCGCCGACGATAACCAAAGCACCGTCGCTTTCGGAGTATGGCGCCGCCGGAGTCCATAGGCGCGACCGTGTTTATGTGACGACGAGCCAAGCGGCGGCCTTGCTTTACGCGGCGGGAGTGAACAAAGGCGTGATCTACGAATGTGAACCACTCGGAGAATTGGAGCCAGACCCGGACTGCTCGATGCCGGGGCTTTCGTGGCAATGCGAAAAGGCGCGAGTCATTCGGTGCATCAAGCCGAAGGCGAGCGATATTGAAATGGCGCGTGCGGTGCTGCTGCATGACGCCTAACGCCAAGGTAAGCGGCGGCGGTGCTTTTCCGCCGTCCGCTTGACCGACGTGTTAGCGCCCTTGGGAGCGAGAGTGATAGTAGCCAAGCCAGAAACTAGTTTGAGCCTCAGCGCCTGGGCGCCATGCATCGGGCTTTGCCGGGATGTCGTATCCGGCAAGATCGAGGTGGCGCAGATAGGTGCGCATCAGGTCGGGGCGCATGGAGATATTACCCATCGCCGTGGCGGTGATCTTGTCGCCGTAGCGGGCGCAGATCGCGCCGAACGCAGCGCCCACGTCGTAGGCGTAGTTTGCCTCACCGGGCTTGCGCAGGGCGCGGTAGATGGTGCTCAGGGCGATACCTTCGGCCTTGGCGGCGGCGTAGGCGGTTTCACCAGAGGCGACGCGGGCCAAGGCCCGCTCGGTTGCTGCGGAGATTTTGGCGGCCATGATCGCTCCTCAGTCTGCGGCGAGGAAACGGGCGGTGGCGGCGGCCTTGTCGGCGGCAACCTTGACGACGACATCCGGGTGGGCGGCGTCGAACTCGGCGAGCGCGGCGCGAGCGGCCTGTTCTTCGGCCGCGAAATCTCGGGCTGGGCGCTTGGCGAAACCATTGGCCGAGGCGCGCTCGATGAAACGGACGTGGGCCTCGTGAGCGGCATCGAGGATGTAGGCGATCTCGGAGGCGAGGCGCTCGCGCTGGGCAACGAGCTTGCGCATTTGCACTTCGGGCCGGGCGTCGATCTCGGCCTGTACTGCGGCCATCATGGCGCGCACTTGGTCGAGGCGATCTTGCGTGAGGCCGACCTTGCCGATGCTGGCGACGATGATTTTGTCGCCAACCTTGGCCGGAGCTTTGAGCATGGAGGGGTTGCTCATCAGCTCGCGCTTGCCGGAGACGCTGGCGTAGGCGATGGCGCTGTCGAGATATTCGACGACGGTGATCTTGATTTCAGCGCCGTTGCCCGCAGTCCAGGTGATGGTGTTGTTGCTCATGATCTGCTCCTTTGGTTGTAGGTGACTGTGATTACACTATATAGCATGATGCGCTATAAGTCAAGGGGCAGAGCAAAAGATTTTCAGGGCGCTCGGATGATGGGCGCTAACGTGTAGTAGACACCGTTATAGGTGTCTATTTGGCTGCCGTCTAGTGATGATCCATTCGCCATTCCTAGCTTCATCGGTTCCATCATTCAGTGGCAACCGAAATATCCCTCAACAGCTCCTCGACCATGGCGTCCCGCTCTCCCGCGGTACGCGCCTCGATCGCCACATTCTGCAACACGCCCTCGCAGCGTCGCAGTAGAGACCTCAACAGATGCCGTTCCGCCAGCAGCGCTTCGTGCTCGTTCGCCGCGTCGATCATGCGGAACGGTTCGGCCGGGCGGGCGCTTGGCTGGAGCCTCGTGATCATGGCCCGGCCTTTGCGCCAGCGTTCCCGACATCGCTGCGTTCCTGCCAACTGACCACCTTCTGCGCCGTTGCCCGGCGGTCTGTCATCTCCCCGTGCTCGATCGCGCAGCGGGTTTCGACGGCAGTCAGCCGCGCTTCGTGATACAGGGCGTATTTATCGAACCGTCTGGCGTGCGTGTCGATCTTGTCTTCGAGCTTCTGCTCCAGGTTGGCGATCGTCGCCGGGATGCCCTTGACCGCATCGACCAGCGCCTGGTGCTGTCGGGCGTTGTCACGCAAATACCATCCCACCAGACCGAACAGGCCGGCCAGAATATACGGGGCCAGGTCGGCCATCAGTGCGTTCATCGGTGCGCTTTCAATCGTTGAAGAAACTGGAAATGATCAGGAACGCCCATGTGGCTGCCATGATATATCAGGCATCCGCAGTGACCCTAACGACATTTGTGCCATCAGCGAGCAGGATGGCCCGCTTGCCCTGTCCGACGACGATGCCGGAGCCGCCAGATGTTTTGACGGTCGTGGTATAGGCCCCAGCGTTGTTGCAAAAAACGATTCCCTGCCAGTGGTTGGGGACGATGACGTTGCGGTTGCCGGTGAGGGTGCCACTGATCGTCAGATAACTGGCTCTGGCCTGAGCAGCGGTGAGAGTGACGTTGGCAGTGGTGACCGTGATCGCCGCCTTGCTGGTTAGGTGTTCTGGTGCCACCCATGCGCGGTCGTCAGTGTAGCTGGTCACGGTTGAGGCGCCGCAGACGACGGTGTACAGCGGGATCGATCCTGCCGTGTAGCCCGTCGTGTTGCTGCTCACCGTGCCTGATCGATCCGACTCGATATAGTTCGTTGCACTGCCTGAGAGCGTCAGCGAGCCGTTGCTAATCGCACTCAGGACGCCGTCCACCAGAAGGGTGCCCCCGTAGTAGCCCCAGGTAAGCCCGGAACAGACGGACCCGCGGCGACCGAAAATCATCGCCGGACTAGCCGCGTCGGCAAGCTCATTGACGGCTGTTTCCTTGCCAGCCTGTGCCGCGAACAGTAAATCGAGAATCGTTGTGCTGTTGGCCACGGAATGATTACCTCGTTATTTCGGTGGTCAGCGGATAACCGAGACCGACCGTCGTTGAATACTGATAAATCCGCAAATAAAGTGTTGCCTGATTACTGCCAAAATCAGTTATTTGTTGCGCGCTGGTATAAGCCGCGAATTCTGCACTGCTGATAATCGTTCGCACGATCGCCGCATAAGTGCCGTCCTGATAAATTTCGGCCCAATAAGACTCCGAAGCCTCTCCGAGATCTGCGTCGACGGAATCACGCCATTCCCCCCCGACGCGCGTACGGCGCACCCAGAACAGGGACCAGTCGCCGCTGACCGGATCGCGGTGGCCGTTGATCCGGCATGGGGAGAGCGGCTTGTACTGTACGCCGCGATAGATCGTTTCGCGCAGCACCCCTGACGAGACGTCGAGGCTTAACGTGACGCCACGGTAGAGGCGCGACAGACCGATCGCGGAGAGGTCCTGCGGAAGGTACTCAAGGGTGTCCTGATCGAGAGCGATCAGACGATCGCCGTCGAGGTGCAGCGGCATGGCCCACTCGCTGCCGTACCGACCGCGCAGGAGATCGGTGAGCGCGTAGGTCTGACCGCTGATCAAGGTGCAGTTGGCGGCGGCGAGGATCTCCCAGCGACCTTGCTCGCCGTAGGCGAAATGGTTGGCGCCGCCGAACAGCAGCAAACGGGAAACGCTGCTCAGCGTACCGCTGGAGAGGGTGACGACCAGCCGTGATGCGGTGTCCACCTGCCGCTCGTCGACCGCACCGATGGCCTGCGCGGTATAGCCGAGGGTCGCGCCGGGCGGCAGCACCTCAAGGGGCTGGTCGTAGGTGGCGCCTCCATCGGTCGAGCGCAGCAGAGCGCCACCCGGCCAGGAATCGTTGCTGCCCGACATGGCGACGATCAGACCTGGATAATCCTGTGCGCTGGAGATCCGCGGGAGGTCGAGCAGCACAAGGGTCGATGGGCCGATCGCCTCTATCGTCGTCTCGCCGCCCAGACCGCTGGCGCCGAGCGCCGCCGGCAGATAGATCGCTGGGGAGTCGAGCTGGCCCTGGCAATCCAGACGCTGATCGCTGGTGTACTCGATCGCGGTCAGCCGGAGTGCGACAACCCCATCCGGCGTGGTGAGATTGACCACGTCTGCCGGCTCCAGGTAGGAGTAGACGGACGGCAGCGAGAATTTGACGGCACTACGATTGAGCCAGGCCAGATAGAGCAGCACCTCGGCCGTGCCGGCCGCTTCGGCGGAATTCAGGGCGATCGGCAGATCCAGCAGCGTATCGTTGAGCGCCGTGCTGTTGAGTCGCTCGGCATACTGCACGCCAGGGTCGTACTCACGATCGCTGTCGAGATACTGCACGCTGATGCGTCTCGGCAGTTGCGCGTCGATCTCCCGGTCGAGAGTGATCTGCACGCCGGGCGCCTGACCGGCCGGACGGGCGTCGAGATCCCCCTGCGGGATAGTGACGACGGCCGACGCGCTGCCGCGCCGGACGAACTCGATACCGTACCCATGCTGCCGGATATCAAACGGCCACGCCGCCTGTAATGGCTCCAGAGCGCTGCGCAGACTGCCAACCGATCCGATACGGTAACCGCGTACGGCGTCGGTCAGGCTGCTGACATCGATGTCACCGCTATTGAGCACGCCAGATCCGAGGCATTCGGCGGACACGATGTCTGACAGGTCCGTCGTCGCGGTCGACACCGATCGCGGGCGGATGGTGTAGGCCACGCCACTGTCGCGCGTCGCCAGCCAGACCGCACCGTTGTAGGCCAGGCCATACCAGCCCGATTGCGCCGCAGACATCGGATAATCCACCCAGGTGATCCCGTCGGTCGACACGCTGAACGTTCCGTAATGTAGGCATATGGCCACGTCACCGTCGGCCGACAGAGCCTCGGCGCCACCCGGTAGCGCGGACGGGTGCAGCGTCCATGTGATCCCGTCGTCCGATGTCAGGGTAGATGCGTCGTTACCACCCAAAATGAACCGCCCGGCGAGCACGCACCCCCGGTAATACTGCGTTCCGACGACGGTATGGGTGAGCGTCCATGTGCCCTCAAGGCCGCTCGGAGATGTCCAGATCCCGTCGTTTCCACCCAGGATGAGCGCCACGTAGACGACGCCGTTCCAGAGCGGGGTGAACCACCAGCCGGGGGCAGGCACCGCCTGCGGAAACCAGGTTATTCCGTCTGGAGACAGAGCGAACCACTGGACACCGCCGGTGCAATCGGCCGTCGCCAGAAAACCACGCTCGCTGGCCACCACGTCGACCAGAGCGCTGGAGGAAAACCAGTCCGGGACGACCCGCTGCACCCATGTGACGCCATCGTAGGAGGAGAGTACGTACGGACTCATGTACCGGGTGATTATGCAAATCTCGCCATTGCTGGCCAGACTGAATTCGCCGGCCAACGCGTCGTCGTGGCGAAGCGTCCATGTACCGGTTTCTCCGGTCGGTGAAGTCCAAATTTTGCCGTCGAACTCGGTTGCGACAAATTTGTCGCGGTGCCAGACGACACGCGAACCCAGAACCATAGGGACGGTCTGCGCGGTCGCCGCCCAGTCGGTCTGCGTTCCTGAGACGACAACCTCGGCCTTGACCTGCGCACCGAGCAGGCTGTTGCCGTATTTTGCCAGGGGCAAATCCCTGATCACCAGATAAGCCATGCCGCGCCAGGCGGGCGTCGCAGCCACGCCGATCGTCGCCTGAATGCGCGGGTCCGGGCCCTGCGTGTCGCTGCCCGGATAGAGCGTGAAGAGGCTCGCCGCCTGATTACTGGCGCGAATCGTCTCGTGATCGGTCGCGCCCGCGTCATAGACCAGATTAGGTCCGAGCCAAAGGCGGCGCACGCCGACGATCGGGCCCTGGCAGAGCGCCACGGCGAACGTCGCCTCGTAGGTGTAGGTTCTGGTCCGCGCGCCGCCACCCTTGCCGCCACCCTTGCCGCCCCCAGAAGTTTTGACGCGCTCGCGCAGCCGGTTGTTCTCGAGCCAGATGATATTGCCCGCCAGGGTGATCGTGCCGTAGACGCGCGGGATCGGAGCGCCGTAGGTGCTGGTCTGCACCGAGAGGTCGGAGAGACGCGGCCCCTGCGTGGTCGGAGTTTTCTGCGGGCTGACCAGATCGCCGAGCATGCCGCCGATCTGGGCGCCGATTTGCCAGCCAACCACGGGAATGAAATTCCCGACCAGGGCACCGACGACCGTACCGACGATCCGCCCGGCGCTCATGGTTCGATGTCCCGGAAACGCCAGACGGCCGCCACCCTCCTCCGCCAAACCGCGCTGAACGCATGCTCGCAGACCGCTCCCACCGCCTCCCATGCGTGCACGATCGTCGCACCGCAGTGCAGAGCCAGGTGCTGCGGGGCTCCGGAGAAGCGTAGCAGAAGCAGATCGCCAGCCGACAGATCATGGGGCGTCACCCGGACCAGGAAGGGCTGCGCGGCGATCGCCTGGCCCAGCGCGTCGCCGCTTGGATCGCGGCCATACCCCGCGCGATCGATCACCGGGAATCCCGCCGTGCGGGCCACGTGGACCAGCAGGCCGGCGCAATCGAGCGCCTGGCCGGGCAGCCGGCCCTGATGGGCGAACGGCGTGCCGAGGCAGGAGCGGGCGGCGGCGATCAGATCGTCGGTGGTCATTTCTGTCCGAATTTCCCATACGTGCTGCCGGTCGGCACGTACGGGAAACCTCCGAAATTGACCACGTTGTTATACGTCGAGGAACCGTTCCATCGCGCCTGGCAATCCGCCAAGCGTTTGCGACAGCCGCGGATCATCTCGTAGGCGTCGCCGACCGTCGGCAGAAAAAAGAACGGCTCGAAAACGACGAGCGTGCCATCTGCCGCATGGCTGCGAATCTCCTGCGCCGACAGGCCGGCGTTGGCGCCGCTGGTGAAGCGGATCGTCCCGGCCCCGAAAATGTCCGCCGCCTCGCCGCGCGTCGAATCACGGAACTGGCTGGCGCTGCTGACGTGGGTAAGCGTGCCGGTCACCGTGTTGGCCGCGGCCGGCACCAGACAGCCGGCGAACCCCTGCGACAGGAACACCTTGGTACACTGCGCGGTGAACTGGTCGTTGCGCACCGTAGCGAGCGCATCGATCAGAGACAGGCCCTCTATCCGATAGCGGTCGTCTTCCATGCGCGCCTTGCCGAACAGGCCACAGACGATCGCCTCCTCGTCCTCGACCGGAGCCGCCCAACTGGTGGCGAAACAATAGCATCGCGCGCCGTCGAACAGCCCGCTGGCGATCGCCGCGCGGCTGATGCCAGCGGCTCCAGCGATGCCCTGCAGGTCGATACTGCCAGGCGCGAATCCAGCCGTCGAGTGATACCCGGTGAATTCGTACCCGCTGGTGCTGAGGTAGGTATGGCCACCCATGACCAGCGGCACCGGATGGTCGGTGAGATAGATCGCGCTGCCGGTGATCGGCACGACGCGCAGGCAGAGCACGCGCGTGACTGCATCGGCAACGACGGCCTTCATGGCGCGAGCAGCTCGACCACGTCGACACTCGCCGTAGCGCGCATATTGCCCCCAAGGGAGCTTACCTCCAGGAGGCCGTCGAACCGGCACGGAAGATCGAACCGGCAGCCACCGGTGATCGCGTCGGTGATCAGCGGCGCCGGGCTGATCGTGACGCGCCCGGTGGTGGTATCGACGACGACGCCCGAGCTGACCAGGGCGCCATTTTTTGCGATTTTGACCGATCCGGAAACTGGCTTGTGTATCGTGCGCACAGGATAACCACGGCTGGTGACAGAGCCGCCGACCCCATATCGCTTGATGAGCTGGTACACCCCGGAGCTGATCCTGGTCAGCGGATGGTCAAGCTCGGTCGGGTCAGATATTCCATCTGCGTGCGTGGTGAAATCGTCCTGGCACGAGACGCGGAACCCGGCGTAGCTTTTGAAGCAGCGGTGGTAAAGCGACTGCAACTGAGATGCGATTTCGCTCTGCCTCTGGGTGTAGGACACTCGCCAGCGGCGCATCGGCAGGCCGTGCAGAAGGCGACGGTATTCCAGATCGCCGGCGGTGCGAATGATTTCTACCGCGTAGTCGTCCTCGTAGCTGGCCCCTAGCCGGACGGATACCGGAAGGCGCTCCTCTAAAAATTCAGACATGCAGCACTCCGGTCATGGAACGTTAATCTTGGATTGCGGAGGTTGACACAAATTCGGGTTTCGATTGCGCGTTAGATGATTGCTCGTCTGATACCATCAGGTAGTGCTTGCCGCCGAGGTGCTGCATCTTTCGCATCATCTTGGGTTCCCAAACGCACCTGATTTCATTGCCAAACTGTTGCGTCCGTTTCCCCTGCTCGTGCCAGAGACTCACTGCCTCCCAAAACGGTGAATTTTCAGGAGGCTCACGAACCGGGGCTCCGTTCTTGCCGATTGGAATCGGGCCACAATAGGGGTGGTCCTCAAATCTCCACCTCTTCCCGGCTACGTAAATTAGCCGGTCCGGACCCCCGTACAGCATGCAAACAACCCTGTGATCAACGCCTTTCGGAATCATGGAATTGGTTTTTCTCATTAGAGATACCTGCTCGCCTGACCAGCCGCAATGGCCACCTCCCGACCTATGGCTCCGGCTGCTCGGCGCAATTCTCCAGATACGGAGCCGGGCGAAAGGTTGAGGTTTAAGGTGACGGAAATAGGCGTGCGTCCCCGCGCGTTCTCGGCGGCAGGAACAATCCGCTCACCTTTGTGGATTCTTGCGATCATGTCCTGCGGGACGTATGGAGTTCCAACACCGAAACTTGGAAGTAGGTCGGAAATCTTTCCAATCAGCGAGCCGAGCAGCCCTTTCGATCCACCACCGACATCGCCACCGCCCTTGCCGATGTCTCCGAACAGTCTGCGAACGATCTCTGCGGATGCAGCCTCAGCGATCATGCGGCGGACCATGTCGCCAAACGACCGGAGCATACTTTTTGTTCCGTCTTCAAACGGGTCGAACAGGAAATTTGCGAAAGATGTTTGCATATTTTGCGCTGCGCTCCTTGAAAACTCGTCGAGCAGAGATGTGGTGTCCTCGCCTTTTGCTTCAAGCCGCTGCATTTCCTCGCCGGCTTTCGACGCGGCTCGTCCAAAAGTTTCCATGGTGATGGCCCCGGCGTCGAGCAGCACCACGAGCCGGTCCAACTCGGCATTTAAGGATTCGGTCGGTGTGCGAACGGACGCGAAGACGCGCGCGCCTTCGGCGAAAATCTCAAGACGCTCGCGTTGCGCATCCGCTTCCTTCTCGGCTTCTGCTCGGGAAGCTTTGATGTTGTCGAGAGTTTCGGCGTACCCGCGGGCCAGCTCGATATTCGCGGCGGTCGCGGTCTTGTACTTGCCGTCTGAGATGGAGAGTTCCAGCTTCTCGACTTCGGTCAGATCCTGTGTTGCGCGAATCTGGTCGCGCAGTTGCTCAACGAGTCTGGTGCCGTCGTCGATCGCTTTTGCGGCGCGGCCGCCGCCGCGTTCCATCTTGTCCGCCCTTCCTGACACAAATCGTTTGATCGCATCTTCGGATGTGGCATTGCTGCTGGTATCTCGATCCTGCTGTCCGGTTGCACGATCCTTTCCAAACCTACGCAGGGCGTCGAGTTGTCCGCGCACACCGGAGATCTCTTTGTCCAGATCGCCTGGCTTGCCAAATACGAGGTTATTCAGGAGCCCGCCGCCGGACTCCCGGGCGTTCTTCGCGCGGCGCTCCAGGTTCGCGAGCTGTTCCTCGAGCGTCTTGATCTGCCCGGCCTTACTCGGGTCGATCTCGCCGAGTGCGAGGTCAAACGGGATTTTCGCCAGGCCGATCAACCCGCGGAAAACTGCGGCCAGCCCTTCGCCCTTCGCGGCGAGGTTTTCGACGCTTTCCGCCGTGCGGGTTAGCGACGGGACGAGCGAGTTTGTCAGCTCTGATGCAGCACCGGATGATCGTGCCTTTAGCAGGTCGAGACGCCCATTGAGATCCGCCGCAGCCTGCGCGGATTTTTCTGTGACACCAGACACGTCGCGGAATTTGCCGATCAGGTCGCCGATCGCCTGGCCGCCGTCCGAGAGCAGCGGGGCGAGACTGGACCAGGACTTGCCTACCGCCTCGGCGGCGACCGCTGCGCGAAGCTGCGGATCTTCGATCGCCGAGTAGACGTCGGCCAGTTGCTTCAGCGCTTCCAGCGGATCCTTGGCGGTGATGCCGATGGCGGCGAATTGCTCCGAGTTCTTGCCGATGTTGACCGACAGCTTGTTGACGGCCGCGGCAACGCCCTCAAGATCAGTTCCGCTTGTGATGGCGGCGCCCTTGAGCCCAGCGAGCAGGTCGATGCTGATCGCTGTCGATTTACTCAAATCGGATAACGCATCCTGAGCGTCGAGCGCTTGCGTGACGAGCCGGCTGAAGCCGCTGGCGACGGCGCCGAACGCAACCCCGGCAAAGACGTTGCGCAAAGACTCGCCGACCGCGTCGAACGCGCGGCCCATCTTGGCCGCGCTTTGCTCGGCCAGTCGCGACACCTTGCCCAGATCGCCTTCGATCCCGGCCAGGCGCGCGTTGATATCGACGGTCAGTGCGGCAATCGCCATCAGTGCGTCCCTGTAGTGTGTGTTGCGTCAGGTGTCGCGGCGGAATGGTCGGACCGTTTCATTGGAGTGCAAAGCGCGCATTTTGTCGGCAATTCTCGCGGATCGTTGTGTATCTTGACGTACCACAGCCACACAATGCAGGGCGCCGCGGAAAATAACCGACGCGGCGCGGCTTGGTGGATGCACTTGCCGTTGTGCCGGAAGCTGGTGCAGTTGACTGTTACGGGCACGTCATGATCTCCCATGCGGTGCGGTTGTGGTCGCGGATCATGACGAGCTGGAGCACGACTGGCTCCGGATCGTTGATGCCGATCAGGTCACAGACCATCGGCAGCGCGGACCAGTCGAGCCCGCCCATCATGTGCCACGCTTGCAGCGCTGGTTGCGCGCTGGCCGGCGGTCCTCGCCCGGACTGCACCTCCCGTGGGAGTGCCGCATCGTCCAGCCAGGCGGTCAGTTTCCCAGAACATCGTCCAGCACCTCGCAATGCCGCTTGAACGCTTCGACGAGCGCTTCGGCGACCTTGGCGAACAAATCTGGCCTGTCGGCGAGCCATTCGGCGCAGGCCTCGGCGTCGAATGGCAGCGGATGCGGGTCGCCGTTTTGAATCAAATCCGCCTCGGTTACGCCTTCCCATCCGGTGACAAACGACAGGATGCCGCGCGCCGGGGTTCCGTTGCGAATCCTCTCTTCGTGCTCAAGCGGGGTCGGACGCTGCGCAATAAGCGTGAAGTGGCCGCACGGAATGCGGACTTCACGCGCGCGCCGCAGCTTGCTGGCCAGGGCGCTCATCAGGATGCGTAGTACGTCGGCGTGCCGTTCATCGTGATGACGCTCGGGGTCGTAACCAGCTGTTGCGCCGATCCGCCGGGCAGCAACGCCGCGGCGACGTATCCGGCGAACAACATGATCTGGCCGCCGCTGCCGAAGGTGAACTTGAACACGCGCTTCGCCTGATTGTCGCTGGCCAGCTTCAGCGCCGACAGGCCGGCGTCGGAAACGTCCCAGATATGATCCATCGTGAAATTGGTCGCTTCCGGAAGCCCAGGGAGCTGCGTCTTCACGTTTCCGTGAATCGTAGTCGAGTCGATCAGTTCGAAGTTTCCGCCGCTCGACGTGATATTGGTCGCGGTCGTGATCGACGTGCCCAATGTGACCTTTTCAGCCGTACCGGCGCTAAAAGTGTCGAACAAAGTCGTGTCTACGCCCTCGAGCTGGAAGGTGTCAGTCGTAACGCCTGAAACGCGCACTGCCTTGTCATTGAGCTGATACATGCCGCTTACCGTCAAAAAAACGACATCGCCGTTGCTGTAACCATGACTCGCCGACGTGACGACACCAGGGCTTGCTTTGGTGATGCCGGTGATCGTCTTCGCTGCCGCCAAAGCTGACTGCATGGCGACCGCCACGTTTTTCCATACCTTTGCTGTTGCCATTTTGCTGTCCTTTCAGTGTTCAGACGGCGACGAACCACGTCGACGATAGGCTTTCGACGAAAAGAGCGATGTCTTCGTCAATTCCGCTAATGCGGTTGGTTTTCGGGAATTTCGCAGCAAGAAGCGCTGCTTCGATCTGGTCGGCGACAGCCGCTGCGCTGACGCGCGTCTTGCCCCATGCGTTGATCTGCAGGTCGGCGAAGTCTCCGAAGCTGCCGCCGTGCACGGTCAATACCGGCTGCGTTCCGGTGCGGGTGTAGACGACGGCCGGCAGTTGGTGATCTTCCGGAAGGATGTCCGGATAGATGCGCGTTCCGACCAGCGCAGTGAGCCCTGATGCGGCGGCGAGGACGGCGTAGAGTTCGGTCTCGGCGCTCATGCTTTCGTGTTCAGCTTGTTGATTTCCGCGCTGGCCATGGCGATGAAAATGTCTGCCGCTTGTGGCAGCTTCTTCGCCGCGTCGGCCAGGAAATGCCTCGCGCGCATCTTGCGCGTGCCGAACTCGACGTACTGCCAGTAAAACGGGTCATTCGGGTTGTTCGCGCCCACCGGGCCGAGCGCTGCCTTGCGAGCGGCCGACTTGGTGCCGGCCAGGACCGACTTCAGCGGGCGAACGTTGATGAATACCCCTACCATTCGCTGCCGGGAGGCGGTCTTACTGCGGCGGACGGTGATGGCGCGCTTGAGAACACCTGGCAAGCGGTATTTCGTCCCCTTGCTGAGCACTGGGACGCGGGCGCGCGCTTCGTCTCTGACGATCCGCCCTGCTGCAAGCAGAGCTTTTGCGACAGCGCGCTTGCGGATGCGATCGGGCATCTGCTGCAGGGCGGCTTTCAGCTCATCCAACCCTTTGACTTCAACCTCAAACGGTTTGCCGTTCATGGTGCGATCCCGTTGCGTATGCCGGCGACGGCGAGGATTTCCATCCCGTTTTTCATCGCGCCCAAGTCAATGATCTGAGTGATGTCGTAGGGTTCGCCGCGCCAGAGCAGGCGGTGGTCGCGATGCAGTGCGGCGAGGTAGCGGATCCTGATCCGGACGTCGCATGCGTACTGTTCGCTGTTCGCGGCGAAGAATTCGCGCCCTCGCAGCGGGGTGACTTCGGCCCAGATTGCGTGATCCGACGTGCTGGTAACGAGGTCTGCCCACGTGACGACTTCCTCTCCGATGCTGTTGCGCGTGACGCTCTTGTACTGCGGCGTCACGCGCTCGCGCATGTCTCCTGCCGGCAATGTCACAGGTATATCCTTTCCGGGTCGAGCAGCGAGTTGACGTAGGGCAGCCGGGACTGCGCGCGTTCAGTGGTGAGTTCGCGGAAGGCGTACATCGACCCGATCATTAGAAGCATCCACTGTTTTATGCACTGCGGTACAGCAGTAGCGTCTCCGTAGCCGGCGGTAAAGCGGACGCGGACGCTATTGGCAAAAACGCGAGCATTCGGCCAAAAGGTTTGATATGCCGGGAAAACCCACCCAGGAACGGTCGTTGCATCAAGGACGTAGGCATCATCTGACACGTATGCGTCAAGGCCGTTTTCGTCCAGATACGCGATACTCAGAACATTACGAGGCCGAAATTTGACAAGTGGGATTCCCCCCTGACCAGAAGGAAATTTTTCATATGAAGCCTCCCAAGTTTGTGTGATCAGAGGACGCTGAAGCTCATGTTCGGCCGCCAAGCGGGCAGATGCAATCAATGATGTCATCATAGCATCGTCTGCTTTGTGCTCAACTCGGCAATGAGCCTTTGCCTCGGAGATCGACAAAGGCTCAGAATCTGGCGGCTTGATTAGTGTCAATGACATAATTTTCCAGTGTCTGCACTCTTCATAAGGGATTAGGTCGCAATCTTAGGTCAGCGCTGCGCAGACGTATTACCCGAGGCTGGTCGATAGAAATCCTGACTACGAGGCCATGTCCTGTCGCCGACCAGTTCTGCGTCGTCAGGCCTCGCCATGTGACGTTTGCCGGTCGCCAGAAAACTTTGGGACGCCAGGTGAGGGAGATCATTGAAGCGTCTCGGCGTAGCGGTAGAGCGCCCGCACCTGCTCGTCGCTGACGCCGAGTTTTGCAGCGAAATGGGAGAATACCGGGGTTGTGCGGTCGAAATCGGTCGCGCTGTCCATGATCAGTTGCTCGCGTGTCGTCAGATCGCCTTTCATGGCCTGGATGGCCGGCAAATAGCCGAGGTCGAGACAGGCCACCCAGAACTGGCGAGCCGGAATGACGACTGGCGGTTCGTTCTCCGGAGAACGATCGGCGCCGGTGCGCACCCGGTAGATCGGAGATTGCCCCTGGCGTGGGAGAATCTGCAGATCGCTGTCCGGCACCGCGCGCGCGGCAGACTCGTTGTCGTAGTCGGTAATCATGGCTCAGGCTCCGTAGGACCCGCAAACCCGCCAGTGGTCGAGCACCAGGTATTCACTGGCCGACGCGCTGTTGAGGGTGAGCGAAAATGTTTTGTCGACCGTGGTGTCCACCGTGGTCAGCAGCTCGACTGTCGCCCCCGTTGACCCGTTTCCGAATGGCGACGACGTCGAGCAGAGCGCCGAGATCTGTCGATTGCTGACCCCGCGGTTGCTGATGTGCATGAGCGATTTTAAATGGCTGGTCGCCGACAGGTTGAGGCTCGGCCCCATGCTGGTGGTGCCCAGAAAGAGCTTGTACACCTTGATGTTGGCCGAACTGACGTACTGCAGCGTGACGGTGCTTTCCAGGCATCCGTTAGGCCCGAGACTGTTAGCCGGCAAGGTGAAGCTCGGCCCGGTGATGTCGGCCGATGTCGTCTGGGTATACGCGCCGCCGGTGGTCACGGCATTGACCAGGGTGATGACCGTCGTCGTGGTCGATGAGAATTCCAGCCAACCGCCGGGGTGACTGCCGACGGCCGGCACGTAGACCCACCCCGCCGAGGGGTAGGAGCGGATCAGTGGCGTGGCCAGGGTGTCGATGGTCGCCGATCCGGCCGAGCCGGCGTTGAGCGTCCCTGAGGGCAGTAGTATCCACGGCCGGGCGGTGTTGTGGAAAACCTTCAGATACCCCGATCCGAAAACCGCCTCGAGCAGCCGAGCCTTGAGGTTGGCCCACGAGAATTTTTTCAGGAGGTTGCTGGCCGCCGAATCCATCAGGCCGATCTGATCGGCATCGACAGGAGCGCTGTGGGCGGTTGCCCCGTTGATCAGGCTGCCGATCGTGGTGGTCGTTTCGTCGCCGCTGTTGGTGCCGGAGCACGTTCCCGTGCCAGCCGGGGCGCCGACCATGGCGGCGGTGATGCCGGACACGGTGCCGCTGAAGGTGGGCGACGAGAGGGGGGCTTTGAGGTCGAGCGCCGTCTGTTGCGCCGTACTCACGGGTTTGGCGGTGTCGGCGGTGTTGTCGACGGCCGCCAGGCCAACGTCGCTCTTGCTCAGGGTGACGGCGCCGGTGCGTCCGGCGACGCTTTGCACAGGCGCTGCGGCGGCGGCTTCGGCGGCCGTGGTGTAGCTCGGGTGCGGGTCGCCGGCGACGAGGTGCGCCGCAATCGCGGAGGCGGCGGACTCTATCTCGTCGCAGTGCTCGTTCCAGAGCAGGTCGATTTCGACGCCAGGATCGTCCATTTTCTGAGCTGAAAGGACTCTGGGAAGTGGAAGGGTCATGGCAGTTGGACCAAAATGATGATACGCGATCGGTCAAACACTGGTCGTCACCTCTGGTAGCACCTCGATGACTGAGTCTGCCGAACAGATAGCGTCAACAGCGGACGCCGATACAAGCTCGATGTCGAAAACATATTCTCGCGATGGAACGTCGTCGAGCGATGAAGCATCCAGCCTGATCCATACCGTGCTGGTTGCTGCGTCTATTTCCAGCGTACCGGCCGTTGTGCTCAGGGCCAGAATGATGTCTCCGCCGACACGCCGCTTTATGTCCATGCGCGCCGACGTGTATCCAGACAGATCCATTGGTTCGTAGAATGCCAGATATCCGCCGCTGGTGTAAGAGGTAAACCCTGCAGAACTCACTCCGTCAAAATCCAGCGTATTGGCGTCGATCACGGCAACTCGATTGAACTCGCTATCGCCGATCTCGTTGCTGTCCTCGGCGTTCATCTCAACCATTCCGGCGGCATCAACAATCGCAACGTACCAGCCATCAAGGATTCCGTGGCCTGTCGCAGTTACTCGCATCGGGGCCGATTTATCCATCGCCGAGATTGCGGCGAACGACAGCGTTCCGGTTTCCATCCGCAAGGGAATGTTCGCGGAGGCCCCGATGCGGACAGATAGGTTGATTTTCGGAAGGACTGACATGGATGTCTACCTAGAGCCTGTCACAACCAGAGCGTTTGGATGCTGCGAGTGATCGTAGCGAGATTCTATTTCCGCAGCATCCGGCAGTGTGGAGAGCGGCTTCAGATCGACTGCCACGCCGCCTGTGTCATTCTGCCGAAGATTTACCGAAACCGTGTCGTACCCGTAGAAGCGGTCCTGCTGCGGGTAAATCCCGTCGAGCAAAGTGCTTGTTTTCGGCACCGTGAGCCTGATTCCACGTGCGGATGCGATTCCTAGCCAAAACTCCAGGCAGGCTCGGCCCTTCTCGGCGTCGTGCGCGTCCGGGTAGGTGTAATCACAGCCGAATACGCTGAGGTGCTTCACACCAATGTGGATCGCGTAGGCCACAGCGTAGGCCGCCGTGCTGTTGAAATACGCCTGGCGCATGTTGTTTAGCACTTCCTCAAGCGGGAAGGCGACGAGCCCAGGATAGTCCGGGTGCTCGCGGCTAGTGATGATCGGCCCCGGGTGCGCTTTCAGCCACTCCAGCATGCGGGCAATGTTCGAGTCCGGAGCGGCTGCCGCGCGGACTTCTTGGATTCGCACGTCGTCCATGTGGAAAACCCTGTCACAGAGCAGCACGCCTGCGACGGCGTTGATCCCCCACGTTTCCGTGCAGTAGGCGTGCTTGCCGCCAAGGCGCTTCACGATGTCGACGTACTGCTCCAGTGACGGTCCAAGACCGAGAATGGCGACATGCTCGGGGACCGGGAAGGCTTCGACCATCTGCTGGTAGGCTGTCGGCTCGACGACGGCGTCGATTTCCGGCTGTGGCGCGTCTTCGCCGGGATCGTCGTCGTCGCAATGCAGCGCGACGCAGCGCACGACGATCGTTCGGCCGGCGGCGCCATCCGTTACCGGCGAGGTGTCGTCGCGCTGGCCGAACCAAGCCGCAACCACCCACCCGGCGGCGTTGAGAAGCGCCTCAAACTGGCGCGCGGTGTAGTGCCGGTGGTGGAAGGCGTAGCCGTCGCCGAACGGCATCTCGTCCTCGTTCGGCACGGACGCCAGCAACCATGTTGCCGAGCGGCGCAGTTTCCGGAGCAGGAGAAGCGCGTCCGGCTCGGTCAGATGCTCGATCGTCTCGAAGCAGACGGCAACGTCCTGAAACGGCGGCAGATCGACTTCATGCGCCGGCGCGCAAATGTATTTGACGTTTTCGGCTGCCCAGTGCCGCTTTGCATACTCGATCGCAGGGAGGAAGGAATCGACCCCCAGCACTCTAGAATATGGATGCTGACTCAACATCCATGATCCGTATCCGACACCACAGGCGATGTCGATGACACGCGCGGACATCAGACACAGTTCGTCCATCTGCCGCACGGCGAACTCGTACCGGGCGACATGGTCACGCCTGATATCTCTCAGGCGGCTGGCTACCTGGCGCTCTCCTGATCGAGTCCAGTCCAGATGTTGCGGCATTTGGATTGCGGCTGCGGCCATGCGCGTGTCCTTGTGTTCTGCGGCGCCGGGATGTCCCGGCGCCGGTGCTGCTTGTTGCAACGGGTTGCTACGGCATCACGGATTCGGCGTTGGCATATCGCTCGGGCTGTACAAGAGCGCGGAGCAGGAAATGATCGTGCCAGCAGTAGTCGTGCTCTTGATCGACGCGTTGACGTACCGCTTGTTGCCCTTGTAGCCGACGCGCTTGACCACGTTCTTGCTGGTGCCGGACGTACGAGTAGCGGCAGCCGCGACGCCAGCAAGCAGCTCTGTGCCGAGCAGGTCGGCATCGGCTACGCTGGTCAGCGATCCGGTCGCGTCGCCCTCTTTGACTGTGACGGTAAACACAGCGGCTGTAGCCGTGATGGAGCCATACGAGCAAATTAATTCGACGCCAAAAAACCCTTGGCGGTCGATGACCTTGCCAGTCTGGCCGGTGCCGGTGGTGCCAACGGCAACCGGCGAGATGACGCGCATGGCGCGGCTGTTGTTGTGTAAATCGTGCATGTGGTGGTTCCTTTCTGTGATCTGTCGGTCGTCAGGAAGCGGCAAACTTCATCAGCTTGATGGCCTCGAAGTTGTAGATCCCGCCACCGACACGCCGGCGGAAGTTGAACTTAGTTGTGCCCTTTGCCGTGACGTTGTCGCGGATCAGCGTGATGCCGGTGCGGTTGGCGATCAAGTAGCCGCGCTGGAAATTGCCATACGCGACCGACAGCGAGTTGGCCGCGATCGCCGGCATGTTGTCGTCCACTTCAACCGGCGAGCCCAGGAAGCGACCGCCGAACGGCGCCGTGGGATCCGGCTGCCAGAGGTAGTAGCTGCCGCTGCCGTCCTTTATCTGGCGCGCCGTGCCGAGCGTCGAATCGCTCATGACCCAGACCGCGCCGCTGCGGTAGCTCTGCTTGAGCGAGTGCTGCAGATCGACCAGCTTGTCAGCCGGCGCCACGGATGCAAACGCCCCACTCTTGCCGCTGGCGATGTAGCCGACGTTGCCCCACGTGTAGCTGGCGTTCGCGACCGTGTTGTAGGTCGTGATTCCTCGCATTTTGGCGATTCCGTTTCCGGAAATGGCTGCGCTGCCAATGCCCTCGGCAAATGCCGTGGCGGCTTCGTTGGTTAGGTCGCCAACGAGATCGATACCGGAGTCCTCGAGCGTTTCGTTGAAGACCCACGGCTCGACTTCAGCCGGGTACGCGACCACTTCGATCTGAGCAAACTTCGGCTCGGTGCTTTCGCCGCCGGTGCCGCCTTCGCCTGGCCACGCAACAGCCATGCCGGACGTCTTGACACGTTTCAGTATCGAGCGGTTGCTGGTGTTGCGCACCATCGCGAGCCGGTACATCGAGCTTTCGGTCATGGCGATCCGGTCGATCTCGGCGACCAGCTCGGGCAGGACCAGCACGCCACCGTTCGTGTCATCGGCGGAGTTCAGCGCGGCCTTGCGTTCGGCCAGGACGGCGCGGTACTTGCGGTCGTCGCCGGTGCGCAGCATGTGCTCAAACGCCTGCTTCTGTTCTTCCGGGACGACGCTTTGCTGGCCGGCGCCGCCGGTGCGCTGCGCTGCGAGCTGCATATCCTGCACGGTGCGGCCCAGCTTGTCGATGTCGGCATTGATCGCGGCGATCTTCGCCAGGCTGTCGTCGCTGCTGTGGCCGCGCTTCTCGATTTCCTCCAGGCGGATGTCGTTGGCCGACTTGAAGTCTTCCCAAGCCTTGGCCTGCTTCTCGAGCAGGTCGGCCATGTCTTTCGTGTCCATCAGGGGTGTCCTTTCAAAGTTGCAAAGTTGGTGATGATGCGTTGCGCGGCGGCGTGCATGCGCTGCAGGTGATGATCTGCCTCGCGCAGATCGTTACGCCTGATTCGGGCAATGATGCCTTTCGCTTCGGATCTTGAGAATCCGCCAGCGTCGCGCAGGAGGTCCTCAATGTCTGTGATGCTGTCGATTTCCTGCAGGGTTTTGAGCGCAGAAATCCGAGCATTGCGGTTTGCCGGGAAAGTCACCGGAGAGATTTCGATCAGGTCAATCTGCGTCAGCTTGCGCCGCGGGTCTTCGGGCTTGCTGCGCGGTTCGTACTTCTTCGCGATGTAACCGATCGACAGGCCGTCAATCGCCGGCCGCGGGGTCATGCGCATCAGTGTGTCGATCTCGATCCCGCGCGGTGTCTCGGCGAGCTGCCCGGTGACGTCCAGGCCCGCGCCGTCTTCCGACAGGTCTTGCCAGACGCCGACTGGCGTCATGTCTTCCGCCGTGACTCCCATTCCGCCGTGCTGGCTGAGCATGGACGGCCAGGGCTGGCGTCCGGATTTGGCATCGGCAAGGAAATCTGCGAACGCTCCAGGAGCGATCACGTCGCCGTAAGAATCGACGTTGTTAAATGCTGCTCCGTAACCGCTAAAGGTGCGCGTCTGCACAGCGTCTTCCGGCGCGGAGACAAACTTGATCTCGCCAAGGCGGCAGAGGAATTGCTCTTTTCTCAGGCTCATGGGGTGCTTCCTTGGTCCGGCGGCGTCGCGCTCGGGTCAGTCATGTTCAACGGCACGCGGTACTCGTCGCCGCCGGAGTACGGGTTCAAATCTTCGTAAGCCCTGATTTCGTTCGGGTTGAGCGCGCCGATCCCGTACAGCGTGCGGTAGAACTCAGCGCGGTCCTTGTGCGATCCGCGCAGCAGGCCGGCGACGGTGAAGCGGCAAAAGTAGCCGGCGGTACGCTCCTGCGGCGTCAGCAGCTGCAGGTTGAGCCGCTGCTCGATGCGGGCGAACCACGGGCCAAGGGTATGCACAACGTGCGCCAGGAACATCTGCTCAGAACTCGCGTAGGTCGCGGTGCGGTCGGCCTCGCCAATCATGATCGGCAGCACGCGGAAGAATCGGCAGACTTCGGCGACTTGGAAGCGGCGGACTTCTATCCATTGCGCTTGGTCGTTTTGCTGCGCTCTCGGAGTCCACTTCATGCCGCCCCAAAGGACCGCAGTGCGGTATGCGTTTTTCAGCCCGATCTGCGATGCTTCCCACGATCGGCGCAGCGAGTCGGATTGATCTGGCGTCAGAACGGCATCTGTCGATAGGATGCCGCCCAGGATGGCGCCGTTGCTAAACTGCCGCGCGCCGTGTTCTTCGGTGGCCAGCGCCAGGCCGATCGCCTCGCGCGCCAGGCGGATTCCGTCAAGGCCGTCGATGCTGGTCCAGCTCGGACCCTTCAAGTGCAAGATCCGGCTCGCCGGATAGGTGGCGATCCGGCCTTGCGCGTCAGCAACGTCGTAAGTGATCGACCAGTCGTCGTGCCGCGTCGCGGTGACTTGCTGCGGCTGCAACGGCTGCAACTCGATGGTGGCCGGCAGCCTTCCGATCGCGTCAGATCGCCGGATCAAGCAGTATGAGCGGTTCATCAGCGCCAAATGCAGGCCGGCTGTCTCACGCCACTCGAAAGACGTGATGCCCGGCGCGACGCTGTCGTGCAGCACGGGGTACAGCGGGTGATCGACCGCGGCATCGGCCCCGCCGTCCGTGCGGCGGCGGTAGAGTTTGAGCGGGACTTGCGCGATGCCCTCGGCGATGACGCGCGCGCAGGCAAGGGCGCTCGCCGCCTGCAGAGCGGTTTCCCATGTGACGGCGACTCCGGCTTTCGAGCCGGCCGCGCCCAGTAGGTCGAGAAGCAGATCCGCCCTGGTGATGGCGCTCTTGCTATCGCCGGGGCTGAAAAGGCGCTTGATGCGCGCGGGTATGGAGATGCGCATCACCAAATCTCGATCCGCGGCGGCTCGGCGGGCGGTGCAACGCGCACAATCATGCGCGAGAGGGCGCCGATCAGGGCGACCGCGCCGTCGATTTTCTTCGCGTCCGTCTCGCGGCGTGGGTAGATGTTGTCCTTTGCGTCCCTCCATGCGACGACGTTGGCCAGCATCCAGGTCAGAACCGGGTTGCCGTTGTGGTGCAGGCGCTTCGCGAGGACCAGCGCTTCCAAAATTTTCATCGGCTCCGACAAGTTCTGCACGTTCTGTCGCAGCTCGACCATCGGAGCACCTTCTCCGGACAACATAGTCGCCATCTGCGTTGCCTGCCACGGATCGTACGCTATTTCACTGATCTCGTGATGCGCAAGGTCGGAACGGATGTCGTCCTCTATGCGCTGGAAATCGATGACATTGCCAGAAGTTGCCACCATCCATCCGTCCTCGACCCATCCAGAATACTGGCTGTTTGAGTCTTCGCTGGCGGCGCTTTCCGGGACGTAGAAATCGGCAAAAACGTAGTAATGAGCTCCATTTCCCGATCCGGACTCGAAGAGCTTGACCTTGGCGGCGACATCAACCTTGCTTGCCAAGTCTAGCGACATGACGCACCGGCAACCGGCCAGCTCGTCGATGGAAAGATCGGCGTCTGCACAAGCATCCCATGCGCGCATGTCCATCCAAGCTGTCGCGGCATTGACCCATACGTTCAACCGTTTGGCCAAAAAGTTAGGGCGGGCTGATGCGGTCCTGATCGCCTTGTCGGCAAGCCGGCGTATGTCGTCCGGGTAGACGGAGACACCATAGTTTGGGTTCGCCTTTTTCCAGCACGATTCGTCCGCCCACTCGTCCGCCTCGTCGATCGTATAGATGATCCCGAAGTAGGTATCGTCTTCGTGCGCGCTGCCGCGCACAGGATGGCCAAGGCCGTCATGGCGATGGAGCGTTGATGCCAGAATTCCGGTCAGGTAGGTGCGCTGCTCGTAGCAAATCCCAGCTCTGTCGCTGCCAGCAGTCGTGATCGACCAGATCAGCGACTGTGTGCGCGCCCCCGTTGCAGTCTCAAGAACGTCGTAAACTGCCCGCGTTCGGTGCGCGTGCAGCTCATCGACGACTGCAAAATGGATGTTCAAACCATCGAGTGTAGACCCTTCGGCGCTCAGCGGCAAAAATCTTCCGCCGTTGAGAACCTCATAGATGCTGTGTGTGAGGACCTTGACGCCAAAGCGCTGCCTAAACTCCGGGTCGTGCATAGCCATCTTCCGGCCATCCTCAAAAACGATCTTGGCCTGGTCTCTGGTGGTGGCTGCCGAATACACCTCGGCACCTGGCTCACCGTCAGCCGTTAGCATGTACAGAGCAACCCCGCTAGATAGCGTCGACTTCGCGTTCTTGCGCGGCACTTCGATATAGGCCGTGCGGAACCTCCGGCGTCCGGTGTCGATACGCAGCCAGCCAAAGACCGTTGTCAAAATGAATATCTGCCACGGCTCAAGAACAATCGGGCGTCCAGACCACTCGCCTTTGATGTGCGGCAGCAGCTCGAGAAACCGGCAAACACGCTCGGCCTTTCCGACGTCGAACCTGAAAGGGAACCATCGATCGTGCTGCTCTGCGTCGAGATCGTCCAACTGACGACGACAGGCTGCCATTGTCCAAACGCACGCGGGCACGGTTCCAGAGAGAACGTTCCCAGCATATTCGCGAGCGATCCGCAGATATTCTCCTGGAGATCGCGTCATCAGATTCCGTCCCACCCGCCTTGCGACTCTGCTGTTTCAGAGCATGGCTGTGGCTTGCTTGTGTTTTTGCTTGCGGTGACGCGCGTTCTGGTGCTCGGCGACATGCCAAATTCAGCGGCGAGCCTCAACATCCGTTGGCACGCACGATTCCGGATGAGCATCAATGCGCTCATCTGCTGATACCCGGTGCTCGTCGTGAGTATCCAGCCAGGCATCCCGTCCCGGTCATCGGCATTCAGCGCGTCGATCTTGATTTCGACGGCAACCATCTCGGCCCAAGCCACGCAATACGCGGCAAGGAGAGCGCGGTCGAGCTTGCTGATCAGCCCGAGAGGGAGAAGCTCTGCCGCAACCCTACGCCACTCTTTTTTTGCCTGATCAGAAAGATGCGACGGACATGGAGGGATTTCTACAGGCGGGTGGACCCCGTCAAGTAGATTGGAAACTGGCAATTTGCTCGGGTTGCCGCGCAGAATGTGAACGTTCAGCGGCAATGGTTTCGGTCCGCGCAAACCCATCTCTAACGCCCCTTACGAAAACTTCCGACCATATGCGTAAGCT
>ERZ869929.437-NODE-437-length-25947-cov-19.197822_pt1 | contig 25947 bp, 30 predicted proteins | sample MGYA00579312_ERZ869929 | MGnify/ENA primary metagenome ERZ869929 (study PRJEB32216, sample SAMN09231818) | wastewater metagenome | place: USA: Maryland | collected 2016-08-09 | study: EMG produced TPA metagenomics assembly of the PRJNA472060 data set (Reclaimed... | reverse complement strand
CAACGGCGGTGAAGAAGCTGCGGAGCCAGCGTGTTCTTCCGAGCAACCTGTCTTCCGCCGAGTTGTCGCGCATCCGGGTCAGCATTCGAAGGAAGGCGTTCTTCAGTGCTCGGGTGGAGAACGCGAAGCTCTTGGAGCGGATGAAGCGGATCGTGACCGGGGTTGTCGACCGTGGCGAACCGGCCGCCAACGCGATCGGCCGGCTGAGGACGGCGGTGGAGGCGAGTGGTTACCGCCCGGTGCCGGGTACAGAAGGCACGATCCAGGACCTCACCTCGTCGCCACGGTTGCGGCTCATCGCCGAAACCAACGCAGGGATGGCGCGTGGGTACGGGGAATGGGCGAAGAAGCAGGACGTCGACAAGCTGCGGCGTTTCCCGGTGCAGCAGTTGGTTCGGAAACTTCCGCGTGTTGAGCCTCGGGACTGGCCGGCGCGGTGGCGGACCATGGGCGGGTCGATGGTTCAGGGAGACATGATCGCCGGCGTCAACAACCCGATCTGGGCCCGGATCAGCAGGTTTGGGTTGCCGTACCCGCCCTTCGACTTCAACAGCGGCATGGGGCTGCGGATGCTGTCGGCGAAGGAAGCGGAAAAACGGAAGGTGCGGTTTTCGTCGTTGGACATGAGCCCCAGGCGGGTGCCGAACTTCGACGACGACGCGGAAGGCGAGTTGCCGAGAGACGAATCGATCCGGGACGCGCTGTTGAAGGACCTCGGTCCGGAGTTCTACGTGCGGGGTGGGAAAGTGAAACGGTATGCTTCTGCGAATTAGCATCCTCGCCGAAAAGGCGCGGGCTCGGATGTCCTCCCGGTATCGCCGGGCGGTGGCGCCCGAGCGTGGGATGCTGATTGCCGGGCGGGCCATGGCGGAGGAGTACCGGCGGCATTGGCTGATCAAGGACGCCAGGGAGCCCAATAGATTCGTCAGGGCGGGGTCAGGGACGCGCAGGACGCACTTTTGGCGCCAGATAGCCCAGTCGCTCCGTCTGGTGTCTACAAAGGGCAACAGCGTGGATTTACGGGTGGGTGACAGGAGGTTCCGGCAAAAGCTCTTTGGCGGTCCGATTCTTCCCAAGGTGGCGAAGATGTTGACGATCCCGGTTCACCCGTTCGCCTACGCTAGGACGGCGGCGGAGGTGGAGTTGCTCCAAGGCGCGGATCTGATGATTCGCCGGACCCGAGGCAACCGGCTGGTGTTGGGACTGTGGCGGGCGAAACGGTGGGTGTCGTTCTTCCTGCTCCGATACTCGGTCTTCCAACGGCCTTGGCCGGGCACGTTGCCTCCAGAGGGACGCCCACGGAAGGCGTTCATGAGAGCGTTCTGGGAGTGGTTGGATGGTGCGAAACTGAGGAGAACCTGAAATGCCGAACCTTTACGGAACAATCCTGACTCCCGATCTTGAGGCCATCCCCGAGGATTCGGTCATCCGGTTCACTCGGAACCAAGAGGTCTCGAGCGGCGGAGCTTCAGTGTGGTCGACTGGCCGAGCTGAGACATCGGTGGACGCCAACGGGCGGTTCGGACCGATCAATCTGGCTCCAGGGCTTTGGATCGTCGAATGGCTGCATCTGTACCAGCAGAACCGAATCGGGTTCGAGTTGCCGAATGCGGATCGGAACTGGGAACTCGGGTATCTCCTGAACCCGGACGGGATCGGTCTTCGATTCGACGGCGGGGTGTTCAAGCTGCTGAACGTCGACACCGGGGAATACCACCCCGTTGACGTGGACTTGGACGGACAGTTCCGCATCTACAGTCCCGACGTGATTCTTTCGGTGGCCAACTACGACCTCGACGTTGTCACGAACACGCTCCGGATCATGGACCCGAGCGAGACGCCTTACCCGATCACGTGGACAGGTAGCGCAGAGGATGACGGAGAACTGACGATTGGTGCGGCGAACGGGACGGTGTCCGGAGGGAATTACCGGCTCACCACGTGGCTGGAAATCCGGAACCCGTCCGAGTCCACCTACCCTTATCGAAAACTGTTCCTCGTCGGTGCACGTGATTCAGCTACGTGGGCACTCGGTCCGGCGACGGTCGGCGCAGCGGATGACGCGGATGCGACACCGTCCGGAACCGATCCCGTGGTTGACTCGCTGACGATGCGGTGGAACGGGCACACGTACCTTCAAGAGGTCGTTGGCGAAACCGAGGAAGGCGTTCCGATTGTCCAATGGGTGAAGGTCACATGAGAAACATCCTGATCATTCTCGCGGCTCTGGTTGGGTTCGGCGCGTTCGCTCAAACGAACATCCCGACCCGCAGCATGCTCGCGGACACCAACGGCGTGGTGAAGTGGCCGTCCAACATCACCCGCATTCGGATCGGCGGAACGGATTACACGAATCTGCTCGGGTTTGGGTTGTCTGTGACCAACGGTCAGTTGTCCGTCGACACGACGCAACTCCCGGAAGGCAGCGGAGGAAGCAGTCTCATCACTTCGGTTGGCACTGACTTTGAGGTTTCGGGAGGTGCGCTAAACGTCACCAACACAATCGGCACCGGCCCACTGGTTCGCCAGTCGGAGGCGGGATCGGGCGGTGGCGGAACCAACTTCATCAACGCCGTCAGCGCCGACTTCGAGGTTCTTACGCAGTCGCTGTCGCTCACCAACACGACCGGCACCGGGGCTCTGCTCAGGGCCAGCTCGCTCTCGCCGTACCTCCTGAGCGCAACGGCGGCGTCGACCTACGCAACGCTCGAATCCCCATCGTTCACCGGGACCGTATCGTTCGAGACGATTCAAGCCGACGAGGTGCAGGTTCCGTTTGCCAACCTCTACGCATCGGCGAACTCGTCATCCAACCTCACCGGAACACTGGACGGCGGAAGCTGGACGAACCTGAACGGTACCGAGATCCGAAGCGGTACGGTCGCCGATGCCCGGATCGACTCGGCTATCGCCCGTGTCTCCGCGCTGTCCGCATATCAGCCTCTCGATGCCGACCTGACCTCGCTCGCGGCCGGGACCGCGATGGCGACGGCGATCACCAATGCAGCGTCTGTCGGCGCCCCATCGCTCATCGTAGGGTCGACTAATGTGGCGGTGGCTATTGCAGCGAAGGCGCCGCTCGCGTCTCCAGCATTCACGACATCGGCAACCATTGGCGGGACCAACGTCCTCGACTACGCGGCAACCCATCTGACCGAGGCCGAGGCTTCGGCGCTCTACCAAAGAACCAATTCAACTCTCACCCGTGTCGCCGGCATCGGCGCAGGTACCACAGGCGATCTACTTTACCGCGACGCAACCGGATGGACGAATCTGGCGAAGGGGACGCAAGGTCAATATCTTGCGGTGACCGCGACGGTTCCTGCTTGGAGCAATGCTCCGAGTGGTGGTGGAACTACGATATCCACAAATGGAGCTAGGACTGGTGCCCTAGTCGCGTATCAGTTGGATGGAAGTCTGGCTACAACTAACGTTGCAATTTTCAGCACCAATACGGCACTTGGCATAAGGGCTGGGTCAGGGTTGTCTTCGGGTAATTTCAATACGTTCATTGGGTATAATACAGCTACAAATGTCACAAGTGGAAATTCATCGGTAATCATTGGATACCAAGCTGGCAAGGACGCAGCAAACGCAATAAGCTTTACTACAATTCTCGGTACAGCAGCGGGCTCTACTGTGACAGCCGACTACAATACGTTGCTTGGTTACCACGCTGGAAACCTACTGGTTAGCGGAGGCAATAACGTTTCTGTCGGATACCAGTCAGGTAATAACACGACAAACGGCTCTGATAATGTATTCGTCGGGTCTCAGGCTGGCACTGGTTCTGGTTCGGGATCGAGAAACACGTTCGTCGGTAGGCAGGCCGGGAATGCGAACACGACCGCGAATGACAACGTGTATGTGGGATATCAGGCTGGATTGCTTTCAACCACGTCAGATGCCAATACGTTTGTGGGAGTCGAGGCTGGTGAGACTCTTACCGCTGGGGCTAATAACAACACCTTCGTTGGCTACAGGTCGGGCCGCGTAATCACTTCCGGTTACAACAATACTTTTCTGGGGTACGGTTCGGGCAATACGCACACCATTGGAAACAACAACATTTTCCTCGGCATCAACGTCAACGGGAACACGAACACGGCAAATCATTTTCTCGCTGGTGGTAGCGGTCAGCCAATCACATCGGTCTACTTTGGTGAGGGTATCGCCGATGCCTCGCCTTCAAGCTTTGCGCTGAGGGCGACATCTGGCACAGGGACAGATATCGCAGGGGCTGGCATTACGATTGCCGGTGGGCAAAGCACTGGAAGCGGTGCTGGAGGAAGCCTTACGTTTCAAACTTCTCCAGCCGGATCTACTGGAACAACAACAAACGCATTGGTCACGGCGCTGCTCATTGGTAGCGATGGAAAGCTATCAGTCACAAAGACGATTACGGCAGCGGGGACAACCTCGGTTCAGACCATTAACAAGGTCGCTGGATCGGTGAATCTTGCGGCGGCAGCAACTAGCGTCGTTGTTACCAACTCGTTGGTTAGCACAAGTTCTGTAGTAATCGGAACAGTTGCGTCGAACGACACAACCGCAAAAAGCGCAGCTATCGTTCCAGGGAGCGGTTTGTTCACAATCTATCTGAACGCAGCGGCAACAGCAGAAACTCGCGTTAACTGGATCGTGCTTAACTAGGTAATCACTAAAGAAATTAGCCCATGAAAACAAAATACCTAATCGCACTGTTGGCGGCTATCGGTTTTACCGCAGCCTCCCAGTCTCCAAACTTCAACTCGGTAACGCTGTCTTGGAATGCCAACACCGAAACCGACCTAGCTGGATATCGGCTCTACTTCTCAAAGGACCCCAGCGCGTGGACGCACGTCAAACCTGTTGAGCTTGTAACGCAGGTCACGGTGGAACTGCCTTCGCCTGGGACTTGGTTCTTCGTCGTAACGGCAAAAAACACGGCAGGACTCGAATCGCTTCCGTCCAACATGGTCGAGTACACCACACCAACGGCGCCTTTGAAGCCCGGTCTGTTCCGAATCGTTTCGGCGGTGGCAACGCAGGTTTCGACGGTCACGACATCGACGAATATCATCATCGTGCCTTGAGCATCCAATGAAACAGATCACCACCCTGTTGGTCGCCGCCGGCATGACGCTGGCGGCTTTTGCGCAAACACCGTCGACGGTCGGCGTAGCTCTGCAACCGAGGACATCGCGTGTCGTCGGGACAGGGACGAATCTGTTCATGGCCAACGCCGACAGGGCCGTTGCTACGGTCGACACTGTGGCAAGGCTTGCGACGCTGACGAACGCGGTGCATGGGTCAGTTGTGGACGTGCGCGGGTACGCCTCGGAATTCGACTGGCCTGTGGCTTTGCGGTACACGCTCAACACGAATTCGGCTGCGTCCACGAACAGGTTCGTTGTAGTAAACGCTGGAGGCGTAGGGAGGTGGGTGCACGAGTGGCGCGGTGACGTCAGATCCCTTGGCGCAAAAGGTGACGGTGTTACCGATGATACTGACGCCATTCTAGATGCTGCCGAATTGGCTCAATCTACGAAGGTGAACGGCAATTCCGTTCTCTATTTCCCGGGAGGAATCTATCGACTTTCCCAGACGCTCAGCATCACAAACCAGCGCGTCAAAATCCATGGTGACGTCGCGTTCGGTTCGGCATTCAATAACTCCAAAATCCTTTTTACCGGCACGAATCAGCCAATCCTTTCCGTTTCCGGGTTCAAATGCCAAGTGTCCGATTTGGCATTAGAGTACGAAACAATGCAATGGATCGAGGCCACAAACTCTATTTGTTTGCGCGTCGCGGGTTCCTACGTTGGGACGTTCGAAAGGCTTGCGCTGCGCAAAGGGGCCTATGGATTAGGCGACGGGTTGTCATTGGGCGGGAATGTCGAGAACATCAACAACTCATTCCGGGATATTTGGGTACAATCGTTCTCTCGTGGAGGAATTCGGTTTGACCGGCTCGGGACCTCTTCTGAGTTCAATAACATCTACGTGCAGAACGCGGCGGATGGAATCGAAACTTCCGTGGTCAATGTGACTTCTGTCAGCAAGTCTGGAACCAACTTAAATCTCACTCTCGACCAATTACCGACGCGAATCCGGACTAACATGTTCATTCGCATCGCCGGCCTGGAACCCAGCGGTCTGAACGGATTGAACATCGTAACCAATATCTCCGGAACTACAGTATCTGTAGCGCTAGCGTCGGACCCTGGGGCGGTTACCGACAGCGTTGGCACGCTTGAAGTAACCGCTCGATATTGCCACGAGACCCCCGTGGACATCGGTTACGGGTGGATGAACATGGGAACCGTCGACATTGAGCATGCGGTGATCAATGGAGGGTGGGCGATGGGACTGCGTGGGGAGTACAACCAAGTGGCCGACGTTCATTTTGAGCAGATCCACCCAATCAATGGGGATTTCACTTTGTTCGACAACCTGTCGGGTAGTGGTGCAAACATCGGTTCACTGTCATTCATCAACTCCGGGTTCGTCGGAGGAACCACGAACTACGTCGCTCGCGCAGGTTTCCAGAGTGCCCGCACAGAAGACGGTACGCCGATCTCGATTGGCTTTCTGCGGGTGCGAGACATCGCGCGCAGTGGAACCACGTGGCTTCCACTCAAGAAGATGGTGTCGACATATCCGGACATCATTCTTCTGAATGGTTACGATCTCTTGGGGCACAACCGGGTTTACGGGAATGCGCAGTTCACTGATGAGAATTTCGGCATGTCGTTTCCGGCTCGGTACAAGTTCGGGCGGTTCTCCGAATCAAGCGGATCAGCCACAATGCAGACGTTCCGGCCGCGCATCGAGCAAAGTGGATCAGCGGTTTGGACTGGTATTTGGGTTCAACCTACCAATTCTACTCTATCGTTTGGCAGTGGTGGTGGGTATCCATTTCGGTATAGCGCATCAGGGTTTGATCGGTTTTTAGTGCAAGAGAACGGGAGGATGGTGATTACTGCCGGAAGCTCTAATGCGACGGGCCTTGTGACACAATTTCAGGGTCATGATCAGGTGCATCCATCTGGACGAGTCAACATTCTGTACGGTCAAACAAATGTACCGCAGAGAATGAACATCGGACCCAATTACCTTTATGTCGCCGACAACCTTGGGGTGAACCAAGGCATGGCCCTGCAAGTCCTTGGGTCATGGGTGTCAGTTGGTAACGGAACGTCTGGGAGCGGGTTGCGCGTTGGTGGAACTGGCGTTTCGCTCATCCAGAACATCGCGTCCACTACGGCGGCCTGGGACCCGCCGTCTCTTGCAAACGGAGAATCCGCACAATACCTATCATCTGGTATTTCAGTCGTCGGATCGACAGACGTATTGCTGGCGAGTCTGTCTTCGGTTGGTACCAACCAATTCACGATCACCGCCGTGCCAACCGGCTCGTCCAACCAAGTCGCGGTGACTCTAATGAACTGCTCCGGGTCGACGGTCGACCTCGGTTCCGGGACGCTAAGGCTGGTGGCGATGGACTTTTAGAAAGCAACCAAATGAATCCTTCCGGATTCGTTCCAGCGTGGATAGAAGCGAAGCAGGCTTTGCCGAGCCTGATGGCGAGGGTGCAGCAATGGATGACGACTATGACCGCACAACGAGAGAACGGATGGGGAGTCTTGAAAGTGATCGCGCAAATCGTTGGCGGTGCTGTACTGGCGACGCTGGCAGGGTCGGCGGCATACACGGCGAAGACGTTGTCCAACCACGAAAGCCGGTTGTCCGTTGTGGAGGATTGGAAGCGCGACAGGTCCGAGAAGATCGACGGAATTGCTCGGGACGTGGCCGAACTGAAGACGCACAACGCGGGTGTCGACTCGCAGGCGAGGCAGACGGACATGTTGGTAAGGGACGTCTCGGCTCAACTGCGGGTCGTTTCGGATACGCTCATCCGGATGCAGGAAGGACAGTCGGCGATCCGGGAGAAGATGGTTTCCTTGCAGGTAATGACGGACGAACTCAACAAAGGAACAAAATGACAGCACTCGTTCTAGGCATGGTGGTTTTCGGAGTCGGAGGCGTTGGCGTTTGGATGTGGTCGCGTCGGCGTCGTGACCAAGCGGCACCGCCACCGGACGATGCGTCACAACCGGCGACTCGCGGCGGTCGACGCCGGTACGACTGACATGAACACGCTCCTTTCATTCCTTGCTGGGCCTTCCGGGAAGACGTCATCCATGCGGGTGATGTCTTTTGGTGTTGTGTTCCTCGTGATGACGACGTGGGCATGGGTGAGCATCCGGAAGGAAGCGTTGCAGCCGATGGACCCGGAGCACATGGCGCTTGTGTTGGGGGCCATGGGAATCAAGGCGGTACAGATGAAAATGGAAGGACCGAAAGGAAAAAAGGATGAGTGACGTGCGAACTCTCGGGACGGGCGGGTTGATCAGGCAACTCCAACTTGGGATTGCGGAGATCGTGAAAGGCATCACGCCGTTCGGTCAGCAGCGGATTGCGGTCGTGACGAACCAGGACGGCGGGTATCTGGAGAAGCTGGACGTCGCGGTGGAGGCTGCATGGGTGACGGTTGTTGTGGGGATGCCACGGTGGACGGTGCAGGCGGACAACTACATCGTGGCCCCGGTGGAGATCCGGGTGCAGGAGAATTGCCGGTTGAATCGGGCGCAGGTTCCGTACCGTACCGGGAGCGACGTGTTGGAGCTGATTTGGGCGGAACTGTGGGATCGGAGGATAACGGACGAGTGGGTTGAGTTCCGGGAGGCCGAGGTATCCGTGTTGACGGAGGCCCCGGATTTGGTTCACCAACTGACAACGACGACCCGAACTCTCGGGTTCACTAAGGAGGACTGATATGGCAGCACGATATTTGGCGGGTCGGGCGACGGTATTCACGGCAGCCGGGACGGTTGCTTACACTGGCGTTGCGACGACACAGAACGAGGTCCAGAACGTCAGCCTTTCCGATGAGTTCGATCTTGTGGAGGCGCGGAACAGGTTGGGACAGACGATCAGCCAGATGGCGATCAACGTCCGTCAGCGGTTGACGGTCGAAATCACTCCGCACGCCATCACCAGCAGCAACACCCAAGCCGAGGCCGCCACCGCCGTGGCACTTCCTGAACCGCTGGCACTGGTCACGCTGGCGAGCTTTGAGGCTGGCGAGTTCAACGGAGATTGGAACTACCTCGGCGGCGGTTCCATCGGACTGTCGAACACCGGGGCAATCACCATGAGCCTTCCGCTTGGGCGTCCGGACGGTGTGGCTCTGACTCCTGTTGCGATAACCTGATGTACGCCGAGGGCTACTTTCCGGATGCGTACCGCATCGGGGGGATGCGGATGCAGCCGATGACGATGGGCCACGTCCTCTTGATTGAGCGCGTGGCTCCGCCGTTTGCGCCATGGCGGTCGACTGAGGAGCGGATCGGGTCGGGGTCGATCATGTTGTTCGTCGCCATCGTAACTCGGGCGTGGCGCGACGCTGCAGCGGTTCTGGAGCGTCCGAGCTGGGTCTGGCAATGGAAGGCCGCCAGGATCACTCGACGCGTCAACGGCGATCCTCGGGCGGTGGCGACGGTGGAGGCGTACCTGAAGGCGCAGGTGAATGTTCCGGAGGCGATCCGCTGGCAGCGGGACGACATGACGACGACGGGGGCGGAGATGTCCCATGCGCTGATGGTGACGATGATGCAGCTTGGGGCGACCAGGGAGGCAGCGTTGGACACTCCGTTGCGGTTGGCTCTGTGGGATCAGATGTTCCTTCAGGAGCAGAACGGAGCGGTGTCGTTGGAGTCGGAAGGTGGGGCTAAGTCGGAGGCACGGAAGAAGGCCATTGAAGACCTTGAGAGGAGGTTGGCATGCCAGACGAAACCGTAACAATCCGATATGAGGCCGACACGACCCGGTACGCGGCAGGGGCACGGCGTGTCTCCCAGGACCTGGACAAGCTCGCAGCCAAGGCAGCGAGAGCGGAGGCAGCGGCGGCGAGGGCGACCAGAGCAGAGCGGAGAGGATTCGCGGCGGCAGGTAACCAGATTGCACCGGGGCTCGGAGGCTTGGTAGGTGGAACGGCTGGGATGGCTCAGTCTGCCGCAATTGCTGGAGTCTACGGCGTCAAGAAACTGCTGGACGATGCCAAGGAAGCGGACCCGGCAATGGCCAAACTCGGGGACAGCATCGCCAAGATGGTTGGGCCGGCGTCGCAAACGACCGAGGCGCTGAACCGGGTGAACGTCGCGCTTTCCGCAATCGTCGGGCTGGCGAAGAACGTGTTCAGCACGACACTCGCCAAAAACATGACGATGGCCACGGCGGCAATCGGGGCGTTCACCGCTTCGATTGGAAACCTCCTTCAATTCTTCGGGGCATCAAAGATCGGCTCGAGCATTGCCGAGGTTGGTGAGGGTGCGATGGCAGCGGCGTACAACGACATGACCGGAGGGAGTGGCCGGGGTGGAGTAGTGGAGATGGAGAAGAAGCTCGAAGAGGCGAAGGAACGGCGCAAGCGGCGCGACCAAGCGGCTCGGGAAGCGGCTCGCGGCCAAGGTTCGAATCGCATCAGCGAAGGATTCCAGGGATCTGCAGGGCTCTATGTGACCAGCGGCGCGGCGATGATTGGGAGCCAGTCGTTGGCGATCCAGAGGAGCATGCTCCGGGAGTTGCAGAGCCTCACGCGGGCGACTGACCGGGTCCGGGACACGATCCGCGACACGGCCTACACAAGCTGACCATGGCGACACCTTACGCATCCAGGGACGGAACGACGGGGTTCACACCCGTTTCGGTCAACTCGGTCTTCTCGTTGCAATCGGGATGGACACACGTCTATGTACACACCGGGCCGGTGGACGGGTTGGCGGCATTCCTTGCCAGCATCGCGCAGGGTTACACGAAGATCGAGATTTCCGAGGAAGGCCCGCAACGGACCGTCACGCTGACCTACGGCGGAGGGGAGTCGTACGATCCGGAGGGCACGGTTACAACGCCAGCCGATCCGATCTCGCGGGTGTTCACGATGCAGGGGAACGCGGTGCAAAAGCCGATCACGGAGGCCGACTTCCTTCAAATCGCGTACCGTGATCCATCCGACCCGTTCAACTCGGCACTGACGGCAAAGCGGTTGGCAAACGCCGTGTCCGTGGTGAAGGACGCAATCGTGATGTACCGGAAGGCTGCGGAGGATGCGGCGGACATCGGGACGGTGACACCTGAGACGTACCGTGACATGCTCTTTGACGACGGATATCAGCGGCAACTCTTCGACCGCCTGATAATCGACGACGACATGTTCGAGACGTCGCAGTTCGTTCTACAGGTCGTTGAAGAGGTTTCCAACGGAACGCAAGTCAGGGCACAGTACGACTACGTGGACAGGCTGATGACCACGGAGTTCCTAAAGGGCGTGGAGTCATTCTTGGACGCGGCAACGATCATTGCCATCGACACGCTCGAATCGTCACAGGGGCCGATCTATTGGAAGTACCAAGCCCCGACCGTGACTTCGACGTTGAACGGCAAGGTTGAGGTCACGCGGTCGTACTGGGCGTACAAGGCTTTCGATTCTTGGCGGTATGGTGCCGCACTAGGACTATGAATCAGACCACTCGTCTACCTTCACGGAACACGGCGTTGTCGAATCAGATGCGCCGAAACATCGAAGCGCAACGAAGCCTACGGGCGGCGCGGTCGGTTGGAGTCTTCACATCGCATACGGTCGACGGGGTGTTCCGTAGGCCGAAAGCGAAAGTCACTCAGAGTCAATCAACGTCAGTCGTGCCCCGTTGGGGCTGAAAGGAAGCATGGCGAACGAAATAACATACGCGGTCAGTCTGTCGGCATCGAAGGGCGGGGCGTCCATCAGTAGCGGAACGCTTTCGGACACGGTCGATATGACCGGCGTCGACATGGAAACCGGAACGCAAAGCATCGGCACAACGAACGAGGCTCTCGCGTACAACACGACGGACATCACCGGGGACGTTCACTTGGTCGTGAAGAATCTGGACGCGACCAATTACGTGGAGATTTTCAAGGACAACGGCAACTCCCATGTTCTGTCAAAGCTGAACGCGGGAGAGGCGTGCTCATTGCGGCGTATCCCTTCGGCTTCGTCGCTCTTTGCCAGGGCCAACACCGCAGCGGTCCTGATCCAGTTTTGGATCTGCGAGGCGTGAACCGTGGCTATTACATTTCCTCGCGCCCCAACTGTCGCGACGGGTGATCGGATCACGTCGACCCAATTCACCCAACTGGCGGACGCATTCAACACACGGCTCGTCTCCGGACTCGGGGACGGGCCGTGGCGCGTTTTCTTCTACTGGCTTTCGATGTTCCGGCAGGTCCGCAACCCGGACGAGACGGGGACGGCGTTTCCTCCGAACGACGAGTTCTTCCAGATCTACCAGTTGCTGAACCCGACAGAGTCCGAGTGGCCCGTCACCGGCCCCGGGGACCCGGAGGGCGCGAACGTGGCCAGCCAGATGAACGCTTTCGTGTTCGGGGCCGAGGCCTTCGACTTGGACGAGGAGAGCAACCGTCTTCCCGAGTGGCTTGTGGCGGCGGACCCGATGCCGAGCCAGGCCGAGATTTGGGAGGCCGGGAAGTCGCAGCGCGGCGGGTATGACCCGGACTCGGGCGGCATCGCCTCACCGTCCTACGATGCGGCCAGGGAGCACTGGAAGCTCCGGTTCTCGCGTACCAGCCCGCACGGGAACAGCTATGGCGGATTCCTGCCCGAGCCCGAGGTCAACGTGACCGGATGCGAGGACCCCGATTTGACGGACGGCGTGCCGGCCCCACGCAACTACATCATCAAGTTCACGTCGCTGGTCGATGGCACTGTCGTGAGCTACCCAGGAACCTGCCAGCCGAACCCGTCTGGGAGTTCGTATGACGACCACGTCGCCTTCGTTGCGTCGCTGCCTTGGGCCTATTACGTCGTCCTGAACGATGGCTCGGTCGACATCTACCCATACCGGGACTGGATCGAAGGCCCGTACACCGGGGAAGGGGTTCTTCAGAAAAAAGAGAACGGCGCTGTGAACCGGATGCTGAACACGTTCGTCCGGGAGTTCCGAGGTACGGATGCGGAGCGGGAATCGAACACGTACCATCTCCAGAACGCCTTCGACTTCCATCGGTTCTTCTCTGCCCAGTACCGGCTCGCCCCGAACCTTGGGACGGAGACGGAAGGAATCGTCAGCGTCGCCTATCCCCGGGTCACAGTGTCATCTGGGGCGGATGCCGGCGAGTTCCTGCCGTTCGTGGCGGAAGGCGAGTCGCATGCGTACCGATCCGGGTTCGTCCTCAATTCGTTCTACGCTGGGGCGTCGGGGTTGGCTGGATCGGTGACGGTGGAGTTGATGGATGGCGAGGATGTTCTCCGGACGGTGACGCTGACACCGGACAGTTCCGGGGCGGTGTCGCAGATTTACTTCATGGCCGATGACTCCACCCCGGCCCCGCTCCGGGTGCGGTTGGCTACCGCGCTCGAGTTCCGGGATGGCGGTGGCGAGATGACCTTGGAGTTCACCGAACTCGTCCAGTACAAGCCCCAGGTCAACGACGCCTACGTCCTTATCCGGTCAGCGTCGGCGCTCGGGTCGACACCGGACGGCATCGGGCCGAACGAAACCGAGTCCTTCGCCATCAGCGACGACTACTTCGAGCACGGATGCTTTCTGAACCGGAACGGCATCGGGGCCGCGAATCCGGCAGACAACTCGGTGAACACCAACGCGGTGTGGGATGCGGTTCGCCGGTTCTCAAAGGTCGTTCGCGTTGCCCGTCGCCAGGAGTTCGTGAAGTACGCTGTTGAGGACGGGAAGAGCATTCTCTGGTTTCGGAGGTTTGCTTTCGGTCTGCATGGGACCACGCCGGCAGATGTCTGGGACGGGATCGGTCCTCGGCAATCTCGGGTGTCATCGTCCGAGGTGACGACTGGCATCCGGTACGTCGTTCGGTCGGGGACTGTCACCTACAACGGAACCAACTACGTCACCGGACAGCAGTTCACTGGCGTTGCAGGCCAATCGACCTACACCGGAGGCGGAGAGTTGTTCGAGTACGAAGGCATCCGAGCAACGGCTCCGGTGAATGGGTACAGCAACGAGTGGCTCCTTGGCGTTGAGTTCAAGGCGTACCATCCGAGCGAGACGAGCATTTGGAAGCCATCGGCCTACTCGGATTATTACGGTCTGATGAACCGATGCCATTTCTACAGCCCAGACATCGCGAACGATTACTCGACGCTCATGCACGGGGCATTCGGTGAGCGCGCCGGGACTGGTGGGATTCTGCTGGCCGAGTTCCCTCCGGGGTACAATTACGTTTCCATGGAGACGGCGTTCGCCGGGTCTACCAATGCGAACACGTTGCCTTGCGATCCGAGCGACACGGCATGCATCGAAGGACGGCTGAACTTCTACAAGTCGTGCCGCATCTATGAGCCAGACGTGCAGATTGAATCGGTCGTGGCCGAGATCAATTCGAGTGGCGAAGAGCTGGTCAAGGTGACGATGACCGGGAGACTTCACTACTGCGCCGAAGATGCGCCGGCATCCATTGATGGCGACATCAGCACTTGGAACCTGACAGACCTTGCAACGGAGCGATACCGCACGACTGAGAGCGGGTTGCGCGAGTATCTGGTCAATCAGACATACGGCAACCAGTGCTCGAAGAACGCCGGCAACTGGGCGATCAACTCCGGGGTCGACTCGCTTCCGGACAACCCTTACGGGTCCTGCTACCCGACGTTCCGGTTGTGCAAGCTCATCCCGAAGCCGTATGAGGACGGCAACGATTCGCAGAACGGAACCGACACGCGCTTCGAGCATGACGCCTTCGCCCAGATGGAACTCTACCTCCGGGCGATGTGCGAAGGGTGGGTGGACGGGCGGACATCGGCGGAGTATGCGTGCGAGTCCGGGACGGTCAGCGTGTTCGACTACACCTTTGAGAACCTTTGCTTCGATGCGTTTGGAGGCCGGTGGATCAACTTCATGGACGCGACGGACCGCGACGACAATCCCCAAGGGTACGGGCCATTGCCGAACACGCTGGCCAAGGCGGAGTTGTTCAACCAGTTCTCAAGCGCAATCAATCTGCTGACCACGGTCCGCGTTATGGTGCCGTCGACGTTGGAGTGCGCGACACCGGACGTTACCGCGACGGCTGGAGTCCAAGCGATAAATTCCGACATGACCGACGCGACGTGTTCGGGGCCGTCGTCGGCTGAGGCGGTGTTCCAAGATAGGTTGCCCGAAGATCCCGAGGTGGATTTTTCGACGCTCACTTGGGGTGCCTGCCCTGGAGGAACAACCATCACCAGCAGTTCCGTGTTCAGCGGCGATTGCGTAGGGTCACTCCATGAGGTGGAAACGATCAAGCTGGGAGCCAGGTTCCGGTGGGCGCTGAGCGATGCCGATGCCCAGTACGCGATCCCGGATGCATGGAGGGCGGACTTCACGGACAACTCGTCAATCCTTGCCTCAGTCCTCAAAAGGTCGGCGTGGCTGGTCCGTGGGTACACGACCGACGTGGGATCGGCTGAGGCATGCACGGGTCACACGTTCCCAGTCGGGGATGGCCGATACGTCATCTGGACCCAGGAAACCGAGGAGGTGACCGAGTGCGTGGTTCTGTCCGGCGACATCAACCTCCCGGCTCTTCCGTTCTCGTCGATCTACCGGAGCCTCATTCCCGGCAGTCCCGATGACGAGTGCCCAGGTGGACCGGAGAACCGTTGGGAGATCACGGTGTTGTCGACGGACGTTCCCACCGTCACGTTCCCCGTGGTCGATCCGTGAACACGTTCCGCGTCACTGCCCGGGTTCGGCGATCAGGACCGCCCATGGAGGCGCCCAGGCCCGTCCAGCGTGGTGGTGGTGATCGGTCCGTGTGCGAGTCGTGCGAGTGGTTCCAGTCCTCGGTTGACCGATGCGTGCATCCGCGAGCAACGTGCTTTCGTAGTCCAACGAGGATCAAACCATGGAAAAATCTAAGAAGGTGTCCGGAAAAACGCTGGTGAATCAACCCGCACGGCTGGCACTGAACGGTCAAAAGTTCCTGCGGTTCAGCAAACATCGCGACCTTGGCAACGGCATCACGGAGGGGCCGCTGTACCAGATCGAAAAGGACGCCGATCCGAAGTACCTTTACTTGCCGGACCTCGGTTTCGTCCTTGGCAAGACTCCGCTTCTGGCAATGCATCGCGTGCAGGTTGCTTCGTTCTAGCGCGTTGCGAGTGTGCAAAAATAGTTGTCGTTTGGTGTTGCACACTCGCAACGACACGCCTAGGTTCTGCCCGTCGAAAGAAAGAAACCAGATGAACAAGATCACGATCAACGCGCAGGCCGGAACAATGACAATGGATGGCGACGCTCGCCCCAGTACGGACGACATGACGGACATCATTGATAGCCTCACGCGGAACGACGACAGCGGGGCCGAGTTTCAGGAGTTGTGCAATGCCTCCACGGCATTCGACGACGCGACAGTTTCCGAGTTCATCGCCAGTTGCGAGGCGTGGTTGTCCGGTTACCGAAGCAAGATCCCGATCGCCTCCTAACCCGCCACCGATCCCGCTCCCGGTTCGCCGGCGGCGTGGTCGGACGCGAGTCCGAGACGGGCCGGGACGCACCCGGAATTCAGACACCACCTGTTATGCTTGCATCTTGGTCACCCACTACGCTGATGGATTGCTTCCTGCTCTACAGCGACCCGCAGCGAGCCGTGAACGTCCTCGGAGCGATCCTTGCGGCCATCCTGCTGTTCTGGGGCGCGGTGTGGTTTTTCATCACCTACGTGCTCCCTTGGCTTCGCGGCAAGTGACGGTATCGAGCGCGGTGCCCGTTCGCGGGTGCCGCTTTCGGAGCCGAACCTAAAACCAACCATGAACATCCCACCACCAATCCCCGTCACGCTCACGACGAAGGACCGCAGCAAGTCGATCACGTTCTGCGTCAACACCGCCGAAGAGAAAGCCGAGTGCGAGCGGTTATCGGCGCGAGCGGAGCGCGTCGACATCTACACGCAGGTCGACGGGTCGGGCCGGCAATTCGAGGTCGTCTATGTGGACGGCGCGAAGATCTGGGAACGCCCACTCCGAAACTGGTAACCGCCATGTTTTACTTCACCTACAAATGCCGGTTGTGCGGCGAGACGTTTTCAAAGTCTGGAACCAGCAACGAGCAAGCCGCGATGGATGCAATGATTCTGGCAGCCCTTGGACGTGAAGGCGACGTGCGGATGGTTAGAGTGCATCCATGCAATGCGAAGGATTTCGGAGTTGCCGACCTCATCGGCGCGAAGTTCACCCCCGACAAGTGACGCCATGACACCCCGCATCCAGAATGCCGTTTGCCGTGCGCAGGACGCCCGTAGGCGCGTCGGACTGGGGTGGGGTGCCCCGACATGGGGGTTGACACAGGCAACGGTCTGGTGCCAAAAGAGCGTCGCCGGTCGGGCTGGGAACCACGACCGGCGACAAAGTCAGGATGGAAAAAGCACTTCCACCACCGACAACGGCGCCACGGTCTTCCGACCGGCAGCCGGAAGCAAGCCAGTTTTCTCACAGCAGGGAGGTCCGAGACCGCGCCAGCCTCATAAGCTGGTCGCAGGTGGGTTTAACTCCCGCCCCTGCTCCCAACCTTTCGGCCCCTTTGCCAGCCGTAGCACCTACGCCTTACCGCTGCGGACCGTTGGGGCCTGTTTCCTTTCCTCCACCCCGGTCGTTTCATCTGGAGGGTTCAGCCCGGGATTGTCTGCCCGGTTCGTTGTCTGGGTTCACGGGGTGGAGGTTTCTATTTCTGTCGTCGTCCCTGCCGGCCCGTTTGGCGGATTGTGCGTTTCGACGACAGACTGCGCCGGCATTGGCCACCCCGATGCCGGCGCTTTGCTTTTCCCTGGAACCCGTCCGGGGCAGATAGGAACAACATGGCGAAAAAGCCGAACCAACGAACGGTCGCGGAAGTGCCGCGAGTGTCGTCAACCACAACCATCCCCATCCAATCCGGAATCCCCATCCCTCCCGTCTCCCGCACCCGCGCCTCGGTCTACCCGTGGCAGGACTTGGCTGACGGCGATTCGTTCTTCGTGCCTCAGAAGACCAAGAAGCAATTCACGTCGACTGCGGGCACCGCTGGGAAGCGGTACGGGTTCAAGACTCGAGTGGCTGACTGCGAGCAAGACGGCGTTTCTGGTGTGCGGTGTTGGAGAGTCGAGAGTCGGTGAATCGACCGGGCTCCCCCGCTTCACGGCGTGGGGCGCTCTGTCGGGTCACGTGGTACATAAGGGCCAGCGTTCACTCGGGTTGTGCTGGCGGGATAGACAAGGCAGATCGGTGACACGACTGCCGGCGATCCTGAAAAACAAAACTGAAGTGGGGCAGGCATGGGCCGGAGCCCCTACCGTTGGACCGGGAAACCGGGGAGCGGATGCGATAGAGAGCCTATCGGCCAACCAGGGCTCGCGCAGTGAACGTAACGCATCCGATGTGTCAGACGCATACTGGGTCCGGACTGGACGGAATGCCGATGAGAAACACGACCTCTTCCTTTGCAGGGGAGTCGTGTAGCCGCTCCAAGGCCGGTCCTAGCCGGAATATCGGTGAGCGGTTCGGAAGACGGTAACCGAAGACGACAAGGCGACCGATGAAAGACATCACACCTTCACCGAGCGAAATCGAAGCGAGCAAAACTCCGAAAGGCGGATGGACGAAACAACAGTTGGCCGCGTGGGGAGTTGAATGGCCGCCGGTCAAAGGATGGAAGCGTCGATTGATTCAGCGATGGCACGAAGAGCAAAAGCAGAAACATAAACAGCAAGCACAGGAAGAAAAACGAGAAAGGCGAAACATGACGATGGAACAAGAATGGCAGCGGTACAAAGCGCTGGTTTATCCGGGAGGACTTTCACGGATTCAGCACGACGAGACGCGCAAGGCGTTCATGGCTGGGTCTGGCGCGATGTTCGTGAAGATGATGGAACACGCGAAGCTTCCGGAAGATCAAGCGCATGAAGCGATGAAGGCGTCCGAGAAAGACCTGTTTCGCGAACTGTCGTTGTACGCGACGAAACCGGAGGCGAGGAAATGACCATGGAAACCCAACCAATAGGACCAGGAGAACCCGGGCACGACCCGTTGCGAAGCGAAGCGATCCCGGAGGCGGCGACGCAGACGTTGGTGCTGGTGGGGCTGATGATGTGGCTTGGCTTCATCCGGCTTAACGCGACGGTCACTCGGAAGTTCAAGCGTGGCAAGCTGACGCCGATGCCAACGGCGCTGAAGTACGGAGGATGGCGATGAATCCGCACGGCATCATCAATTGGAAGGTGTGGCGATGGGGATTCTGGGTGCGCGTGTTTGGCCACGGCATCCGAGTGATCAATCGAAACCAGCGGCCACCGTTGTTCAGCACAAGGCAGAACGGGGAACTTCGGTTCGGACGATGGGGCGTTAAGTTCCTGCGACCGGAAAAGCAAGGAGGTTGGCGATGAGTGAACCAATCAATGACGGTGGGCCGGCGTTTCCGGTTCCGTCCGTTGGCACAGGTGATCCTCGCGATGGTATGACACGCGGAAGCGACGGAATGTCCGTCCGAACTTGGCTTGCCGGTCATGCGATGAACGGAATCCTAAGCCAATCGCCAGCGGGATTGTTTTCGGTGAAGCGCAGCATCTGGGAGGCGTGTTGGAATCAATCCAAAGAAGACAACCAAGGCCAAGGAGACTCCGAAGTCTTCGCGGAGATTATCGCTGCAACGTCTGTGTTGTTGGCGGACAAGCTCATTGCGGAGCTTGAGAAAGGCACCAAGTGAAAGAACGCCCCATCCTTTTCTCCGCGCCGATGGTCCGCGCCATCCTCGAAGGTCGGAAGACTCAGACGCGTAGAATCGTCAAACATATTCCTGCGCTCGGAGGTCCTCTTGGTTGGTGTGCGGCTGCAAAAGCTCAAGAGCCTGGATGGGTTTACATCGTTGGAGATTACCGCAGATTTTGCCCCTACGGCGTCCCCGGAGACCGGCTTTGGGTGAAGGAGACGTGGTGCGCGTGGGATACTACGGAAGAGAACATTGAATGCGATGAGGTTGAAGGAAACGTTGCATCGCTTGTAGAAAGAGGAATAGGCCGACATCACGTTACATACCGTGCGGACCCGAACCGTTACGCGAACAAATGGCGCCCTTCCATCTTCATGCCCCGCTGGGCCTCCCGCATCACGCTGGAGATTGAGGCGGTGCGGGTGGAGAGGCTGATTGAAATCAGTGAAGAGGACGCAGTTGCTGAAGGCGTCATTGCCCCACGCTGCGAGCATTGCGGTTACACCCGCGCCGATTCCCGGTTTCAGATGGATCATCGGTTTTGTCAGTCTCCAGAACCATCCAGCGCAATTCCGATTTACCGCGAACTCTGGGAATCCATCAACGGCTTCGGTGCGTGGGACGCAAATCCGTGGGTGTGGGTGATTCAGTTCCGGAGGATCAAGCCGTGAGAATCTTTCGCATCCAAGGAGCCGATGGCCGAGGCCCGTTCCGGCCGGGAATCACCGAGCAATGGATCGGCGATCCGCGATGGGACGACCGCCCGTCGCTCATGGAGGAGTTCGACATGCGCGACATCCTTGCACGCGTCGCGAAACGACACATGGGTTGCGGGTTCCGAACGGTCGAACAATTGCGGAGATGGTTCGACGCGAGCGAACGGGCGAAGCTGGCGAAGTTGGGATTCCATCCGGTCACGATGACGGTGGACGAGATCGTTGCGGAGAGCTCGACTCAGTTGGTTTTCGCGAGGCGCGTGCCGCTGAGAGTCGGAGCAATTGCAGTTCTCGTTTGACAACTCGCAACGCGAAACGTAGAACAGCCCCAGACACCAGATGAACAAGACGCCATCCGCCAGATTTGCACAGCAACTCGCCTACGTCAGACTCGGAGCACTCCGCAGGAAACTCGAAGGAAACCCGCACTCCGCGACGGCTTACACGACCCTGCGCCACATGATCGGCGCATTCGTGCGGACGATCTACCGATGCGCGGCACCCGATGAACAACGGGCGATCCGATGCGCCTTCCGGCAGGCCCGTGCGGACTACGAAGCGATCGAAGTCCCGCGAGGCTGACCCATGCGGTTCTTCTCACGGCTGGCCAACCGTTCAACGGCCAAGACGTTTTGGGATTCACAACATCGACGGAAGAAAACTCAGCAACCGAAAGAAAGCGACATGCCACGAATGATCAGCATTGCAGACGCGATCAACATGGGACACGGCGAGACGGTGCCGGCGTTCCGCGCCAAGATCGCGAAGGTCGGGAAACAGGTCACAAAACCCGGTGCCGACTGGCACTTCCAAAAGATCACGCTGAAGGACGGGACGGGAGTGATCGAAGCGAAGTGTTGGAACCGGGACTTGTTCCAAGAGTCCGACGTCAACCGGGAGTTCATCTTCGAGTGCACCGACAGCCAGAAAGGTCTGACCGGGATGAAGCGGGTGGACGACACGTGGAATGACAAGTTGACGCCGCAAATCGACATTGCCGCCGCCGCCGACATCTCACCGGTATCTGGCCACGCGCCGGCACCGGCACAGACGGTGCCACAAGCCCCACCAACGCGTCAGCAGTCGGCACCGGCCCCAGCGCCAGCCAGGACGGCACCGATGCGCCCGGAGGCACCGCAGGCTCCGGTGACCGGCAACCCGTGGTCCGAGGTGGACGCGGTGTTGCTGCGCCAGGTCAACCTACGCATCCGATGCGAACAAGCCGCCATCCGAGTGGCCGAGGTGATCTACGCCGAGACCGGGTACAGCATGGAACCGGACGAGATCGAACGTCGGGCCACGGCGTTTTACATCGAACTCAACCGTAAGCTGGTCACGGCCCCGGCGACGCCCCCGGTGTGGAAGAAACCGGCCGCGCCGGCCCCACCGCCCCCGGCACCGTTACCGCCGTCGCAGATGACCGAGCCTCCGGACGATTACGCGGGAGGCGCGTCGCCCGAAGAACTCGCGGCGGAAGGTGGCGAAGTCGACGATGTCCCGTTCTGATCACAACCCGAAACCACAACCCAAAAACCAGAACAAGAGAACATGCACCTAACACACATCACAGGAGTAAACATCAAGGGCCGGTCATTCTCGCATCAGCTCGCGCCCGTGACGGCGTTCGTGGGCGACAACTTCACCGGCAAGACGGCGCGAGGAATGGCCATCCGGTTGGCGCTGACAGGCAACGCTGGGGCTCCGATCCCGAAGACACCGGCAGGCACGTGGGATGCGTTGAGCGGCGGACACGCGGACGTATCTGTCACAGCGAAAGCGAAAGACAATGGAGCGACTGAGTCTTGGACGTTACGATGGACGCGAAGCAACAAGGGGCCTGTCAGCAAGTCGGGATCGGTGCCGGCGCACGTGGCGCTGCCCGATCTACTGGCGGACCCGGAGTCGTTCTTCAGCCTCACGAAAGAGGCACGGGCACAGAAGATTCTCCAATGCGCGGGCGGGATCGTTGTGGACTTCGACCTTGCCATTGCCGGCGTCAAAGAGTGGCCGATGCCTGGATCGGTTGCGGACACGCGGAAGCTTGCGCACAAGGGCCATCTCAACGCATTGCTCAATGAGCACGGCGCGGTGGACGGAGTGGCCAAGTTCATCGAGTTCGCCAAGCAATTAGAGAAGGCACAGAAGGAAGAGGCCGCACGGTTGACGGCAACGATTACCGGGAGCGCATCGGTTGTGTTCGCTGACGCGCCGCCGACCACGGAACAGATTGCAGCGGCTGGCGCGAAGCTGAAGGCGTTGCAGGATGCCGACCAAGCGGTGATGCACGACGAAGGCGACCGGCACGAAGCGGAAGAGATCGTTGCGGCCTACGGTGGCGACGCGCAGGAATTGCAGCCGAACACGGACGACATCCGCGAGAACATCAAAGTCCTCGAAGGCGTGGTGGAGTTCGCTGAGAAGCGCGTCAACGAAGCGCGGGACACGCAGCACGATGCGCAGAAGAATTACGATGCTGCCAAGCGCGAACTGGATTCGGCATCGGCAACGACATGCCCGACATGCGGCCAGGAAAAGCCAAAGGCCGGACGCAAGGACATGAAGGAAGCGAAGGCAATGGCGGGGATTGCGAGCGAAATGCTGGCAATCGCAAACGTCGGATTGGTGAAGGCAACTGACGAACTTGCTGAAGTGCGTCGCAAATTGGTGCTGATGCGGATGGAACTCGAAAGAGCCGAACGCACCATCGCGCAGAACTCGCAGGCCAAGACGAAACTGGAGAATGCGATCCAGCGGTTGACCAAGCCGAAGCTGATGCCTCCGGCCCCGGAAGAATTGGAGGAGGCGACGAAGGCATACGAAGCGATGGTGGCCGCACGCGGAGCCTACGAGCAAAGCGTGAAGGCCCGCACGGCACGGGACAAGGCGGAGTCGGAGTTGATCCGCGTCCGGTGCGAACTGGAGACATCGAAGATCGTGCGCGAGTCCGTCATGGCCTACGTGGCGAATCAGACGGAAGCCGCGTTCAACTCAATCCTCGAAAACGCGGGCGCGTTCACTGAGGGCCTGTTGCGCGGCGACATCCGCTTCGAGGATGGCGACTTGGTCATGGAGATGGCAGGGCAAGGCGTTGACGTGCCGTGGCAATCGTGGTCGGGCACCGAGCGATTGCTGGCGTTTGCTGGTCTGGCGTTCGTGCTGTGCCAGGAGGCCAAGCTCAAGGTGATCATCTTCGACGAGTTTGGGAGGTTGTCGCCGCGCATGAAAACCGACGTGCTCAAGCGAATGATCGAACTTACGCACAACGGAGTCGTTTCGAACTTCATCGTCATGGATGCGAACGCGGACGACTACCGCGCATTCGAGGACGAACGCCTGATGGTGGTGAATCTCAACGAGGAAGTGGCATGACCAAGCTGCAAACCCTGTGCAAGCTCGCGGCATCGGCGACACCGGAGCAACTGGACGCCGCGATTGACGCGATCAAAGGCAACCGCCCGCTCGTTGCGGTTGGCGTGGAGAAGCAGAAGAGCAAGTTCGCCGAGATCATCGACGCGCATCCCCGGTGCAAGTCCGACCCGGAGATGGCGGCGATTGCGAAGCGGTGGCGTGATCACGTGGGCAACCGGATGTCTTGCGAAAAGCTCAAGATAGACCTCGGGACTCTTGAAATGATGGACACCGACGAAGCCGCTTTTGTTGTCACAAGGGCCATTGCTAGCGGTTGGATGACACTTGGAGAGGCTAGGGGTTGGAGGATAAAGCAGATCGAAGAGCAAGCCCTTCGCAACCACCCCGGCAATCCGGCATCGGCGAGCTACGACCGCGACGCGACAACCAACGAGATGCGCGAGGACTTCCGGCGACGGTCCGAGGCGCTGAAAGGCATGGCGTGAGCTTCGAGAAATTACCCGCAATCCAAGGTTCGGTTTCATGTCTCACCTGCGGATGCGGTGCGCATGAGACATTGGACATGCGGCGAGTATTGGCGGTTGGATTTGGCGATGTTGTGGCAACCAAGGACGGGCTCACCATCTACAGCGAATGCGAGTTCGGAAGGAACAATCCTGAGTGGGAAGAATACTGGAATACGCAAAAGGTGGAGAACATTGCAAAAGCCGATCCGGACCATGACTGGCGAATAAACTTCATGGCTCCGCTTTACGGTGCGGAGTACCAGCGTCAAGGCGACGGGCATTGGGTGCTTGTCCGGAGGGATCAAGGTTTCGCATGACCGACCGCCTCCCACCACACGCCATTGACGCTGAGCGGGGCGTTCTAGGATGCATGCTACTGGACCCCACGCGATGCATCCCGGACTTCCTGCGACGCGTCATAGCGGGTCCTGGGGCGTTCTACGACATCCGGCATCAGGTCATCGGGTCAACTCTGGTCACGATGTATGACTCCGGGTTGTCCGTGGACCTGATCACGGTTCAACAACGGCTCCGGGACGAGGACCAGATTGCGGCGATTGGCGGGTTGCCGTACCTCATGGAGATCACGGAGGCCGTCCCGAGCGCGGCGAACCTCCCGCACTACGTTGAGCAGGTCCTCGAAAAGCTGAAGCTCCGGAAGCTTCTCGAAGCCTGCGCAACCATCACGTCGGAAATCTGGACGCGAACTGATGAAATTGACGCGTTCGTTGACGCCGCCGAGGCCCGCGTTCACTCGGTCCGGGACACGACGACGGGCCGCAACGACCTGTTCGGAGGGAGGGAACTGGCGAACCTCGCCGTGGAACAACTGGAGGACGCCCGGGAAGGGATGTCCGGACTCCCGAGCGGATGGGGCGACCTGGACCGATACCTCCAAGGGTTCCGAGGCGGCGAGCTGATCGTGGTAGGGGCTCGCACCAGCACGGGAAAGACCGCGTGGCTTCTAAATGTCGCAAGGTTCCTCGCGTTCGAACGGCAAATCCCGGTTGGCATCTACACTCTGGAGAACTCCCCCAAGTCCGTCGCCACGCGCATCGTCTGCGCTGACGCTCGGTTGAACGCTCGCCACGTTGCGGACTGGACCCAAGACGATTGGGACTCGGCGAACGAATCCACGGCGCGGATGGCCATGGCGCCGATCTTTCTGGACGGAGCCAGCGGGCTGACGATCCGGGACATCAGGGCCGGCGTCCGTCGCATGGTCCGAGAGAACGGGATCAAGGCGGTGTTCATTGACTACTTGCAACTGGTGGCCGGGGTCGGTAAGAAATCCTCAGACAACAGACAGTCCGAAGTCTCAGAAGTGAGCCGAGGACTGAAGGCACTAGCAAAAGAGGTAGACATCCCCGTGATCGTTGCCAGCCAACTCAATCGCGAGTCAGAAAAGAACGCCGGCCTACGCCCGAAGCTATCCGACCTGCGCGAGTCAGGTTCCATCGAACAGGACGCATCCGTCGTTTTGATGCTGTACCGCCCGACGACCGACGCGACGGTCGTCGGGCGGTACAGCATCAAAACGACGGATGCGTCCTGTTCGATGGA
>ERZ869929.436-NODE-436-length-25973-cov-503.870553_pt1 | contig 25973 bp, 36 predicted proteins | sample MGYA00579312_ERZ869929 | MGnify/ENA primary metagenome ERZ869929 (study PRJEB32216, sample SAMN09231818) | wastewater metagenome | place: USA: Maryland | collected 2016-08-09 | study: EMG produced TPA metagenomics assembly of the PRJNA472060 data set (Reclaimed... | reverse complement strand
CCTCACGGTAGAACGTCGCCGCCGAGACTGGCCGGAGCGGATTCCGGTCGCGATCATCGAATCCCTGCCGATCCCGATCGTAACCGGCAAGCGTTCTCCGGCAGACGAGATCCGAGACGGCGAGAATCCAAGGTCGGCTCCATGCGCCGAATGCCTCCGGCGGATTTCCCCAACCGAGCGAGCGCAGGTAGTCGACAGCCTCTCCGACTTCGAGCGGATTCGCAGTCTCGATCTCTCGACGGCGCGAGAGCCAGTCGGCCTCACAGACTGCCGCGTCTCTGCTCGCGGCGATCGAGCGCATCCGCGCCTCACGCTCGCGAGCCTCGCGCTGATTGAGTTCGAGACGGCGAACTTTCACATCGGCGAGGAACTCGAAGAACTTCGCAGGGAGGAAACGCGCTCGCGGTCCTCCCCATTGGATCGAGTAGTTCTCAAGCGCGGCCATCGCGACTTCGGCGGTTTCCTCGGCGATGCGCGGAAGCGCGAGCGACCAGAGTTCGCGATCGGTTTCGCCTTTGAAGTACCGATTCGCTCGCGCAGTAAATCCGGCGAGTTCCTCGCGCGTCATGCCTTGCTTCTTTTGTTCCATTGCGTCTCTCTTTCTCTGGCTCCTGCCAGAGTTTCGCGGCCTATCTCGTGAACTACGTCCGACGTACTCCGCTTCCGGTTCACAGAAGAGAAGAGAGAAGGAGTTACACGTTAGGAGTCGAGCCGGAACACCGAGTGCGTATCTGTGTCGCTTTGCTCGGGTGGGGGGTTATTAGGGGGGAGGGGTTTCGATTTGTAAAGGGGGGAAACTTAGAAATTTCGAAAGATTGTGAAAAAGCCTGCCGCGAACTTCGCACGACAGGCCAGAGGTAGAATCAAAGACGAGATCCGCGATTCGCGAAGACGAGGCGAGAGGCTCGATGCACGAGATCGAAGCGAACTCTCTGGTCGCAGAGTTCCCACGCCAGTTCTCTCCGGCGGATCGTGCGTACCGAGACGCGAAGAGCCTCGGCGAGAATCTCCTTCCTCGGCGTGAGATGAGCAGGCATGAGATCGAGCGGAATCCCGACCTCGACGACCTCTCTAATCTCCTCCTCGATCGAGGTATCCGCCCTGATGATTCGCGCAACTTCGAGAGCCTCCGCGACCGAGATCGGACGGAATATCCTCGGATCTTCCGCCTCGATCCCGATCTGCGATCGAAGGCTTGCCGAGCCAACGATCTCGCCACTCATGGCGCGTCTCCGATGATCTCGACGACCTCGAATCCGCCGTTCGCTCGCGCCTTGACTCGGACGCGCGTATTGACGCTGAACGCCTGATTCGCTTCGAGGCCGGAGGCGATCTCTTCGGAGAGAACCGCGATCGGAAGAGGCTGATCCTCCTGATCGATCCGCCAGACGCGACGGCCTGACTTGCCTTCGACTACGCCGATCGGCGAGCGAGCGAGGATCGTGATGCAGTCTTCGGCGACTGTCTCTGGCTCGGCGACTCGATTCGCGATCGGAACGGGATTCGTCAGTTCGTCGATGTCCTTCCGGCGTTCCTCGCGCGTCGTTGGCTTCGAGGCCTTCTTCGGCTCCGCGTGGAACTCCTGCACCGAGACGGCCTGCGCTCCGGCGATCGAGTCGACCTCGGTTTCATCGAGGACGGCAAGGCCGCAGATGCTCAAGGTCGCGCGACGCTTCGCCTTCGTCTCGGCCTTCATGTGAGCATTGCTTAAGTTCTCGCCCTTCAATCCGGCGAGGCTCACCGATCCCGTGCTGATGTCTTCTCGGCCCGTCCGCTCGGTCACGGCGACCGTGACGGTCAGGATGTCTCCGATGATCTCGCGTTCCATTCGGACGACCGAAACTCCGTGAATCGAGCGCAACTGCTCCGTGCAACTCTTCGTTGCATAGAGGATCGTTTTGCCCGAGAGCGTGAGATACTGAAACGGTTGCGTCAGGGGATTCAACCCCATCGAATCGCAAACGGCGCGATAGAGCGCGATGCGCTGCTCCGGCCCGAGTTTGCCGATGTCGCCTGCGGCGATGTAGGCTTCGAGTGCCTTCGTGCCTGCGATTGCGAGTTGAGAACTGGCCGACTTCGCGGCCTCCGATACGATCATCGCTGTCATTTGTGTCTCCAGATTCTGCGGACACCGTGTCCGCTTGCGGACAATATATCGGAGGAATCGAGGAGATGTCGAGAAAAAATCCGAGCGGCCTGCAAAAATTAGAATCTCGGCGCGTCCGTACTCATGTCGAGACGGTTCTCGAATTCGCCGTCACGCGAGGAAACTCCGATCGAGCCGCGCTCCGATGCCGCTCGATCCTCTTGCCGACTTGGGAAACGCTCGATCTCTACACACTCGCCGTTGATCTCGCCGAGGAAGACGATCTCCGATTCCTTGTCGCGCAAGCGCGAGCCGCGATCCTCGGAGATCTCATCAAGCGATCAGAGAATCGGAAATCGTCTCGGTGTTGAGATAGTTCGCAGGGAGCGACAAGCCCTTCCCGTACATATCGAACAAGCGATCGAATGCCGTAGCAAACGCTCCCTCGCCGTTGTTCGTGAATGTGTAGCGAGCGTTGTCGTCCGCCGCCCAGTCCGTCGAGCCTGCGACAATCGCGAGCGCAGGCCCACCGTTCGCGATCGGCATCATCTCCGCGAGAATGATCTCGTCGATGTAGCAGGCCGCAGTCGCGATCGCGACCGTCGTCTCGACGACGAGATAAACCTCGCTCGGAATGACGCGAGGCGAGCGCAACTGCGTCGCATAGATTCCAAACGAAGTCGTCGTCGCGGCGATCGACTGCGAGAAGAAGAAGTTCGTTCCGTCGATGATTGTTCCGCCGGAATCCTGAACCGAGAGCCGAAGCGTTCCCGTCGCGCCTGCGTCTTTCTTGATCGCGACCGCGAGGAGATACGGTCGATCCGGCGTGAGCCTGCCGAGAGTGCCGTCGAAATCCGCGAGCCTCTGGCGGATCTTGAAAGTGTTCCCCGTGACCGCAAGTTTCAGCGATCGAGTGCCTCGGAAGACATTCGCCGCCGTCGTCTCTGTGAGGAACTCCGTTCCTGCCGTTCCGCTCGAAACTGTGAAGCGATCCGGCAAGTTGCTCGTCTGCTCTTCGAGGTCGGAATTGTGGAGAATGTTCTGTCCCTGCGCTCCGTTGTCGACGCTCGCGCAGGCAGTCGCGAGACGCATGAGCGTTCCGCTTCCGGCAGGGAATCGGTAATCGAGGCCCGTATAGGAAGGCTGTCCGCGAATCTCGAAGATCTCCGAGCCGCGCGAGATCGCGCCAGTCGTTCCGTCTTGAACGCATCGCGCTTCGAGAACTTCGGTGCGAATGTTCGGCCAGTCGGCAGTCGATCCGAGCAGCACATTGGGAGCCTCGAAGAAGTAGTAGAACTTCCCGTTGCCGCTGTTCGATGCGCCAACCGAGAGGCTTGACTTCGTGATCGTCGTTCCGTCGATCGACTCCGCGTCCGCGTCCATCTGTCGAATCAGCCAGACGAGAGCGTCGCGGATGTCCTTCCGAACCATCGTGTTTGTCGCGCCGACTGCTGTCGCCTCGTCGAAGCACATCTCAACAATCGTTCGCTCTGCCGCCGCGCGAACGTCGTTCAGCACGTTTCCCGCTTCCGCGATTCGTGCTTCGATATTGCCAGAGAGAACGTCGATCATCCAAGCATCAGACGACGAGTACTCCAACTGCACATTGGCGAGGAGCGTCTTCAGATTGTTCTGATGCGCTCGAACTTGATCCATCATGTAGATGAGTGCGCCGAGCCTAGTAAAGAGTCCGTCCGTGCCGTCGTAGGTGAGAGCCATAGTTCAGCCTTTCGATTCTTCATCGGTGAACGGGACTGCCGCATTCAGCGCGGCGCGTCGTCGAGCGCATCCGCCGCATCCGCCTGTAACCGTGTCGACTGCCTTCGCGATGCCTGTCGCAGTCGTGATCGCGTGGATCACATCTCCCGCGCCGCGCGGAGGCCCATCGTACTGATCGCAGATCAAGCAGACTCCGAGCGACGGCGAGCCTCCATGAAGGCCGAGAGTGCATCGGTTCTCGATTCGATTCTTGCAATTCATAGAAGTACGAAATCGAAAGCATCAGTCGCCGCTTCCTGTCCGTTCCAAAGTCCGTATGAAGTTCCAGACATGATCTCTCCGTACGCGGCAGGAAAGGTGATCGAGTTGAATCCATTCAATCTAGTCAGTCCGCGTTGTCGAGTCACGTACGAGTAACGATCTCCGATCGACCATTGAAGGCCGAGCGGACACGGAGTGAGCAAAGGAGCGCGACGCGCAAACGTCAAATTCACGGGTCGTGTCCCAACATTGGCGAAGAATCGTAGTCCGACTTCCCAACCGTACTGGCCCCAAATTGTCGGGCCTGATGGATTGATGTTGTAGCGAAACGGTTGGCAGTACCAACGAACGGTTTGACTTGGAACTACAAGACCTCCCGAACCAGTATCGCAGGGGAGAATTTGATAACTGATGAAAGGAGGATTCGGCCCACCTGCCGTGTAAGTTTGCGACGCTTGATATCCGCACAATCCCGCCGTCGAAATTTGCGGAGTTTGCCTCGTCAGAACGCGAGGCGAAAGATAGAACGGATTGATCGAGATATTCGCGAGCGTGTAGAAGCCAGTCGTTCCGCTTGGATTCTGTCCTTGACCGATCGTGCAGGAGAACGTCGCAGTCGCGTTCGTGATCTCCATCGTGATCGAAGTCAGGCTACAACACTCGGTCACGACTTGATCGCAGCAACAAAGCGCGGATGCCGCGTCGACGCTCACATCTCGACTCCGTGAATCTGAAGCGAGACTGCACTCGCTGTATCCGATCGAAGCGCAATCCGATCGCCTGCGTTCAAGTATCGAATCGAGTCATCGAGGAGCGTTGCATTCCCTCGAAGCGCGTTGTCGTAGTAAACCGCGTTCGAGACTGCCGTCGATTCGTTCGCGCCAAGGATGAAGAGGCGAAACGTGATCGTCGTCGCCGCTGTGTTGCAAACCGAAAGAGATTCGATTCGCAGAGACTTTGACGCGGGAACTTCGTACACAATCGAAGAGGCCGTCTTCGCGGTTGATGCCACGATCCGACGACGCGGAGCGTTTCGAGAAAGCGCGTTGATGTCGGATGGAAGGCTTGTCATTAGCAGGAGAACTCGTAGCCATTGGGAACGGAGAAGACGTACGGGCCTGCCGTCTTGACGCACGTCACGACGACATCTTGTGCGATCTGCTGTCGGACGGCGTTCGCGCCTTGCGGATAGATCGTGCCGACTCCAATCTTCCGCGCCGCAAGATCATCGGTGCGATTCTCGCATCCGTTGATCGCTTCGAAGTCGCCGTTCAAATCGGTGAACTGGTTCAGCGCGTAGTCCCAAGCGACATTCTTCAGCGTGTAGAGCCACGACTTGCCTGCGACGATCTGCGCTCCACCCATCACGCGACCTATGCGACCTGAAGTTCCTTCAGAGTCGATCGCCTTGAAATACAACTTTCCATCTTTCGCGACATGAGGAAAGATCGGAACGATCGAGCCGATCGGAGGAAGCGGATATACGATCGGAGTCGCGTATTCGTCCGTGCCTTCTTTCGAAGTCACGCCGCCATCGACCTTCACATAAACGGAAGAGCCGAGCGCATCGAGCGCGTACTCATCGAAACTCGCGAGCGCGGAAATGCCTGTCCCCGAGTAGGCCTTCACATAGGCGAGGATCATTCCAGACGATTCGACACTTCGACGAACTGGACGCTCCGCGCGGCCATCGATAGCATCGAGACGATCGAACGTCTCGTTCAAATGTTGGAACTCAAGGTTTCCAACACGTCCGGATGTGAAGCGAGGGAGCGTCATCAGTCGGCAAGAATGTAGTATTGGAGCGCGATGCTCGCGGTATTCGCTCGCGCTGTCGGAGCGTTTGTGCCTAGCCTACAAATCGCGGCCTCGCCTTCCTTCAACTTCAGGAACGCGACGAATGAGCCGCCTGTACCAGTTCCAATCTCGACGTAGTTCGTCGGGCCTGTGTTGCGAAAGTACGCATAGCCTGCGGACGAGACGCTACCCATCGTGAGCGCAGCGGCAGTCGTCGTGATAGTTGCCGCGCCGCCGATCGCTGTCGTTCCCGTGAGATCGACCGAAAGCGTTCCGGGATTCTCGACGTGCACGAGATCGCCTTTGCTCGCTTGGATCTTGAGATTGAGTGTGATCTCGTTTGCCATGTTAGAAGTTCTCGCTCAAGAGATTGAAGTCTGCGAATCCTGCGAATGGTTGGACAAGATCGACGAACTCTGCACGATGAATACCTTGCGTGTCTTCCTTCGTCACGACCTGCCTCAACTGGTTTCTCTTTGGGCTTTGGATGAGATGAAACGCTTCATCCTGTCGGAAACGGTGCGTGATTTGATATTTCTCGATGCCGATTCGATTCGCAGTCGCGCCCGTATAGAGAACCTGTCCGATCGGTGCGCCTTGAAATTGCGTGAGATTGCGACGGCCTCGCGCCTGACGAATAAGAAGACTTCGATCAGGGAAACTCGCAGCGGAGACAGTCTCGACGATCGTTAGATCTGACATTCGCACAAGAACGGAAAGAGGCTCTCCCGCTTTGTCGATCTTTGTTCCTCCGCAGTCCTGTCCGTTCTGCGTTCCGTATTGAGGGATTGTCGGATTCAAACGCCAGACATCGCGGAACTCTGCCGCATAGTCAACGGTGATCTGAACGTAGCCTTCCTCCTGCGGAAGTTGGCCCGTGAATTCTGTGTTCTCGTAGTTGAAAGTCACTTCCCAAACGTTCCGCATATCTGGAACGTGAGAGATCGAATACGACGTACAGTAGACGACCTTCTCGTCTGGAAATTTCGAACCGACCGAAGGAAGCCCATTTCCAAAATTGTCTCGCACTTCCGCCGGAGTTTGAATCGGCGACGCGTCGTCCCAACAACGAAACTTCCTCGATGCCGTGACCTTGCCTGCGGCCTCCGAGTAGTTTCGCGTCTCCTGAAGTTCGACGTATTCGAAAGCCATCACACGAATCCTCCGCCAGAGCCACTCGTCGCGAGTTGCTCAAGTGCCTTGACCATGCGCTCATCGTTGCGCTTCTTGTCGGAGTCTGGATACGCATCGAATCGGAAAGTTCCGAGCGCGGTATTCGCGCCGGTGATGCCTGCGGCCTGCGATGAGATGCGCTCCGACTCGATTCGCGCGGATTCTTCCATCATTCGAATGCGCTCTGTGTTTGCTTTGTCGAGAGCGCGAGCGGCCTCCTGATCGGCCTTCTCCTGCTCACGCTGCGCCTTCGCGACGGCATCGGCCTCGGCCTTTGCGACTTGCTCTGCCGCGCGAGTCTCGGCATCAGCGCGAGCCTGCGCCGCTTCTGCGTCCGCGGCCTTCTGCTTGTCGAGTTTGTCGCGAGTCTCGTCTGCGTTCGATTGGATCTTCGCTTCATAGATTCGGCGAATCGAGTCGGCCTGTGCTTCATTCGCGGCATCGGCGACTCGCAATTCCATTTCGGTCTGAAGACGCTCCTCTTCGTTTAAGCCTCGAAGGAAGATCGCGCGTTCTGCTTGGCCCGTGCGCTCCAACTGGCGCATCTGCGCTTCGAACTCCGCCGCGCCTGCTTCTTGCTCAAGCCCGAACGTCTGGCGAGCCTCGGCCTCCTGACCTTGCGCGATCTTGCGCTGACGATCCGCGCGAGCCTGCGCGTCTGCGAGTTCCTGCTCAACGCGCTCGGCGAACTGTTCGTTCGTCTCCGCGCCGAATGCATTCATCAGCGAAGTACCGATCGCCGTTCCGATTCGGTAGGCCGCGCCGATGATCGGCGTCGACTTCGCGAGGCCATCGAGCGCAGAGCCGATGCCTTCTTCTCCGGCTCGCTCCGCGAAATCCGCGACTCGATCGAGGAGTTGGATCGGATTGAGGAAACTCTCGATCTTCTTCGAGACGCTCCCTGAACTCTTCTGAAGCCACGCGCCGAACTTCGACTCGTATTGCTTTGCCGCGCCTTCGGCTGACGCTGCGGCCTTTGACTCTGCCTCGACGAGATCGCGCTCCATTGCGGAGTAGTTCGCTCGCACGTCGATGTAAATGTCGCCGCCTTTCATGTAGTGCTCCGCTCCACATATCGTCGCGCCCAGTCGCGCGAATCAGTCGACGCGGTCTGGCTCGACTCGTAGCCTTTCAAGCAAAGCAGAAGATGTCGATCGAATTCGGCGCACGTCAGATCGAGCGGATTACCGAGGCCTGCGGCAGTTCGTGCGATGAGATGCGCCTCCGCGAGATAGTCGCGAGGCATCGGCTCGCGCGGAGGCCCAGTCATTTTCCCGATGGCTTCTCTTCTCGATCCTCTCCGAATCCGAGCGCACGAAGCGCGATCTCGGTCGCTCTCTTCGCATCAACGGAATCCGCGATCAATTCGCCGAACTCGCTCGCGGCGCACAGAACGCGCAGGGAGCCTGCGAGCGTGTAGCAGTCCAGAACTAGTGCCGAAGCGACGAGTGCGTCCCTGCGAGCCTTCTCGACGGCCTGAAGCGAAACCGGAAGGCCTGCGATCTCCGCTGCCTTCCGCGCTTCGCCTGCTCGGATATCTGCGAGTTCGTTCGTGAGCGCGATACGCTGACGAACGGTCAAAGGCCGAATCGTGACGACGCGACCATCAGGAAGCGTGTCGTTCCAAGGATGAACCATCAGTCCCTCTTTTTCGTTTTGAGATGTGCGAGAAACTCGTCGCCGTTGACGACGAGAGATCTATCGGAAGCGCGGCGAACTGTATACGAATCGAGATCCGCGAGGCTGACTTCGCTCGCGTTCATCGCGACTCGGACTGCCGCCTCTTCTTCGAGTCGTCCTCCGCTGATTCGACGCGAAATCGTTCGGCCTTGCTTCGTGACGAGAGTCACGATCCAGTCCGCATCGGAAGGCCGGAAGAGAGGAATGACTTCAGTAGCAGAAAGGCTCATGAGATCAGCCAAGTGACGACGGGAGCCGCGCCATCCGCGTTCTCGAAGTTGACCGTCATCGTCGTATCGCCAGTCTTCGTTGAATTGAACGCGAATGAGGAGAAGACGCAGTTCGATGTGATCTTTGCGTCGTTCGTGCTGTCATAGAGCGTCAGGCTCAAGGCAGGCCGCGTCGCTGTCGTGTCCTGCGACGAGACGAGAATGAGATTCGTGTGGCTCGTCGAAGTGCCTGCGCTCGAATCGACACCGACGACCGCATTGAGCGATCCCGTGAGATCAAGCATACCGAGACGCTTTCGCTGTCCGGTATCGCCGAAGGCCGTCAGAGTCGAGACGGGACGCGAGAGCGTCGCGGCGAAACTCTGCACCTTGAAAAAGGTCTGGACGGTCGTCGTCGTTCCGATCGTGTAGGAGACGTTTCCGTCGTTGCCGATGAGGTAGGTATCGATAGGCATGAAGTTTCCTTATGTGTCGTGCGCGACGAATCGCCACCGCTCAATCATCGTCCAACCATCATCCGCGAATGATGGCACACCGCGCTCGATGCGAACTCCTCGAAGCGCGTCAAAGCCTGTGACCGCGATCGGAGTCGAGAACGCCGTCGCGAGGCCGTCCGAGATTGTGTACGCGTCGATTCCGTTCTCGTTGTTGTACTGAATCGCGAACTCGATCTCGACTTCGTGCCGCGTGATCGCGCCGAAGAATGGAGTCGTCCTCACGGTCGCCGTGTAGACGAGAAGAGGAAGATTCGCATTCGCAGGCGCGGAGTTGTAGTAGATCCGAGACGCGAGCGCAGTCGCGATTGAGGTCGTCGCATAGAGCCGAGTCTTCACCGCGTCGAGGATTGCTTTGCTCATGGAGTCCTCGCGAATGCTCGCTTGACGGCGATCTTTAGGAAGCGTTGCGAGATCATCGAGATCTGCGGAAGCGTAGGCTTGATGTAAGGACGTGGCTTCATCCGGCGAGTTCCGAATTCAAGCATCGGAGCGTATGGCACATTGCTTCCGTATCGAAGCACTACCGCGCGTCCGTTCTCGAATATGTTCGCGAATCCGTCTGGACGATTGCCGACCGTTTCGACGCTCCATGATGCTCGAAGCCGATTCGTATTCACGGCAGGCGGCTGTCCTGCAAGCGATGCGCGATGGTAGCCACGCGCTCGAAGGTTTCTTCCATTCGCCTTGCCTTTCGCGACTCGGTAGAGAAATCCCATGCCTGCTTGCGAGAGTCTACGACGAACAAGACGAGCAGATCCGACAAGCGTCGCATCCATGCCTTCGCGGAGGCCGACTCGCATCGTTTCGAGAATCGCGTCATGGTTGAACTTCGCGCCGCTCACGGTGCGCCTCCTGCTCCGACTGCATCAGGCTCGACTTCGACGCAGTCGACGACCGTCATATTCAGCGCAGGACGTGCGCCAGTTTGACCGAGTTCCGCAGGATTCGCGACACCCGTGACGCGCCATTGACGAGCCGTCAGACCTTCCGAGTCGTGAATCTCGTAGTCGATTCCGATCGTGATCGCGCCTGCGAAGTAAATCGTCGCAGACGTGCGGCCTTCGTATCGGCCTTGAATGACTGGCTCGCTTTGTGATGCAGGCTGAATGAATCCAGTCGCCGTAAAGACGCGGCCATACTGCCGAGATATCGATCCGTCTGATTCGACCGTGTACGCCGGAAGACGAATGTAGAGAGTCATCCCGAACTGATTGATGAGGCTCTCGATGCTCAACGGAGCCTCCGATACGAATCGAGAACCAACTTCGTCGATGCGTCGAGATCCGATGAGGATCGAAGAGAGTACGAATAGCCTCCGAGCGATTCGCTCTGAAGGCTTGGATCGCGCTTCCGAGAGTTGAAGAGCCTCGATGCCATCTCAATCGTCGCTTGCTGAAGATCGTACGGAATCGTTCCGTATCCGCCCGTATAGTCGACGAGGAAGCCGCGATACCGATGCAGCGTCGGTCCGTAGATGATTCCTCGATCGTAGTCGATCGCATAGTCCGTCAGCGCATCGTTTGGAGCCTCAAGGATCGCCGTCTGCTTCTTCAGGTCGATCCCTGCGAGTTTCCGAAGGTAGTGCGACTTCGTGTTGACGATCGTCGTCGCCGAGAAGCCAGTCGTTCCGGAAATCGCCGAAGCCATTTCAGATACCGAATCATGGCTTCCGAATGCGAGCGTCGTTGAATGCTCCTGCCCGTTCGAAGCCACACGGAAAAGATGGATGTGATCTCCGTTCACCGAGATCGTCGAGACGATATCGCTCGCAAGATTCGAGACGACCGAAAGCACGTTGTCGCCGCCGACTCCGACGAAGCGCACGTTCTCGATCGGATTATGACGGAGCGCGACTCGATCGGCTCCATAAGTGTCTTTCCATTCGTAGTACCGCTGCGAGACGAAATTTCGAGCGCAGTATCGCTGAATGAAGTCACTCGCTCGGTCGATCAGGCTCTCCATCAGCGCATCGTCGGTCGTCGTCGTCACGCCGAGATACGCTTTGAGGCTGACTAGTGTCGTGAGTGAGTTCGTCGCTACGGCCATCGGCTCTCCTTGGCTTCTTCTTCGGCGTTTGATTCAGTCGAGTCGAATCCACAAAGAGCGGAGCAGGCTCGATCGCGTGTTTCGCGTATCCCTTCGAGACGAGCGTCTTCGCTGCTTCGTGCGAGACGTTGACGATCGTTCCCGCTCGAAGATCTCTTCGGCCTACGCCGTCGACGTGAATCGCGCAGTTTCGCAGGACAATCAGAAGGTCATGCATTCGGTCGGCCTCCCGTCTTCATGGTATTTCGAGAGATATTGCGTGATCGCGCGGCAGTCTTCCGCAGGCCACGTCACGACGTTCTGAAGATGGCCGATTCGAACTCGCGGACAGAGGCAAATCTTCTTGCCTGCTTCGCGGAGACGATTCCAGAAGAAGATGTCGTCATCGACGCGGCCTTCTTCCCAGTTGCCGTTCTTGTTCGGAACGCCGAGGAAGAACGGCCTCGGAAGATCGCGGATCGCATCGAGTCGAATCAGCGTCAGACCGAAGTGACCCGTGTTCATTTCGAGCGCGTCCGTGTAGAGACGATCTTCCGTCATCTCCTTTAGAAGAGTTCCGTCGTCGTTCTTGATTGAGAAGAGCGGAAGATCTTTGTCTCGTCCGATCTGAAGCGGACAGAGCGCGGCAACGTCAGGCCGCGTCTCCATGACTTGCCAAAGCCGAATAATGTCTTCCGAGTCAAAAATCGAATCGTAGTCGACCGTCAGAACGTACTTGATTCCTTCCATCTTCAGGCAAGTTTCGAGAAGACGTTCGAGGCATTGCCCCCAGAAGACTCCAGTCGATCGCGTGACGTTGAAGCCAAGCGAGGCCGCTGCATGATGCAGAACGCCTTGCGTGTCCGTCCAACAAACGCGCGGAAGTGACATGATGCAATGAATGTCTTTCATCGGGAAAGACGGCGCAGGCCGCGAGTACTTGCGAGCGACGACAGAGATTTTCGTCTTCGTCTCGTTCCAAGCCCAACCATTCTTGCCACGCGAGATCTCGAAGCCTGCGAGATTCAGAACGCGCGAGAGTTTCTCGCGATTCCAAAGCGACTTCGCGCCTTCGCCGATGAGCATCTTTTCCGTCTCTGGCTCGCCTTCGTTGTAGGCTTTCAAGACTCCGTCGAGATCAGGCACTTCGAGCCGGAGTTCTGCTCCGTCTTTGAGTTGCGATGCGATCGAGCGAAGCCACGGAATCGCGTCCTCTGTGCGGATTTGCGTCAAGCCCGAGCCGATGTCGGCTCCGTCCTTCAGTTCTTCCATGATGTCTCCTTGCCGTTTGGCTTCGGAATGATAGAGGGGAGACGGACAGGCCGCCTCCCCACCGGAAAAAGAAAGAGGTTCGTAAGTCATCCGAGCGCGTATGTCGAGACTCCCGTTTCATCGGCAGTCGTCACGGAGTCGATCGGCTCAAGAAGTTGAGCCATGATGATCGAATTTCCTTCAGTAATCTGCTCGATGGTCGCTTTGAGAAATCGCTTCTTCCCGAGCATCGAGACATCCCAAACGATCTTCGGCTGTGTCGTCGATGTCGCCTTTGTCGGAAGAACGTAGTCGACTCCGGCGACCATCTTCGGAATCGCTTCCCAAGTGACGCCTTTGTCCGACTGCTCGATCTTGGTTCCGCTCACAAGCCTTCCCGCTGAATCAGAGCAAAAGATGATTCGCGCGTATCGGAAGCCTTGAGTGTCGACGGATGCCGTGAAACTCTGACCGAACGACTGATTGAGAACGATCATCTTGAAGTCTTGAGATTCCTTCATGCTGACTCCAAAGAGAGAGGGGAGGTTTCCCTCCCCTCTCTATCCATTGTCGAGAAGGTCAGACGTATGCGCCGGAGGCGGAGCCTTGCTCGCTGATAGTCGCGATGCCATCCGAAGGACTGGTCAAATCGCAAGTCACAAGCAGAGCGTCGCCAGAGTGCGCCGTGTAAGTGACTTTCAGATATCGCTTGCGGCCTCGGAGATCGACGTTGTAGACCATCTTCGCGATATTCGTCGCGATGGCCGCAGTCGATGCGAGTGGGCTTGGCGTTGAACCAGAGATCGCCGTGAATCCAGATGCCGCAGCGTCGCTCTCTTCGAGAACATGGTTGGAAACCACGGTCGTTGGAGCGATTGTGCTCGCGATTCCGAAGACGGAAATCGTCGCGTATGAAAATCCGCGAGTGTCGAAGGTCGAGGTGATCTGCGTGACGGTCGTTCCAGTTCCGCCACCAGAGACGGTTCGTGCAATGTGTCGCATTGTGTGCTTTCTCCTATGAATCAGAAGGTGAACTTGATGATGCCACCAGTTGCGGACGAAGATCCGACGTTCGCGCACACGATGTCGACGCGCTCGGTTCCACGAACGACGCGCTCGTCTTGTTCGAAGGCGTTGAGAGCCGAGTCGCTGAACGCGATCGAGGTCGCGCGGCGATCGCCGAGGTAGCAGGCTTGCGAGAGGTCGCCGATGTAGGCAACGACCGAATCTCCAGTCGTTGGCGTGTACGGAATGACTTGCGTGAATTCGACTGGAGTTCCGAAGAACTTTGGAGTCGCGATGCCATTCACGATTTCGCTCGCGGTCGCTCCACCCGCAGCAAACGCGAGACGCTCGAAGACCGCGTGATAGGTCGACTTGTTGCAGAAGATCTTCACGTTGTTTCGTTGGAACGCCCAAGCAGGAAGCAATGCAAACGCCGTCGAAACTTGGGCCGACGTGATGTTTGAATAGTTCGTCGCCGCGCCGGAGTCGCTGACTTGATAGGTCGCGTTCGAGAGCGCAGTTGCGAGGCCGACCACGCCGCCGTAGGTCGACGTGCCGTCGCCGTTGAAGCCTGCGTCGTCTTCCTTGAAGGCGAACTGGTACGCGATTTCATTCGCGACATCGCTCGCGAGGTCGATGATCGAATCTTCGAGAAGTTCGTTCGAGACAGTCGTGAGCGCGGTCAACTTCTTCGCGACGAGTTGCACGTTGTCGAAGCCCATCGTCGACTCGGTCGCGGCCATTGCTTCGCCGACCCAGTACGCCGTGAGACCCGTATTCTTGCGAGGAATGCGGAGCGTGTCTGAGGTCATGCGATAGATCTTCGCATTGCGACGGAAGACACCGTACTGCTCGCGAAGCGTGACGAGTTCAGCGGCCATCTCGTCAGGGACGAGGAAGCCACCTTGCGAGTTCACGCCTTCGGTATGAGCCTTGATCGCGATACCGAAGTTCTTGCAATTCTCGACCGACTTCTTGTGGCCGAGAGTTGCGAGACACCACGTGCCGAACTTCCAAGCCATCTCCTTCGAGGAGAAAGCCTTGCGGCCTGCGCTGTACACGCGAGCGCGTTCCCAAGGCTTGTCGTCGACGTTGGCGACAGCCGAGAGGCCGCGCGGCATCGCGTCGAGACGCGAGGCGACTTCGCGACGGATCGACTTCGAGATCTGTTCCTTCTCCTGATCGCTCATCGCGTCAGTCTCTGGAGCAGCGGCCGAGATGGTCACATCGAGCATCTCTGGATCAACCGCCATGCCTTCGGCATCGGTGACCATGTAGCCTTCGAGGATGAGTTTCTTCTGCATTGCCACGCCGTCCGCACCCTTGATGCGAGCGGCCTTTTCAAGCGCGTTCTTGAACTGATCGAGATTCATCGTCTTCATGTCTGTACCTTTCGAATTCAAAGAGACAACTCTTCTCTTCCGAGCGAGGCCGCGTTTCAAGCGAAGTGCCGTGAGCGAAGGCCGAACGGTCAGAGCCAGAGTCGACCGCGAGCGCGAGCAATTTCGCGATCTACGGTTTCAGAGAGCATGATCGACCGCGCAGTCTTCGTAGATGAGTGCGCGGGAATCGAAATCGAAACGACTGTCCGCTTCGGAGGCTCGATGCCGAACCATTTCCGCGCGGATGCAGGCGAGCAGATTCCCTTCTTCACCGCCGTGATGAGTGCTTCTGGATTCGCCTGCAATGGCGCGAGCGAGACTTCGAGCAACTTCCATCGCGAGTAGATCGTCTTCACGTCCTCGCCGTATTTCTTCTTGTCGATGTCGGTCGCGCGGCGCACTCCTCCGGCCTCCGGAACGTATCCGACCGAGACAGCGCGAACGATTCCTTGACCGACGAGAGCAGCGGCGACCTCGGGGAAGAAGTCGCCAGAGTATCCGTCAGGCCGCTTCGCGAAGACGAAGTCGCCGACGATGTCGCGCTCTCGACGCTTGAGGCCGACCGTCGTCCCGACTGGCTCGGCGTAGTCATGATTCCAGAAGAGAGTCGGATTCTGCTCAAACTCCTTCGAGTTCATTCCCGCAGGGATCAAGACTTCGCCATCGCGATCGAGCGTCTCTGCCGTGATGACTGCGGTGAATCCCTTCGCCGTCGAAGTGAGTTCCGCGCCGAGTGCCTTCCGCTTCAGATCGTTCATCGCATGATCCTTTCGACTTGCGCGTCAATCGCTGCAATTTCTTCTGCATTCTCCGCGATGATCTGCCGGAGATTCTCTGCTTCCGCTTCGGCGAGTTCGCGCTCTGCTTGTTGCATTTCTGCTTCGAACTCGTCATCGAGCCGAGGCTGAAGAGCGCAGCGGCAGTTCGGATGCAAAGGAGGCCCGTCGATCGCTTCATAATCGGCGACCATGATTCCTCCGTCCTTGCCGATGATCTCGGAGCCTTCACCGTAGAAAGACTCTTCGAGGCCGACGGCGTTCTTCGAGAACGCATCGCTCGCGGCCTCGCAGAACTCGCAAGGATCAGGAGCGAGGAGCCACGTCTTTCCGGTCACGACACCGGATGCCTTCCACGCTTCGACTTCGGCTCGTCGGCTCGCGCGTTGCGCTTCCGTTCGAGCGATCGTCAAAGCGCGTCGAGTCGTCGCGCGTTCCGCGTCTCCGTCCTTCACGGCCCAAGTCTTCACGCGCTCCGCGATCTCTGGAATCGTTTCGCCGTTCGCGACTCCGTCGCCGATGACCTTCGAGAACTTGACCGCCGTCCATCGATTCGTCGAGTCTGCCGCGCGATTCGCGAGACGGATCGACTCGGTTCGAGCGTATGCCTTCAGATCCTCGCCGTGCTTGTCGAAGTTCACCGGAAGAGCCTTCATCTTCTCAAGCGTCGTCTTTCCGAGGATGATCCCTGCCGCGAGCGAGTCTTCGAGATACGGTCGAAGCGCGTCGACGATGTCCTTGCGCCACTTCTTCGATTCGAGAAGAGACTGCACTTCTGCGGCGAGTTCCTGCGTTGGCGCGTCCTGCTTTGCGATCCGTTCGAGGACGGCCTTAACTTGTCGATCGAAGATGCGACCGACACTCTTCCCGAGTTCATCCTCGCGCTTCGTGATCTTGTCGAACTCCTTGAGCGCGTCTTTGCCGAGATCCTTCGTGAGAACGTGCGGAGGCTCGATCTCGTCGGCCTCGATCATCTTCGTCCAGAGATCAGAGAGCGACTTCTTCGGATCGCAAGATCCGCATCCGCAGGCGCACTTCTTCTTCCGCTCCGAGTTGCGCTCGCGTTCTCGATCGAACTCCTCGATCTTCCGCTTGGCCCATGCGAAGCCGTCGTCTCCGCCCCATCCGTACCAAGCCTGCCATCCGCGACCTTGCTCGTCCCAAGTGGAGCCTTGCTTGTCGACCTCGTGACGCTCGAAGTACGCGGCCATGCGGCGGATCGTGTCTTCCGAGAGACGAACTCGATTCATCAAGTCGCGAGCGCGAGCGATTCCGACTGCCGTCATTCCGCGCTCGCTCTCTGGCTTGCGAGCGCGAACTTCGAGAGCGCGGCGAGCATTTTCGGCGACCGACTGCGGAGGACGCGTGTCGATGTCGCCGATCGCCTTCTTCTCGATCTCGCCGAGCGTCTTTCCTTCGGCGCACATCGAGTACGCGATCGCGACTGCCTGATCCTGCGGATACCCCTCCGCGATCAACGTCGGAATCTTCTCCGAGACGCAGTCCGAGAGCGCGTCCTTCTGCTCTGGCTGTGTCGGAAGCATCGGAGGCTCCTCGATCTCGTTTGAGGCATCTAGAGGCCCCGTGAGGCCGTCCGGCGCACTCGAAGCCATTCCGAGAGGAGCGGCAGGCGCAGGCCCTCCGAGAGTCTGTCCGTTGACGAGAAGAGCGTCGGCCATCGGATCTTCGACTGGCTCAAGACCTTCGCGCATTCGCGCCTCGTTCGCCGTCATAATTCCGCCTGCGACCATCGAGCGGAGTTTCTCGAAGGCGAATCGCTCGTCCTCGGAAACCGGATTGTCATACGCGAGGAACGCATCCTCTTCGATATTGAAGAGAGGAAGAAGATTCTGATTCAGCGTCTCCTCATCCATTCGGAGCAGCGGAAGGATCGTCGTCTGCTTCCATGATGCGAAGCCTACGGTCGCGCTCGCGAGATTCGGATCGTTCGCCTTGAGCATCGAGACGGGAACGCCGAAGACCGCCGCGATCTCTTCGACGATCTGCTCGCGGCCTGCCAAATCCTTCGGAGGGAAAGAGAGCGGCTTGAGGTCGATGTCTGCTGTCGTCGTGAGAAAGCGTCCAGTCCGCTTCGATCCGCGAAGTTTCTCATCGATCGAGACTTCGAGCCGTTCGAGTTCGTCGTCGTGAGCAGGCGACTTGACGACAAGGAGATAATCGGGACGCGCCTTGTTCGCGAAGAAGGCGACATCCATCTCATGGATCGCTTCGTTCGCCATGATCGCGCCCCAAGCGGCCTCGACCTTGCCGATCCCGTAGTACATATCCGCCGGATTCGGTCGCTTGAAATGGATCACTTCATCCGGCGCGTATGTGTTCTCGCGCTTCTGCTCTTCGGTCGCGCCGTAGCGATATGCCTTGATGAAGTCTTCGCCTTGCTGACCGGGGACGACTTCGACGAATTGCGAAGGCATCGTCCAGAGTTGCACAGGAACGCCGAGACGCTGATCGATGACTGGATGGATGTAGGCATTGCCAGTCAACTCGCCGTACAGAACGCGGAGAACGGTCGCGTCGAATCCGTTCTGGTAAGGGTTGACCTTCGAGAGCAACTGGAGGATCGGGTGAGCGTCGTCGACGACCTCGAAGTCATCGCCGTACTCTGCGGCCTTCGTGAGCGCGTATCGACTCGGTCGCTCTTCGAGATCTCCGAAGAGATACGCCTTCGTGCGACGCGAAGCCTTGCGAGTGTTCCAGAGTTTCGTCGACTGGCTCTTATTCCGAACGTACAAGCGGAGAGGCTGACTCGCGACGGCGACGGCGTTCAGATTCGCCGCAGCGTAGATCCATGATCGGTACGCATTGACTGCAGCGCGATATTCAAACGGTGCTCGCTTCGCAGGCTCTCCGCGAAGGATCGTCATCGAGGAGTTGAAGAACTTCTCCGGAGTGAATGCCGCTTTGATTCGTGCGAGTAGATTCATCAGATGACTTTCACCATGAGAGGCCTTCGCGCTCGACGCGCGAGGACTGCGAGCGCGAGAGCGCAAACGCCGTCGTCGTGTCCGACTGTCGCCTCATAGGAGACGTTCCTCCCCGAGTATCGGAAGCCAAACGATTCGAGTTCACTCCGAAGCCAACCATCGGGGAAGCGGATATCCGCAGTCGAGATCGCGATCTGTAGCCCCTCCATGAGTTGCTGCTTGCTCTGGCTTGTGAATTTGAAGCCTTCGGTTCTTCTGCAGACCTTGCGAAGATCTTCGACGATCGGATCGCCGACACCAGTCGAGTCGATCTGCGCCGGAGCGTTCTGAATCATCTTCGCGAGTCGCTCGCGCGTGACGTTCCAAGGAGCCTGCCATCTTTCGAGCCGACAGACGCGGCCCTCGGAATCGAGGCCGACTGCGACCGTCCAGTCCTGCGACTTCGCGAGGTCGACTCCCCAAGCCTCTGGAGTTGCCGTCGACATCGGCGCGATGCAAGCGCGGATCGCATCGAGGCCGAACGGATTCCCTCCGTCCTCTGCGGGAATCCCTTCGAGTTCCTGATCTGCGATTGCCTTCGGCAGACTCGCTCGCATCGCTTCGACTTCCGCAGGATCGAGGAACGGATTCGACATCGAGCCGATTCGGAACGCTGCCCATGCTCCAGTCGTGTCTCCTTCCGCTTCGAGGAAGAGGCGATGGAAATCTCCTGTACCTTTCGGAGTTCCGGCGAAGATCGCGCTTCCCTTACGATCGGCGAGAGTCGGTCGAATCGCCGCTCGCCAGATGTCGAGAAGGCCGACGACGAAGCCTGCCTCGTCAATCGCCACTCGATCGTAGAAACGGCCTCGGCCTGCGTCCGCGTCTTCGAGTGTCCAGAAGTCGATCGAGCCGCCGGTCGAGAGTTCGATTCGCTTCTCGACGCGATCATGCTTCGAGATGAGCGGCAGGAGAGCGCGTTCAAGATCGCGAACTGGCTCGGCGAGGTACTTGTAAGACGGTGCAAACCACGCCGTCCTCCTGCCTCGAATTGCATCGTTGAGAATCACGAACTCTTCGAATTTCGTCTTGCCCCAACGTCGACCGATTTCGAGGACGTTGAATCGCCGCAGTCGACGGAATACGTCGAGTTGCGAAGCATGAAGAACCGACTCTGGAGTTGGAAGGCGAATCTTCACGCGCTATCCGCGAGCCGAGGCTTCGGAGCCTCGAACGGCTCGATCGTGACGACCTCTTCGCGCCGCGTCTCGTCGATCTTCTCGCGCTGTCCGAGATGCTGCTTGCCGAGCCAAATGAGCATCGCGACGTTGCCTTCTTTCGCCTTCTCGTATTGCCAACGACGGAGGCTCATTCGCATCTCGTCGTATCCCTTGTTGATCTCGGTTCGGCATCGGCGACGAATGGTCGGCTCGGCAACTCCGCAGATCGTCGCGATCTCCGCGTGTGTGCATCCGATCGAGGCGAGAGATTGAACAAGTTTGAAGTCGATTTGTGCGCGAGGCCTACCCATTCGATTCCTCCGCGTTCAATCGCTCGATGATTTCAAGGAGACGAATCTCCTGCTCGCGGCGCACGTCTGCCGCGATATCGCTCGCGCGATGCACGTCGACGAGTGACGGATGAACCCACCAGTCCTCGACAGGCACGAGAAGATATCCGCTCTCGTTCTGCGCCATCATCCGCACGTTCTCCGCGACTCGGCGATATCCGTATCCTTGCAAGATTCCCTCGATCGCGAACTTGATCGACTGCTTTCCGCGATAGAGATCATGCTCGACAGTCGCGACGGCGAATGTCATCTGATCGAGCGGAAGACCATAGAGCGCGGCGAGCGTCGACTCTGGCGGTTCAAGATCGAGCGAGAGATATTCGAGCGTTCCCTCGTTCGCATCCGCGAGCGTGAGGATGTCTTCCATCAGTTTCGGATCGAGCGCGTTACCGTAGAAGAGATTCCGAGGATCGCGCTCGGCCTTCAACTGATCAACTGTCTCGATGTCTGCGAGGATGCCGCGCCATCCGCAGATCTTCTCAAGCGCAAACGTGTTCGAGTAGTCGCGCGGATGTCCTGCGCCGAGGTCGACGAAGAGTCCGTCTCGCTTGCCATCGAGCGCGAACGAAACGAACAAATCCTGTCCTGCCTGCGAGAAGTTCCGCAGCACCGTTCCTTCTTCTTTTTCCATGTTGTCTCCTATGCATCGAGGATCTCATCTCGGCGAGCCTGCGTCAAGATCGAGGCAGAGACGAGGTAGTCCATGCCTGCGATCGTCATCGGATCATCGGATTTGATTTCTTGCGCGGATTGAGCGAGCGTGAGGAATCTCCAGACGGTCGCATCGGTGAACGCGCGACCTCGGATGATCTCAAGTTCCGACTCGGTGAATCGAAGGAGGAACTGGTACGAGGTCCAAGACATCGGGAACTTCAGCGGAGTTCCGCTGAAGCGCGGCGAATCGCTCGCGCTGTAGGTCTGCCCGATCTGGCATTGCTCTCCGTCTTCGAGCGCGACGAGATACGCGCCTTGACCAACGTCGAAGAACGAATCTCCGACGATGACGTTCGAGACTTGATTCGATGATGTTTCGATGATTGCTAGTCGCATGATTAGCCCCAGACCCAGAAGCAAACGTATCCGTCGCCGCCGAGACCGCCTGCGCCGGAGTTGAATCCGTTGCGACTGCCGCCGCCGCCGCCGCCGCCGCCGCCTCGGTATCCGTTACCGCCATTTCCTGCGTTCGCCGAACCTCTTCCGCATCCTCCTCCGCCTCCTAGACCGTGCATGAAGGAATCTCCCCCGATATAGAAGCCTCTCGCGGTTGCGTCTTCTCCGTTGTAGTTGTTCGTTGAATTTCCTCCCGAGACAAGCGTCGCGTTTGGTGCTTGGAAGGACGGATTGAAAAATCCCGTGTACACGTTTGCCGGACCGCCGTACGAAACCAATCCCCCAGAACTTGCTTCAGTATTCGACGAATTTACTCCGCTTCCTCCCGCGCCATGATTTCCCGCGAATCGGTCATGCGTGTAGGCTCCGCCTGCGTTGGTAGCACCATTCGGAGCAGACGCGGAAGTTGCCGTCATCTTATGAAGCATCGCTGTCCTTCCGCTTCCTCCTGCTCCTGATGATGCCGTGCCTTGTCTTCCGCGATCTCCGCCTGCGGCATAAGCGAACAAGAATGTGAGAGGATTTCTTCCGTGGAATGTGACGTATGTGATTCCTCCGGCGGTTCCGTCAAATCCGTTCGATGAGTTCACCGTTTGTGCTGCGCCGCCTGCTCCGCCTGCTCCGATGAGAACAAGAAGAGTCGAGCCAAAATTCTTGTATCCGTCGATGCAGAGCGTGTCGTAAAAGACTTGGCCTCCACCACCTGCGCCGCCGCCATAAGAATTGGTTCCTGCCGCTTGCCGCGCTCCGCTTCCGCCTCCGGCTCCGCCGCCGACGACGAGCATCGTTATGTATCTCGCGCCTGAAGGAATCGAATACGCTCCGCTTCTTTCGAAATTCTTGACCTCAATCAGATTTCCAGAGCGCGGATTCGGGAATCCGAAAAGGCCTTGATTCATAGAAGCCCCGATTCAACGAGGATGTTGAACGTCTCGGCGTTATTCGTTGAAGCGCGAAGGACGCAAGATCCGCCGCCAGTCAGAATGAGGCCGGAGAGTTCGCCGACTTCCATTCGGAAAGCAGATATCGAAGTCGATGGCGTGATCGCGGAAACAAGTTTCTCGCAGATCAATCGATTCGTCGTTCCAGAATCTATCGAGATATAGAAGCGAATGACTCCGGCAGTCGTCGTTCCTGTCGCTTGGATCGTAACTCGATTGATGCGTTCTCCGACTCCTGCCGCTGCGGCTGTGGCAGGACCAGTCGCGATCGTCGCGATCGTTCCTGTTCCGTCGCGATTCGTATTCGCGGTGCTAATCTGCGTGATATCGATCGTCGGCTGTGCGGTGAATTGTGCGGTCGTTGCCATTAGATGATTCCAAGTGAGTACGCGGAAATGATCGTGATCGAAGAGTCTGCGCCTCCACCGCCGCCGCCGCTCGGAGTTTCCCAAGCACCGTCGCCGCGAAGGAATGTAGTCGCGCTCGGAGTTCCGGTCGCGCTGATCTTCGCGACAGTCACGACCGAGTTGTCGATCGTCCAAGTCGCGCCAGATCCAGAGACGGTGATATCGCCTTTGTCGCCGTCGCTGACTCCGCCTCCGCCACCAATCTCAACAACGGTTCCATTGTCTTTCTTTGTAAACAGTTTCCCATCAGCCGTGTTGATCGCCAACTCTCCGGCAACGAGACTGCCTGCCGATGGAGTCGCGCTCGCGGTGCTGCTTCGCTTGTGGAGAATTGTGTTAGCCATCAGAAAGTTCCGCCGTCAACGGTGATTCCATCAAACGTGGTGAGATTCGTGATGCTGCCGCCAGAGATGGAGACGCTGTTCGCGGCCTGCGTTGCAATCGTTCCGAGGCCGAGAGTCGTTCGCTGCGCCGATGCGTCTGCGTCATCAAGAATCGCGCGACCCGCAGAGGTTAGCGTCGTTACGGCGTATGTATCCGATGCCGTCGTGTAGATCATTCGATCCGCGACGGTCGTCAATCCTGCGATCGACGCAAGTCCCGCGTCGTAGGCTTGAACGTCTGTTCCGATCGCAAGGCCGAGATTCGTTCGCGCTGTTCCTGCATTGTTCGCGCCAGTTCCACCGTAGGAAACTCCGACGACGGTTCCCTGCCAAGTTCCTGTTCCGATCGTTCCGACACTCGTCAGGCTTGAACTTGTCACGCCAGAGCCAAGCGTCGACGAACTCAATACGGAAGAGCCGTTGATATAGAAGGCTTTTCCCGTGAGCAGATTGAGATGCTCGCTCGAAGTCCAAGCGTCGGTCGAGTCGACCCAGTTGAACGTCTTGTCCGTCGCTCCCTTGAGCGTGATTCCGCCGCCGTCTGCGGTTGTATCTGTAGGCGATGCCACATCGCCAAGCACGATGTTCTTATCCTCGACGACGATGTTCGTAGAGTTGATATTCGTCGTCGTTCCGTTGACGGTGAGATTCCCCGAGATCGTGAGATTCGAGGAAATCGTTCCACCAGTCAGCGGAAGATATGTCGCAGAAAGATCGGGGATATCCGCAGAGACAAGCGAGCGGAAGGTCGGAGTTCCCGATGAGGAGTTCGGTGCAGCAAAGACGGTATTTGCCGTTTGAGATGCGAGCGTACCCGTGAGAGTTCCGCTTGATGTGACTGGCGAACCGCTAACCGTGATGAATGACGGAAGAGAGAGCGAAACGCTCGTAACCGTTCCGCCGCCTGCGCTGCTTACTGCGTTCGTCACGAATGCAGTCGTCGCGAGTTTCGTCGTGTTGTCGCCTGCCGTTGGAGTCGTCGCGGTCGCGGATGAGCCAAGCGAAACGGTTCCGCTGAATGTCTTGTTTCCTGTGATCGTCTGCGTTCCACTCAACGAGACGAATGCGCCGATGCCGCCGATGGCTTCAACCGTCGTCGCCGTTCCTCCTGCGCCACCAGTTCCCTTTCCATAGTAGAGCGTATCGTCGACCTCATTGAATGCGAGTTCAGCGTTTGCGAGACTGGAAGGCGCACCGGGAGAACCAGAAGCGCGACGTTTGATTCTAACTGTGTTTGCCATTGCTTCCCCTAGAAGTTTCCGCCGTCGACGAGATCAGTTTGAGGGACGTTCACCCACTTACTGCTTGCCGAGGAGAATTGAAGAATGTTCTTATCTGCGACAGATGAAAGATTGACGCTCGTCAAATCGGAAAGTGCGACGCTCGCCGAAAGCGAAGGCTCTGAAGTGAAACTCAAACCGGAGCCGATCGGAATCTCAAAGACTTCAGGAACGATCTTTTTCATTGCTTGCCTCGCGCTCGATCGAATCCGTTGTCGCGCTCGAATGCAAGAAGTGCATCGAGGCTCACTCGCCGATCCCTTGAATCTGGAAGCCTTACTCCGAGCATCCGTCCGCTGTCGATCCATTTCGCGATCGTCTTCGAGGCTACTCCGAGACGCGCCGCGACTTGGCCTGTAGTGAGCCAGATCGTCTCTCGCGATCCGTCGTTCGGCAGTTGAATTCGGCTCTTCGCCTTACTCATCGACATAAGAGGGGGGAACGAGGTAGAAGCCTTCGGGGATCTCGACGCAGTTCGCGGAAAGCGTCCATTCGTTGCCTTCGCGAACGTACACACGTCCTTTCACGTTCGGCCCGATTCGAACGGGAGACGATTCAGGAACGAGGATCGTCCTCGGTCCGCATCCGCTCGCGAATGCGACTGCCGGCACGGCGCAAAGCGTCATCATCCTTCGGAGCATCAGTTGCCTTCTTTCCTTTCTCGAATCGCTTCTCGATCCAGACGAGGATCGCGACGATGAGCGATGTGATGAATTCAAGCATCCTCGCCCTCAAGCGCACGGACGCGAGCCTTCAGCGACTCGATCTCGTCCGCTGCGTTCTTGAGTTCGTTCCGCACTTCGTGCCAGAGAGAGAAGAGCGGAGCATCGGAGAGAACGCGAAGCCGAGCAGGACGATCGGTCGCGCGAGCGAGCCGATCTCGATATTCGAGCGCGACGGCGAGCGTCTGCTCAAGGTCGATCATCGGATGCCTTCTTGCTGACTCGATACCTTCGCGTCTCGCGCGAGGATTAGGCCGATGCCTGCCATGATCGCCGCAGCAACTGCGCCCCAGTCAGCGACCGTCACGGGATCGCCGTCGAATTCAGCCTTCGCCGCGCCTGCGATCGCGACCACGATCGCGAGGATGCCCGTCGTTGTCGTCCGCCATGAAGCCTTCGTCATTTGATTCTCCGTTCGAGCGATTCTAGTCGCCTTTGGATGTCTTCGAGTGTTCGAGAGTGGCTCGCGTCATTCACCGCTGCCGAAGCCTGCGCTCGCGCGAGATCATTTACCGTCGAGGCGAGTTTGTCGATGTCGGTTCGAGCGACTTCGAGCATTGCTGATTTGATACCGACCGTGTAAACGATCGCCGAGAATCCCACGATCATCGTGGCGATCTGGCCGATGCCGATCGCCGTCGAGAGGACGTTCTTCTGTGTGCCTTCCGCCATGCTCGGAAGATCGGCATCGGCGCGTTCCGACTCGCGTCCGCTCCTTTTGTTGCACGATCAAAAAGAGACTCGCCGTTCAGCG
>ERZ869929.435-NODE-435-length-26002-cov-5.223571_pt1 | contig 26002 bp, 37 predicted proteins | sample MGYA00579312_ERZ869929 | MGnify/ENA primary metagenome ERZ869929 (study PRJEB32216, sample SAMN09231818) | wastewater metagenome | place: USA: Maryland | collected 2016-08-09 | study: EMG produced TPA metagenomics assembly of the PRJNA472060 data set (Reclaimed... | reverse complement strand
CGCAAGGTTTACACAACACTGCTTACAAGAAAGAACAACGAAAATTAATGCTCAATGGCGAGCGACCTGCTGAATGTAGTTATTGCTGGGCCATGGAAGACAACGGTAAACTCAGTGATCGGCACTACAGAAGCGGTGAGCCTTGGGCTGCTAAAGATTTTGGAAAGATTGTCAGTTCAAACTGGGACGATGATATTGTTCCTAGCTATGTTGAAGTCAATTTCAATCATGTTTGTAATCTTGCCTGTAGTTATTGCAGTCCACAGTTTAGTACAACTTGGCAACAGGAAGTCGAAAAGAATGGCGGGTACCCTACCAGCACCGTACACAACGACCCAAGTCATTTCAAAGGACGCAATAGGCCAATTCCTGTGCGTGAACACAATCCCTATGTAGAAGCTTTTTGGCAGTGGTGGCCAACCTTGTATCCAGAACTGCAACACTTTCGCATGACCGGTGGCGAACCCATGCTGGACAAGAATACCTATCGAGTGTTTGACTATGTGTTGGCCAATCCCAAGCCAGATTTACATTTAAATGTGACCAGCAATTTTAGCGTGGACGAAAAGTCGTGGCAACGATACAAAGGCTATGTCAAACAGTTGTGCGAAGGTGAAAAGATCGAACACTTCATGCAGTATATCAGTTTAGATAGTTTTGGACCACAAGCCGAATATATTCGACACGGTCTTGATTTTGACTTGTTGTGGGATCGTGTGAATCAATTTTTAACAGAAATTCCAGGACGTAACAGTGTAACATTTATTGTGACCATGAACAATCTCAGTGTCACAGGATTACCTCATTTGTTTGCAGGCATATTGGGTCTACGCAAAGTGTATTCAACAACTTATCAGCGTGTGTGGTTTGATACTCCAGTATTGAGACAACCGGCCTGGCAAAGTTTACAAATTCTGACAGAAAGTTATGTAGAGCAATTAGAACATCTATGGGCCTGGATGATTCGACAAATTGAAACAGAACAAACACGCTTTCAGGGTTTTAAAGATTACGAAATAGCCAGATTGGATCGTGACATAGCCTGGATGCGTGATGGGCAAAAATTATCAGTGGATCATATCAACAAAAACAAAGCAGACTTTTATAGGTTTTTTGCGGAACACGACCGTCGCCGCGGCACAGATTTTTTAACAACGTTTCCAGAAATGACCGCTTGGTGGCGAGAATGCGAGTATCATGCTCGGCAATCGTAAACTGATTCTAGATACATTTTGCGAAGTGTATGACCTACTCAAGCCCTGGGCCGACGGCGAATTTTGGGAATTCCCTAATCATGAAATTGTTCCAGGCGCCATATATGTGATAGGTCGCAAAGAATTTACCAAACACTATACTACTTTTCGAGACATGGCCAAAAAGGATTTGGCCAAAATCATTTTTAGTAATCCAGCCGAAGGGTCAGAAACCTTGCTATGGCAATTGAACTCGGTGATACCCATAGCAGATCTCATGCACAATAAAACCATGTTGTTGATCGGCGGCGGCGACATGGATTCTGGATGGCCGTGTTTGCAGTACGATAGTTTTTTGCCCAAATTGCATGACTATGAAGAAAACATACAAGCGTGTAACCGTAGTCATGAAATTTTTTCTAGGACACAAAAACCCTACAAATTTTTGTTCTTAAATGGTCGTGCAAGACCACACAGAAAATATTTGTTGGAACGATTTGCAGAAAATCAACTGCTGAATCAAGCCATCTGGTCCAACCTTGATATCACTGCATGTCACAACAAGCGCATTGAATTTTTAAAAGATGGAAAAAATTTAATGGATCGCTTAGGACAAATTAAAACTCTGGAATCTAAATATGAATACACTTTGTACAAAGATCGTGTGAATTTAAAATCAGATTTGAATTATATCAAATATAATCTTTTCAACAATGACTGGGGCGAAGTTTATATCAACCCGGAGCCGTATATAGACAGCTATTTCAGTGTAGTCACAGAAACTGTATTTGATTATCCTTACAGTTTTAGAACAGAAAAAATTTGGAAACCCATAGTCATGGGACATCCTTGGATAGCAGTGGCCAATCAGGGCTACTATCGAGACATGCACAATTTGGGGTTCCGTACATTTGGGCATCTCATCGATGAAAGTTTTGATCAAATTGAAAACAGTCAACAGCGCATTGAGCGTGTGGCCGAGGTAGTCGAAGAGCTATGTCAACAAGATCTCACACAATTCTTGTCAGCTGCCGAAGAAACATGTAAATACAATCAACAACATTATGCGGAAATGAGAATCAAAGTACGCAAAGAATTCCCCCAACGGTTTTTTCAATTTGTAAATCAATATTTTCATGAATGATCTTGAATTCAGACAACAGGTTTTAGACCCCAAAAGTGCTAGTTTTTGTGCTGCCAAGTGGTACAATGCGACCATATGGTTGGGATCTGGTATGACCACTAGTTGCCATCATCCGCCGGCACACAAGGTTTCGATCAGAGATGTGGTCACCAATCCTCGTGCTTTACACAACACTCCGCAAAAAAAACAAGACCGAGACCAAATGCAACGCGGAGAGCGGCCGCCCGGTTGTGAGTATTGCTGGAAAATTGAGGACATGGGCGTGGATGCGGTAAGCGATCGTGTTTACAAAAGCAAAATATATCCCATTGAAGCTTTGGATCAAGCCTATCACACGCCATCAGATCAAGACATTGATTTACGCACACTTGAAATTGCATTTGATCGAACCTGCCAATTTGCTTGTAGTTATTGTAATCCTGCTTTTTCAAGTTCCTGGGTCAAGGATATCAAAAACAACGGCCCTTATCAAGATTTAATTTCTGATGGTAGAAATCATTTCACTCACACACACGAAAGTGCTCAATTATATCGTTTTGGAGAGACCAATCCCTATGTAGAGGCATTTTTTAAATGGTGGGAATCCTCTCTACACCGCACCTTGCAAGAACTTCGAATCACCGGAGGAGAGCCATTGATGAGCGGCGACACCTGGAAGCTAATTGATTGGTTCAAAGCCAATCAAGGACGTAGTCAGACTCGCTTGGCCATAAACTCAAATCTAGGCATGGATCGAGTGAAATTACTGGATTTTGTTGATCGTGTGCGCGATATACCACATCTGGAAATTTATACCAGCATGGAAGCCACAGACACTCAAGCCGAATACATACGCGATGGACTGGATTATGATTTGTGGATGCACAATGTTCAAGAATTGTTGGAGCACGAACATATTCGAGCAGTTCACGTAATGTGTACAATCAATGCGCTGTGTCTGGATAGTCTTGATACTTTACTTGATCAACTGGTCAAACTAAAAAAAGTTTATACCAGAGAACGTGTAAATTTTACACTAAATATTTTGCGTTTTCCAAGTTTTCAAAGTCCGTTGGTGTTGCCTGACAATCTTCGCATGCACTATCGCGAACGACTGATTGCATGGATGAATCGACACAAAGATCAAATTTATCTTCACGAACATGAAATCAATCACATGCAACGTTTGATAGATTATTTAGATATTGTAAAAACTCCACACTCGGATGCGTTTGACATGCCCAAACTACACAATGATTTTAAAAAATTCTATGCACAATACGACCAACGTCGCAACAAAAATTTTGCGGAAGCATTTCCTAATTTGACAGATTGGTATAATTCTATATGAGCAACCTTAGTAACTACAATTGGAAAGATCGTATACCCAATTATATAAAAATTGAACAACTAACTGAAGATCAACGTTACAAATTGATTGACAGCGAGGTGTTTTGTATGATTCCTTGGATACACTTACATGCCTGGCCAGATGGTCGTGCTTATCCTTGTTGTCTTGGCAAGGCAGCACACCCGGTTGGCAATTTCAAAGAAAAAAGCATGCGAGAGATTTGGAATGACGAGCCCATGCGAGAAATGCGCAGAAACATGCTGGCTGACAAACCCTGCAAACAATGCGGAGATTGCTACGAGCAAGAAGCAGCAGGATTTGCCAGCATGCGTAACAATTCCAACAAGAGCTTTGGACATCACATTGACGAAATCAATCAAACCCTGCCTGACGGCAGTTTACCAGACATGCGATTACACTATTGGGATGTGCGTTTCAGCAATATTTGTAATCTCAAATGTCGCAGTTGTGGAAGCATATTTTCAAGTCGCTGGTATGATGATGATGTCAAACTCTGGGGTAAACCTTTAAGACCCAGGGTTCAATTTGCCGGTCGCCATGAAGAAGACGTATGGGAGCAAATGCAAGAACATATTCCGCATCTGGACCAGATATACTTTGCTGGCGGCGAACCTTTGATCATGGAAGAGCACAATAGGATCCTCAAACTCTTGATCGAAAAAGGCAACACACGAGTGAGATTGATTTACAATACCAATCTTACCGAATTAAAATTCAAAAAAGAAAGTGTATTAGACCTGTGGAAACACTTTCCTACAGTGTGCGTAGCAGCCAGTCTAGACGACATGGGCAAACGTGCCGAAGTAATTCGCAGTGGCACTGATTGGTCGCAGGTAGAACAAAACATTCGCGATCTCAAACGTGAATGTCCACACATTGATTTTATGATCAGTCCTACACTGAGCATGATGAATATTTGGAACTTTGTGAATTTTCATCGCTATATGATTGATCAAGGATTTATTCAAGCCAAAGATTTTAATTTGAATATTTTACAAGGACCCAAGGATTATAGAATTGACATGTTGCCCATGGATATCAAACTAAAATTTAAAAAACAGTTTGAAGAACACATCGAATACTTGCGTCCCATTGATACCATACAACGTGCGGTAGGCGGCTTTGAAGGCGCTATCGCATTTATGATGGCCACTGACAATAGTCATTTGTTGCCAGATTTTTGGAAAACAGTAAATGATTTAGATTGGAGTCGCAACGAAAGTTTAGTGGATGTGGTTCCAGAACTCAAAGAAATAGAACAGTACCGTCCTGTGGATACAAGGATCCGGCTCAAATGAATTTACCACACGATAAATTTTGTGTATTGCCCTGGGTCAGTTTAGAAACCAGCCCTATTGGTAGCGTGAGACCGTGTTGCTTGGCCGAAGATGAGATCGTAGATGATGCTGGAGAAAAATTTGATCTAAACACTGCCAGTTTTGCAGGTATTCAAAACAGTCGCTACATGCAAGATCTTAGACAACAATTTCTTGACAAAAAACAACCACAAACTTGTCGAAAATGTTGGCGTGAAGAACGCAGTGGTCGAACCAGCAAGCGTATGCACACTTTAGATCGACTCAAGCACATGATATCCGATCAAACTTGGTCAACAGACGCCAAGCCGCTGATGTTTTTGGATTTGAAATTGGGTAACATCTGTAATTTAAAATGTAGAATTTGTGGCTCGTGGTCCAGCTCAACGTTTGCCACGGAAGAAATAAATCACATGCCGGCAGATGAACGCAAAACCAGTCAACACTATCTCATGCTAAAACAAGGTGCCTGGCCCAGAGAAAATCCTGTGTTTTGGAAAGAAATAGATCAAATCGTAGATCAGTTGCGTTATATTGAATTTACTGGCGGCGAGCCATTTATGATTCAAGAGCATTTTGACATGTTGCAAGGACTTGTTGAACGTGGAATTGCCGGCAACATAGAAATACACTACAATACCAATGGCACGCAATGGCCAGAACAGGCAGAAAACATATGGCGCCATTTCAAAACTGTAGAAATTGCGTTCAGTATCGACGATGTCGGTGCAAGATTTGAATATCAAAGATCAAATGCAGTATGGTCCGAAGTGGTACAAAATATACAACGATTCCGAGAGCTACGGTCTAGAAACAACAACATACGTTTGCAAGTCTGTAGCACAGTAAATGTATTCAATGTGCTATATCTTGAAGAATTAGCCAATTGGATTGACACACAAAACTTTGATTTTGTGTATTGGAACATGATGCACGAAGCCTACTATTTTTCAATCAACACCCTGCCGGATTCGGCCAAACAAAGTATTGAACAAAAATTAAAATCTGCAAAGGTATCTGCTCGCCATCGCAACGAATTCGACAATATTATCAAATTCATGAACGGAGGAGTTGGACTCGATGGATTTATTTTGCGCATGCGCATAGCTGATTTAGATCGAAAACGTCGACAAAATTTATCTGAGGTTGAACCAGAACTTGCTCAATTAATTGATTATGAATTTACCGGATAAACCTAAAACTTTATGCATGGCACCATGGACTCATACATATCTCAGTCCGCAGACCGAACGGAGAATGTGTTGTGCATCAAGGGAACCGGCTCAAGGATTTGAACAATACATTGATGTTTCGTCCGGTACTGGAGAATATCATCCGGTGAGTTTAGAAGAACACTGGAACAGCGAACACATGCGCAGTGTGCGGCGCAGGATGATGTCAGGAGAGACCTTGCCAGAATGTGCGGTGTGTAATGAAAAATTGTTAAACACCGATGTGTACCGTAGTTATTTTAATCGTTTATTTGGACACAAATATTCAGACATTTGGACCACTACCGATGACACTGGATATACCACAATGAAACCAGTGAGTTGGGATTACAGATTTAGTAATCTGTGTAATTTTAAATGCAGAACCTGCGGGGACATGTTGAGTAGTTCATGGGAAACTGAACAAAGACAACACAACATGATTGACTGGACCAATCCCAAAAACAACTGGATGCAACCAGATATACGACAACAGATCAGTCAGTTTCAAGATACTCAAATCGAACAAGAATTTGCGGAAGCAGTAGAACAACACCGAGTAGAGGAAATATACTGGGTTGGAGGAGAACCACTTATGTATGAGCAACACTGGCGCTACATGAAACGAATTATTGAACTGGGCGACGGCCCTCGAGTGTATGCAAGATACAATACTAATCTATCTCGAGTTGATTACAAAGGAGTCAACTTGTTTCAAGACATTTTATCTCACGTGCGAGATTGGCAAATATGTGCCAGCATTGATGGTACAGGCCCAACTGGAGAATACATTCGAACCGGTCTAAACTATAATTCGTGGTTAAACAATTTTAAACAAGGAGTTTTATTTGCTCGCCATCGTCGACAAATGCGAATAGATTTTACTCTGACCTTGCCAGGATTGTTTGAAGTGGTCAATATACAAAAATTAGCTGACGAGTTAGAAGTAGAAATTTTGGCCAAAGTTATATTCAGTTTTACTCCAGATATCATTATGAGTCCATTGGCCTTGCCAAGAAACATATTAGATAACATCGTTGATGAACTAGTAGACCAATTGCCAGCTGGTGCTTTGCAGGATGTATTATTACAATTAAAACAACGGCCAACGTTTGAACAACAGTGGCCAGAAGATTATGTCAAAGGTCTTGCAAAAGGTAAAAGCCGTGTGTTAAAATTAGAACAACTTCGGGGCGATTCTTATACCTTAGACGACATACTTAAACAAAACAAACAAATATATGACTGGTATCAACAAATCTCTTCTTGATGTAATTGAAATAAAATTAGGATCTGCACTGGACCATTTGACAGTGTATGTCAATGTCTACGACAACAGTCTAAGTCACAAATGGCTGGCAGCACTGAATCACTTATTAAAAAACAACTATCATCTAGAAAAAAATTATTGTTTCCTGGGCTTTGCTGATGGACCCAGAAATGGACAGTATTTGTTAGACCAAATAAATCACAGTATAAAATATATCAATGATTCCACATTGGATTACTATATCGACGATTATTTTGATTTGTCCAACAGCGTAACTCCTGTTGGCAAAGTCAATCATGAACATTTCAATCAATTGCACAGATATTTTGAAGATTTGCAAGGCGGAAGTGGCCACATCAGCAATTATTATTGGCAGGCCGACAACGAAACTCGATGGCATATACGGCAACTAAATCTTTTATGTCATGAATTTGAATCATGGCAACTAAGTTGGAGAAAAAAGCACACTGCACCGGCCTGGCAAAGACCCAGTCAACTCATGTGCTGGTTGAGTGCTCCTAGATTTTTACTGGACGAACAAGATTACGAATTGTTTGGTATAGAAACTATTAATCGTAGTCTTGGTGGAGTTTATGTAGGAGTAAACAAAGCTGTAGGTAAACATCATTGGGAAGTTTTTCAGGATGAAGGAAGAGATTCCAGACTGGGCGAACTAGTAACCACTAGTTTGAAACCCCAAACCGAAGCAGCTGGAGATTTTGATATTGAATGGGCCAACAATCCTGGAACTTTTCCTTGGCAAATTAAACAGTTAGCTGAGTTTAGAGGTTGGTTGATAGAAAACGGATTTGATCCAGAAGATAAAAGTCTGACCATTGGTCATCCTCAAGTAGGGCAAGTTGACTTACAAAAAAGTTTTGGCTCAGAAGATCATCTTGCAATTTGGGCCGAGTTAAATAAAAGATTAAACGTATACTCAGTTAAAACCAGTGATTCCAGTGCTATTTACGAATACAACTGGAACGATTCTGACTACATGCAACAACAAATAAGGAACCTAAAATGAAATGGATTCGCAATTTGATAGATCGTATTCGACTAGAAATACGCTATCGCAAAAAACTCAAAGAACTTCGTAAAAGAGATCCTTTTATCTATAAATGAAGTTAGAATATATCTTAGGACTCAGTGCTGGCTTTCATGACGCGGCCGCCACTGTGATTCGCAGTGATGGCGAAATAGTATTTGCTGGACACAGTGAGCGTTATAGCAAGAAAAAGAATGATGCTGACCTATGCCCGGAATTGTTAATGGATGCCATGGAGCACGGAGTGCCAGATCGCGTGGCCTACTATGAACGTCCTTGGATGAAACAATTACGTAGATTGCGTAGCGGAGAAGGCATACAATGGAATCAACTTACGGTTCGACAAATATTGAAAACACAGATTCCTCTAGCGGCGTGGCCAGATCGTATTTCAACCCACAACCACCATCTCAGTCATGCCGCAGCAGGATTTCAAACCAGCCCATATGATCGTGCCACATGTGTAGTCATTGATGCTATAGGTGAGTTTGACACTGTAAGCATCTGGGGCGCCCACTATGATGAAAAAAATCAAGCTCGGTATCATCTATTGTGGCGTCAAGGCTATCCACGCAGTGTTGGATTGTTTTACAGTGCAATTACTCAGCGTGTGGGGTTGCACCCTATGGATGAAGAATATATTACCATGGGCATGGCTGCCTGGGGTCAGCCCAAATACGTAGAAGAGTGCAGAGCCTTGTTGGCGGATAACTTGCACATAGGCATTGATCCCGACTGGTTGAGTACAGCCAAACACGAAGACATTGCGGCCAGTGCGCAGGTTTTAACAGAAGAATTAATATATACGATCATGCGTCGTGCTAGGAACTTTGGCTGGAGCTCAAATCTGGTCTACATGGGCGGCGTTGCATTAAACTGTCTTGCTAATAGAAATCTTGGTGAATACTTTGAAAATATTTGGATCATGCCTTGCCCTGGCGATGCTGGCAGTAGTCTTGGTGCTGCCGCTTTGGCCCACGGCGGGCGTTTACACTGGCGCGATGCGTTCTTGGGCCATAGCATACCAGGAACGTATCCTGTTGATGCCGTCGTTGATCATCTACTATCAAATCAAATTGCTGGAGTTGCCAGTGGCCGAGCCGAATTTGGACCCCGAGCCCTTGGAAACCGAAGCCTCCTCGCCGACCCGCGAGGAATACATATAAAGGATCAAGTCAATGAAATCAAACGTCGCCAAAAGTTTAGACCATTTGCGCCAGTTATCCTGGCAGAGCATGTGGATGAATTTTTTCATATGCCCAGGGGTTGGCATAGCAGTCCTTATATGCAGTCAATCGCAACTTGTCGCCGTCCTGACCTATTTCCTGCTATCTGTCATGTGGACGACACTAGCCGAGTACAGACTATTGAAGCTGACGGCTCAGGCATTAGAGCACTACTAGAAGCCTGGTATGCTAGAACAGGTTGTCCCATGTTGCTGAATACCAGTTTGAACATACGCGGTGAACCCATGGTCAACGATAGATCAGATGCTGACAGATTTGAGCAACAGTATGGTGTGCGAGTGTTTAGCTAATGAAAGACCGTGCAATACGAAGTCTGATAAAAACAATCAGCTGGCGCATCACAGGTAGTTTGAGTACATTCTTAATTGCTTTTTTGATATCAGGAAATTTTGGAATAGCCGGAACGATTGCAACAATACAATTGGTTGCCAATACAATTTTGTATTACATACACGAGCGTGTGTGGAATCAAATCAATTTTGGACGTCACAAATAAGTTTCAAGTCCGCCACGTCTACGTAGATCCTGAGTACAGCAACTAATGCCACCGTCCCAGAAATAACTGTGACGTAGTTCACAGATAATAGGATTGATACGATGACGTTTGCAAAAATCAAATACGTCTTTATTGTAGGCACTGAATATAACATTTTCTTCATCTAGTACCAAACAGTTGACATCAAACACAGTTTCGGCCACAAACCCTGTCCATTTGTTGAGATAGGTATCCACAAATTGTGTAAACTCTGGGGTGGGGGTTTGTCCTTGCACATACCATGCTCCAGGACTTTCTTCATATTTGAATTTGCCTACTTCCATGGCAGCCCAAATGCTTGAGTCCCAAATTTTTAACACTTCCCAGCCAGGAAAATCTCTGGCCAAATCAAGATTCACATCGTGTTTGCTACTTAAAATAACACCCGGTTTGAGAATGGCAAACACAGCATCACCGTGACCGTCTGTGACAGCTTCGTGTATTCTATATTCTGGTCCTAGACAGTTTTCCACAATCCACCGAGTCTGATCTGGACGTAAAAAATCACTGTTGTCAAAGAATACATCACGTCCTACACGTACGATACAACTGGCACTGGCACCATTTAAAATACAGTCAGGGTCCCAGGCACTCTTGTGTGGGTTAACAACCTGATCGGCATAGTCGTTGCAAATTTCATCCAATTCTGCTATGTTCAGCACTCGCAACAATTTTTGCCCTAAGCTAATTTGCCAATCTCTAGGAGTCAACGGCGGCAATGGAGCTCCGCCTCCTTCGGTCTGAAACCATATAAACTGATCTTTGGCTGGCAAATTTGGTCTACGCACTCGGGCACCATATTGTTCAATAGTGCGTTGAAGGTTGTTTAAGTCTTCTTCGGTTTCGGCTAGGATCTGTTGCAGTTGATTTCGAACTTGAGGATTATCAATGAAATCAAAGTAATCGGGAGTGTAGGCGCGACCCACAATGACCTCTTCGAGAGGTTGCCAGCTGGTATAAGAATTAATCATATTTTATTTGGAAAGTTTACGATGCAAGTTATTTAATCGGTTGTATTTGCTCGAGCAAAAAAGTTGTTGATTATGACAAACATCGTCTAAACAACTTTCAAACCAGGTGTGAAGATCTTGCTGTTTGATTTGCTCAATGGTATTTCTAAGTTTGATCCAGCGTTGAGTGTTGTCGGTCTCAAGATCATAACTGTTGTCAATAGCATGATCGAATGTGCGATAACCTAGTTTACGCAAGGCTTCTAAACTGCCGGCAGGTCCAGCAATTACAAAAGGTTGTCCATGCTTGATTGGTTTGAATGTTTTTTCAGTGAGAAATGTTCCTTTTGATTGATCTGCATCATAATGAGTTTCCAATACAATGTGACAATAACTTTGAGTGTAGTGTTCTGGCACGTGCAAATGATGATCGTTGTGTTGATCAGCATTGAGATTATCACAAGAGTATGGACCCTGCGACAAAAATGTTTCAATTTGAGATTTTAAATTCAATGTTTCGATTTCTATAGGATTGTCATCTGCCCTATCTCCAACTTGAACTAGAGTGTTGTAACTCCATTGACTTTGATGTAAAATGTCTCGACCAACCAGATCGGCCATGATTGTGGCTCTCCACCATTTGTGAGTGCGATTCAACACAGTAAAATCATATGGTCTGGGATTTAAATGTATACTGGTTGCTGGTATTTTTTGATTGCGTTGCCAATACAACAATTCATGATCTGGAAACCAGGCAAAATTTTTAATTAAATCGGCGGCAGTGTTTCCAGAAACAAATTTATAACAATCAACGTCAAGATGGTGTTGTTCACAAAGATAATCCAATCTTTGTTTGATTCGATATGGATTGTCCCCTTCGTGATAATAAAACAATATTTTCAGTTGTTGATTTTTTAATTTTGACATTACCAAAGGCAACAACAAAGAAAAGTAATCCACATCAAAATTAAAAAATCCCAGCCCCACACAATAAAAACAGTTGGTTCCACTGCATTGTTCAACGTGACAAATTTGTCCAGGATAACGATGAGTTTTACAATGTTCATGTAGTTCGCAAGGAACAGTGTAAGGCCAATGTTGACCAAATTGTCTCCAGGCTGAAGTATATGGTCTCGCACTCCAAGTTGCGCCAACTGGATAGGCTTTGCCTTTGACAATTTGGTCAGAACAAAACTTAAAGTTTGAATCCATTTAACATGTTAACAAGTTCTTTCCAAAGAACTTCAGTTAAACCTCCGTTGTAGAAATGATGGTAATTGTGTTCCACAGTTTTTAAACAGGCACGATGTATTTGTTGTCGTTCTTTTACAGATTGAGAATCTAGATCTTTCAGCAGTGCTGTAACTTTTTCAATTCTTACAATGTCGTCGGTCTCTTCGTCATAACTTTCGTCAAACACATGGCCAAATGTTTGGAATCCATATTCACGCAGGTATTCTAAACTACCAGCAGGAGCAACCAATACAAACGGCATTTCCAAAGCAATTGCTTTGAAAGTTTTTTCGGTTATGTGTAATCGTTGTCCAAAATAAACAGTTTCTGTGGGTACATAGATCAAACTATCTTGCGCCTCATTAAAATTTCCCAGCCAGCACGAAGTCATATGTTGAGTCTCTTCTCCAGAAAACAATCTGGGCAACTCAGCCTGATCAAACACTGTGGTTATGTCCTGGTATACATTAATATATTTTTGTGCTATAATAGATATATCTACATTTTCATATTGACATACTTTTGGTGCACTAATATGATTTTGTTCTAGTCCTTGTTTGAACACATTATAAAGAAACAACACACGATGATCGCGTTTGCCGGCTACTATACGATTTGGACTCATAAAAGTTTTAGTAGGAGCACGGTCTCGAGCACGAGGAATCAAAAAAGTTTTGTCATATCCTCGATACCAATCTTGACACGCCCAGCCGTGGTAAAAATAATAATGACTTTTCCAATTGTACTTTTTACACAATTGCTCAACAAATTCTCCTCGTTCACTGACTACTACATGTCCTGGATTTTCAATTGTCATAGATGTCAGTTGAGGCTTGCCGTCAATTATCAACCATCCCAATCCTCCGGTACCTCGTTGAACGACCTGATCAAACAATTTGCTGTACAATTCCGGATCCACTGGTTCCTGATCATGAAAATATATATAATCTTTTTCTATGATGTCATTGCGGCCAAGATTAAATAAATGCTCTGGCCCAGTATGCCCGGGCGGATCGCAAAAAAACATTCGGGTTCCGGGAAGATTTTTTCTAATCCAAGGCCAAAATGTGTGGTTGTAAATTTCATCTATTCTAATCATGTTTGACGTTTTTTATTCTGGCCCAAAACCTAACTTGTTTGCACACGAGCAACTGGCTCGTGACATCGATCATGCTCGAGAACTAAGCCGCACAAGATACTTTTGGTGGATAAATTATTTAACTGATTATTCTGGTTGGGATTTTTTATGGGAGCCGGTACCTTGGGAACAAGATTTTACACACACTTGGCCCAGCCAACATCACGAATATTCTGGAACCTATCTTATACCCAAACACAGCAAGGCAGTCGAATACAAATTTCATACCAAAGTATTGCCTCTCAAACAACTTGATGACAACTATAAACAGTTACTAGAAGACGTTGATTTTGACCTTAGCTGGCATCCACATCCTCATGATCCTCCATACATTTATGTGTTTGGTAATCAATGGTGGCCTGCTAACAAAATGCCCACAATAGAATATCATGTTCCTGGCGCGATAGATCGTAAATTTATGGATCGTCCGCAAGCTACACTTTTACCACAAGCCGACGCACCTTGGAAAAAATTAATTGATTGTAACTGGGATTATTCGTGGAGACCGGATCCAGGAGATCCTCCATACATTTATGTATTTGGTAATCAATGGCATCGGGCCGAAACCATGCCCACAGTCGAATACCATACTCCTGGTGCCACTGAGCGTAAATTTATGACATATCCACGTGCAGAGTTGTTGCCAGACAAAACGTTGTGGACTGTACCAGAATCAGTGAATCCTGATGATGTAGACTTTAGTTGGGTACCAGATCCTGGAAGTCCCCCATACATTTATCAGTTTGCTACTCAACATCAAAAGACTGGTGGGCCACAGTATCATGTACCTGGTGCCACAGAAATCAAATACATAGATCAAATTCGCATAAAAACAAGTCGAGTTGCAACTGCCATCTACGGAATTGATCACATGGACGGTCATGCCGGTGCCATACCTAACACAACCAAAGTGGTGCGTTATTTTGACAATTACTTAGATACCCTGCGTAGATTGGCACGAAGCATACCAGAAGAACACGAATTTGTTTGGATTTGTAGTAGTGTATGTGATTATACCAACTTTGATTTTTCGTGGCATCCAGAACAGTGGCAATCCACTATGTTGCATGTGTTTGCAAGCGACGAAGAAAAATTTGGCGACACTTTTTTTATGCATGTTCCTACATTTTTGTATCGTAGCGAGCGTTGTCAATTATTAGAATGGTACGATTTAAATTTTGTAAACATCAGTGTACCGCGAAGAAATATTCCTGTTATACAACACGATTATGACACACACGTCGAAGCCATAAAGTCGCTCAAATGGAATGGACCACTTGCAGTGTTAACCACCGGGGAAACTGTTGAAAAAATCCCAACAGTGCCGCTGTGGAGAGAAAAAATTAAAACAATTGTGCCAGTTTCTCAAGGTGCCAGCCAGGTTGTAGTTCCTAAAGTAGCTGTTCCTTATATTAAAACACAGTTATACGATTATCCTTACATAGACAAAACACAAAAAAGCCTACACAAAGAACAACCACTTGATATAATTTTCATTGAAAATGGCGAACCCAATGCTCGAGAAAATTTGCAAACATTAAGAGAAGTCACAGCCAATCGCAATAATAAATTTCATCATTGTCAAGGAGTCAACGGTCGTGTGGCCGCCTATCATGCCGCGGCCGAATTAAGTACAACTCCTTGGTTTTTTGCTGTGTTTGCTAAACTCAGAATTAATCCAGAATTTGATTGGTCGTGGCAACCGGATCGTATGCAACAATCTAAACACTATATTTTTCATGCATTTAATCCCATCAACGGACTTACCTATGGTCATCAGGCCATGATTGCTTACAATAAAAAATTGGTGTTGGCCAATGCAGGACAAGGTTTGGATTTTACACTGGATGATGCTCACGAAGTTGTGCCCATTCTTTCTGGTACCGCAGAATACGCACACACACCTTGGATGGCATGGCGTACAGCGTTTAGAGAATGTATCAAATTAAAAAACAGTACAGATATAGAAAGTCAATACAGACTCGATAAATGGTTAACAGTGGCCATGGGATTAACTCACGGACAGTGGAGTGTGTATGGTGCGCAGGATGCTGTGGAATATTATAATTCAGTAAACGGAGACTTTACTGAACTTAAGAAAAGTTATGACTGGGCTTGGTTGGCCGAGTATGCTGCTCAAAAAAGAAACTTAACAGCAGATTAAACACAATCCAACAACGAGTCAATGACATATTCTACTTCCAAATCAGTGAGTTCTGGATAGATAGGCAAGCACAAGGTTCTACGACTCAATGCTGAAGCAACGCTGAGTACATCGGGCCCTGGAAACTCGTCATAGGCCGGCAATTCGTGTAAGGGTTCCCAAGACAAGATCTTGGTTTCAATTCTACGTATTTCAAGATTGCGTTGCAGGATATCACGCTTGTCCACATCAATTACAAACTTGTTGACAGCATGTGTTCTGTGATTGGTTTCGTCTATTAAACTTCTGGCACTGGTACCACGCAAACGTTCCATCCAGTAGCTGGCAATCTTGCTACGACGTTGTTGCCATTGATCGATATATTTGGTTTTGACCATGATCTGAGCACAGTCTACTTCGCTCATGCGACTGTTGGTCCCGGCCATTTGAAAGTTGGGTTTACCGTTGTTGCGCCACGACCGTGCAAAGTCCAACATGTTTACATCATCTGTGACAATGGCACCACCGTTACCATAGCTGTTGAGATTTTTCATAGGATCAAAGCTGATGGCAGTGACATTGCCAATTCTACGACAACCATCGCTGAGCCAATGTTGAGCACCGTCTTCGATTATGATAGCATTGTTGTTCAAGTATTCGTGTTTGCTGATGCTTTGCCCATACAAGCCCACGGCCACAGTGGCCTGCACACTTGTTTCATAGTCTATTTTTTTATGATCCATCTGACCATAGGCATCGGTATCTACTATGGTTACTGCCCACCCAGCTCGCACAAATGCATTGACTGTGGCCACATAGGTCATAGCTGGTATTAACACACGAGGTGGACGTGGCATGTAGGTTTGAGTGGCGTAATATTCAGCAATAATTTCCAAAGCCTGTGTGCAACTGTGGCAGGTCACAGCATATTTGGCACCATTCTTTTTGGCTAGCCAATTTTCTAATTCTGCTGTGTAGTTTCCATCCATGAGGCGACCGCTACGCAAAACTTCGTCAGTAGCATCAAGAATCTCTGTGCGAAGATTACTATATTGTTTTCGTATTCCAGTAAATGGAATTTGCAAGCCAGTCATAATACAATTTAAATCCTTGTTCTATGTCAACTTCTGCTCGATAACCAAAATCTCTTTGAGCTTGTTCTGTATTTAACGCACCGCGGCTGGGAAAGTTGGCATCGGGCTCGCTTACACGCATGCTACCACCTTGTGCAATTTGTATAGCCAGTTCGGCAGCTTCCTTTAGTGTTCTACTTCGCCCGCGGGTGATATTGTAAGTTCGATTTGCGGCATGCTCACTGACGGCGGCCTGTGCAATACCACGAGCGGCATCCGTTACATAGGTAAAATCTAGACTTTCATCGGCGCCATTGACTTGTATAATTCCCTGTTGATGTGCTTTAGTCAAAAACTTTGAAACCACACGATCTTCTACATCCAAGGGACCATACACAGCACTAGGTCTTATAATGGTATGACTCATGCCGGTTTTTCTAGTGTAATCTTTAGTGAGCCATTCGCCGGCCAACTTCATAATACCATATGCACCAATGGGACGTTTCATGTACAGTTCATCTGCACCATCAGTGAAATTGCCATAGACCATGCTAGAGCTCACATACACAAATCTTGCCACGCGATTTTCACTAGAGGCTTCCAGCAAATTAAGCAAGCCTTCACTCATGCTTTGACTTCCCATTTGCGGATTTGAATTAACTACTTTTTGTCTGGGGAAGCTGGCCATGTGTACAACAACATCAGGCCTATGGTGGCGCATGAGCCAGGCTATACCGTCACGATCCACAATATCAACGCCGTAGATTCTGTCTGTGCGTATTTTTTTACGGCGTTCTGCAATAAGATACTGTAATTCTTCTTTGGGTATAATACCATAGGTAGTTTGTGTATCAGTAACAACAACTGAATGACCTTGACTTTCCAGTTCAGCCACAACATTGTGACCTATAAAGCCCAAGCCGCCGGTGACTAATATTTTCATACGCCCAAGATTCCTTTGAGATAAATTAACACCATGATAATGTTAAGCACTATTAAAACATTCTGGCGCCACAAGTAACCCAACCATGTCCACAACAAGGCAGTGGTAATGCCACTGAACTTGTACCAAGGATAGATATCGTGTGCAGTGACATACACATGCAACAAGGCCAAGATGGCCGCTGTCCACTTGATCCAGAAGTCTAAGGGTTGCTGACGAGTCAGTTCAATGAGTCGCAAACTGACCCCATTTGAGTTTGAAAAATGTGGCATCTTTTTCTGCAACTTCTCCGTAGATTCTAATTCTATGTCCCCAGGTTATTGCATCAGGAATGATTTCATAACGAGGATCCGAACAATGATCCATTACCCATTGACCTTGTTCAGTCTGTTGCCACTCCCAAAGAGGTTGAGCCGCATAGATTTCTGGATCATCCACGTCGCCCATGGTAAAGGTATGAAAAACAATTCGATGCATAGTTTATTATAACAGAAAACTTACTCTGTTGCAACAAACTCATTGATCATCGGGAAGATTGGTTGAATAACCGCGGCACACTCACGTGCAATGTCTCTATGTTCCTGTTGAGTACCGTTGCCCGAACGTAATTCAATGTAGTGTACCCACGATCTCAAAGTACCTTGCATGTACAGGCGGCTGGCAGTCATACCTTCGGGTAACACTGCACGTGCTTGTTCTTTGGCTATGCCACGTGCTAGAGCCCATTGATAAGCACTGCGAGCATAGTCTTGAACTTGTTTCTGTTGTTTGAGCCAGTGTTGCTTCAAGGCCTCGTCGCCAGTTTCGATTGAATTTTGGCGATTGGTTGTGTCTTGTAGTCGGGCTTCACGATTTTCAAACTCCACATCGGCCACAGCATAACGCTGGCTGAATTCTTGAAATGAAAAGCTACGATGACGTAGAATTTGACGTGCTATGTCTCTGGTGGTTTCGATCTCTAGACACACTGATACCATTTCCAATGGCGACCAGTGACCATGTTTGATCAAATAGCGTATGAGCTTTTCTGATGTTTCGGTATTGTGTTGATTGCTAGGATTGCTGACTCTGGCACAGTAGGCCACAAGCTCTTGAGCATTTGCTATGCCTTGAGCTTGTAGTTCTGCGCTGGGTTGACTGTAACTTACTAAGGAGACTTTCACAGTTTACCTAACAACTTGTCTGTTTCTGGTTGAACCAGGGCCGCTACTGCTGAAATATCTACCACAAAATCCACATCGCGGATTTCGTGATCGTGCTCTTGAAAATACCTTGTAAGCATGGTTTCTACTTCTCCAAGTTCAAGTCCTTGACGCAACAAGGTATGAACATTTATGGTTTTTTGACGACTACCAGCCAACTTGATTACTACTTTTTTAATACATTCAAGGGGAACATCTGTTTTGTTTACACCTGCAATTATGTGTTCCCATTGATCTAAAAAGTCATCATTGAGCTGCATCCGCTACCGCCTTGGCTTTGCTTGGACGACCACGTTTGCTTTCAGTGGCGGCTTTGGTATTGGCAGTTTTGGGTTTGGCAACCACAGTTGGATCCATGCGCTCGGCTTCCTTTTTCATTCTGGCAGCTTCGGCAATCATTCCTTTGGCTTCGATTTCCATGCGCTTGGCTTGATCCAACATGTTGGCAGCAATGTCGCGATCGCTAAGTGCACCATTTTGCGGTGCTTGAGCAGGTGCTTGTCGACCAGCTTTGAATTCAGCCTCGGCAGCACGCTTGGTTGGAGCATCTACTAGTCCACGGCTGGCATCGTTCTCGGCCATTTTCTTGATGGCGGCATCGCCTAGTTTCATTTCGTTGAGCATCTTGTTGAGCTCGTCTAAACGAATGCTGGCATCTGTGCGTGGAGTCATGATCACGTCCGCGGTGCGAACCTTCTTGATCATTTTTTCTGCATGTAAAGTGTTGAGAATCACACGACCGTCAGGTAGGAGGCTACGGCTCAAAGCTTCGGCTAATTCTTCGGCTTGTTGACCAACATCGCTTTCTAATACCTTCATAATGGCATCATGCCAGTGTGCTGGTAGTACTTCTGGGTAAATCAGCAGGCACATGTGATCTTCACCGGGTACCTGTCTAAACAACAATGCAATCTTGCGATCGCCATGTTTACCTACGTGTTTCATAAAATTCATTTTATTCTCCTTGGGATTGGTCAGACATAATACCATCAGTTTCCTGACTTTGAGCCTGAGCTACTACTGCTTCTAAAAACAAAGACAACTTGTTGTAGACTTCACCAATCTCTTTTAATTCAGAACCCCTAAAGGCTCCTCGAGCAGAAGCTAGATCCACAATGTTTTTCAAAGTGATTAAATCGGTTACTGTGATTTGACTGTTATCCATACATTGATATTTAAGACTAATATATGCCTATATTTTATTTTCTCAAACAAAAAACACCCCAAACTGAGGTGTTTTGGTAAAACTGATACCGTTACCTACGTAGAATGACAACTACTGCAAGTAACAAAATACACAGTCCCATGGGATACAAATTGCCATGAGTTAATTGATCGGCAGCCGAAGCAAACAAAAAACCAATATTCAACCAAATGATCAGTTCAACGTTGCGTCCACACCAATCAAAAAATCTGCTCATCATTTATCGTTGAAGTACCAATTGGCAACTGCAATTGCAAAGCAGATAATGGCGTTGACATACATGCCTTGACCAAAGTAGATCAAGCCGCTCATGACCATGGCTCCAATGATAAACCAGGTGATTTGTACTGCGTTGGCCAAGTACCACTGTCTAAATGCATTCATTACGATTTCTCCTTTTCTGTTTCTGTATTCCAGCTGGCTGCAAAGATTAGAGCCAGCACATATATCCAAGCACTCATATCATGCGCCACTACCAAGTAACTGGCACCGGCCAACAAGATCAAGTTATAAACTATGACCAAGAGTACGTGACTGGTTTGTATGCGTGGCTTGAATTCAATGTTCATGCGTGTGCTGTTTCCTTTTCATAGTAAGCATACTGACCCCAGGGTGGAACCACAGTGGTGTTACCATGTATGATCCACACAGTGTCGGCATAGTTTTCGTCACCCCACGAACCAAATGGGTAACCGTCGGTGAATACTACCAAGCGTTTGGGTTCAATTTGTTCATCTTTTAAGTAGGTAAAGATACAATCAAAATCAGTACCTCCTCCGCCTTTGACTTCATAGTCGCAGATTGTGTCCAAGTTATCTGAGTTATAGGTTGCTGGATTGTACACAGCAGTATCAAAGGTAAGGATATGAATCCGGTAAGCTGCAAACTGATCCATGATACCTTGTACTTCACTCAAGAAGTCTTTGAGCATGCGCTCATCGATTGAACCAGAAGCGTCAATGGCAATGGCAATGTCAATCATTTCATCATTCTTCATACCTGGCATCACAGCGTCCATGTGCCAACCTCGACGACTTGCACGCATCCAGGTAAAGTCTGACTTGATGGTTGATTCCAACTGCATACGCAACAATTCACGCCAGTTCATCTTGGGTGCAGTCATGTCCTGGATCAAGCGTTTGACACCTGCAGGCAAGTTACCAGCACCATCACTTGCTGCCGCGGCTGCTAATACAGCTTCTTTGATTTCATCGCGGATTTTTTGACGTTCTTCTGGGCTGAGTTTGGGTTTTTTACCTCGGCCATCCTTGTGGTCATCGCCATCGCTGTCAGCATCATCGTCGCCTTCGCCATCCAAGTGATCATCCAAGAGCTTGTCAATAAGATCACTAAGGCTGATTTTTTCAGCGTTTTTGTAGAGATCATCATAGATCTCTTCTGAACTCATGCCTTCGTACTTGCTATCATACAGGCAAGGAACACTGGTAATAAACTCGCCCACACGATGTTTTTTCAAGTCTGCGTTGACAGCGAAGTCATTGGCCACGTTGAACAACATGGGATTACGCTCACCTCGGCGTCCAAAGTGATCATACACACAATGCAAAACTTCATGACCAAACAGGAATTCGATCTCTTTGGGTCTGAGCATGTCAATGAATCGGCTGTTGTAGTAGAAGTTACGACCATCCGTGGCAGCAGTACCGCACCATTCGTCGGCGTTGACCAACTTGAGCCGGGTGGCCAAATTACCAAAGAAGCTGGCACGGAGTAAAAGTCCTACCCGAGCCGTAATCAGTTTTTCACGTACTTCACGATCTAACTTGGGATCCATGGGCCCGATAAGATCCTTGAACTTGTCGGCTTCTTTTTTGTTCTGTGTTGTGGCTGTGCTCATACTGCTCCTATTACTTGATTGTATATGTAATTATAGCACAAAAATCTTTTGTGGTCAACCTACTAAATACAGTGCGAGTCGCGATACACCACATATCCACCCGCTCTAACAGTTGAAAAGGAACTATCAGCTTGACTATTTACTACCTATACATTAAGACTCACACAAAGACAAGATTGAAGTATTTGGGATACACTAAAAGAAATCCTTATACCTACACCGGGTCTGGAGTTTATTGGATAAGACATCTCAAAGAACACGGATTTACTTTTGATACCAATATACTTTTTGAATCTACATCAAAAGAGGAAATAAAATCACAGGGCTCATATTATAGTAAACTTTGGAATATTGTAGACGCCAAGGATGAAAACGGAAAAAAAATTTGGGCCAACCTAAAACCAGAAGAAGGCGACGGAGGAAGTATTCCAAGGACCAGCCCGGTTCCTGCTTATGTCGGCAAAAAAATCAGTGACAAGTTAAAAGGTAGAATCAACGGGCCACATTCCAAAGAACGGTGTGCTAATATTTCAAAAGGCAAAAAGGGCAACAACAAAGGATTGACTTACACACAAATCTACGGAACAAGAGCAGAAGAACTACGCAATGACAGATCAACAAAACTTAAAAAGTATCTTAAAGAAAATCCAGATGCAAGATCTGGAGCTAATAATGGAAATGCCAAACGCTATGAGTTTATAGACCCAGCTGGTAAAAAATATCAAATCAACGGAACCATAACATCGTTCTGTAAAAGTAATAAACTGAATCTTACCGGGGTTTATAAGTGTATAAATGGGCAAAGTGCTAGTTACAAGGACTGGAAAATAACTAGATTAGTTGTTTAAGTATTTCAGGATAAACCATGACATGGCACTTTCGCTATACCAGTCAAGATGAACCTGTTCTTCGTAGTGAAAACGGTGCGGCCAACCTTCGCTTTTCATGCTTTCCCCCCGGGCCTCAGGGTGTGGCCCCAAGCCTTTGTGTCTGCGTACAGTAAATCCAAGTTCCCGGCGGCACACAAAACTGATGGCAATCTTGGGACCATAATCCCGAACCAACTGAGTTTGTATGTCGCTCCACTGATCAGGGCGGTGAAATATGATCAGGCCGTGTTTGATTGTGACTTTCATGCTCTGGTCATAAGGATCTTGAAAAGTGCTCATAGGTTAAACTTTAATAAAAACATGGTATATTTTTTCTCATCCACTACCACATAATCAAGATCAATACCGCCCATCTTTTGATTCATGGTGAGTTTGATGCCGTAGTATTCGCGTATGTAATCTTCAAAGGTCAGGAATCCTTGGCCCACTGGCACAGCCTCGGCCAGGTGATCCCATTCTCGCTTGCACTGTTGTATTCTAGCAAAGTTACGAGTCTCACCCCCAATCAAGGTGTCTAATCTAGCCGCTTGCGTGGCATAGTATTCGTCACCGGCTTGGCCAGGCAATTGCTGGCTGATAGCTCGCACACGAGCTTTGAAGTCGTCTTTATTCATCTTCCCACCATTTGATAGTCCGGGCACGTAGTTTGATCATGGTAAACTCGCGATCATCCACACGACCCCTGTATATAGCCCAGGCGGGTTTGACCAAGTAAACACCATTGGCATTCTCCAACCATACCCTACGGCTGTGAGCCATGAAATCATCGTGTGTTTTGAAACACATACGCCCACCTTCTGCAGGCGAGCAGTTGGGCATGCACCAAAGATGCCACTGTTCTAAATCAGCCTTTTTAGTGCGTTCATCTAGTTCGTAGTAGTAGTTCATGCGCCAAACACCAAGCAGTAGTGTAGGTATATGGGTTCTTCCATCATGACCTTTGTATCCGTCCAAACCAGTCCCCAACCTCGATGGTCCGCATAGTTGCTCTCCAGCCACTCGCGAAGTTCCCGGGTGAGGTCCACAGTCCATATTGTAACATCTCTCCAGGTCTGTGTCTGGTTGTTCCAGACCTTTTTACGGGTTCCGCGTCGTTTTAAGGGCACCGCATCTTGAGCATGATCATCCAGATATCGAAAAGTCATTAACCCCACCTCAACTTGAACATGACCGCATCGCCCTGTTCTTTGAACAGCCAGCTGGCACCGTGACTGCGATGTTCACCTGAGCAGTTCGCAGCCACCCATTCTCGCACATCTATAGCATGATGGTTGTCGGTGTAGCGATCCAGCTCAACCAAGTGCCAACCAAAGCGGCACATGACATCGGCCAGGATTTCAAAATCCATGGCACGGCTCATTTCTGTGCTCAAGTATTCTTCAAATTCTTGTTGCATGGTTCCCATTATGCCTGCCACCTTAACATAAACAATAGGGCATCTTGCTCGCTGTCAAACTCTATGGTCATGCCCTTGAGATGATCTTCACCACGCGGCATGTGCTCTCGCATCCAGTCAGTGATGTCAAAGTGATTGTCATGCCACCACGAATAATCGGCGATCATGCAACCATGCTTGTGATGTAGGTGATAAGGCACAAATCTCATTCAAACCGCATTCTAAAAAAGGTTTCCTGCGCAGGATCACGAAACACAAATCTGGCTTCGGGATGGGCATGTAGGCTGTCGTCATACCCATCATAGGGATCGGGTCGGTATTCCCAGCTAAAGTCTTGGTGCAAAATCAATCCTGCTGCCAAGATCTTGTCTTTGAGCTCCACGGCTTGTTGTGCATTTTGAACCAGGATAACTATCATGCGTCTCTTATGACATCAAAAGCAGTGCCATATTCCCAACCCTGTGGTGGATATACCATTCTATTCCGCGCTCGGCGATATATTCTACCGAGCCAGTGAAGTTGTCCGTGAATATCACGATGTGGTCGCCAGGCAAAATAGGGCCGCCATGGCCCAGCCAGTGAACGCGACCACTGGATGCCCATGTCTTCTCTTGGTTGTCTTATTTTCATCGTTGCCCCCGCAATCTATCAAAGGTATCACCCCACTGCCAGTATCCACCACCGGGACTGACCTGGAATCTACGCCACACCCGACTGCCCGGCCCATACCAACGGCCATTGATCCGCCGTGGCCGCCACACAGTCACAGGCTCCCAGGCACTGTCCTTGAGTGGGGCCTTGAGAGGTGGTGGCCACGTATTTTTGACCATTATGCCCACCTCAACACAAATGCTGTATAATCTGCGTCACGGTCCCATACGATACGCCCAACTCCGCCAGATCGGTCATATTCCACACGACAGCCATAGAGTTCTCCAAACAGTTGATCAAACCTCATGTCTGATTCTTTGTTGAAAACTTTGGGATAGCGAACTCGAGTATCATGCACAGCATTTAATATGTAATAAGGAATCTGTTCCACATCATAACAGCCGTCCTTGTCGTAAGGAAATTCTAAGATCATCGTGCCCACCTCAACACATACCAGGTTCTATGCCACGGATCACGGAACCAAACAGCGCCTCGACTGACCACCCAATCCTGTTGCGGTGTGCCTATGTGGTCACACAGCCAGTTCCATTGATCGTTTGAAATACGGCCAAACACAGGATATTTGCTGGAGAATCGCTTCATGCCCATCTCAACAAGAACATCATATACTTCTGCTCATCGATTATCTTTAATCCTTTTCCAATTTCAAACGATTCTTGGACGCCACATTCGTCCCTTAACCACGCCAAATATTGTTGCGGTTGCTGACCTTGTTCCATTGCCCAATCAATAGCACGAACAACAGCTTCGGTATCAACATCATAAACATTTACAGTTTTCATGCGAATTTCAACATAAACCAAGTATAATCTTCATCCTGATCAAATATGTAGAAAGTGCCTCCGGCATGTGGGTTGGGATCTACTCTACACCTAAACGCTTCGCGCCAACGAGCTCCATACTGCCTGGGTGTTTCCAAAGTCTCAACTGGCAAGGTGCGCTTGGCATTCCAATAGGCACGATTAAATGCATCATCCATGACATT
>ERZ869929.434-NODE-434-length-26002-cov-5.560373_pt1 | contig 26002 bp, 42 predicted proteins | sample MGYA00579312_ERZ869929 | MGnify/ENA primary metagenome ERZ869929 (study PRJEB32216, sample SAMN09231818) | wastewater metagenome | place: USA: Maryland | collected 2016-08-09 | study: EMG produced TPA metagenomics assembly of the PRJNA472060 data set (Reclaimed... | reverse complement strand
ATGAAGGATGAAATAGGACTAGAGAAAATGTCTATAGATAATTTCGAATTAAAAATTAATAATTTAATAAAACTAATACAAAATGGAGAAATTAAGCCCAGAATTGAAGGAACAGTGGCTGGCAGCCCTAAGAAGTGGTAGAATTACACATATTTAAAGAAAAATTTGGAAATATCAATTTAATTGTGTAGCTTTTTGGGGTATGATAAAAAGTAATGAAATAGAATTTACCATAGATGATGCTGGTTGTCATATCTGCACCTCCCATAGACCAAACGGAGACGGGTACCCTTATATAATGTATAATAAGAGAAGATGGAGATTGGGTAGACTTATATACTGTCAAAATAATGGAGAAATACCACAGAGTATGGTAATAAGACATACTTGTGATAATAGACTATGTATCAACCCAGAGCATCTTATTCTAGGTACAAAAGCTGAAAATAATAAAGACAGGGCTGAAAGAGGTAGAAATAGAGACCAAACTGGAGAAAAGAATAATATGTCTAAATTAACCAAAGAACAAGTTATTGAGATTTTAAATAATCGAGAGGAGATAAGTCAAGAATTATTGGGGAAGAGATATAATGTTTCTGGAAGTCTGATTGGCAGAATAAAAAGAAAAGAATTATGGCAAAATATAGAAAAGAATTTGTAATATTGCAGAAATAAAATAATAAAAAATATGGCTAAATTAGTGGCGATTGTTGGGGATACTGGTTCTGGAAAGAGCAGTTCTATTACCCATCTAGACCCAAAAGAAACCTACATTATTAATGTAGCAGGAAAAGAACTTCCTTTTAGAGGTAGCGAAAAGCTCTATAACGAAGTAAATAAGAACTATGCTGTTATAGACACTCCTAAAGAAGTGTTGGAAAAAATAGAAAAAGTAGCAGAGAAAGCACCTCATATTAAAACTATTATTATAGAGGATGCTAATTACCTGTTTGGATTCACTATGGTGGATAAAGCTACAGAAACTGGATATACTAAATTCAGTGTAATGGCCCAACAAATGAAGAATTTAGTACAGGGCGTTAAGAAATTCAGAGATGATTTATTAGTGGTATATATGTCTCACTATGAAGAAGTTATGGATACAGGAGAAATTGTGACATATAAGATAAAGACAGCTGGCCAACTTGTGGATAAGGAATTAAAGCTTGATGGCTTATTTACCACTGTTCTTTACGCAATTGTAGAAGGTAAAAATAATGACGAACACATATTTTTAACTAACAGATATAAAAAATATCCAGCTAAAACTCCTATGAATATGTTTGAAGAGCTTAAAATAGAAAACAATTTACAGGTGGTTAGAGATACTATAATGAAATATTATACATAAAAACTAAAAATTAAAAATTAAGAAATGGCAGCAAAAGGACAAAAAAGAGTAGAAAAAGCAGGTGGAGAAGGCATACAGCTAGTGTGTGGATTAGGATTAGTGGATGAGATTGTATGTATAAATCCAACAAACAAAGAAAGAGCAGAGCTCTTTGGCTATGAATTGGATGAAGAAAGAGATGAAATAGAGTATGTAAGTGAGAATGAGAACAAAAAAGCCAAATTGGCTGTGGATGTTTATTATCGTTTACAAGGTGTAGAGGCTCCTAGAAAACAGAGATTTTTCTTGGAAAACGAGCCTATAGAGTTTGAAGACGAAAATGATGATAACAAAACTAAATTCAAATTTGTTAATCAGGTAGGGCAAATTGCTACAGCTGAAAGCGAAGATGATTTAGGAGACTGGTTTACAGAGTTTCAGGAATGGGACAAAGACGAAAAGAAATTCGTTAAAATTGGAGAAAAAAAGACATTTAGGAAATGTCTTAAGGGGGAAGATACATTGATGAGGTTTATGAGAGAAGCTTTGGCTATTAATTATGAACTTCCATCAGCTGATTTAAGCTATAATTATAAGAAATTGTTCGCTGGAAATACGAAAGAGTTTCTTACAGACCTTCAAGGAGATTTGTTCAGGAAATTTGTTGTTATGACTCAGGTGACTACTAAAGAAGGGGAAGACGGAGAAAACCATTATGAGAAATTGTGGCTGCCAAATAATAATTTTGGAGTTCCGACCCTCCCGGAGGAGGCTATGAAGCATATAAACAATGGTTGTAAATTCCCAACAGGGTGGCTGGGTAAAAAATGGAAAAAATATAAGGAAACATATGAGAAATATGCTCCTCAGGGATTTGCTCCGTTAGAGTCTGTACGTCCATACGATAGTTCAGAAGATGTTTCATCTGGTGCAGCAGCTAAAAAAGAATATAAAAAAGCTGCTGTTGCAGATGATGATGATGATTATTAAGAATATTCTCTTCGATGTTGTACCCGTACAGCAAGAGTAGGGTTAAATTAGATACAATTACTTAATAGCTGGTAGTAGAATGCAACATAAAAGAGGACTATAGCCCTGAGAAGCAATTCTTGGGGCTTTTTTATTTAAAAAATTAAAACGATAAAAATGAAACTAAATAAAGAGCAAATAACAGCATTAGCAAATAAGGTGATAGAAATTATTAAATCTAAAACACCTAAAAATAAGGTGACTAAAGAATCCGAAAGAGCTTTTAGAAAAGCCCATTCTATAATAGAAGAAAAGAATAAGGAATATGTTAAAATTGGTGCAGAGCTCAGTAAATTAAAAAATGATTTTCTTTCTCAGTATAAGGGAGCTTCCACAAGCTATGGTAATAACTATATAACAAATGTTGAAGATTCTTTTAATAGCTATAAAAAAGCAGCAGAATCTAGTTATACAAAGCCTATTCCTAGTCAATCTACAGTGTATAATGATATTGTATTGAATACAGCATTTTCTTCTGCGGAAAGTTTAGAGGATTTTATTAAAGAATTAGTAGAAAAATATTCTTAAATTTGCTCTATGGGGGCATCAGGAGAAAGAAAACAGAAAATGATTTCGGCAGATGATGTATTAGCCACCACTCAAGGGGGTTGGGATGTATTTGCTAATGAAATAGGGAAGTTTCCTATATGTAGATCTTTTAAACATCCCCTTAAGAGAGACCGACAGCCTTCGGGGTCTATATTTAGTAGAGAGGGGATATGGTTTTTAAAGGACTTTGCTGGGAAATTTCCCACAATGACAGCCATTCAATTTGTACAGAATAAATATTCTTTAGATTTTAGAGAAGCTATAGAGAAAATATGTCAGGATATGGGTATTAACCCTTCCACAAAAGAATATAAACCTATACAAGTATTTGAAAGAGCCCCTGTTTATGAGCAAAGTGAGATGCATATTGGATTTTCTACCTGTAAGTTCGATAATGCCCACGCCCAATATTGGGAGGACTACCATCTATCAGAAGATTATTTAGCCAAATATAATGTTTTTAGAGTAAAAGACCTATCCATAAATAGAAGAAGGATAACTCTGGAAAAACACGAGAAAACATTTGCTTATTGGGCCGAGGATATTGATAGGGTGAAAATATTAAGAATTGGTGTAGACAAAAAATATAAATGGAGAACGAATGTGAACAACAATTACATTTGGTTTAAAGATTTATATACAACATGTAATAAACTTGTTGTGAGCAAAAGTGTTAAAGATGCTTTAGTGTTGAGTTTATTCGGTATATGTTCTGTAGCTACTCAGAATGAGGATGCTGGAATATTAGAGACTAATTTAGACCTTCTTTATAATATATCAGATAATTTAATAGTGAATTTTGGCTCTGATGTACAAGGGAAAGAACAGAGCTTAGCTATAACTAAAAAATATGGCTTAAAACACTATAATACACCTGATTATGGATTGGAAAAAGGAGCTAATGATGCAGCAGAATTTGCCAAGATTTATGGATTAAAAGCGTTAGAAACCCATTTAAAGAAAAAAAGGATAATATGAGTAAATTGAACTGGGATAAATCCTTCAAAGAGAAATTTCATGAGAGCTGGCATCTGAAAATGCGTCCGTTTATTGAGTCTAAAGACTGTTATGACATTTATCAAGCGTTAAAATCTCAAGGGGATAAAATTTTGCCCTACTCTAAAGACCTATGGAAGGCCTTTAAATGGTGTAATTTGGATGCTCTAAAATGTATTGTAGTGGGACAAAGCCCATATCATACAATGGATGGTGGGGTTCCCTTAGCTGATGGTATAGCCTTTAGTTGTTCTCACACTAAAAAAGAGAGCCCCAGCCTAAGGGTGTTATTTGATGCCATAGCCAATAATTTGGATAGGAGAGTGATAGAGAAAAACCCAGATCTTCATTATTTATGCTTTCAGGATGTTTTGATGCTTAATTTAAGTTTGACAATTGAGAAAGGCAATAAGGACAGTTTTGGAAAACATGAGGTGTTGTGGAAGCCATTTATTGAATATTTATTTAAGAATGTATTGGACACTGTAACAGGAATTCCTATTATATTGTTTGGAACACCAGCTAAAGAGCAAATAGTGCCTTTATTGCACGATAGTCAGCCATATAAATGTGTTAAGCATCCAGCATGGTATGCCAGAGATGGGAGTCCTATGTTCACTGATTGTTTTAGCTGGGCTTCTAAAATGAGCTTAGATAATAATGGAGAAGAGATATATTGGGATTATGATGATTATATATTAAAGAGTCTACCGTTTTAACTTGATAATTATGAAAAATAGATTATATCTTCAAGTGTGCGACACTTGTGGTTCAAAAGAAGTGGCAAGGTGTAAATGGGTAAATGTAAATGATGACACTATTTATAGTGAAGATTCAGGTACAACCTTAGAGTGGTGTATGGATTGTCGGAATGAAACAAATATAATGGAAGAACAAGAATTTAAAGATTCTTTTTTAGAAGAAATTCCGGAAAATACCTCTAAGCCATCTTGCGAAGAATGTGGAAGTCCTGATATAGAGTGGTCTCATTATAATAAGAAAAAAGGAGAGCATTTTATGAAATGCAATGAGTGTAATCATATTTTTGAAGCTTCTTTAAGATAGTGGCTTGAACAACCACAGTTCAATTGGAATCTATAGGGTGATAGAACTAACTGGTCTATCATAAAAGTGTATTCGCTCATGAAGACGTAAAATACAGCCTTATGGATTTTTTTTTAAAATTATAAGATGACAAGAGAAGAAGAAATAAATAAAGCCAAATTAGCTCTTTTCGATATGAGAGGCTTTTGGTGGGTAATGGAGGATTTAGCGGATTTAAAAGGTCCGGAATGTGAAATAAGGCAGTTTATAATAGAATTACAAAAGAGGTATGAGCTTATAGTTCAGAATTCTCTTAAAAAGCCTAAATATAGTCAGGCTAAAATAGACTATCTATAAAAATTTTTTAAAAACAAAATATTGTGTTATATTTGCACAATGATTAATCAAAGTTTAAATTTAAACAAAATGTCACAAACAAAAAGAAATGCAGTGGTAGCTTCGCCAGCTTCTAATCAGGCTAAAAAGTATGAAACAACAGCAACAACATGGGGAGAATTTAAAAGTGAAATCTCTGATCTACTTGTAGGTAATGTTGAAGCAATTCTTAATCCGGGAAATGTCACTCTAAACAGAGATGATGCAGCTCTTCCTACAGGAGATTTTAGAGTGTTTTTAATTCCCACTAAAAACAAAGCAGGAATTATGAGTCCATCACAAGCACAAGGATTGGCCAAAGAAATTGGAGATGCCATTGTAGATGCGGCCAGTAAAGCATCTGATGATGATGTACAAAAGCTTCGAAATCAGCTTCGTGAAACTATTGAAGACTTTTTTGGTGTAAGTTTGGATAACAAAGATTGTCCAGAATGTGACGAAGCATTAAAAGCGGCTAAAGCCTATTTAAGCTAAAAAAAGAAAATAGTTTTTTCTTAACCTAAGAAGGGATGTAATCACATCCCTTCTTTTTAATTTAAAAACAGTGGAAACATATAAAATAGGGGATTATGTATTATTAACATCTACATCGCCCGTGGGTTGGTCTTCTTCTATGACTAAATTTTTGGGTCAAGTTGTAAAAATAACAGATATAAGAGATAAAACTTTTAGTTGGGAGGGAGACGAAGGCTATACGTATCAATTAACTGATATTATAAAAATACTTACAAGCGAAGAAATGGAAGCTATAAAAAAAGAGGAAGAAAAAAGGGAAGAAAAATACAAACACTATATATATCAAGCTGAAAAAATCGAAAAATTAGCTATTGATATATTTGGTGAAGAAAGAGTGTATTCTCAAATGATTAATAATTTGCTTAGTTTATACATACATTTCCCCGAAATTACCATTACTAATAGTAAAAGACAAACACACTTAATAAAAGATTTATATATTCAATATGATATTCAGGTAAGAAAAGCGAATTTTAATACTTCCAACTATAAACTAGAAGTATCTTTTAGCGGTAAAAGAGCTGCGCTATCTTTAAAAGAATGGGAAGGTGGCTACAGGCATAGCCATTTAATGACAGGATCTAATATATTTAGTTGCTTTTGTTTGGGCCGTAGTGATTATTCTATATTACTACAGAGTTTACAAATCGAACCTACAGAAAACAATTGGATGTTAGTATTTTTAGGACTTGAGAATTATTTAAGCTGGGAGAGTTTAGAAGGTGGCCCGTATTTAACAATAGATTCTATAAAATATAGTAGTGATAAAACTGATGAAAGATTAGTAGAAGAAGCAGAAAGACTTGCTAATGGAATACCAATATCTTGTTGGGAATTTACCAACACTGGTATTGAATTAATAGCTAATCATCCATCATTATATAATTATTTTAATGAGAATTCCACTATAAAACAACTCCACACCTATTCACTGGAACAAATTAAAATGAGAATAGAAACTTTGAGAAACCACTTAAAGGGATCTTACCCTATAAACTGGAAAGGGGAAACGATAGATGTTACAGTGTATGAGGATTTGTCAGATAATTTATCCGTCCTCAGTAGGGAGGTAGTTGAAAAATATTGCGAAATATTAAAAGAAAAAAGTATTAAATTTTTAAAACAGCATCAATATGACAGAGGAAAACAAAAAAACGAGAGAAAAGTGTTTGGAAAAATTAGAGATTAATAACAAACCCACTTTAATAATAACAAAAGAGTTATGTAATAAAATAGCTTTTCTACAACAAGAAATAGGAGCCATAGAATGGAGTGGAGAGCTTATTACAAGAGAAGAGGGAAGTATTAATGATCTGGATGAATGGAAAATTATAGCCGAAGATTTATTTTTATGTGATATTGGTTCGTCTGCATACACTTCTTATGAAGTGGGGAAAGAAAGTTTTAAGACAGAGGACATAATGGAAATGTACGAGAAATATCCAGGACTACTGGAGGGTACACATAAACAGCAGCATATTCATGAACATCATGAAATGGCAGCTTTCTTTTCTGGAACAGATTGGGAGCAAATGAATGATAGATGTTTAGTGAGTAATTATTTACTAATGTTAATAGTAAATTTTAACGGAAAATGGTGTGCTAAGGTGGGATTTAAAGCCAAAAAAGAAGGAAATTCAGGCACCAAATTAAATTTTGCCAATAATGCAGATGGATTAAAACCTCTAATATTAAAAGAAGATAAAAACGAGAATGTGCTGGTGGTGATGGATTGTAAAATTGTTAAAGAAAATAATATTAGTGTTTCTGATGATTTCATAAAGAGATATGAAGCTGTTAAAAAAACTAAGGAAGAAATTAGGAAAAAAGCAGAAGAAGATAGAATTAAAAAATCTAGTAAAAATTTTCATAATTACAATAAAGTTCCTAGTAGTTGGAAACAACCTGTTTTAGGTGGAAAAGAAGATTGGTGGAACGATGCTGAAGGAGTGGACAATCTGGATGACTATGAAAAAGTAGGTGGAGTGTGGAAAAAAACTAAAAATAAAGGTAAAAAAATCAGTGAAATGACTGATAAAGAATGGAACGATAGTCAAACAGGTGTTGGAAACTTTACCCTATCCCATGCTAAGGCTTTTCTTAATTCTATTCTAGATGGAACATATATGGCTTATGATTTTACAGATCCTATGAAGAAAATTGAAGAGCAGGAGGCTAAATTAATACGAGGAACGGATGATCATGAAAAATATGTAGATGAATTTGCTGAACTTCTTCAAGAACATTTTGATGTAATATTTTTATATAAAAATCAAAATGATTATATACAGCTTATGGAACAAGTTTTGGAATATTTAATACCATACACTTTTAGAAGTGATTTAGTAGCTATGATGATAGAAGCAATAAAAATTGAAATTGAACTATATAAAGAACCTGTAATATGAATGAAATAATAACAAGAACAACTAGATTTAGTTCGGCTGATTGGGCAACAGAGCTAAGAGACATCCATCTTATAGGGCTTGGTGGCATAGGAAGTTATGTAGCCTACAATTTAGCCAGAATTGGACATAATTTAGTATTAATTGATGGAGATGTAGTTGATGAAACCAATGTTAATGGAGGCCAGCTTTATCGTACTACAGACATCGGTAAATTTAAGGTGGATGCTATTAAAGAAATATGTAGGCAGTTTGGTGCAATAGATGGACTCGAAGCTTTTTCTGTCCAATGGAATAAAGAAGAGTTTGGTAATTGTATGATCACAATATGTGGACTGGATAACATGAAATCAAGAAAAGAAATATTTGAATCGTGGATAAGTGAATATAAGGGATGTAATAATTCTCTATTTATTGATGGAAGACTCCTTATAGAAAATATGGAAATATTTACTATAGTTGGAGATAATACGAAGGCCATAGAAGACTATGAGACAAATCACCTATTTGATGACAATGAGGTAGCTGATTTAGATTGTACAAGCAAACAGAGTTCTTTTGGGGCCATGACTATAGCCGGTCTTATTACAGCTACGTTATGTAATTTTCTTACCAATAAAAAATTAGATGTGAATTTTAGAAATATTCCATTCCATCAAAAACTTTATTTACCATTATTTAAATATGACATTATAGAGCCAATGATAGCAGAGGAGGCTTTTGTATAATGCCTAGAAAAGAGAAGCCTATATATGAAAAAATAGAAACATCTGGGGACTTTAAGGAGTTAAATAATAAAGAACAATTTTTTGGAAATAGTTATGGAACTACAAACAATTCTCAAAAAATAAACAGTATGAGTGTTTACACTGATTTTATACCTCTTTTATATTTAACATCTGGCTTAAAAAGAGCTACTAAAACTACTAGTCTTCAGGCCTATCTTAATTTAAAGCAAAAAAACGATTTCAAAGATGATGAATATAATAAATGGATTCAAAAATACGATGGAGGAACACTTAGTGGATTTTGCAAATATTCTTTTACATCAGACCAGGAAAGTAATATAATAAATTTAAAAGAAAGTATTGAAAGTTGGATGGAATATGACCGGATGATGGATGTAGAAACCATACTTGGATATCCAAGATATAGCTGGGAAGGCATAAATAGAACGACTATTATGCAGCAAATAAGAACTGGTCACATAGGTTCGAGTTGTCAAAGAACATATATAGTTGGTACAAGTGCTTTTTCTATGTATAGAGGGGAAGATAATAGATATATTCCACATGTTCTAGCCGTTATTTTGCCTGAAAACTATCTTTATTTAAAATATAAACTTCTGACGCAGAATGTATTAGACTTAAGTAAAGTAATTATATTAGTAGATAGGGAATTAAATACAGCGAAGTTTTGTCAGCAGGCTTTTAGAAAACTTTATAAAGAAGCCATGCTTCCACAAATAATGAAAAGCTCCTGTGATGTGTGGAAAGTGCCTCAAAGTTTTATTCAGGAGAAATGCTTTGTCGAACCATTTAATTTAAGAGGAATAAAACTGAAAGAAAGAGGAGAATTTCTGGGGCAACTTGTTAAAGAATTTACATCTTCTTTTAGCAAAGCTCCGGTATCAGATGCTTGTCTGGAGTCTAATGTAGAAAATTTAGAACAAAATGTAAATACGAATCAATTAAGACAGGGATTTTTAAATTCCAGTCACAATATGTTTGACATGCCTACAAGCGTAGAATATGAATATGAAGTTACCTCTGACGGGGGCGTAATTGATTAAGTTCTACCAAAAAAAATTAATATAAAATAAGCAGGAATTAAATATTTCTGCTTATTTTTGTAAATATGAGAAGAAGAAAAGAATTAAAAAAAAACATTAAAGCTCGTACAGACACATCATCTAAAAAGCGAAAGGTTTTTAAAAAGAAAACTGTAACTAAAAGAAAAATAGCTCCTAAAACCAGAAATGCAGGTCGTTGGACTGAGAGTGAATTTTGGCAGTCGATTCGAAGTGCTTTAAGAAATAGAACAAGGTTTTGGGCTCCAAAACTAGAGGCCCTTAAAAAAGCCAGAAGAACATCTCAAAGTCCTAATAAAAGACTTAAATGGGAGTTTATGTGTGCTGAATGTAAAGATTGGTTTCCTCAAAAGGCTGTACAAGTGCATCACGATGTGGAAGCAGGGAAACTTAATTCAGGAGAAGACTTAGCAGGATTTGTAGAAAGACTTTTTGCAGAGCAGGGCTGGACAGTTTTATGCCGTAATTGCCATCTTGAACACCATAAACAAGAGAAATTAACAAAATCTTAATATAAAAATTAAAATAATAAAATGGGAGCAAAAGGAACAATAATAAATAAACCAATAGAAACACCGGATGTAGTGTATAGAAAATTAGATGGATTGAATTATAGTGCCATAAAATTATTTAATGAAAGTCCTGTTAAATTCTTTGATGAATATATAATGGGAAACCCAAGAGAACAGGAGGATACAGTGAGTACATTGATGGGAAATATAGTTGACGATGCTATATTAACCCACCAGGGTAATTTTGAGGAGTTTGAACAGCATTTTGATGAAAATTATGCGTTATTTTTAGGGGAACCGGGAAGCGGACAGGGGTTTGTTTTAGCTGATGAACTGTTTAAAATTACATTAAAAAGTGTTATAGATGGGAAGATAACTATAGGATTTGAAGACAGATTCAGGGAAGCATTTGAACTGGTGCAGGCAGACGGTAAATACAAAGGAAAAACGGTGCAGCAGGGGATTGATGATTTTAAAAAGCCTAATAAAGCAGGAACCACTCCTGAGAGCTATTTTCAGGCAAAATTAGAAAATATTGGCAAAAAGGTGGTTAGTGAAACAATTAAAAATAAAGGTCTTCAAATAGCTTCTAATGCTCTTTTAGATCCTTTTACTAAAGACTACTTTGATTTTGAAGAGCAGGGCACTGTAGAAAAACTAGTTAAATTTCCTATTACGTTTACATATAAAGGGGAAGAAGGAAATATTGAGGGAAAGGTAGAGGTGGATGAAATAGAAATAGACCATAAAAATAAGACTATCCAACCAATTGATCTTAAAACTACTTATGATAACACTCAATTTACGTATGGATATTTAAAAAATGGATATTATATACAGGCTGTATGGTATTCCATAGCTATAATTTGGTGGGCTAGGAATAATGGAATGAAAGACTATACAGTGCTTCCCTACAAATTTATCGTTTTAGACACTAGCAATAATAATAGAAGACCTATTATAAGAGCACTTACAGAAAAGCATATGAATGACGGATATGAGGGGTTTTGGGCCAGAGGTAGATATTATAAAGGAGTTAAAGAACTTGTAGAAGCTATTATATGGGGAAATAACACCTGTACATGGAATGTAAGTAAGGAGGCATTTAATAATAATGGGGAGATAAAAATGGAGGAGAATTATTAATGATAGGAGAACTATTTAAAATTAACGCCAGCACACTATTTATTTTAAAACCTGTTGTAGGAGTTAATTGGGGAGTTCTTGGGGAAGAATTTGGCCTGATTAATTCCTATTTACAGGATAAAGCTAGAGAAGATTTAACAGGAGAACTATTGTTTGTCTTATTTAAACCTGTAGATTTTGACTATTTTGAAATGTTTCTTGAAGAACAATCAAAAAGCGAACATTTTTTGGAAGACTATGACTATGCTGGTGGATATGTAGTGATGGTGTACAAAATACCAAAATGGCTCGAATCAGATTTTAAGCTATTTAAAGAAGGAAAATATTCTAAATTCTCTGACTTACTAAAAAATTGTTATGATAAGGAGGTGAAGGCCTTTCTCCAACCTATTCCTACATTCCAATGGGATGTATTTAATAAATCAGATAGACTCAGGAAGGAGTTAGAAGAATATATAGGAAATTATATTGATAAAAGCAGTGAGATTTGGGGACTTCCAGATGTCGAAAAAAAAGAAGTCCTTGATATTCAACAATTTATAAAACCAAATGGAGTGAAATCCCTTCAAGAATCAAAATAACATGATAAATATAAAAGAAATAAAAAAAGAGCATCCTAAGGCCTATGAGCTTTTAAGACAATTTATAGAAAATGGATTAAAGGAAATGCAGAATAAAATGGCCCAAAATGTTGGGTCTGTTAAAATAGAAGAAATTCCCCCCATTGATGATAAAATAGTAGAAGGAGTGCTATATTGGAATATCCGTAGTTTATATGATTTCTTTGATGCTAATAATCAGGAAATTGGAATTGGATTCTCCAAAAATGGTGAGGGTGTAACATCCTATGGCTATTCTATAGGTGATGATGGAGTAGAATTAGGTGAATTTAAATCTAGACTTGAGGCGGAAGAGGCTGCATATAAAGAAGCATTTGAATTTTTAGAAAAAACATTATAACACTATGGCAACAGTAACAATGGACATAACTGAATTAGATAAATTACGGCAAGACTTAAAAGAAAGAACAGAAAAACAGGAGGCTCTTACAAAAGAGATAAATGATGTAAAAAGTGACAAAAGAGTGGTAGTAAGGAGCAAACCAGTTGATAAAAACTCTTTTGTATATTCATTTGATGAACAGAAATATAGACATTATTTAAGAAGTAACTCAGGTGGTTATGGCTTTTCGTCAATAGAGTATTTAAAAGAGTGTATTACTATATACCCACTAAAAGATGCTCAAGAAAAATCCACAGAATTTATCAATTTCGAGGATGCAAAAATAGAGCTTTTAGCTCAATTAGAGGAAAAATATAAAGATGAATTAGCCGATTTAAGAGCTTCTAAGAAATATTTTGATGATAGGTTTAGGGATAAACAAAAAGAGTTTGAAGAAGCCCAGAGAATGCTTATAAATCAGCACAATGAGAAAGAAGCCCTCAAGCAACAGGACATAGATGATTTACAAAAGAAATATGACGAATTAGAATCTGGAAAGAAAGAGCTCTCTAAAATAGAAGAATTACAAAAAATAATAGAGAATTTAGAGGCAAATTTAAAAACAGAGAGAAATAGATCTTGGTGGAATAAATTATTAGGAAGATGAGTGGAACTAAAAAATACAGATTTTTCTACCACTTTTATAAGCAAAAAGGCGCAATGAGTGTTCATTTTAGAAATAGTTGCACAGTGGTGGATAATATAGTATGCAAAACAACTTGTGAAACCAAATGGAAATCCACTCAGCCCAGACTTGTAATGCAGGGATGGGCTAAAAAGGTAATAATTACTAAAGATAAAATAGCAATAATAGAATGACTCCAGAAAAACAACTAGAAATATACAGAGAGCTAGATGAAAAACTGATAAAACTCACTACATCTAAAAGGACTGACTATGCAGGAGCTGATGTGTTAAGCAATTTTAAGAATGTCAGTGGGGCAGCTAAAGCTTTAGAAATTAAAATCACTAAACCGGAGCAATATGCGTTATTTATGGTGTTATTAAAAATAGCCAGAATTACTAATTTATTAAATTCTGGAAAGACACCTTCTAATGAGGCTGTTGCAGATAGTTTTGAGGATGCTATTAACTATATGAAATTGGCATATTGTTGTCATAAAGACAATGAAACTATATAGAGCTAAAGATAGGGCTGATTTATATCATAAAATATATATATATAAACAGAGAAGGGAAGAATTAAGGAAGGTGTATGGATGGAAGAATGGAGTAAGAGTTGAAGATAATTATAAACATGCTGCATTTAATATAAATGAAAAAATAAAACATTGGGAAAAGATGATAGATGTAATAGATAGGAATAATATAAAGTTGGTGGCCATTTCAAATGCAATAATATATTTTTTTGGAATAGATGTTAAAAAAGCAGTGTTAAATATGTCTCCTCGTTATAAGCAGGCAAAAAACGTATTTTATAAATATTGTTTGGAAAATGGAATATCAGCTACATTAGTGGCTGAATATGTGGGGGCTAGCAGGGGTGATGTGGTGGCAAGGGCCAGACTTAAATTCACTAAAAGCTTTGAAAAAACACCTAAAAATAAAGAAATTTATATGAATTTTTGTTCATATATAAAGGAATTGTCAGAACAATAATTTATAATTTAAACAGGGGGCTTTAAGGAGCCTCCTTAACGGATTAAGATAATTGAGTAACGTAACTATAAACCCTGACACTAGTCCCTGTATTCTCTATATGGGGGCTTTATTTTTTTATTTTGTTGTATCAAAATAAATAATTAGATTTACAAAAATTAACTAAATGGCTAAAAGTAAAAAAGCAGAACAAATATTAAATGAAAAAAGTGATGATTTATTCTCTTCTATGGAGGAGAAATTTGGCAAAGGGGTGATGGTAAAAGCTTCTACAAAGAAGAGTGATGAAGTGAAGGAGTGGGTAAGCACAGGTAGCTTAACATTAGATAATGCCACAGGAGGACTTGGAATTCCAAAAGGAAAATGCACTTGTATATTAGGTAAAGAAAGTAGTTCTAAAACCACATTAGCAGCCCATATTATAGCTGAAGACCAAAAAAAGGGAAATCTATGTTGTTTTTTGGATGCAGAAGACACACTGGATTTAGCTTATATAGAGGCCATTGGGGTGAATTTAGATATGCTACACATAGTTGATAGAGAAGGCCTGTTAAAAAGTTTAGGGGTAAAGGACAGGGAAGTGTTATCCGGCGAAGAGTGGCTTGGATTTGCCTGTGATGTCCTTAAAAGTAATTTATATGGCACTGTTGTATTTGATAGTGTGGCTTGTCTTATTCCTATGGCTGAAATTATGCAGGGCATTCAGGGTGGTAGACTAGCTGGTGTAGCCTCTATGATGGCCAAAGCTTATAGGGCTATTAATGCTGCTATGACTGTTAGTAAGAGTGCTTTTGTGTATTTAAATCAATACAGAATGAATCCGGGTGGATATGTGCCCTTAGTAGAACCCGGAGGAGAAGCTTGGAAATACTTACAAGCTCTTAAAATTGAAATAAGCAAAAGTGTTGATAAAGACGCTAATGGTGCATATGGCATCATGGTAAAAGGTAAAATCACTAAATCAAAGGTGTGCATACCATATAAAACTTTTGAATATTACGTAGAATTTGGTAAGGGCATTATCAGAGAGAAAGAAGTGTTTGATTTAGCTCTTCAAATGGGGTATTTAATTAAAGCTGGAAGCTGGTTCAGTGATGATAAAGGAGACAGACTTGGACAGGGTGAAGATGCTGTACTGAAATTGTTTAAGGATAATCCTGAGTATTATAAAGAGTTGGAAGCCAGAGTGGTGGAAAATTTAGGAAACATAAAAATTAAAGACGATGGAGAATAATATTAAAGCTGATGTAACACTAAAATCACTTAAAACCAGATTAGAAAAGGAGAAAGCAGAAAGTGGTGTTATAGCTAAGCAAATAAATGAATTAAAGGTAAACCAAAAAATTCATGATAGTAGAATCAGTGCCATAATACATCAAATAAAAGAGTTAACAAAAGAAGATTTAATTGTTTCAGAGCATGCAATTTTACAGTTTTTAAGGCGGGTGGAGTTAATAGATGTACAAGAAGTGGAAAAAAAGATATTAACACCAGAATTAGTGAAGATTTGGAAGGTACTTGGCAACACTTCAATTCCTATTGGAATTGGAGAGCATGTGGCTGTAATTAAGAATGGGGTGGTTACAACGATTATTTAATATAAAATAAAATTATGAGCATAGAAGAAGACGTATTTAGGGCATTAGCAATGAAAAATATAGATTCACTTGAAGATTTATCAGAATGGTGGATAGAACACAAACATAAACCTATTTGGGAAACTAAAAAACAGTATGAAGATAGAAAAGCAGTGGTATTACCTATGATAATAGATTTAAAATTAAGGATTTATGAAGAAGAATATTCTTGATGGAATTCACTCATTTGAATATGATAAAAATAGGGAGCATATATTTGGTGTAAAATCAGCTATAATATGGGGATATTCTAATCAAACAAATGGTGTTTTTCCTATGCTCTATATATCTAAACCAAAACATGTTAGTCAAGAGGACTATGAACTTTTATTAAATAAATTAGAAATTACTATAAATAGATGAAAACTAAAGAGGAGAAGCAGGATGAAACAAGGGAGCTACATCTGTGGCTCTTTTCTTTGTGGGATAAAATGCCCAAAGGAATTAAAAAATGTAAGAGTTGTTCTGGCCCGGTGTTTGGAGATTTTAAGCCTATATATTTTGATCATTTATTAGAAAAAGAAAAGTATCCCCAATATAAAATGACAGAGGCTAATATATGGTTTTGTTGTGGGGATTGTCATTATCAAAAAACCAGTGGATTTTTTAAACCAAAACATTTGGCAGAACGGGAAAAAGTATTAGATTTGCATAAAAAAGGAGAATTATGATAATAGCAATAGATTTTGATGGAACATGCGTATCTCACGAATATCCTAAAGTGGGAAATGATGTACCCAATTGTGTTAATGTTCTTAAAAAGCTTATAGAATGTAACCATAAACTTATGTTGTGGACTATGAGAGGAGATAAGCCACATGAGGGGGTTAATACCCTTAAAGATGCTGTAAACTGGTTCAAGAACAGAGATATTGAACTGTGGGGAATAAATGAGAATCCAGAACAAAAAGAGAAAAAGTGGAGCAATAGTAATAAGCAATATGCTCAATTATACATAGATGATGCAGCTTTAGGGTGCCCTTTAAGCTATCCCGGAGAAAATCCAAGACCATACGTAGATTGGTATAAGGTAGAAACAATATTAAAAGCAAAAAATATAATCCTATGAGATATAAAGACGTAGTAGAATTTCTAAAAAGAGAAGCGAAAAAACTGCCGCCAGATGAATATATGGCTTGGAGTAAATATAATGGAACATTGAAAAATAAGGATGGATTTCCTTTAATAGGAGTGTGGGAAGCTTTTCCTGTTAATCATGGACGAAGACTCAAAAGGATATGGGCCAGAACAAAAAGTTTTGAAGCTCTTAATAATTATTTTTTGTCATATAATTTAGAACTTAAATATATACCATAATGAATAAATTAGATGAATTAGGGCTTAAATTTGGCACAGATAAGGCATCAAATCATCATGGTTATTTAACTACGTATGAGAAATTGTTAGAACCCATGAGGTTAAAAGAATTTAATTTTTTTGAAATTGGATGGGGAGGATATACATTTCCCGAAAGAGGAGGAAATTCAGTTAGAATGTGGGCTGAATATTTTCCTAATGCTAATATATTATGCTTGGAGAAATATAAAAAAGACCCTATTCCTGATGATAGTGGTATAATACTTTTTGAAGGAGAGGAAGATAATGAAAAGATGGTATCCGAAATTATGACTACTTATCAACCCTTGGTGGTGTTAAATGATGGGAGTCATAATAATCAAAAACTAATAAAAAATTTTGAAATATGCTTTCCTTTAATGCCTTCTGGTGGAATTTATATAGGTGAGGATTTACATACAGCATATTGGGATAGTGATGAATATCAGGGAAATGATAGCGGAAACCCACATGCCGAAACCTCAATAAATTTCTTTAAAAGACTTACAGATGTTTTAAATTGGGAATACATAGAAAGGAAAGAAAATTATGGGGAGTTAAAAATGTATGAGAATATGATAGAATATATACATTTCCACCCTAAAATAGTAATTATAAAAAAGAGATAATATGGCTACAATAAAATTAATACAAGAATACGACACAGCTTTGGAAAGAATGGTATATAGAATAGTAGAAGAAGGGGTTGGAATACCCCCAAAAGTTTACCAAACCATCCAGAGAAATTCACAAGAATCAAAAGAAGAATATGATGCCAGAGCTATAATGGAATTTGACAGCTTTGATTACAAAGGGAGAACAACTATAACAACAATTAAAACAAGAGAGGTATAAATGGCAGGAAAAACAGGAATTTGGACACAAGAGGAGGCCCTAGAACATCACGATTTTAGCTATAGGCTGGCTAAATTTATAGGAAGTTATTTTCCTAAAAATCAGCCTCTTATAGACTTTGGATGTGGGAAAGGCACATATCTTAGGTATTTTCATGACATAGGATTTGAAAATTTAAATGGTATAGAGGGTGAATATCTGCCATTTTTTGAGTTTGGTAATATAACAGTGGCAGATTTGACAAACAAGCTTGAATGTGCTCCTATAGGTAATTCTATATCAATAGAAGTGGGGGAACATATTCCTAAAGAATATGAAAAAACTTTTTTAAACAATTTAGTAAATAACACAAAAGATAGGCTTATATTAAGTTGGGCTATTCCCGGACAAGATGGTGTAGGCCATGTTAATTGTCAGCATAATTTTTATATTATGGAAGAAATGGATAAATTAGGAATGGGTATATTAGTGGGGGATACGATGGAAATTAGAAAACATATAGATAATAATATGTCTTATTTACGTAATACATTAATGGTATTTAAAAAGAGATAAATTCATAGAATTTTTTAATTATAGAAAAAACAGATTTAATGAGTAAGAAAATATCATTCGGTAAATGGGGCAGGCTCGGAAGAAAAGGTAATATGATGTTTGAGTTGAGTGCCCTCTACGGAATGGCTAAAAGATATAATCGAGAGCCTGAACTGCCGTCTGAATGGATGTATCAGCACTGTTACAAACATCAGGTGAAAATAGGAAATGCTATAGATACTAGAAAAGATGTATGTGAACCTGCCTATGAGTTTACTGGTTGGGAATATTGGGATAGAGCTGAAGAAGGGGCTGGAGAAACCATGAGCATAAGCGGCTGGCTTCAAAGTAGCAAGTATTTTAATAAAGAAATAACTAAGGATTTATTTGAATTTACTTGGGAATTTCAACAACAAACTCAAGCCAAGTTAGAAATGTCAATAGGAAATATATTTAATAAACCAGTGATATTAATAGGTTTTAGAGTGGGAAAAGACTACGTAGATAATGGCAATTACGAAATACTCTCCCCTTTATATCAGGTGAGTGCTTTATATAAGCATTTTCCTAATTGGAGAGAAGAATATAATATATTGGTGTTTAGTGATGATTATCAATATGCCAAATTAAATATGGATTGTCATGAAAACATATACTTTGCCGACGGTTTTAGTGATATAGAACAAATGTATTTGGGTACATTATGCACCCATTTCATATTGCCCAACAGCACATTTAGCTGGTGGCAAGCCTATTTAGGAGAAAAAGAAGGAAGTGTAGTAATACACCCCTCTAAATATTTTAAGGGGTATTTACAGACTATTAGCGATACAAAAGATTTGTGGGAAAAGCATTGGGTGAGTCATAATTATAAGGGTGAATTATTAGACATGAAAGATGTATGTTTTACTATTCCTGTTAAATATGACCATGAAGATAGGAAAGAAAACCTGCAACTAATATTTAAGTGGATTAATAGTCATTTTTCTACTTTTGTATGTTTAGGAGAGCAGGGCGGATCCAGTTTAAGCAGGGTTAGTGGCTGGACTAGCTATATAGGATTTCCAGAGTATACATTTCATAGGACAAAGTTTTTAAATAGGATGGCCCAAAGGGATGAATCTATTATAATTAATTTTGATTGTGACAATATATGTCCCATAATGCAAATAATAATAGGAGTAGATATGATCAGAAAAGGTGAAGCTGACGGTGTCTATCCTTATGATGGTAGAGTGGCAAGAGTGAACAGAAAAGACTATTTAACACATTTATATGCTCAAAACGGAGATTGTGGAATATTTGGTTCTAAGATATTTAAAGGTACTAGAGCTATAGATCCCCTTAGTGTAGGCCATATCATTATATGGAATAGAGAAAAATTCTTTGAGGGAGGAGGAGAAAATGAGAATTTTATTAGTTATGGCCCAGAAGATGTGGAAAGATATGAAAGGTTTGATAAATTAGGCTACATTATTAAACGGGTGAGGGGAATTGTTTATCATATAGATCATTGGTGCGGGCCTGACAGTAGTGGTATGAATCCTAATTTTGGAAGAAATTATGATGAGTTAGACAGAATAAGAAAAATGACAAAAGAAGAATTAAAAAAAGAAATTAATGGGTGGAAACAAACTAAAAAAGGTAGCGATTAAGCTACCTTTTTATTTAAAAGTCACAAATTATTAATCATTTTTTTCTGCTAATTCTAGTTTTTCGTACACTAGTTTATCAACTATATTAAAATAGGTGTTTCCACTTACCACAGCTCCTGTAGAATGGTCTATAAAATCTTTCTCTGTAAAAACAGTGTGAGGTATTTCCACCTCTATATCTTCTATTTCTTGAGCCTCTTTTTTAAATTGTTCCCTAAACTCTGCTTTAATTTGGGTTTTAGATGGGCGAGATTTTTCAACCACTGACTCAAGAGGACTTTCAATAGGTATTTCATCTAATACTTCCTCTGAATATTTATCATAAAGCTCTTTTAGTTGTTGTACGGCCTGTTTATATTCTTCTTGTATAGCAGAACCTAGTTTTTTTAATTGATATTTAACTTTTTGGGAAAGATTTTTTGTTAGTAGAGGCTCACTAAATTCTTGATTACCAAATATTTCTGTTGCATACTGTGGTAAATACCTCACTTGAAATTTTGTATTTGTTGTCATTTTATTGGTTTAAAGAGTAAAAATAATTAATTAATTTGTAATTGCCAAAAAATATTTCCAGATTTCATAGATTTTGAAAATTCCACATCTGAAAGTCCATAAGTTGTATTAATAATATTAATTTGCTTTATTATAGGATTTACTATTGTATTAGAAGTGGACAATCTAAATGTGTAGCTTCTGGGATTTTTTGTAATAACAAATGTAGAATGTTTGTCTATGTTTTCTATAATACTTTGAATAAGGTTAAAATAATGAGCTTCATTGTCAGGAATGTGATTTTTATCAAAATTTTTATAGAGTACTTCCATACTAAGAAAGAGATAATAAGTATTTAGTTTTTTGAGCTTCTCCAGAGAGGCTTTGAGCTATATTTTCTATGTCGCAATAGTTGTTTTTAGAAGCCCAATTTTCTAATTGTTTAGCAAATTTATCTACTAATTCAACTAATTTTGCTGAGGCTCCCATAGAGTGGTCCAACAGCTGCCCCACTTTAAAAGCTCTTATTCGCCTATTTTGATACCCCATTAATTTCTCTACTATCTCATCTTTAAAATCTATAAGTTTAGTATAAAAATCTCCCAGAGCTTTATGTTCTGCGTAACTCTTTGTTTGCCAGTGCAATAGATGGGCCTGTTCGTAAAAAGCCGATAACTTTGCTGCTATGGTTTCTAAGGAGAGTGTTTCAGTTTCTGGAAATAAAAGTTCTGACATAATTATGTAGTAGCTAAAGTGTAAGATAGTGTTCCTGAACAAGCAAAACTATCACTAATTTCTGTTTTAAGTCTTAAAACAACATCAGATCCATCTGATAAGAATGTGCCCAAGTATGGTGCATTAGCATTAAGTTTACTAACTAAATCATCTACATCTGTAGTGGCTTCATCGAATACCAGCAACAATGTTAACATTGCCGTAGCATCACACAACACCCTTAAAGTGTACCTATCATCAGTTACATCGGCTACGGTGGCCGTTAAAGAGGTGTATGGGAAGCAACATTCGTTAACATCTTCTGCCACCCATTTGCCTGTTTTTGGCATTTTCTTTCTCAAAACACTACTTCCGGGCACTTTATTACCCTGATTATCAAGTCTTGTATAAATCTTACTTCTGTTATTTCCTGTCATTTTATTGTGTTTTTATTGTGTTATATGTATCAATTATTTCTTTAGCATACACTGATGTGCAATATTTCCTACTGTCTTCATTATCCACTATCTTTTGAATGTCTTCTATGTGATTAAAAACATTCTTAGTTTTATATTTTTCCTTCCAAAAAGAAGGAATAGATTTAGTGCCAGTTGATTTACCGTTTGAGCTGTCCGTTGTTCGTATGGAATCATCTGATACTATACCGGCATTATGTAACATACAAACATCCTCTAGTCTCTTTACCTCATCTGTGCTCCAAGCAAAATCCATCCATTTTGGAGTTTTTGATGGCATATTTTGCCTCCATAATTCCCATTGTATGGCCCACATATCAGCACAAAAACTTTGAAATCCTTTGTCCTCTTTTTCTTGCCTTGTTTTTCCGGGAAAAAATTCTTGATTAATTTGTTGTAAATATATTCTTATAAGAAGACAAGTGTCTATACATCTAGAAAAAAATTTAGCATTTACATTTTTAAGTAGATATTGGGCCCCCCCAGTGTTATTATTATTGTCTTTTATACTATCTATGTGTACATCACACATTTTAGCTAGTTTAGCTATGGGATTTATAGTTTTATATGCTTCTAATTTTTCTGGTATGACGTCATTCTCTTTGCCCTGTAAATAGGTGTAGTTAAGATATGAAGCTGTGTCTGATAAATAGTTAATATTATCTTCTTGATAGTCGTTAAAGTTTGGTTGTTTTGTGAATATTACATCTGAGTCTATATATAGGATAGCATCCTGTTCTAATTCTGGGTATTTTAAAAAATGCCGTTCTAAAGAGCATAGCCTGTGTATGGGGATATAATTATAATTTATCATTAAATCAGTGATCTTATTCTTTTCGTCCCTATAAAAAAAGAATTTAACCTCTGGGAATAGTTTTATTATACCATCCCACTCTCTACTAAAACCTTCTATTTCTTTATAAGAGGGTAGAAATACTATAACTCTGGCTTTATCAGATAGGTTATATTTTCTAAAATTAGTGAGCTGCACTATGGATTCCCATCGAAATCTTGGGAGATCTTCGACACAAGAAATGATATGTAATTGTTTCATAGTTGGTTTACTAAATCGTAATATTTCTGGACAGATGATTGTGGAGCACAGGATAGGACGCCATCTCCATGATCACACTCGTATTCTCTGTGGGCTTTAAAATTATCTATTGTATCTCCTAATCCCGATATTTTATGTGTATTATGACCAGCACTCCAATCGTAGAGTAAGGTAGGTTTACCATTTTTATCTTCAAATAGTTTTCCTTCTTTAGAAAGCTTATCGAGCCATTTCTGATGGTACGAGGAGGCCACCGGATAGAATCCCTCTTGTTTTATGTATTCTGCATATACAAATATCGATGGTTCCATGTTATTATTAGAAAGTTCTATCTTGTCACCGTATAAGAAATATGAATGATATGGCTTATACGCTTTGCACCCTGTTGGGAATGAACTACCATCTGACTTCACAACCACGCCATTGGTCATTTGATTAACAAACTGAATACCTAACATGCCCTCTTCTAAATGCTCTGGGAGAAACAGGTCATCACTATCCATCCAAGTGATTATCTTTGTATTACTATCTATATATGTAATCGCATCTCTAAAAATATCTCCAGTGTTCGTATAAGGAAGCTTAGTCTGTAAGTCTAGATGATTGTTTACTAATCTTATATTCTTATTCTCTGACAAAAGAGGAGCTATTTGTTTATAGTCCAACCTCTGTGGTATACTTGAGTTATTATACAGTAGTAGGGTAGCCTCCTCGTTATAAGTCTGGTTTATAAAACACCTTATAACTCTTTCTACTTTTTCATGCCTGCCTAAAAAGCAACATACTGCTGTCAACATATTTAATTGGTTTAAACGTGAGCCCACCTTTTCTTATTTAGCACTAGTGTAATATAATCTCTGTGAACTATGGGAAATTTAGCATGTATATCTTTTATTTTCATACCATGCTCAAACCTAAGATTTCTCATTTCTAAGACATCTTCTTTAGTCAACTTGGAGTTAGCAGACTTTTCGCCCCTGTCATCATGTAGTCCAGTTTCTCTTGCATGAAGGTTATTTTCAGAGTGAGTAGCCCATTCTAAATTCTCAACCCTATTATCTGTCTTTATACCATTTTTGTGATTCACACATCTTTTATTTTCTGGGTTTGGTATGAATGTAAGAGCTATAAGTCTATGTAAGTCCCTAACTCTTAATTTAGAGCCTGTCCATAATTGGACCATTATATAACCATTTCTAGAATTTTTCCATCCTTTTACCAGATTGGGGTGAATTGTTCTTCCCAGCCCCTTATTTTTAGCTGGGTTTTTATATAAAGAATACCGACCTAGTGATCTAAGTCTACCTAAAGAGGAAACTTCATATCTATCTTCCCAGCTGTAACATAATTTCCATATTTCTCCTTCCATATGTAGTTATTTATGCAAATATAAACAGACTATTTGACAATACAAACATTTAAGCTAAATAGTAATGCTATTAGAAGCTACATTATATTATTTCTGATAGTATTAATGGCTAATTTTACCACTAATTCCTGTTCTGGTTCCTTAGTCCAACCATTGTCCCAAGCAGAGGCTATGGAGGTAAAATATAGATTTTTTCTGTCTTGCCCTAAAAAATATATCTCTGCATATCTTACGCCCTCAGCTGTATATATATCTTTTAACAAGCCTTCTTTCATATTAGCAGTGCTGAATTTTATTACCTTTTCCTCACATATAGTACTTAACATTCTTATATATTCCCCGTCTACAGATATTTGTTGATATTTTTCTTTAGTGGCAGAAAAAGGAGTAGAATAATCCTCATGTAAGGCGGAAACAAATAGGGGAGTGTTAGTTCTAATAAGCCCCCCGCCATTATGTGCCTTAAATATTATAAATTTTTGAGCCTCTGTTAATTCTATAACTTTGTGCATTTCGTCATATATAGCCACTATCTTTTTTATCTGCTTAGATGGCCTAGATATGAGTCTTGATATAAACTTGAATATTTCTAATCCTATTTCAAAAAATACATTCATTATGTTTTGTTTTTAATTAATAAATTTTTGTTTTAATTTTTTAATTTCCCGCTCCAACTGTAAAATTATAGTTTGTTGATTTTCAATTTGCTTTTGCTGCTCCTGAATAGCCACTACCATTGTAGCCATGACAGCCCTGTCCTGAATAGACAGATAGCCGTCTTTATTAATGCCAGTTGCATCCTGACCCAATGCTGATAATATGTTTTGTGCAGAAAAACCGATGTAGTTATGCTCGGTTTCCATTTTGCTTTTGGCGTTCCACTTGTAAACGATGGGCTTAATCTTCAGGCCACAAAAAATGTGACCCATGTTATGAATAATTTCCTGTTGCTGTTCTGGTGTCATTATATCGTTGTATAAATAATCGTTGCCTTTACTATTTTCCCATCGTCATACTCCGGTATGGTCTCAATTATTTCGCCGCCACTTCTTAAAATGCCTTGCTGAAACACCCCCAAATCTTCTTTTTCTTTTTCCCATACCGAAACTTTCTGCTGTGGTATGTTGTTGGGTTTTACGGTTGTATGTTGTATGGCTTTACTCATTTGCGTTTCAGTTTTTTGATTTCTTTTTTCAGTTCATCAATCTGCTGCTGCTGCTCCTGCATGGCTTTTACGAGCAATGGCACAAGGTCAATTTCGTTGTAACCCATTTTGCCGTTGCTGTTGTTGATGTAAGTGCTGTTTGGTAATATCTCTTTAATGTCTTGTGCGATAAAACCTACTTGTGTGCCTTTGCCATAGCTTTCAAACTCTTTTCTGTAATCAAATGAAACGGGTTTTAAGTGCATTATTTTACCGATAGCAGAATATAAAGGCTTGATATTTTCTTTTGTTGTGCGGTCTGAAACCGGGGCTGATAAAACCCCGCTTGCATCGGCTAAAACGGTACGGGTGCCGGTGCCGG
>ERZ869929.432-NODE-432-length-26167-cov-12.674786_pt1 | contig 26167 bp, 33 predicted proteins | sample MGYA00579312_ERZ869929 | MGnify/ENA primary metagenome ERZ869929 (study PRJEB32216, sample SAMN09231818) | wastewater metagenome | place: USA: Maryland | collected 2016-08-09 | study: EMG produced TPA metagenomics assembly of the PRJNA472060 data set (Reclaimed... | reverse complement strand
CAACGGCCGACAGTTTGGCCGCCGGGCGCTCGAGCCATGTGGGCGTGTAGAGCACCGGCTTATCAGCGCGCAGCGGCATGATGACGCCAATAGCATCGGCCGCCAGTAGCACGCGCGCCGCGCCGCCGTCGCCCGTCTCCGCGCCGTTGTGCGCGACCGTTGGCGAGTAGCTACCGCCTAACAGCTTGTGCGCCTTTTTCATCGCGTGCAGATAGTCCGCGTCAATTTGGGACGCCAGCCCGGTCACGGTGAGCGGCACCACGCGCCGCCAATCTGGAAACTGGCCGTCGATCAGCGGCGCGGTGATGTTCGCGCCGCCTACATTGATGGTGACGGATCGCGCGTCGAGCTTGACCGTAGCGAAGGCGCCCTTGCGCGCCTTCAGCCCGTCGATCAGCTCGCGCGGGATGATGTACTGACCAGCGGCCGAACCGAGCATCGTGATGTCGGCGTCAAGTAGCAGCGGCACGGCGATCAGCATGTGCCCGTCGGTCGCGACGGCGACCGCTTGCGTCGCGCCGGTCACGGCGACGTCGATACAGACGCCATTTAAATAGTAACGGCGGTCATCCTTCGCGGCGATCAGGGTGAGAGCTTTCAGAGTGTCGGCAAGAATAGTGAATTGCATTTGAGTGTCCTCGATGTGGGTTACTTGCGAATGTGGTCGACGATGCACGCCACCGCCACGGCGGCAGTGGCGGCGACTAGCAGCGAAAAGGCGCCGAGATAAACGGCGGCGAGAAAAGCGCCGCAGCCGGCGACGGCGAGCGCGTTGGAGAGCTGACGGGCGCTCATGAGCGCGCCGCCAACATGAAGTTAGTGCCCGGCTGGAAGTAGGCCTCGAGCTTGTGCTCCGCGATCGCCGCCTCGGTCATGGCGAGCGTCACGCGATTGCGCGTCGAGCGGCGCAGGATGGCGATCACGCGCGCGGCATAATCGGGCATGGTGGCGGCGATGGCTCGAGCTTGTGCGAGCTCGCGTTGTTCGGTTTTGTTCACAGTTAGGTGCTCCGGTTTAGTTGATCGACGGCGCCATCATGAGCGCGCGCCAATATGGCGTAAAGTAGTTTTTTATATGTCGACCAACAGGCGGATACATGCGACAGCGCGCGAATGTTGGGTCATTTGGGTGATGTTTGGGTCATGAGCGCGGCGAGAATTGCCTAAGCGCTCGAGCCTATTTCCGTAGGGCGCGAGGGGGTTTTGGGTCATTTGGGTCATGGTTTTTGATTAAATTTAAAAAGTCTTTATATACTGTATGGGCGTACAGCTTGTGATGTAGCATTGTTGTGACGAAGCGGCTCATCGACTTTTTTTCGATGGCTAAATTGCCCAAATGACCCAAAGTCCGACGGCCGCATGCTTACGCCTGCAGGCCTTTGGGCAATTTAGGCAATCGGCACGCGACGACCCAAATGACCCAAAGACCGACGGCCGCATGCCCGCGCTGGCGCGCGCATCGGCTCGCATGCCATGACCCAAATGACCCAACGCCCGCGCGTCGCGCGCACCGGCGCTCGAGCTCGAGCGCTGCGGGCTGGCGCTGCAGGCTAGGGGTGGCGGGCTCCGGGCTGGCGCTGCGGGCTGGCGGCCGCCGGCTGGCGGCATGGGGGGGGTAGGGCCAAAGGCCACCCGGTCAAAGTTACGGGGAGCGTTCGCAAAAAATTTTTTATTTTTTAGCGATCACGCTTGCAGCCCTGTGCTTTCATCCAGTAACCTTCAGACATGTCCTTCAAGTCCTTGCCGTTCGCACCGCGCGAAGTGAAAGCGACCGAGAAGACGCTGCAGGCGATTTACGACGCCGCCGCACTCGGGCTGAAAGGTGATACGTTGGCGCTGGCAGCCGGACTGCTGCCGGTCGAGTACCGGCGTTTGTGCCAGCTAGATCCGATGGCCCAACTGGCCGAAGAGAAGGGACGCGCCGATGGACACGTCGAAGCCGCCACGCAACTGCGCGAAGCCGCGCGTCAAGGGGACGCTAAGGCTGCCCTTTCCATACTCACGCATGTGCACGGCTGGGTGGCGAAGCAACAGGTGCAAGTCGACATACAGCAGCAGATCAGCATCACGGCAGCACTGCGAGAGGCGGAATCGCGCGTCATTAATGGCCGTTTGGCACAAGATGAACGGGCACCACTAACGATCGACCAACCGACGCATGCAAACGCCGATCTATAGCGCTGACCAAGAAGAGCTGCTCATGAGCAAGCTCTGGTCGCCCGCGATCAAGGACGACCCGGAGGCGTTCGTGCTGTTTGCGTTTCCGTGGGGCCAGGCCGGCACGCCGCTCGAGCACTTTAGCGGCCCGCGTAAATGGCAGCGCAAAGTGCTGCGCAAATTTAGCGAGCATATAAAGGCCAACAAGACCCGTGAGGCGTACGAGGTGCTGCGCATGGCGACGGCCTCTGGTCGCGGTATCGGCAAGTCGGCGCTGGTCAGTTGGATAACGCTGTGGATGTTGAGCACCCGCATAGGCTCGACGACCATCATCTCGGCTAACAGCGAGGCGCAGCTGCGCTCGGTGACGTGGGCGGAAATTACCAAGTGGCTCGCGCTGCTGATCAACAGCCATTGGTTCGAAGTGTCCGCCACGCGGCTGATGCCGGCCAAGTGGATCGCCGAATTAGTCGAGCGCGACCTGAAGAAAGGCACGCGCTACTGGTCGGTCGAAGGCCGGCTGTGGAGTGAGGAGAACCCGGACGCGTACGCGGGCGTGCACAACCACGACGGCGTGCTCGTCATCTTCGACGAGGCGTCGGGCATACCTGACCCCATCTGGGCGGTGACGGCGGGGTTCTTCACGGAGAACACACCGCACCGCTTCTGGTGCGCGTTTAGTAACCCGCGCCGCAACGAGGGGTACTTTTTTGAGTGCTTCAACGCCAAGCGGGCGTTCTGGCAGACAGAAAGCATCGACGCGCGCGAGGTGGAAGACACTGACAAAATGGTCTACCAGCAGATCATCGACGAGTACGGCGCCGACAGCCCCGAGGCGCGCATCGAGGTGTATGGTCAGTTTCCGCTTGAGGGCGACGATCAGTTCATCGGCCCGGCGGTCGTCGAGGCGGCGTGCAACCGGCAGCGGTGGAAGGATGAGACGGCGCCGGTGGTGCTTGGGGTCGACCCTGCGCGATCGGGCTCCGACAGCACCGTGATCGTCGCGCGGCAAGGACGGGACATTATCGCCATCAAGCGCTACAAGGGCGAGGACACCATGACGACGGTTGGTCGCGTGATCGACGCGATCGAGGAGTTCAACCCGGTGTTTACCGTCATCGACGAGGGCGGCCTTGGGTACGGCATATTGGATCGGCTCAAGGAGCAGCGCTACAAGGTGCGCGGGGTGAACTTCGGGTGGAAGGCGAAGAACCCGGTGATGTGGGGCAACAAGCGCGCGGAGCTTTGGGGCAACATGCGCGAGTGGCTGCGCGAGGGGCACATACCGAACGATCGGCAGCTGAAGACAGACCTGACTGGGCCGACGCAGAAGCCGAACTCCTCGGGCACGATCTTCTTAGAAGGGAAGAAAGAGATGAAGGCGCGAGGGCTTGCAAGCCCTGACGCGGCCGACGCGCTCGCGGTGACATTTGCATTTCCGCTCGGGCAGCGCGAATATAGAGAGAAGCCAAGACGCATCGTCACCGAGCGCGGCGGCAGCATGACAAGCAGTTGGATGGGAGCCTAATGGCACGCAAATCGGTCAGTCTGTCAGTCGGTCGGGGCGAGAAGCAGCCCGTGTCTAAGGGTGCGGGCTTGACGGCCAAGGGGCGCGCTAAGTATAACCGCGCTACGGGCAGTAACTTAAAGGCTCCAGCACCTAGTCCGAAGACTAAGGCGGACGCAGGGCGTAAGAAGTCTTTTTGCGCGCGAATGAAGGGTGTGGTGGCCAAGGCCAAGGGGCCGGCTGAACGTGCTCGCGCATCACTTAGACGATGGAAGTGTGGCTAACATGGCAGCTAAACGCGGACTCTACGCTAACATTCACGCTAAACGCGAGCGTATTAAGGCCGGATCGGGCGAGAAGATGCGCAAGCCTGGGTCTAAGGGTGCACCGACCGCTAAGGCGTTCCGGCAATCGGCCAAAACGGCTAAAAAGAGGAAGTAATCATGGCATACGGCTCTGTTGGCGTCTCTCGACGCGCTACTATCGGCGACATGTTGGCTCAACCGTCTGGCGCACCGGCTAAACAGCCTCGGATGCCCATGCCGCGCAAGCGTGTGGCGCAGGACATTGTACGTACAACGGCGGATTTTCGCCCCTCGCCCATGCCGATGCGCAACCGAGGGAGAATGGCCTAATGCCGTTAGTCAAGTCTGCATCTAAGTCGGCGTTCCGACGGAACGTCAAGGCCGAAGCTAAAACCAAGCCCATTAAACAGGCGCTGGCGATTGCGTATTCGGTCAAGCGAAAGGCGCAAGGTAAAAAGAGCAAGTAATGGCTAAAGATCCCACTGGAATCATCGGTGCAGGCTACGTAGCGAACTCGCCTACGTCGCGGGGCAATCGCAAGAAAGACCCTGCGGACGTTCTGGCGCAAGCGCGCGACCGGATGCAGATGGCCCTCTCGGCGTACAGCGACAGCCGTGAGGATGAGCTGGACGACCTGCGCTTCATGGCAGGTAGCCCTGACAACCAGTGGCAGTGGCCGCAGGACGTGCTGGCCACACGCGGATCGGTGCAAGGCCAGACGGTCAACGCGCGGCCGTGTCTGACCATCAACAAGCTGCCGCAGCATGTGCGGCAGGTTACAAACGATCAACGACAGAACCGCCCGTCGGGCAAGGTCATCCCCGTTGATGACAAGGCGGACATTGAGGTCGCGGAGATTTTTGATGGCATCGTGCGGCACATTGAGTACATCTCTGACGCCGACGTAGCCTACGACACCGCGTGCGAGAACCAAGTCACCTACGGTGAAGGTTACTTGCGAATCTTGACGGAATACTGCGACGAGAACACCTTTGAGCAGGACATCCGCATCGGTCGCGTACGCAACAGCTTTAGTGTGTACATGGATCCGTCCATTCAGGATCCATGCGGCTCGGATGCCGAGTGGTGCTTCATCACCGAAGACATTCCTAAGAGCGACTACGAGCGGCTGTACCCGAACGCAGAGCCCATCTCATCCATCTTGCAGCGTGGCGTCGGTGACGCAGCGCTCAACAACTGGATCAACCGTGACACGGTGCGTATCGCGGAGTATTTTTACAAAGAACATTCCAGCGCTACGCTGAACCTGTACCCTGGCAACCAAACGGCCTTTGATGGCTCACCGGAAGCCAAGGAACTAGAGATGCTGGGTCTTCAGCCGGTGCGCACACGCGACGTAGATGTCGTGCGCATCAAGTGGGTGAAGACCAACGGCTACGAGATTCTTGAAGAGCAAGAGTGGCCGGGCAAGTGGATCCCGGTCGTGCGCGTCGTCGGCAACGAGTTTGAAGTCGAAGGACGCATGTACATCTCTGGCCTTGTGCGTAACGCCAAGGACGCCCAGCGCATGTACAACTACTGGGTGTCGCAGGAAGCAGAGATGCTGGCCTTGGCGCCCAAGGCGCCGTTCATTGGATACGGCGGACAGTTTGAAGGCTATGAGACGCAGTGGAAGACCGCCAACACGACCAACTGGCCGTACCTTGAGGTTAACCCAGACGTGACAGACGGGCAGGGCGCAGTCCTGCCGTTACCGCAACGCGCACCGCCGCCGCTCGCCCAGACGGGCTTGATACAGGCGAAGATGGGTGCGGCGGACGACATCAAAGGAACAACGGGTCAGTATGACTCCAGCCTCGGCGCCACGTCTAACGAGCGCTCTGGCCGGGCCATCTTGGCGCGTGAGAAGCAAGGCGACACAGGCACATACCATTACGTTGACAACCTGGCTCGCGCCATTCGCTACGTCACGCGTCAGCTCGTTGACCTTATCCCGAAGATTTACGACACCCAGCGCATCGCGCGCATCATTGGTATTGACGGCGAGACTTCGACCGTCAAGATCAACCCGATGCAGCCCGAGCCGGTGCGTAAGCTGATGGACGAGACGGGCGTGGTGATTGAGAAGATCTACAACCCGTCAGTCGGTAAGTACGACGTTGCTGTCACTACAGGCCCGTCGTATATGACCAAGCGCCAAGAAGCGATGGACGCGATGAGCCAGATCCTGCAAGCCAACCCGAACCTGTGGGGCGTGGCGGGCGACCTGTTCGTTAAGAACATGGATTGGCCGGGTGCGCAGGAGATCGCCAAGCGTCTTCAGAAGATGATCGACCCCAAACTGCTCGCAGACGAGGAAGATCCGGCGCTACAGGCGGCCAATCAGCAGATGGAAGTGATGGCGCAAGAGATGCAGATGATGCAGCAAATGCTCCAGAACATTCAGCAGTCGATGGAAGCCCGTGAGGTGCAGGTCAAGGAGTTTGAGGCGCAGGTCAAGGCGTACCAAGCCGAGACTGACCGCATTAAGGCGGTTGAGAGCGGCTTGAACGAAGAGCAAGTGCAAGACATCATTATGGGTACTTTGGCGGGGATGATGACAAGCGGCGAATTAATCGCTAACATGCCGTCTAACGCTGAAACCATAGACCAACCACGTAGTCAAGTCCCGCCAGCATGACTCAAGACGATGTAAAACGTTTGTTTGAGTATCGTGATGGGGTTCTTTATTGGAAAGAGCCGCCGGCTACGCACGCCCATAAACTTGGGCGTTCAGCGGGGACTTACAGTAGAGCGCACAATCGGATAAAAATTCAGTATAACGGGCGTATTTATGGCGCCCACCAGCTAATTTTTCTTATGTTTTACGGGTACATGCCCAAAATTATCGACCATATTGACCGCGATCCAATGAACAATCGGATTGAAAATTTGCGGGAGGCTACGTTTTCTGGCAACGCGCAGAACGCTCGGGTAAGAAAAGACAACTCCTCTGGCGTAAAAAATGTTTGCTGGCATAAACGCGCCAATAAATGGAGCGTATCTGTCGCTAAAAATAGCAAAATTCGTCATTTTGGGTATTACGATGACCTTGAATTAGCCGAACTTGTTGCACTTGAAGCAAGAGACAAGTTGCACGGCAAATTCGCCTATTTGGAGTACGCAGAGTGACCTGTGAAGTCTTTATAGGACATCTGTTTTTGGCGCGGGATGTAACCCATTCCACGCACTTAAACACCCGTAACTACGCGAAACACAAGGCGTTGCAGAAGTTTTACGAGGGGGTTATCCCCTTGGCTGATGACTTTGCTGAAGCCTACCAAGGCCGGTATGGGTTGATCGGGCCGATTGCGTTGCAATCAGCTAAAAAGACCAACAACGTACTGGAATTTTTGCAGGATGAGTTAAAAACGTTGGAAGAGATGCGCTATAAGGTCTGCGAAAAGGAGGATTCTCCGTTGCAGAACCTGATGGATGAGATTTTTGCGCTGTATCTGAAGACGATTTACAAGTTACGCTTCTTAGCGTGAGGTAATTATAGTGGAACTTCTTAATCCTCTGGCTGACGGTGTATTTCCGGGCCGCACGGTCTCCTACACCGGCACGGCGGGCTCAACCGCGACGTGGAACGCTGGCCCGCAAGGCGTGGTGGTGTGGGCAACGACCCCCTGCTACGTGGTGGTAGGCGAAGGCGTCACGGCGACGACCAGCAGCACGCCGATCCCGGCGTTTACGCCGATTCCGTTTATCGTGCCGCAAGGCACTGGCGCGCCCTGGCGAGTGAGTGCGATCCGCGTGTCGGATGATGGCGCTATCTACGCGAAGCCCATCAACATCCGATGAGTTGGGGTGTCGCACTGCGAAACGGCGTAGCCATCGGCCTTGGGGCTGTGGTAACGCTGTTCTCAGGCACGCGTGACAGCGGAGCCTCGGTCGGCAATTTGCTGACCGAAGCAGGCGATAACATGGTGCAGGAAGACGGCGGCTTGCTGCTGCTGGAGTGATGAATGGCAATCGTTAAAATCTCTGATCTTCCGCTCGTAGACAGTCCAGTCGAAGGAACGGATCTGTTCGTTGTCGTTCAGGACAACGTAACGAAGAAGGCGTACGCCAGCGACATTCAGACTTATGTGGGCTTTGAAGAAGTCCAGTACGCGACTGCCGGTCAGACCGTCTTCAATCTGACGACGATGACTTATGCGGCTGGCGCGAACAACCTTCAGGTGTTCGTTGACGGCGTGAACCAGTACGAAGGTCTGGCATATCAAGAGACCGACAACAATACGGTCACGTTCACGCAAGGCTTGCACGAAGGCGCGCTGGTTAAGTTTTCAACCGTCCAGACGCAGACTTCGCTGGTTAACAGCGCAGGAGCTGTGACGTTTACGGCTGCCGGTGCAGGCGCTGTGCCGCGTAGCGTGCAGTCCAAAGAACGCGACATTGTTAGCGTTAAGGATTTTGGCGCCGTAGGCAATGGCGTAGTAGACGATACTGCGGCTATCCAAGCAGCTATTAACGCGCATCGCGGGAAAATATTTTTTCCGACGGGAACATATGTAATTTCTAGCACAATCAAGTTGTTTCCCGAGCGTATTTTGATTGGCGAAGGCGCTGGCGGTTATTTTGCTGGTAGCGGATATGACCGGCTCACATGCTTAAAACCAACGGCATCATTTTCAGGAAATGATGTCATTCGCGTTGATCCGGCGGACGTAGCACCTTTGCTTGTTTACTCGTTTGGCGTCGCCATTCGAGACATGATGATCGACTGCATCAACATCAAAAATTCGTCAAAAGATATTTTGAAATTGCTTTCGCTTTCAAACAGCGAAACTTTTGATAGCGTTCGCATCATCAATAACAATAGCAATGTTGGTATTCGCATCGGTGTAAGTGCAAACGTGCCCGCGCTAGAGTGCGATGGCTTGTCATTTCTCAATATTTACTGCTTGCAATGCGATGCGGGCGGATCGTCAACAACGCCGGTTTTGGCAATAGAATCAGCAAACGAAGTTAGTTTCCGCGATAGCAAGTTCCAGCGCGGGTCAAACCCGGCTACGGCTGTCGGATCAAAAGCGGTGTTTATCAGCGCCGTGTCAAATCGTTCCGTTAATTCAGTAACTTTTGAAAGTTGTTCATTTGCTGGCGGCGAAGTTGGCTTGCGTATTCAAGGGAACAATGCTGACGGACAAGGGCCGAGATGGATACGCGCCCTCAACTGCACGTTTGAAGGGCCGAAATATCCGGTCTATATTTCAGGCACCGCAACTCGAGCGGCTCAATTTAATGTGATTGGCCCTGGCAATAGAAATGTATTCTTGGCGGCTGGCGGCCAAGCCGTAACGCTTGATGCTTATTCAAACAACAACACTGTATTTGCGGATGAGCTTACGGATGTTGTTTGCGGCACGAATTCACAAGCTAACACTATTTATGGCGGCGGCACCGTCACGCTCGGCGGCACAAACAATGTCAACATTCGCCGCGATGCCGACACGTTGCGATTAAGCCGTATCTATACGCAACCATTCGTAGCGCCGACCCTGCTTAACAGTTGGACTAACGCTGCTAACCGCCAAACGGCGGGGTATTTAAAAACTGCTTCGGGATTTGTGAACTTAAAAGGCACATTGACCGGCGGCACGTATGGCACGGGTGCAGGAAACATCATTTTTACTTTACCGGCGGGACATAGGCCGTCCGCTGCCGCTGTGTTTAGCGTTGCTGCTGGAGGCGCTCACGGCGAGGTTATTATTGACGGAAATGGTAACGTGTACCCGGCAGTAGGTTCTGGCGATATATCATTGGATGGAATTTCATTCGTTGCGGCGTAACGCACGCGAGGATTAGATCATGGCTGACAAAAAGATTTCTCAATTAACTGGTGCCACTACGCCATTGGCGGGGACCGAAGTTCTGCCAATTGTGCAAGGCGGTAGCACAGTCAAAGTCTCTGTAGACAATTTAACTGCCGGAAAAACGGTTAAAGCGACTACATTTGATACTGACGTTGCTGCGGCAAAAGTTACCCTTACGGGAACTACTTTGGCGGCAAGCGGCACAGACACTAGCATAAACATAAACATTACCCCGAAAGGATCGGGCGAAGTTGCGCTGCCTAAAGTAAACATTGATGGCGGTACGATTGACGGCACGGCGATTGGCAATTCCAGCCGATCCACCGGCAAATTTACAACTGTCAATGCCGACGATGGCGCGAACGGCCAAATTGCGATTGAACCAGATGCCACCGCAAATGGCATTTATTCAGCGACTACTGGTTTCGGCGGCTGGCGTTCGCTTTCTATTAAAGCGAATAGCACCGGCGCAAACATGACGTTTGGCTCCTCTGGAGACACAACGCTCGGTGTTGGAAACCTTATTATCGGCACCGCCGCCAAAGGCATCGACTTCTCCGCTAACACCCACGCGGCAGGAATGACGAGCGAGTTGCTGAACTGGTATGAAGAAGGAACTTGGACGCCAGCACTTGAAGGCGATGGCGGGTCAGCAGGATCGCTGGCATACACTAGTGCCGGAAAATACACGCGAGTTGGTCGCCAAGTAACTGTGCGTGGAAATGTTACTGTAACTGTTGCAGGATCGTGGACTGGCCGTGTGTTTATTACCGGAGTTCCATTTGCTTCAGAAGGCAATTATGTTGGCAGCATGTGGGCTACCGCTGTAACACTTTCTAATGCATTTACTTGCGGATCTCAAATCGGCTCTTACGACAATTCTTACATTCAATTTCCCTATTCAACAGACGGAGGCGGCAACGGAAGTCTAAACTGGTCTACTAACTTTAGTACCGGAACGATCATTTTTGTTTTGACTTATTTCGTCTAAAGCAAAATTATGGCACTTATAAAAGTACCAAACACGATGTTGCAGGACGCCCCTATTAGCGTCCTCGACTATGCTGATTTGGCTGTTATTACAAATTGCCGCGATCCAAGCGATCCGGCAAGCCATTTGTTAACACAGTTCTTAAACTGGACGCCCGCACTTCAAGCGGCATTTGATGCCGCAGACGCGCAAGGCGGTGGTACGGTTGTTATTCCTAAAAATACGGTGCCGTATTACGTTCAGGACGGCCTTGTCGTTAAGTCCAATACAACCGTTGTTTTTGAAGATTGGCTGATATTAGCCGACTACAATTTGACGGGAGGCATGTTTGCCGCAAACGGCGATAACATCAATGTCTACAACGTCATGCTGGACGGCAGTAACATTTATGCTGGCGGATCAGGCTACAACGGAATTGGTGTAAGCGGAAAAAACATCAAATTCTACGGAGGTATTGTCAAGCAATGCGCCGCAGGATACGACAATAACATTAACTGGCCTGGTGCCCCCGTAGAGCCGGGTGACGGCGGTAAAGGTATTCAGATTGAACCGGGAAATGCCGAAGCTGTAACTGTTGATGGCGTTACCTTTTCAGAATGTTTTATGGCGATGTCGTCATTTAGAGACTTTGGTGACGTTGAGCCTTATTACGGAATTGTATTCAACAACATCACCGCCGATAACTGCAACATCTTGTTGTTTGTTCGTCAAGCCAATGGCGTCAGCCGTACAGGTTTGCAGCACACCGTTCAACTTAATAATTTTTATGCAGTTAATTGCGGCGCTTTAGAAGGCGCGTTGCAATTTTCCCGCGCTTCAAACGTACTTGTTAGTAATGGCGTAGTTGTCAATGATCCGGGCGCGGTTAACACGGCGCTTATTCGAGGCAACCACGCTAACAGCCAGTTTGTAAACATTGGCTGGTATGGAACAGCCGGGGCTGCAATTAACCTTGATCCTGGTACGTATTGTATTGACAGCAGTTATCCCGTCGAAAACAACGTGTACGAACTGTCAGTTTGGGGGACTGTAGACTTTATTGCTAACGCAAATGTGGCAACCCCGTATCCAACACTAGATAACTGTAGCGGACGAGTGACGTTTACCAACGCGCCCGTATCGGCATTTTTCGGCTATGAGTTGAGAAACGGCACATCAGTGTTTACGGTCTCACACGGAACTAAGCACGCCACAATTACAACGAATGGTTCTTATTTAGGTACAACATTGCCTGAAAACTTTTCTGAATTGCCTGCAAGCAATTATAGTATTCCAGTTTTTTCAGGAAATTTAGTGCGTATGACGGCGATTGCTGACACCACCGCATCAAACGTCAGCTTGTTTGTAGATAGCGCCAACGGGAAACTGTCATATAAAGACGGCAGCGGTACTGTTCACGCTCTCTATTGACGTTTTTACGCAACAGACTATATTTAACCCGTACTGGCCCGGTTGACCAGGGATTCATCAGGAATCAAAATGTCTGAAACTGAAGTAGTAGCGGAACAAGTACCCGCGCCGGAACCGGTTGCTACGGCTGCACCGGAACCCGAAGTTGTTGCCCAAGAGGCAGTACAGCCGGAGGAAAAGCCTGCCAAGACGTTCTCCCAAGAGGAGCTCGACGCGCTGGTAGGTAAACGACTTGCACGGGAACGTCGCAAGTGGGAACGTGAGCAAGCTGTGAAGGCTCCGCAGGCCGCTAAGGCCGACGAGTCTGCGCCGTTGCCCGAGAAGAGCGAAGATCCTGAAGCGTACGCAGAGGCTTTGGCTGAGCGTAAGGCGGCAGAGCTCCTAGCCCGTCGAGAGGCCGAACGGCAGCAGTTAGAGCTCCTAGAGGCGTATCACGAGAAGGAAGAAGTGGCGCGTGAGAAGTACGATGACTTTGAACAAGTCGCGTACAACCCGGCTCTACGGATTACGAACGTGATGGCTGAGACGATTCAGGCTTCGGACGTTGGCCCCGAGTTGGCTTACTACCTCGGATCTAACCCTAAAGAAGCTGAACGTATTGCCCGCTTGAGCCCCTACCTGCAAGCTAAGGAGATCGGTAAGATTGAAGTCAAGTTGACTGACAATCCGCCGGTCAAAAAGACAACTAGTGCGCCTCCGCCGATTAAGCCTGTGACGGCCAAAACCGTCGGCGCGCCGGTAAGAGACACGACCGACCCACGCTCCATCAAGGAAATGAGCACGTCGGAGTGGATCGAAGCCGAGCGCCTGAGACAGATTAAGCAGTGGGAAGCGCGTCACCGCTAACTTCTTTTTTGTATAGGAGCATTTAAAATGGCAAATTCCCTTCTGACGATCGATATGATCACTCGGAAGGCGCTTGAGATTAACTAATGGTCTCACTTGGGAGTAATCCCAAGGTAAATTAACCGTGTGAATTCGGTGAACCTCATGTAAGATGATTACATGAAAACACCGAGCCAAGTCGATAGTGAGATTCTTGGTACTGACGAGCAAAAGCGCGAACAAAACCGCGAAGCAGCTAGAAGGTACCGAGAGAGGAACCGCGAAAAGGTCAACCAGCGCATGCGCGACTGGCGGGAGCAAAACCGAGATAAAGCTCGGTTCCATGCCCGAGAGTGGCGCAACCGAAGGTTGAGGACTGGAACGCCAGAAGAAGTTGCCGCAATACGCGCAGCAGAATCGGCGAAAACCAAACTCAACCAAGATCGGTGCAGAGAGCAAGTCTTTGCAGCGTACGGCGGGTGGAAATGCGCCTGTTGTGGAGAGACTGAAAAGTTGTTCTTGTCGATAGACCATATTGAGAACAACGGCGCAACCGAAAGGCGAGCCGGACTGTACAAAGGTAGTGGTAGCGCGTTTTACGCGTGGCTACGAAGGGAAAAGTTCCCGCCGGGGTATCAGGTTCTTTGTATGAATTGTCAGGTCGGCAAGCACAAGAATGGCGGCGTGTGCCCTCACCATCGAAAGGTGTAACGACTAGAGCGAAAGCTCGTACGGCCAAGCGGCCGGAAGTGCACGGCCCCTCTTAGGAGGGTGAAGAGATAGTCTGCTCTGCAAGGTGACTTGCAGCAGCCCGAAAGGGCGGTTTAGGATGTAGCGAGCCTAAGCGAACACATGGCCTGGAAAACAACCTGGTGATCACGCGCAACGTCAACCGTCAGTACGACGACAGCTTCGCTGTTGAAGGTGCTAAGATTGGTTCGACCCTCCGCATCCGTCTGCCGGATCGTGCCCTCGTGACCGACGGCGCCGCGTTGCAGGTGCAGGACGACAACGAGCAGTACACCACGCTCAGCGTCGCCTCGCAGAAGCACATTGGCGTCAACTTCACCAGCGCCGAAATGGCCCTCCAGTTGGACGACTTCGCCGAGCGCGTGCTCAAGCCGCGTATCAGCCAGCTCGCCGCCAGCATCGACGCCGACGTGGCCAACAGCTTCAAGAGCGTTTATCAGTCGGTTGGTTCGCCGGGCACCACGCCGGGCACCTCGCTGGTTCTGTTGCAGGCGCAGCAGAAGCTCAACGAAGCCGCCGCTGTCATGTCGCCGCGCTACGCGACCGTCAACCCGGCCGCTAACGCTGCGCTCGTGGAAGGCATGAAGGGTCTCTTCAACCCGACCGACACGATCAGCCGTCAGTTCAAGAACGGCTTGATGGGTGTTGGCGTGTTGGGCTACGAAGAGATCAACATGTCGCAGTCGATCAAGCAGCACACCAACGGTGACTGGGGTACCAGCATCGAAGTGGACGGCACGATCTCGGCTCAGGGCACCTCGCAGGTTGCGATCACGTTCACCGGCTCGGCCAAGACCTGGAAGGTCGGCGACGTGTTTACGATGGAAGGCGTGTACGCGGTCAACCCGCAGACCCGCGAGTCCACCGGCAGCCTCCAGCAGTTCGTTGTGACCGAAGACCTCACGGCTTCGTCGAGCGGCACGCTGAAGTTTGCTCCGGCGCTCTACACCGCTTCGCACGCGTTGGCGACTGTGACGGCCTTCCCGGCCGACAATGCCGACATCACGATGCTCGGTTCGGCCGCTGGTCAGTACGCTCAGAACCTCGTGTACCACAAGGACGCGATCACGTTTGCCACCGCCGACCTCCTGCTCCCGCAGGGCGTTGACATGGCTTCGCGTCAAGTCCACAACGGTATCTCCATGCGCGTTGTCCGTCAGTACGACATCAACAACGACCGTATGCCCTGCCGTATCGACGTGCTGTATGGCTACTCGGTGATCCGTCCGCAGATGGCCTGCCGCATCTGGGGCTAATTCTTAACCTTATTCACGGAGTAACTAAACATGGCACTTCCTAATGGTTCAGGTGGTTATCAGGTTGGCGATGGCAATCTTGGTGAGCCGCTGTTTTTCGTGCAGGGCGCCCCCACGGCGTTGACTGCCGGCGCGACGGCCACCCCGGCGCAGTTGGCTGCGGGTCTTTTCACGTTCAACGGTACGGCGGGCAACCTTGTCCTCCCGACCGTTGCTTTGTGGGAAGCCGCGTACCCGTCAACGGCAAAAGTTGATGCGGCGTTCGATTTCTTCGTCATCAACATTGATGCGTCGGGATCGGATGCGATCACGGTTGCTGTCGGCACGGGCTGGACGCTGGTCGGCGCGGGCGCGGTGGCTGCCGCTTCGTCCGGTCACTTCCGTTGCCGTAAGACCGGCGACGGTGCGTGGACTGTCTACCGCATCTCGTAATAGCAACGCCCCCTACGGTTTCGGCCGTAGGGGGCACTGCCTAGAGGACTAGTTTCATGCCTAATACCAAGCCGATTGGTGTGGCGTACGCAGACCAGCTTTTGGACGGAGCTCGCTTCGTTCCTGAAGTGGCTGCCAACACGGCCGCATTGACTACGATTACGTCTACGGCTCCCGGCACCGCTGATTACGCGATTCAGGATTTGGTTAACTCCAGCGCCTATGGCTTCGTCACTAAGGACGAAGGCAACACGGTGTTGGCAGTTATTGCCAATCTCCAGACTCGCGTGTCGCAGTTGGAGAGCAAATTGCAGACTTACGGTATCCTTCCGTAATATGCACTACTATCTTCGCCATCCCGTTCACGGCACAAAGGTGGCCATTTCTGACCTAGAAGTGGCTATGGATTACGAGAACGGGTGGGAAGAGTTTGACCCCTCGGAACCGGCGGTGCAGGACGAAGAGCCTGCATCGCCGGAACCCGTTGCGGTCGGTAACGAGTTAAGGGTACGGCGTAAGAGGAAAGAATAAGCCATGGCAACCGCAGGCGATCAGATTAACGGGGCTTTGCGTCTGCTCGGTATCCTGGCTGAAGGCGAGACGCCTTCGGCTTCGATGGCGCAGGACGCCTTATCGGCGTTTGACCAGATGGTGGATAGCTGGAACACAGAGCGTCTCGCCGTGTTCTGCACCCAAGACCAGACTTACATGTGGGAGGCCGGGCAGCGCATCCGCACCCTTGGCCCCACGGGCGATTTTGTTTACGTCATCGGCACCCAAAGCGAAGTGCCGATCATCACGCAGGACGACGACTACTTGTCGCTAGAGGACGGCAATCCCGTCCCCGCGCAGCAGCGCCCGATCCTGCTTGACGACTCCACTTTCTTCCGCGACCCGTCAACGAACGTGTCGTACGGCATTAAGTTCATCAACCAGTTGCAGTACAACAACATTGCGGTCAAAACGGTCACTAGCACCTATCCGCAAGTGATGTTTGTCAACAACACGTTCCCCGACATCTCCATGTCGGTATATCCGGTGCCAAGCCGCACGTTGGAGTTCCACTTCATCTCGGTGCAGCGGCTACTAGATCCAGCGACGCTAGAGACTGAGATTTTGATGCCGCCCGGCTACCTGCGGGCGTTCCGCTACAACTTGGCGTTGGAATTGGCACCAGAGTTTGGCGTGGAGCCTGCCGCCGACGTGCGCCGCGTGGCGATGTACAGCAAGCGTAATCTCAAGCGCATCAACAACCCGCGCGATGTGATGGCGATGCCGTACAGCCTGATGGCCCGCCGCAATCGGTACAACATCTACGCCGGTAACTACTAATGAAGAGCCCGATTCTCGGGTCGTCTTACGTTGTTCGCAGCGTAAACGCGGCCGACAATCGGATGGTCAACTTGTACCCGGAGGTCATTCCCGAGGGTGGCAAGGAGCCCGCCTACCTGCAACGCTGCCCCGGTTTGCGGCAGCTCATCACCGTCGGTAGCGGCCCCATCCGTGGCCTTTGGGCGCACAGCACCGACGTGTACGTCGCTTCGGGCAGCGAGTTCTACAAGCTCGACAACGACTTGAACGCGACCAAGCTCGGCGACATTGCCAACAGCGGGCCCGTGTCAATGGCCGACAACGGCCAGCAGCTCTTTGTTGCCTGCAATCCTGAGAGCTACATTTACAATTTCAACACAGGCGTCTTCCAGCAGATCACCGACCCGGACTTTCCCGGCGCGGTGACGGTGGGTTACTTGGATGGCTACTTCGTCTTCAACGAGCCGAACAGCCAACGCGTGTGGATTACGGCGCTGCTAGATGGCCTCTCCATCGACCCGCTAGACTTTGCAAGCGCGGAAGGCTCGCCTGACGGCCTTGTGGCCGTGATGATTGACCACCGTGAGGCGTGGCTCTTTGGCACCAACTCGGTTGAGGTCTGGTACAACTCGGGCGACCCGGACTTCCCGCTGACGCGCATCCAAGGTGCGTACAACGAAATCGGTTGTATTGCACCGTACTCGGTAGCCAAACTCGACAACAGCGTGTTCTGGCTCGGCGCCGACGCTCGCGGCCAAGGCATCGTCTACCGCGCGCAGGGCTACCAAGGCGTGCGCGTCTCAACGCACGCGATTGAGTTTGACATCCAGCAGTACGACAACATGACCGACGCCATCGGCTACACGTACCAGCAGGACGGCCATGCGTTCTACGTGCTGATCTTCCCAAGCGCCGACACCACTTGGGTGTACGACGCGGCGACAGGCGCATGGCACGAGCGTGCGGGCTTTTCCAAAGGCAAGTTCCGTCGCCATCGCTCCAACTGTCAGGCTCGCTTCCAAGGCAAGCCGCTGGTGGGCGACTACCAAGACGGCCGTCTCTATAACTTTGACCTGCGCTACTTCCGCGACGACTTGCAGGAGCAGCGCTGGCTGCGCCGTTGGCGCGCGCTGCCGACAGGCGCCAACAATTTGACGCGTACAATCCACCACCAGTTGCAGTTGGACTGCCAGACGGGTGTGGGCGGGCTGTACGACGACATGGGGCATCTCGCGCAGCAGCAGAACGGCCTTATTCTTCAGCAGGATCTTGGCCGTATTGAGATTGAAGGCCAGCCGCCTAACAGCGTCACGAACCCGCAGGTCATGCTGCGCTGGTCGGACGACGGCGGTCACACATGGAGCCACGAGCGATGGGAGTCGCTTGGCCCCATCGGCGCGACGCAGACGCGCGTCATCTGGCGTCGCCTTGGCGCTACGCTCAAGTCGCGCGACCGCGTGTACGAGCTGACGGCGGCCGATCCAATGGTCACAGCAATTATGGGCGCCGAGCTGCGCTTGGCGGGAACCAGTGCCTAACATCACTAAAATCCCAGCGCCGCGCGTCCCGCTCTTTGAAGAAGAGACGGGGCTCATCTCCCGTGAGTGGTTCCGGTTCTTCAACAACCAGTTCCTGCTCACGGGCGGCGGCACCACGCAGGCGACGATTGCGGATCTGGAATTGATGTCCTACAGCAACTCGGCGACGGAAGCCGAGCTGGCGGTGGCGGACTCGCGCATTGACGCGCTGGAAAAGACGCCTCCGGTCGTGCTGCCGACTCCGGCTGACTACGCAATGATGTATGACACGACAAACCATGTTGCGGCAGCGATTGACACGCCTTATGCGGTGACGTTTAACACCACGGCGTATGCGCGGGGTATCCGTCGCGGATCACCGACATCACGAATTCTGTGCAACCGGCCGGGTATCTACAATTTTATGTTTTCTACCCAGCTTGACAAAACTTCAGGCGGCACCGGAAGCATATGGCTATGGGGGCGCAAAAACGGCACTGACATAGCTCAATCGGCATCGCGGGTGCAAATTCAGGGTAACAACGCAGAATTGGTATCTACGGTCAATTTTTACGTTGAAATGTCTAACGGCGACTATTTTGAGCTAATGTATGCTGTTAACGACGTGTCAGTTGTTATTTTGGCAGAAGCAGCGACGGCCTTTGCTCCGGCAGTGCCATCGGTCATTCTTACCGTTAACCAGGTGAACATATGAGCGTTTTTCTCTCTCCCTTTGCCGGTGTCGGGGCGCAATTCTTCGACAACAACGGCAACATTCTCTCTGGCGGTAAGCTCTACACTTACACGGCCGGCACGACCACGCTACAGGCGACCTACACGGACTCCACGGGCGGCACGCCGAACACGAATCCGATTATCCTCAACGCCGCTGGCCGTACGGCTCAGGCGATCTGGCTGACCGAAGGCGTGTCGTACAAGTTTGTTCTGATGACCTCAACTAACGTGGTCATCGGCACGTACGACAACGTGTCGGGTGTCAACGACTTCAGCGTCGCAGGCATCCAATGGGCAAATCTCAGCGGCACGCCGACGACGCTCTCGGGCTACGGCATCACGGACGCCTACACCAAGACGGCTTCCGACGCCAAGTACGCGCCGATTGCCAACCCGACGTTCACGGGCACAGCGCTGATCCCCGACAACGCGCCATCCAACACCAACTATCCGATTGGCTACCGCGACGCGCCGCAGAACAGCAAGACGGTCAACTACGGCCTGATCGCATCTGACGCCGGCAAATCAATTGTGATGAACGGCAGCAGCCTGACGCTGACGATCCCGGCCAACGCGTCGGTTCCGTTTGCCGTCGGTACGGTCGTTATCATTATTAACCTCAACGCCTCGGCGCTCTCAATTGCCATCACGTCGGACACGCTAACGCTCGTTAACAGCACGACGACCGGCACGCGGACGCTTGCCCAGAACGGCGTGGCGACCTGCATCAAGGTCGGTGCGACCTCGTGGTTTATCAGCGGAGCGGGCTTGACCTAATGGGCGGCGCAACCCTAGCAGCGTTCATCAATGGCACGACCGGCGGTGCTGGTGCGGGCGTTTATGACCATTCAACGCCAGGCACAGGGTTCGTGACCATCCCCACAGGCGCTACGGGCGTGACGATTGAAGTATGGGGCGGCGGCGGCGGTGGTGGCTACGGCTACGTCGGCTTTATCGTGCCGATGGAGCCTGAAGTCTTTGCGGGCGCTGGCGGCGGCAGCGGCGGCTACAGCAAGACCGTGCTCGTCTTGGGCGGCGGCGATGCTCTCAAGACGATCAACTACACGGTCGGCTCGGGCGGCGCAGGCGCCACGTCCTCCACGCTGGATGGCAGCTACGGCACGTTCTCCAACGTCTACAGCGGCACGTACACGATTACGACCATGACTGCCAACCCCGGCGGTGGCGGTACGTACGGATCCTATCCGATCCAAGGGCCGGGTGGCACGGCTACAGGCGGCAACACGACCAACACGACCGGCAACGGTGGTGCGGCGTACGAGCAGACCGGCGCCGCGGGTGTCGCGGGCGTAAACTCGCTAACGGCAGGTGCTGGCGGTAACGGTGGGTTCTTCTTCGACGGTGACGCCGGCCAAGCAGGCCGCGTGCGCATGGTCTTTACATTCTAAGGTGACGTATGGCAGTTAACGTACGAGTATTGATCCCGGCCAAGATTGCCGAGTCCAGTCAGACGACGCAGTACAGCGCCTCTGGCGTATCGGCCATCATTGACAAGTTCACGGCCACCAACTACAGCGGGTCAGCCGCTACGCTGTCGGTCAATCTGGTCACAGCCTTTGACAACGCCGGCAACCAGAACCTAATCGTCAAGTCCAAGACGCTGCTGCCATCTGAGACCTACACGTTTCCTGAGCTTGTCGGCCATGTGCTGGCGCCCGGCGGGTTCATCTCGACGATTGCAGGCACGGCGTCGGCTATCAACATTCGATCGTCGGGACGAGAGATTTCATGATCGTCCGCCGCGCTACGCTTGAGGATCTGCCGGCGTATCTGCCGATGGGGCAGGCGTTCCATGACGCAAGCCCCATGCACCAGGTCATTCCGTTTGACCCGGAAGGCTTTAGCCAGTTCTACAAATCGGCGCTGGAGAATCCGCTTGCCGGCATGTGGGTTACAGAAGTCGATGGGCGCCCGGTCGGCATCGCCGGCGCGCTCGCCTACCCCATGTACTTCAGCCCCTCGCACTTTGTCGCGCAGGAGCTCTGGTGGTGGCTCGCGCCCGAGGCCCGAGGGCATGGCGCTGGACAAGCAATGTATGATGCAATAGAAGCATGGGCAAATGAGCAAGGTGTGTCCGCCTTGTTCATGATTGCGTTAGAAGACGAACGGGCACCGCAGATGGAAAAGTTATACGCCCGCAAGGGGTTCCGTCCGATGGAACGCACGTTTTTCAAAGAGGTCGCATAAATGGGTATCGCAACAGCTGCCGCAATCGCCGGAAGCGCCCTGATAGGCGCATCTGCCTCACGTAAAGCCGGCAAAGCACAAGCCAAAGCCGCTGACCAAGCCGCCGAAGAACGCCGTCAGGCGCTGGCCCGGCAGGAAGAGCTGTCTCGGCCGTTCCGCGAAACCGGCCTTGAAGCGCAAAACGCGCTCGCTCGCATGGCAGGCCTTGGCCCCGACACGGGCGCCGCCGACTACGGCGAGTTTGGACGGCAGTTTACTGAAGCGGATCTAATGACGGATCCGGGCTACGGGTTCCGTTTGAAAGAAGGCATGCGCGACCTTGACCGCCGTTTGTCGGCGGGCGGGCGTATGTTCTCAGGCGGCGCACTCAAAGCCGGCCAACAGTACGGGCAGGAGCTGGCGTCGCAGGAGTTCCAAAACGCGTTTACCCGCGCGATGGACTTGCGCATGCAGCGCGCTAACGCACTTAGCGGTTTGTACGGCGGCGGTTTGCAAGCGACGACTGGCTTTGGGCAAGACGTCGGCGAGGCGTCGCGTACGATTGGCGATCAGTTGACGTCGGCGGGCGCTGCTCGAGCGTCGGGCTATATCGGCCAGGCTAATGCGCTCAATCAAGCGCTTGGCATGGGGTTGAACTACATGAACCAGCGCGATCTGCTAAACCGCATCTATCCGTCGGGCGGTGGCGGCGGTGTCGTAGCGCCCGGCGCGTCTGCTGGTGCCGGTAGCCCGGTTTATGCGGGCACTCCGCGCATTGTGTTTAACACCCCGCGCTAAAGGTAAGCAGCCATGCCTATTGATCCGCGTATTGCTCTGGGTGTCCAGCCAATTCAAATTGAATCGCCACTGGCGATGGCGAATCAGATCGCAGGATTGCGCGAGGCTGAACAGCGCAACGCGCTGGTTCAACGGCAGATACAAGCGCAAGAGCGCGCGCTGACGGAACAAAACGCGCTGCGCCGCCGCGTCTCATCGCCCGACTTTTTTAAGCAGCCTAACGCTCTTGAGACGTTGACAAGTGAGTTTGGTCAGACGGGTGCCGAATTAGCTGAATCCGTACAAAAAGCACGCAAAGCTAAAGCTGAAACGCGCAAAAGCGAATTGGATACCGAAATTGCGGGAACCAAAGCTATTGCGGACTATCTAGGCGTAGCTAAGGATCAGCGCAGCTGGACGCAACTGCGCAACGAAGCAAAAGATATGGGTATTGATACTACCCGTATCCCTGAAACGTATGACCCGTTGTACGTCAGCACGCTGCAAGACAGCTCACTGGGCTATGCAAAGTATCTGGAAAACAAACGCCAGATGGAGACGCTTGAAGTCCAAAAAGGCCAGCTAAAGCAAAGCCAACAACGTCTAGCGTTTGATAAAGACGTTGAGCAGTGGAAGCGCAACAACCCGGATTTTCAAATTGAAAAAACCGCGCAAGGCCTACTTGCTATCAACAAAAAGACGGGCGCAGTAAAGCCCATCATTTACAACGGTGAAGTTGTAACGGGCGCGGATAAGTCCGCCGACCCTCGCGTCGATGAGCAGAACACGGCGTTTAATGCCAAGCGCGTGCTGAACTCAGCGCAGCGTATTGCCAGTGTCATTCAGCGCAATCCAGATGCTATGTCTGCTGGCGCCCTTGAGGCTGCCGCGCGCGGCGTGCCTTTGATTGGTGAAGGCGCTGCGGCAATGATTCGCTCTGAAGATCGCCAAGTTGTCGAGCAAAACTACGAAGGCATTATCGACGCGTTGCTCTTTATGGCCACAGGCGCCGCGTATAACAAAGAGCAGCGCGAAGCGACGATCAACGAAATCAAACCGTTGTTCACAGACAAACAAGCGGCGCTTGCCGACAAGCGCGGTAAGCTCGCCGAGTACATCGAGGCGGCCAAAATCAAATCCGGTCGCGCATGGACACCGGAGCTAGATGCGGCGATGAACGTCGTGCTTGGCATGTACGGCACGCCGGACGCTGCAGCTGGCGGCGCAGTGCCGGCGGGCGTAGACCCGGCCGTATGGGCCGCAATGACACCTGATGAGAGGGCGTTATGGCAGCAGAAATGACGCTAGAGCAGAAGCGAGCCATAGCCTTAGCCAACGCGCGGCTGCGCGCACAAAAGACCGACGCCATGCCGAAAGGCCGCGGCAGTTGGTTGGCTGACATTGCTGCCGAAGTCGTCAACCCCAACATCGCACCGTTGGCGACCGCCGCTGGCGCAGGCTTTTTAGCTGGCGGCCCTGCTGGCGCTGCGGTGGCGACCGGCGGTTTGTTGGCGAGCGATCTTGCGGTAGGCGGCGTCGTCAATCCGGTGCTGCAGGCGTTTGGCCGAGAGCCAATGCAAACGCCCTCCGAGGCAATCAACGCGCTCTACGGCCCAAACATTGTCGCGCCAGAGGCCACAACGTCCGGTCGTCGCGCTGCGCGTACGATCGGCGCGTTTGTCGCTCCGACGCGCGCGACCATTAGCGCTGCAAATGCGCTGACCCCAGCGGTCACGTCGCCCGTCACTCGCAACGTCCTCACCGAATTGGCTGCCAAACCTGGCGCCCAGACCGCTGCCGCCGTTGGTGCGGGCACGGCTGTAGGGGCCGGCGAAGAGGCCGGCGTCACCGATCCGTTTGCGCAGTTGGCGCTTGCCGCTGCGGGCGGCGTCGCGCCCAGCGCTGCGGCCATCCCGCTCAAGGCTGGCGTCCGTTCGCTCTACAACGTCGTCGAGCCCTTCACACCGGGCGGCGCCGAGCGCGTCAAAGCCCGCGCGTACTTGGAAGCGTTCGACAACGACCCGAACAAGGTGCAGCAGGCGATCAATCTGCTCGAGCTTGGCACGCCGCCGGAGAAGGTAGCGACCGCCATGAACGCCTCGGGCTTCGCCGCGCTGCTAGGCACCGCGCGCAACGCCAACACGATCGTTAAAGACTTGTACTTGGCCCGCGACGCCGCGCTGCAGCAAGGCCGCGCGAATGAGCTCGCCATCGCCAGCCGCAGCATCAACGCGCTGCGCGGCACCATCGACACCGCCGAGACGGCGCGCGCCAACGCCCTGCTTGCGCAGGACGAACAGGCCGCCGCCGCTACGCGCGTCGCCCAGCGAGAGCTGGCCGGTCGCCTGCCGCGCACAAGCCAACGCGACATTGGCCGCACCGTCACCGAACGCCGCGCGCAAGAAGTCGAGCGTATTCAAAATCAAGTCGTGCGCCCGGCGTACCAAGAAGCGTTCGCCGCCGCGCCCGATCCGTTTAGCTTTGAGGGTGTCGAAGCCACCGCCCGCCAGTTGGCTGGCGAGACGGGCACTGCGCTCAACCCGCAGCAGGCGCCGTACACGTCCGACGTCATCTCGCTTTACAAGGCCAAGCTCGTCGAGCAGCCGCAAGCGGCCGATGGTATGTCGGGGCTGGGCGGCGAGCGCGCGATGGTTGAGCCGGAGATTCGCCCGGCGATGGTCACGCTCGAAGAGGCCGATACGTTCATCAAGGCGCTAAACCAAGACTTGGCAGCGCTGTCGGGCAACACCGATCCGTCCGCTAACGCGACGCGCCGCAACTTGATGAAGCTCAAGACGGCCGCTGAGCGCGCGATTGAAGAAGGCACTAAGGACACCAACGCGGCCGAGCTCTACAAGGCGGCGCGTACGGCTCACCGCGAGCAAATCGTTGAGCGTTTCCGCACTGGCTGGGTGGCAAACTTGGAGCGCGAAGGCGCGACCGGCGTGCAGATCCTCGCACCGGAGCGCGTCGTCAAGACGATCCTCGAGGGCGAAGACAACGCTGTGCGGTTCCTCTCTGCCTTTGGCGAAGATCAACTTGCCAAGGACGCCGTGCGCAACGGCGTCGTCGACCGCTTCCGCCGCGAAGTCGTGCGTAACGATATTGTTGACCCGCGCCGCGCGGCAGACTTTATGCGCAAGTACGACGACGCGCTGCGTACGCTCGACGATGCTGGGCTCAACATATCGCAGGAGCTCGACTCGTTCAGCCAAGCGGCCGCGCGTCTTGAGACGACCGGCGAGGCTGCCACTGCACGCGCGGCGGCTGAGTTCGCACCGCAGCGCGATCAGCTGCGAGCGCTCGAGCGTCAGGCACGCGTCGCCGCCAACAAGGTCGGCGTGGATCCGCAAAAGTCCGCGCAGAACCTCGATCAACTGCTGGCGACGTCGGAAGACATTGCCAACGTCGTGAATCAAGTCCGTCGTGACTTGGCCGACAAGCGACGGTTTACTTCGCTGGTGCGAGAAGGCGTGCGTGCTGGCGGCGGGGTCAAGGGCTTGGCCACGGAACAGGCCGGCAGCAAACTCCAAGTGTTCGACCAGCTCTTCACGTTTGCTAACTTCCTGCTCACTCGAGCGCAGGGACGCGTCGATGCGAAGTTGGCCGTCGATATTGCCAAGGAAATGCTCAGTTCTGACCCCGCCGCCAAGGCTCTTGCCGAGGCGATGGTGAAGGGCCAGCGCTCAAAAGTCGGCGAAATGCTGCAACGCCCTGCTGTTCGCCCCGGTGCTGGCGCCGCCGTCAACGTGTTGGCGCCGGTGATCACGAACCAAAACGCATTGCGGCCGGACGTGACGGTCACGCGTATTGGTAATCGACCCATTCAGTAAGGAGTAACCAGTGCCGATGCTGCTATTCATCTTCATCCTGCTGCAGATTGCCGACGTCGTAACGACGGTCAAAGGCTTGAAGGCTGGCGCCAAAGAGGCCAACCCGCTGCTGGCGTGGGCGTTCGAGTGGGCCGCACCGCTCTACGTGTTGATCGCCGCCAAGGCGGTCGTCATCGTGGCCGTGGGCCTGCTCGATGTGGCCGTCGTCACGGCGTTTGGCTGCGGCGTATATGTGCCGGTCATCGCCAACAACATTCGTGTATTGCGCAAGAAGGGGGTAAGTCGTGGATAGCGGACAGGTGCTCTTCAACATCATCATGGGCGCCGCCGCCTTTTTTGGTGGCTGGATCCTGAAC
>ERZ869929.430-NODE-430-length-26304-cov-14.463561_pt1 | contig 26304 bp, 33 predicted proteins | sample MGYA00579312_ERZ869929 | MGnify/ENA primary metagenome ERZ869929 (study PRJEB32216, sample SAMN09231818) | wastewater metagenome | place: USA: Maryland | collected 2016-08-09 | study: EMG produced TPA metagenomics assembly of the PRJNA472060 data set (Reclaimed... | reverse complement strand
CGCTCTTCCGATCTGCCCCCACGCCGGGAGCACCCCGCCCCCGGGCGGGGCGGCCTTCCGGGTCAGGACCGGGACCGCCGGGTACAGGTCGGCGAGCTCCTCGGCGACCGCGGTCAGCAGGGTGGTGGCGTCGGCCGGCATGGGGACAGGATGCCCGGGGCCGGTGCCTGCCGGGGGCGGGCGGCCGGCAGGCAGAACCCGGCCGCAGAATGGCCGGCACACCCACCCCGGAGGGCCGCCCGTGTCCGCACTCGGAATCGCACTGCTGGTCGGTCTGGTCGTCGCGGTCGTCGTGCGGGGGGTGACCCACACCCTGACGTTCTCGGCCGGCGGGTTCAGCGACGGGATGACCCCGATCACCGTCTCCACCACCGGCAGCCTGGGGCTGGAGATCGACGAGGACGTGGCCGCCAGCACCACCGACCAGCTGCTCACCATCGCCATCGACGTGAGCGAGATCGAGAGCCTGATTATTTTCACCGACGGGGCTCTGACGGTGGAGACGAACAGCTCCTCGGCCCCGGCCCAGACCCTGACGTTCGCGGCCGACAAGCCGCTGGTGTGGGCGAGCGGGATGCCCAGCTCCTGCCCGCTCACCACCGACGTGACCGCCCTGTACTTCACCAACGCCGGCGGGAGCAGCGTGAACATCCGCGGGATCATCAACCTGAGCATCTGACCCGCGGGCCGCGCCCGCCCGCCCCCGTTCGCCCCCTCGGAGCCGCCCGCGATGGCCACCTTCCTGCCCGGCAAGTTCGCACGGTTCGTCCGCGGCTCGCAGGCCGTCGAGGGGGCGTACCGCTGGACGATGGGGTTCAAGCGGGAGCGGATCGACCAGACGCACTTCGAGAGCGCGGTCAGCACGTCCGGGAACAACGTCCACACCGAGGGCGTGACCGGGCCGCTGGACACCACGTTCAGCGTGGACCTGCACGCGACCGCGGCGAACCTGAACCTGTTCTTCCCCGAGGCCGCCCTCACCTGCTCGCTCTACTTCCGCAAGTCGGTCCCGCTCGGGTACGCCGGGATCTCGGCCGACGTGCTCGACCTGAGCCCGGCGACCGGGGTGCGGGAGGCCGGGAAGTTGACCGCCAACCTCCAGGCGAACGGGCTGGTCGGGCAGGCGGCGTGAGGCCGGGGTGGGCGACCGGATGAGCGAGCCGACGGTCTACGACTGCCGCCGCGAGGGAGCCGAACCCGGCTCCCTCCGCTTTTCGTGCAACGTCCGGGTGCTCGACGCGCGGACCGGCGAGCGGATCCCGAACGTCTTCTACCTCCGCACGTCGCCCCCGCTGGTCGGCCGGTTCGTGACCGGGCCGGACGGCGAACCGATGGTCAACCCGGCCCGGCTCAAGCGGCGGGTGCCGGACGGCCGGGGCGGGACGAGGCTGGAAATCTACTACGACCGGCTCGAGGTGTGGGAGCCGGGCCGCCGGTGGGTCGCGGTGGCCGTCGCCGGCGGCGGGGCGGTGGCGAGATCCGAGGGGGCCGATTAAAGGAGCGGGGATGAGTCGCAAGCAGAGGCGGCCGGCGCCGCCGGTGGCGCAGATCACGGCCGGGGCCGGCCCGACGGTGACCGCGGCCGACGGCCGGGTGTACCGGTTCGGGTTCAACACCCAGGACGCGAAGGCGCGGCTGGAGTCGCTGGTGTGCGACCACGTGACGCTGGAGGCGGTGCGGCGGAAGCGGCGGCTCGGCGGGGCGGACGGGGACGAGGCGTTCGCCGCGGTCCAGGCGCTGATCGACGCCGGCCACTACAGCACGCTGGAGCGGGGGTGGCTGACCGTCCTCCACTCGGCGGACGGGGCGATCCTGTTCCCCCTCGCGCTCCTCCAGGAGCACCACCCGGAGATGACCGCGGCCCAGGCCCGGGAGCTGTTCGCGGCCGAGCCGGAGCAGGTGCGGGCGGCCCTCGGGAGGGTGGCCCCGGATTTTTTCCACGCCGTCCTGGTCCAGGTGTCCCGGGCGAAGGGCCTGGGGCCGGACCGGGCGGCGGCGACCGCCCGGCAGGTGATGGGCGAGCCGGCGGTGCGGGCGGCCCTCGCCGAGCTGGTCGAGGCGGCCGGGCCGCCGGCGACCCGACCGGCACCGGCTACCGGCTGAAAGTCGCCGGGGTCTACCAGACGCTGTGCGGGGAGCCGTGGTGCTGGCCGCCCGAGGCCGTCGGGCGGCTGACCGACTGGCAGGTCTGGCACCTGGTCGTCCGGCCGGCGGTGCGGCGGGCGCGGGGCGGGCGGGCGGGCGGCCGCCGGGGCCGCCGCCCGAAGTCGCGGCTCCCGTCGAAGGCCGAGTACGTCGAGATGGGGCTGCGGTTCGGGTTCTCCGCGGAGCACCTGGAGGCCGAGTACGACCGGGCGGCGGCCCCGCCCCCGGGTCCGTGAGGGTCGCGACATGGCCAGGGCGTCCAACCCGTTCCAGGCGTTCGAGGAGGGGATCGCCCGAATCGGGTCGGCGTTCGGCCGGCTCCAGGGGGCGGTGGCCGCCGTGTTCGGCGCGCTCGAGCGGTCGATCCAGTCGCTCGGGGGCGAGATCAGCCGGTTCGTGCAGCTCGCCAACCCGGCGGCCGTGCAGCGGTGGACCCTGGCCGTCCGGGACCTCCAGGCGGTGATCGGGAACGCCCTGCTCCCGGTGCTGGAGAAGTTCACCGCCCTGGTCCGCGGGGTCGGGGACGCCTTCGCCGGGCTGAGCGAGACCGCCAAGAAACTGCTCGGCGGGCTGGCCGGGGGGGCCGGGGTGCTCGGGGTGATGGCCGCGGTCGCGGCGGCCGCGGGCGCGATGGCCGCGGCGTTCGCCGCCCTCAACTTCGTCCTCGGGCCGGTCGCGGCGGCGGCCGCCGTGGTGACCGCGGCGGTCGCCGCCGTGGCCTCGGCGATGGGCGGGTTCGCGGGGATCGCGGGGCGGATCGCCGCGGCCCTGAAGCCGGTCTTCCAAGTGTTCGAGGCGCTCGCCGCGGCGGTCGTCCCGCCGCTGCTCCAGCTCGCGGACGTGCTCGCCGCGGCGGTCGGGGAGGTGGCCAAGGTGCTCGGCCCGCTCCTGGAGGGGGCGGCGGCCCTGGCCGGGGCGGCCCTCACGGTGCTGGTCGAGGTGATCCGGGTGGTGGCGGCGGCCGTCGCCCCGTTCCTCCCGGTCTTCCAGGCCCTCGCCGGGGTGGTCAAGGAGGTGGCGGCGCTGGTCGCGTCGCTCGTCGAGGCGCTGGCCGCGGCCCTCGGTGGGGCGCTGCGGGGCGTCCTGTCACTGGTGGTCGCGGTCCTCACCCCCGCCCTGGAGGCCCTGGCGGCGGTCCTGGGCGTAGTCGCCGGGGCGGTCCGCGGGCTCGCGAACTTCTTCCGGACGCTGACCGGGCGGGGGCCGACGCCGGACTTCGAGTCCGGGAGCAGCACCGGGGCGGCCCGCCGCGGCGCCCAGGTGACCGACCTCCAGAGCTACGCGAACCGGGCCTACGCCTCGAGCGCGGGCGCGTCGGCCGCGGCCGACGTGCCGAAGCAGCAGCTCGACACCCAGAAGGAGATCCTGCGGGAGATCCGGGACAAGAAGGCGGGGGGCGGCGGCGGGTACGGGAACACCGCGCGGCGGCTCGGGGACGCCTACTTCCAGTTCGGGGGGGGCGGCCCGGGGTACGAGGCGTACAAGGCCGCCTGGCGGGCGCTGAAGGTCACCTGACGCGGGCGGGCAGGCACGCGGGCGGGCCATACTCCGCGGGCAACCCCCGCGGAGACCGCGTTTTATGGCCGCACCCAACCCCTACAACGGGACCGCCGAGGACTTCACCGACGCGGACTGGAAGGAAGCGTGTAAGGCGTGGGCGCCCGGCACCGGGATGTTCACCCCGATGGCGGCCGAACACACCCTCGTGGGGTACGTGGACGAGCCGAAGGAGCTGGCCGCGATCCGGTACATGCTCGGGTACGGCGCGGTCAGCGAGGACACCACCCGGAGCCTGCTGCGGACCCCGCCGGTCGCCCACCCGAAGTACCCGAACCTGTACTGCACCGGGGTCGGGACGGCCGGCTTCCAGCCCGACGCCCGGACCGGCACGGGCATCCCCAACCGCGGCCTCAAGCGACCCAAGAAGAACACGAACCCGGACGGCGGGCGGGTGCTGGGCCACTTCACCGGCTACCGGAAGACGCAACTGAGTCTGCACTTCGAGCCGCTGGCCTACCCGGTCGAGCCGGACAGCACCAGCCTGGGCGGGGGCGGGCCGGGGGTGTCGAACGACAACTACGAGTGGCGGCGGTGGACCACCTGGGACTGCGACCCGCGGGTGGAGACGATCTCGCTCGACGGGCAGAGCCTGTACTTCGCCGAGGGGGTCTCGAACAGCGCCCCCACCACGAACCCGCTCGACCCGGCGAAGCCGAACGCGTTCCCCGCCGACCAGGGGAAGCTGATCGTCAAGAGCGACCTGGTGGTGCGGTGGATGCAGGTGCCGCTCGACTGGGTGATGACCCCCAACTACATCCCGCACAAGATCCTGCTCGGGCTGGGGAAGGTGAACCGGTACTCGTTCGGCGACCTCGGGGGCGTGAGCGGCCCCGAGGGGACGCTACTCTTCTACCCGCCGGGGACGCTCCTGCTCTCGGCGGCGAAGATCAAGCGGTACCCGAACCCGCTGTACCACCCCGGAACCCAGGCCACGCAGACGGTGGGGCGGGAGAGTAAGCAGCTGCTGGACATCGAGTTCTACATGACCTTCTTCAACCCCCCGAAGGGCCGCACCAACAACGCGACGATCACGACCGACCTGGGCCACAACAACTGCTTCTGGGCCGGGGCGCGGGTGAAGGAGACGGGGCAGCTGGTGACCGGCGACCTGAACGCCGGGAAGTGGTTCCTGGCGACGTACAGCGGGGGGAAGGGGACGACCGACAACCCGGAGCCGCGGCTGTTCGACCGGTTCAACTACGCCATGCTGTTCGACTCGTGGCGGAACAACATGCTGCCGGGGGTGGCGGGGTAACTACTTCCGCGCCATTACCTCGCAACTCTCCAGGACGATGGTCCACGTCGGGTAAAGTATCCCGCCCTCGCGGGACTCCGGTCCCCGCTCGAACGCGGCTAGGCGGCCAGCCACAACCAACTGGTCGCCCGGCTTCAGACCGCGCACCGCGTCCGATGTTGCGAACGCCGCGTTCACCATGCGGGCGGGGGTGGGGAGCGTCGGATGGTGGTTGAGTTGCACCACGGCCCCGCCGAACCCGGCGTGGTCGATCCGTGCGACCCCGCACGGCGGCAGAACCACCCAACGGCCGTGATACTTGGCCTCCCCGTCGATCGGGTTCTTGATGTAGGCCGAAGCGATATCGTTCGGGGACGCGGGGAGCGGGTTACTCGGGACCAGCCCGCCGCCGGTGGCAGCGCCTCGCTTGGCGGCCAGGATCAGCACCGTGGCTAGGAGGAGGAGAATAGCGACCAGGCCGCCCAAGGACAGAGCGGCCACCAGAACGGGGGACGCCCGGCGCTTCCGCCGCCGGGAATTAATGATCGCCCGGGTTTCGTCGTCGAGGTCGTCGGACATGGGTCTCCCCCCGGGGGGCCGGCCGGCCCCCCCCCGAGTGGTTCGCCGCCGCCGGGGGTAGATTGTCCGCCGCCTCTCAGAGGCTCGCAAGGTGGACGCTTGTGCGCGTGTCGGCGCGGGGGCCGGCGTCACAAGTCCCGCGGCCCCCGCACCCCGCGGCACGGGATGTCGCCGGCCGGTTTTCCACAACTCGCGCGGGTCGGAAAACCGAAATGGTTCAAGTGGCAGAGAGACGGGAGCCGCCGCGCCTGATCTTGGCGGACGGACGCGACGGCCCCCGCACAGCCGACCCACCGCCTCGCGGCGAGGAGCCGTCGGGCGGATAACTACTCCGGTTCGGCCCGCGGTGTCAACCCGGGCGCGGGTCGCCGTCTCGTCTGCCCCGGAACGGGAGCAGGACAGCATGGGCCGGGAACTGGTGAGGGTGAGCTTCCACGGGGACACCCTGGAGGCGGTGAAGGACGGCGAGCGGGTGTGGGTGAGCCTGCGGCGGTGCTGCGAGAACCTGGGGCTGGCGATCCAGCCGCAGCACGAGAAGCTGAAAAGCAAGCCCTGGGCGTGTGTCACGGAGATCGTGATACACGACGCGAGCGGGCGGCAGCAGCCGCTCACGATGATCGACCTGGACACCCTCCCCGGGTGGCTGTTCTCGATCGACGGGCGGAAGGTGAAGGAGCCGGTGCGGGAGAAGCTGGCCCGCTACCAGCGGGAGGCCGCCCGGGTGCTGGCCGACCACTTCTTCGGGCGGGCGCGGGCCGCCCCGCCGGTGGACGTGGGGGCGATCGTGGAGGCGGTGTTCCAGCGGGTGCGGGCGGCGGCCCTGCCGCAACTCCCGCCGCCCGGGTCGATGCCGGCGGTCCCGCGGTTCACGGTCGCCGAGCGGCTGCGGTTCAAGGGGTGGTTCACGGCGTCGAAGAAGCAGCGGCACACGATCCGCCGACTGGCCAACGCGCTGCTCGACAGCCGGTTCCAGGAGACCCCCGACCTGATCGGCGGGACGTGCTTCTACGCGGCCCACCAACTGCTGTGCCTGGACGAGGCGATCGACCGGGTGCGGGAGGACGCGGAGCGGGACGAGCGGCGGGGCGGCCCGGGGCTGTACGGCCCGGCCGCGTAGCTCCGCCAACGGCCACGCCCCGGGCAGGTGCCCGGGGCGCTCTCGCTTCCCCCCGACCGCCCGCCGCTACCGGAAGAACCGGTCCGCCCGGCACTGGAGGTCGTCCAGGTCGATCGACCCGTACTGGACGCCGGCGAACAGCCCGGCGGGGCTGACCGGCTCGCCCCCGACGGTGATGTACGCGGCGTCGGAGAGCATCTTCCGCGGGTCCAGGGCCTCCACCGCCTTCAGGTCGTAGGCCGCCAGGGCCGCCCCCCGGACCATCGCGAAGTACACGGCGAGCCGCTCGCAGTACGCCGGCCCGTCGTCCCAGAGGGCGATCTGGGCGTAGGCGTAGCCCTTGCCGACCAGGATCTGGATCAGGTCGCCGTGGGCGTCGGCGGTCGCCTGGGCCGCCAGGTGCGTCCACTCCGCCGGCAGGTCGGCCGGCTCCTTGTGGAGCATCTGGGCGCAGCGGCGCTCGACCGCGGTCGGCTCGCAGAACGGCTTGATCCGGCTCATCGCAGGTGCGCCTCCCCGGGGTCGCTCAGGTCCAGCACCCCCCACGCGACCACCACCCCGCCGTCGTCGTCCGTCCGGCGGACGGAGAACCGGTACTCGCCGCTCTCCTCCTGGGCCGCGAAGGTGACGAGGACCGTGCGGTCGGCGGCCACGGCGATCGCCACGGTCACCGCGTCCTCGACCTCCTCCCCGGCCGGGTCGGTGAGCACCCCGGCGAACGTCTGGCCGGCGATGCTCCCGCTGCCGGCCAGGGTGGCGGTCAGCGTGACGGATTCGGAGACGAACGCGGGCCGCAGCTCGTGGTACGGCTCGCCGTCGGTGCCGGTGAACGCGCGGGCCATGCTACACCCCGATGCCGTCGAGGAGGGCGACCAGGAACGGGGCGATCCGGTCGTCGGGCTGGGGCAGGCCGCGGCCGAGCCGGGCGCCGCTCTCGGCCAGGGCCTCGGCCGGGTAGGTCGCCTCGTACGCGGTCGGCCAGTTCGGGGTCGTCGCGTGGCGGAAGAGCCACGGGGCCGACCGCGACGGGTAGCCCAGGAGCTTGTCGAGCTGGTGCCAGATCTCGTGCAGGATGTAGTCCGCGCTCCCGTTCGGCTGTTCGTCCAGCCGGATCACGAGCGGGTCACCCACGCCGGCCAGCCCGTCCACCGGGCCGTAGAGCCCCGGCGTCCCCGGCGCCAAGCCCGGCCGCGTGGTGATCGGCACCCCGTTGGTCACGTCGATCGAGGAGCCGCCGGCGATCAGCAGCCGGAACGCGGCGGGCGGGAGGAGGGACAGGCTGTCGCGGAGGCGCTGCCACTGGCCGGCAATCGGATCGACCCCGCCGACGAACCGCACGCCGAGCCGCGACAGGTCGTAGGGGACGCCGGCCACCTCGAGCGCGATCGGCGCGAAGTCGAAGTCGTCCGCCGACAGCGACACGCCCCGCCGGGATTCCGGGTCACCGGCCCAATAGCGTGCCGTCTCCGCGAACGTCCGGGCGTCGAACTCGGCGACCAGCGGGCCGCCGCCGTCCCCGATCCCGACCGCGATCCGCTGCCGGTCGGCCGCGATCCGGTAGCCCCATCTCAGGTCCGGGTCGAACGCGAAGAACGAGGCCCGCATCTCCAGAGTCGCGCCGTCGTACACCCGGACCACCGGGCCGCCGCCGGCCGCGGGCACGGTCGCGATCTCGGGGATTCCGTCCCCAGTCGTGTCCGGCACCCGGCACGCCTCGACCGACACGCCGGGGTAGGGCGTGAGCGGGCCGGCGGGCGTGTACGCGGTGTCGCCGGCCGCGGCCAGGATCGCGGGGGCGGTGCGGGATTCCAGGGGCAGCGGGGCGAACCGCATCACACCACCGCCTGAACGCCCACGTCCCCGAGGCAGTTCCCGTAGGTCCACGGCTGCCCCACGGTCGCGCCCGTACCAGGGAAATTCGAGTCCCGGAACAACTGCTGGCTGACCAGCCGGGCGGCGTCGTCCCGCCACCAGGACAGGCCCGCCGGGAGCGTCTCGCCCGCGGTCGCGGCGTCGATCGCCGCCCGCTGCGACTCGGTGAGCTGGATCGACTGCCCCCAGTGCGTCGCCGGGGCGGAGCCGTCCGCGGACAGCGGGGCGTTGAACCCGCCGGACGCCCCGATGCCGGCCATGAACCCGAGCGCCCCGCTCTTGCCGGCGTCCGTCACGACCATGTGGTATCGCCAGTTCGCCATCGCTCACGCCCTCACGGGTTCAGTGCCGCCAGGTAATTTTCGGCCGCCGACAGGTCGCCGGCCGACGGTATCGCGTTCGCCAGCAGTACGCCCGCCACGTCGCCGGGGAAAAAAATGGCTCCGCCGGACGACCCGAGACATATTTGGCCGCCGCTCGCCACCACGTCCGACCCACCGGTCGCCGCCTCCTGCGCCCCGCCGTCGAGCCGGAAAACCGGGTCGTAGGCGGGGCCGGCGAACTGGACCGTGACCACGGCCGGGGTCGCGTCGGAAAAGAACACCCCGGCCGTGGTCGCGTCGTACCCGCCGGGCTTGGTGAACCGGGCGTTGGCCCCACTGCGGGAGATGCGCCACCGGCCCATGTTCCCGAAAAGGCCGACGGTCCCCGCGGTCCCGTTGGGCGTCTCCGCCAGCCCCGCGACGATCGGGGCGGCGAACGCCAGGGCCGCGTCGCTCACGGTCATCTCGTCGTCCACCCCGTCGAACGTCGCGCACCACAGCCCGCCGCCGAGGTCGTACAGGATCGGGCGGTACGCGAGCGTCGCCTGCGTGAGCGTGTAGCCGTTGCCGCTCTGGTCGGTCCAGGTGTAGATCGGGTCGCCGTCCCCGCACGGGGTGGTGGCTCCCGCGTCGGCGAAGCACCACGTCGGGCCGGCGGTATACCACGCGGCCAGCCCCGGCAGGTCCGCCGGCGACCACGCCCCCGCCCCGCCGGACAGCCCCAGCCCGCTCAACCCGCTCAGCCCGGACAGGCTCACGGCAGGCCCTCCCAGAGCAGCGGGACCAGGGCGATCGCGGCGGTCGCGTCCAGCGCCGCGGCGAACCGCAGCTTCCGGTCGGCCGGCGCCCGCAGGGCGACCGGGAGGTAGACCGGGGCCGGGCCGCCGACCGTGATCCAGGTCTTGAACAGCAGGTAGTCGTCGGCGCTGTCCGCCGCGTTCCGGACGTACACCTCCACCAGCGAGGTCGCGGCGGGGGTCACGCTGTACGTGACGATCATCCCGCCGAAGTACCAGCACTTCCCCGAGGCCGGGGCGGCGGTCTTGGAGTCGATGGCCGCGGTGGCGGCCGCGGACAGGACGGGGGTGGCGTCCGCCGGGACCGCGGCGACCGGGGGGAAGCTGATCGCGGTGGGGTTGGGCACGGCGGGGGCTCCCGGTGGGGCGGACGCTACCGGGCAGCATCGCACCCCCGCGTGCCTGCCCGGGGATCCTAGACGTGGGTGCCGGCGAGGTCCGCCGGGTGGAAGTCGGCCAGGTGGGTGACCGGCCCGGGGGCCGGCGGCTCGGAAGGCGAATCGAGCACGTCGTGGGTCCAGGTCGGCCGCCGCTCCCACTCGGCGACCCGGGCCTTGAGGGCGGCGATCTCGGCCTGCCGCTTGTCCACCAATTCCTCCCACAATCTTTCCGCGCGGCGGAAACTCTCCGCCTCCGCCTTCGCCGCCTCCAGTTCCCCGCCGGTGGCGACCAGCGCCGCCCGGAGGCTCTCGACCTCCGCCCGCAGGTCGGCGCTCGTCCCCTCGGCCGCCGCCGCCCGGGACCGCAGTTGCAGGATCTCCTGGTCCTTGAGGACCAGGCTCGCCAGGATCATCTCGTGACTGACCATCGCCGTCGCCTCCCTCGGTTACCGCGGGTACTCCCGCTGCGGGGGCCGCCAGTGGTTCACCTGGTCGTCGGCCGCCAGCGCCCCCCACGGGGCGAAGTTCGGGTACTCGAACTCGCCGCGGTGGACCGCCCGCACCGCGGTCGTCGCGCACGCCCGCCGCCCCATCGCGTGCAGGGCCGCCCCGAAGTCCCAGTCCTCGCTGTAGCACTGGGCCTTCCACTGCCCGTCCGCCGGGTCGCGGAACACCCGGTCGCGGGCGGTGAAGCACACCTTCTCGACCCACGCCTCGCCGGCGAACCGGCACGCCCACAGGCCGGTGTTCGGGAGCACGGCCCACCCCGGCCGGCCGGCGGCCGCCGCGTCGAACGTCCGGGGCAGGCCCAGCGCCTCCCGGACCGTCAGCCGGACCATCTCCCCGGTCGCCGGGTTCATCAGGGCGGTGGACGTCAGCCCGCGGTCGTCCTTGATCGGCACGCACGCGCTCAGCACGTCGGCCCGCGACCGGCCGAGTTCGGCCACCAGCACGTCCACCCACCCCGGGTCGCACGGGATCACGTCGTCGTGGAGCATCACGAAGTGGGACGGCCGGGGGGACTGGTTCAGGGCCGCGCACCACAGGGCGTTGAACGTGAGCGTGAGGAGCGAGGTGGACCGCGGGGTGACGCTGTGGATCGGGGTCGCGCCGGTCCGCAGGAGGGCCATCGCGGTGCCCGCGGCGACCGTCCCGCGGTTGGGCAGGGCGACGAAGACGGAGGCCGGGGCGGTCACGCGGCACCCCCGCCCAGGAGGTTTTGCCGGACGCCCGCCGTGGCCCGGGCCGGGTCGAACAGCGGGGCGAGCACCAGCCCCCACGCCGGGCCGCGGAGGTCCGCGGGGATAACCCGGTCCAGGAACCAGTGGTGCTCGGCCGGGTACGCCTCGTAGAGTTCGCCCGCCGTCAGCAGCCCGGAGCGGATGTCCTCGACCCACATGGCCGCCGACACGTCGGCGAGGTGCTTGCCGACCGCGTACCCGTTGGGCCGACCGCCGGGGCCGGCCGCCAGCGGCCCGCGGGCCTTCAGCGGCCCGGCCCCGGCGGTCTCGTAACCGTACATCTCGGCCGCCGCCTCCTCCGACCAGTCCAGCCCCGGGTCGCGGGCGAACAGCCGGTACACGGCGGCCGACCGCCGCCACTTGGCGGTCGGCCGGAGGGCGGGCGGGTCGCGGGGGGTGTCCATGCGGGGTCGATCGGCCGGGGGCGGGGGGCGGCTTGCGCCGGATTCGACCCGCCGGTATAGACGGCGGGCCTCCACTGCCGAGATTGTGCGTTGTGCCGGCGGTGATAACATGGCGGCCCCACGCCCGCCGCGGCAGCGAGGCCCGCCATGCCCGAGTATGATGCGACGGTTCGGTACCTGCCGGTCGAGGGGTTCCCCGGCTACCTCGTGGGGTCCGACGGCACCCTGTGGCGGCGGGTGAGCGGCGCGTGGCGAGAAATTCGGGCGTCGGCCGACAACCGGGGGTATCGGGTGGCGTCGGTCCTGCGGCCCGGAAGGCCCCGAATATCGAAGCACCTGCACTCGCTCGTCCTCACCGCCTTCGTCGGCCCCCGGCCGCCGGGGATGCAGTGTCGCCATCTCGACGGCGACCCGCGCAACTGCGCCCTCGACAACCTCGCGTGGGGCACGCCGAAGGAGAACGGGGCCGACAAACTCGCCCACCGCAAGCACGCCTTCGGCCAGCGGAACGGCGGGGCGAAGCTGTCGGAGGCCGGCGTCCTGGAGGTGGGGCGGATGATCCGCGACGGGGTGCCGCGGCGCGACATCCTCCGCCGGTTCGGAATCGGCCACACTGCCTACTACCGGATCGCCCACCGGACCCACTGGAAACACCTGTCGATCCCGCTGAAGCCGCAACTGGAGGTGGACCGCGGGTTCGAGGTGATCCGGGAGCAGGTTCTCGCGGGCGGGTACCAGCGGCGGCCGGTCCCCGGGGTATGAGGTGGACACGGACGGGGCGGTCTGGAGCCGGTGGGTTCGCAAGCGGGTCAAGGGGAAGGGGACGGGCAAGGGGGCGGCCTACGAATTGGACGCCTCCCGCTCCCGCGAACTCCGGGCCGCCCCGACCGCCAAGAGGAAGTACGCCCAGGTGTGCCTGAGGCGGACCGACGGAACCCGGTCGCCGCACCTCGTCCACGCCCTGGTGCTGAACACGTTCGTCAGAGACGCCCCAGCCGGTTGCCAGTGCCGCCACCTGAACGGTGACCGCTCCGACAACCGGCTGGCGAACCTGACCTGGGGCACGTCGAAAGAAAACCACGCCGACCGCCTGGGGCACGCCGCTACGCGGCGAGAAGACCGAGCGCCTTGAGCGCAGCGCACATCCCGCCCAGGGTGTAAGCCGCTGTGCCGCCGCCGGTTACGGTTGTGTTCAGGTACACCGCCGTTCCGCTGCCCGCCGCCCCGGTGGTCGTGTCGGTGTTCGCCGCCGGCTGGACGACCGGGGTCGAGTTGTAGAACGCCAGCTTCTGGGTGGTCGCGGTCCCGATCTTGGTCCCGGTGGTGCTGTCCAGAACGACGTTCTTCGCGTCGGTGACCGTCAGGTGGCCGGTCAGGGCGACGTTCCCGGTGGCCGCGACCGAGGTCGCGGTCAGGGCGGTGCAGGAGAGGGTCGAGGAGCAGGTGACGGCCCGGGACAGGGTGATCCCGCCGGTCCCGGTCCCGTTCAGGGTGATCGTCCCCGACCCCTTGGCGTCGATCGTCAGGTTCTCGTTCGTCCCGCTGCTGATGACCGCCAGGGCCAGCCCGCCGGCCGCCGCCGCCCCGGTCACCGCCAGCCCGGTGGCCACGCTGGCGGTCGCCGCGTTGATTTTCAAAACCGGGTTGGTGGCCCCGTTCGCCCCGACGGCGAGGGCGTTCGCGCTGGTGCTGGTGACGGTGGTCGCCGCCGCCAGGCTGGTGGTCGTGGTGGTGGTGGTGGCGTTCACCACCGGCGGGGAGACCGACTCCGCCGGACCGCTCGCCTTCTCGATCACCACCGACCCGGAGGCGAGCGACGAGCAGTACACCTCCACCTGGTCGAACCCGGCGACCGGGAACTTCAGCAGGTAGCTGGTGTTGTCGGTCAGGGTGATGCTGCCGCCGGTCCCGACCGCGGTGTTGTCCTTGCAGTCCACGCCCGCGATCGGGAAGAAGTTCGACATCCCGGCCAGCCGCCCGCGGACGACCAGCACGGCCGTTCCGTAGGTGCCGCTGACCCCGATCTTGAGGGTGGCGTCCGGGCCGTAGGCCCCGGCCTGGGAGAGCGCCAGGAGGGCGCCGTTCGCCTCCCCGGTCTGGGAGATGGTGAACGGGAAGTCGCTGACTTCGCTGGGGGCGGCCATGCGGGGTCTCCGGTCGGTGGGTCGGGGGGTCTCCGCCGGGCGGTCAGGCCGCGGCCTTGTCCTTCGGTTTCTTCGGGTCGGCCGGCTTCGGGTCGGCCGGCTTCGGGTCGGCCGGCTTCGGGTCGGCCGGGCGGGTGGCGGCGTCGAGGTCGGCGGTCAGCGCCTTCACCCGGGCCTCCAGGTCCGCGGCCCGGGCGGCGCCCAGGGCCGCCGCCTGCTCGCACTCCGCGGCCCGCCGCTCGGCCGCCTCCGCCCGCCCCTGGTGGGCCTCGCACGCGGTCTTCAGGTGGGCCAACTCGTCCAAATGGGCGGCGAGGGCCGCGTCCCGCACCTTCAGCCCGGCGTCCTTCTCCGCGACCTGCATCCGGAGGTGGGCGGCGTCCTGGCGGGCCTGCTTCAGCTCCACCACCAGGTCGTTCCGCTCGCGGAACAGCTCGGCGGTCCCGTCGGCGACCGCCGCCGCCGGGGGCGGGACGATCGCCACGTTGCACGGCTTGGCGGTCGGGGCCAGCGCCCCCTGCTCGACCAGCTTCGCCGGGTCGTGGCCGTTGGCCGCGACCAGGAACCCCGGGACCACGCTCCCGTGCGGGTACGGGCCGAACAGGGCGACCTTCACCTCGTAGCACTGCGTCGGGTCGGCGGTCACGGGCGGTCCTTCTCGCGGGGGGGTCGGGCGGTCCGTCGGGGGCGGGCGGGCGCGGGGCGGCCGTAGGTCTCACACGCCCCGGCCGCCCGGGGCTCACGTGTAGCTGCCGCCGGCCCACGCGGACGGGTACTTGACCGCGATCCCGCCGTTGAACCCGATGTCCACCCGGTACTGGGCGGGGATGAGCTGCCGCTGGAGCAAGGTGTACATCCCCTTGGCGATCTCCCCCCCGACCGCGGTCCGGCCCTTCGGCGCCCACTCGTACCCGGGGGCGAGCTGGGCGTCCCCGGCCATCGCGTCCTTGACTGAGTTGCGGGTCAACTGGAACTCCGCGACCGGGCTCGAGTCCTTGCGGTAGCCCTTCCAGATGAAGCTCTTCGCCGGGATGAACCGGACGGCCCCGGTCCGGGCGACGGCCGCCGCCTTGGTCGCGTAGTAGCTGTCGTCGTACAGCACGATCTTCGGCAGGTTGTACCCGGCCAGCAGCTCGTTCAGCTTCTTCAGGCTGGCCACGCTGTTGCCGTAGTCGATCTTGATCTGGGACCGCACCTGGGCGGTCGCCAGCAGGTCGGTCAGGGTCGGGCTGCTCATCCCCAGCTCGCTGTTCTCGTCGAACCGCGAGTCGGTCCCGAGCTGGAGCTGGTTCCGCCAGGTCTGGAGGTCGTCGATCGGGGTCGCGGTCCCGGACAGCGACCACGACACGCCCGGGGTGAACACGTTCCGGGAGGAGTACCCCTCCAGGGTGTCGGTGTGGGTGACCGCCCCGTCGGTCCGGGTGACCAGGAACTGGCCGGTCCGGGCCAGGGCGCTGACCAGCGTCCGCATCCGGTCGAACGACCGCTTGACGATCTGCTCCTGGATGTACCCGACCCGCTTTTCGATGTCCATCGGCTCGTGGGTCGAGCCGATCTCGCGGGCGTTGTTCATCTCGTCCTCCTTGATGAGGACCGTCTCCCCGTAGTACCCCGGGGCCATCGTCATCCGCCGGTAGCCGGGGACGTCGGTCACGTCCGGGTGGGCGCCCTCGCCCTTGAGCGACAGCAGCCCGTACCCGTTCTCGGGCATCTCCCACACCACCAGGGAGGTGTCGGAGAACTTGGGCGGGGCCAGGTTCATCAGCCAGTCGTCCTCGAGGACGGTGGCGAGCATGTCCGGGGCGATCCCGGTCACGTCGTAGTTCTGGCCGAGGGTGAAGGTGTCCGGCATCGCAGTCGCTCCCGGGGGTCGGTGCGGCGGGCGGCGCCCGCGGGGGGTCTCGGGGGTGGGGCCGGGCGGCGGGCCGCCCGGCCCGGGGGGTTACACGCCCAGGCCGATCTCGGCCCCGGTGTCGGTGATCGCCGCCCCGACCGTCAGCCGGGCGCCGGGGTCGGCGACCGCGCTCGCGTCGAGGCCGGTCAGGTCGGCCACCTTGAAGTACCCGGCGAAGTACGCGCGGGGGGCGTAGCTCTGGTTGGTCACCCCCTGCTCGGTCACCCGCCCGCCCTGGGGGTCGGACAGGAACCGGTCGGCGCAGACCGCCCGGAACGGGTCGTAGGTGCCGTTCGTGTACACGTCGAGCTGGGCCGCCCCGGCGCTGCCGGCGGTGCTCCGGGTGAACGTCGGGGTCGCCCCGCTGACCGCCACCAGCCCGCCCATCCGCTTGCTCGCCAGCGCCCCGCCGAAGGTGAACACGTACTGCGTCCCGGGGGTGCCGGTGACGGTCAGGTTGCCGGTCCCGAAGATCGTCTCGAGGGCGGTCTTGACCGTCGCCAGGGCGGCGCTGTGGGCGAAGGTCGTCTGGTACACCTTGTCGGCGGTGTAGGTGAACGTGACGGTCCCGCTCCCGCCGATGTCGAGGGTCCAGACGGCGTTCGCCGCCGCCCCCCCGACGATCCCCAGGCAGAGGCCGGCGGCGTAGGCCCCGCCGACCCCGTAGGGGCCGCCGACCGGCAGGGCGCAGGCCCGCAGGACGGCCGCCTCCGGGGTGTGGGCCGGGTTCAGGAACGTGTAGTCGAAGTACCGGGAAATCATGGGTCACTCCGGCGGCGGTTCGGGGTCGGGCGGGCGGCCTCGGGCCGCGGGGCTCCGGGGCGGGCTAGTGGGCCGCCCCCTCCAGCTTGGCCAGGGTGCGGCGGCCGAGGTCGGTGTGCGACGCCTGCCGGCGGACGGCGGGGGTGATCTCTTGGCCGGCCGGGGCCTCCCGGACGGCCGGGGCGAGGAGCGGGCTGGCCGGGCGGGCGGCGAGGGCGGCCGTCCAGGCGGCGAACGCCCCGTCCCCGGAGGTCGCGCCGAACGTCTTGGTGGCCAGCACCCCGGCCCCCTGCTGGACGAACAGCGCCCGGTCCGCCGGGTACACCCGGCCGGCCCGGATCGCCGCGTCCACCGCCTGCTCGCTCATCTTGACCGCGGCCGACATCTTCTCCTCGTCGGCCGCCTTGTCCTTGGCCTTCAGCGCGGCCTCCAGGTCGCCCATCCGCTTGGTGCAGTCGCTCATGAACGCGGCCATCTTGGCCATCGGGTCGTCGGCCGCGGCCGGGCCGGGGGCCGGGCCGGGGGCCGGGGCGGCGGGCGGGGCCGGCGGGGGGGCCGCGCCGCCCGCCGGCGGGGGGGCGTCGGCCATCGGGGTGCCCATCTGGGCCTTCACCTGGGCCTGCTGCTCCGGGGAGAGCGCCTGGAACGCGGCGATCAGCTCTTCGGGGGTCACGGGGGGCGCCTCCACGGGTCCGGCGTTCGCCGGGGGGGTGTCGCTGAAACAGACGCTCATCCCGGCGGCGGCCGGGTCGGGCGGGGCGGTCGCCGCCGCCCGCTCGGCCTCGAACATGGCCGTCAGCCAGTCGGCCAGGTCGGCCATCGGGGGGACCGGGGTGCCGTCGGCGAACACCGCCACCGGCCGCGGCCGGCCCTTGACCGCCGGCTGCTCGTCCCCGAGCAGGGAGACGCCCTCGAGGACCGGCCCGGGGAGCACCTTGGCCGGGTCCGCCGGGTCCGGGATCGCCTTCTTCAGGTCGATCGACCCCGAGCGGATGAACTCGGCGTTGACCGCCGCCCCGACCGTGGTCGGGACGCCGGTCAGCCAGAGCACCAGCTCGCCGGCCGCGTCCCCGGCCCGGACGTCCGCCACCTTCCCGGTGGCCGGGAACCCGAGGCTCCGGGCGTACCGCTGGGCCAGGTCGTGCCCGAGCTTCACGTTCGGGGTCAGGAACGGGGTGCCGTCGGCCGCCCGGTAGGTCGCCGTCCGGGGGTCGGACAGCAGCCGGAAGTTCGCCTCCATCCGCCGCAGGTCCTCGCGGGGGTAGAGGTCGCCCTTGTGGAACCCGGACGCGAACACCGACCAGCCGCGGATCTCGCACGTCGGCGGGGGGCCGGCGGCGGTCGGGTCGGTGGTGGCGGCCGGGGTGGGCATCGTGGTTACATCGTGCGGCCGGGGCGTGCCTGCCGGGGCGGTTCTCGCGCCCGGGCGGGTTGGCGTCGAATCGTCCCGCGGCCGGGTGTAATGTCGGGATGATGGGGCGGGCCGTTGCCTGCCGACGGGTGGGGTGGGAGGTGGGTATGGCGACCACGGAGTTGAGGCCGTGCCCGTTCTGCGGGTCGAGCCTCGTCGGCCCGCTGGCCGAATCGTCCTGCCCCGGGGACCGGCTCGGGGTGGTGGGGTGCGGGGTGTGCGGGCTGCTGGTCAGGAGGGCGTTGACGTGACCGACATCGTGGACTCGGAGACGGTCCGGGCGTGTGCCCGGGAGATCGAGTGGCTGGGCGACCACTGCGCCCGGCTGGGGGAGGCGCTGCGGGCCGCCCGGGAGCGGCGGGAGATGCTTCTGGCGACGGTCGCGGACATCCGCCGGCGGCACGGCTCGCTGGCTTTTGAGAGGAATAGACGATGACCGACAACGAACTGCGGGCGGCGGCGATGAGCCGGGCGTTGGCGGTCGCCCGCGTGTCGCCACGATTTCCAGCGGGGAACCGACCGCGGCGGCCCCCACCTGCCGGTGACCGCCCAGGGCGTCGCCCGGCCGGTACAACCGCGGTGACTCAGGCCCGCGAGTAGGGGATGCGGGCGTCGATCAGGTAGGGCTTGACCACCCCGGAGTGGCTTTGCCTTTTTAGGCTATGCGGAATCCGCTGTTGGGAAAGCCGCCCATGAGTAACGGATGCCAAAAGCCGCCGGCGATTGGGTCACTCCCGCCGGCGGGCTTCCCCTTCGAGCAGTTCCAACAGCCGGCCAACGTCGGCCCCGTATGTCGTTTCCGGCTCGGGCAGTCCTCGCTTGAACCCGCCATCCCCGTACTTGGGCCGGCGGGCCTCCTTGTGGACCGCCTTCGAGTACAGCAACTTCGCCCGGATGACATCGAAGCTGTAGCCACGCCCCGCCTGCTGGACCGCCTTGGCGATGCCGTTCAGGGCTTCCGTCAGGGCGTTCGTGTGCCGGTGGTCCCAGAAGGCGAATATCTCCGTCCGCCAGTTCGCCATCGCCGTGAGCAGTGGCTTGAAGGCGGTCAACAACTCCCGGTCGGTGATGGACCGCTCCCACTCGCCGTAGGCTCGTTCGGCATCCGCCTTCTTCGACAAGTCCCAGATGCCGTAGAACGCTTCCTTCAGCCGGTACGCCTCGGCCAGTTTCGGGAACTGCGTGAACCAGCCGGCCATCGTCGCCCGCTGCTCGTCGTCCAAGTCCTTCGGGCGTCGGAGCAGCACGAAGCGGTCGTGCATCAGCTTCCGGCGGAACTTGGCTTCCAATTCGCCCCGCTGTGCCTTGCGGACGACCTCCATCGCCGCCGACGCCATGCGGACGACGTGGAACTTGTCCACGACCACCGTGGCGTTCGGGAAGGCGTCACGGGCGGCGTCGGCGTAGGCCCGCCACATATCCATCGTGACCACCCGGACTCGCTCCCGGTCGGGCATCCCGAGCATGTGGGCCGACACGACCGGCTTCGTCCGCTTCTCCAGCACGGCGATGATGGTCCGTTCGGTCAGGTTGGTCATCACGAAGCGGGGCTTGCGGAGCAAGTGAACCTCGTCCACCCCCATGTGGGTCGGCGTCTCGAACACCGTCTCGGTGTCCAGCCGCTCAACGTAGGCACGGAAGAGGTTGCGGACGGTCTTCTCGTCAACGCCGACCTCGCCGGCGATGCTGGTGAATGTTCGCCGCAGGCTCTCGGCCTCGATGTACCGAATGAGCCGGGACATCATCTGCTTGCCGTCGTCCACCTCGCCCAACTGCTGGAGGGACGTCTGCTCGCAGTCCTGACAGCGGTAGCGGGTGCGGGTGAGCAGGATGCCCACACGCTTCCCGTGAACCGGCAGGTCGTGGAGCAACTGCTGCCGGTTGCCGTGCTTGTAGAGCTTGACGTGCATCTTCATGCACTTCGGGCAGTACGCCGGCGGTTGCTCGGGGACAGTTGCCTCAACCCGGTAGTCGTGGGCGTTCTCCTTCACGGCCACGACATTCCACCGGGACAGGTTGAGGATGTTCACGAATCGCCCCCCGATGGCCGGCACGCCGGCGAGCAATACACCTGTCGGGTTGTCCCGAGGTACTCCCGCCCGCAGGTCGGACAAGTCTTCTCCCACGTCGCCCCGAGCGTACACCGCCGGCATCGTGTACTGGTGCCGGCGAGCAGTTTGTCCGCTGGCACCAGTCCCTCGGTCCCACAACTACACCGGCAGGACCAGAGGAGGTGTCGTCCGGTGCGGGTGGGTGGCGCATCAAGAACAGTCCAGCGGTCGAATTTGCGGCCCCGGAGACTGGTTCGCTTCCGGCCACGTCCCGACTCGTCACCCGCTAGCCCGAAATTCGGGCGACAGGCGGGCGAGCAGTACACCTGTCGCCCGCCTGTTCTCTTGAACTTCGCCCCGCACGTCGGGCAGGCCGGCGGCAAGAGGCTTGGCACCGGACGACACGTCGGGTGGTACTGGACCCGTGGCACGCCAATTGGCTTGCCGCACCCCTTACACGGCCGCACTTTGAGCGATGTGGTGGGCAACAGGAGTTGTCGGGCTCGCTCCTTACTCACGCCCAGAGCGGTCCCGATTTGCTGGAGCGTTTGTCCACCGGCCCGGAGCAGGCGGGCTTCGCTCCGCTTGTCCGTGGGCATGTCAGACGTTCTCCCGCTGCCACTTGGAGAGGGCTTCCGTGGACTGCGCCGTGGCTTCGACGGCGGCATCCCGCCACTCCGGGAAGCCCTCTTCCTCCCACCACTCGCCGTACTCGGTCAGCCCGCCGTTCTCGTTGTGGGTGCGCTCGGTGCCGTGGTCGATGACGAAGTCCCACGGGCCGTCCGTCGCCTCCGGGACGAACCCGTTCATGTCGGACTTCAGGCCCACGCCGAACGACCCCAGATTGGTCTTGTGGAACGCCATGACCTTCTCCTGTCGTGATTGGTTAACACTTCGGACTTCACTTTTGGAAGTATACGACCGGTCGAACGGCGAGTCAACACCGGATTCCGATTTTATTGCGACTTGTCAAAGAGTGGGTTTCAACAGCCTATTCCGAATAGCCCCTTTTTAACGGGGTATGCCTCAGAATCGCCCGACCTGCCTAAAAAATCACCTAATCGACACCGGTTGCACGGACACTAACTGTCCAGTCAACCGGATTGGACTTTTTTCAACCCACCTTGAAATCGCGCCGCAGAATCGGAATTCTGTGGCATCTCGCAAGTCGTTTAAGAACATATACTTAAGAAATGCGACTGGGCTTGACAGCGTATTCTGAAGCCACCCGTGGCGCCACGGGCCTTCCGTGGCGTTGCCCTCGTAGCGTAAATGGGCTACGATTCAGCCGTAGCCGAAAAGGGGGTACGCTATGAACGCCGCAGATCGCCAGCGGCTTATTGCCGAAGTTCGCTCGGATGTCAAAAAGCACGAAGACCTTATTGCCGGCCTCCGGCAAACCATCATCGACACCGAACAAGAAGTTGAAGAGCTTAAGAGAGTCGAGCGGTATCTTCTCAGGCAGAGCGTACACCCCGGGTCCGCAACTGGCGAACCTGACGCCTTGCCGGTCGAGCCACCCATCTTCAAGGCTCTGGACGCGATCACGGCAGAGCGGATCGAAGAGGTGGCTGCGGACATGATGCACGACAGGAACGGGAGCGTTCAGGCTCTGGAGGTGGCGCGGAAGTTGGTGCCGGAGTACACCGGGGAACTCGACGGCCGTAAATTCGAGAAGCGGGTGTACTCCACCATCGAGCGAGCGGAGGAGAAGTTCGTCAAAGTGGGGCGCGGACAGTGGGCGCTCCAAGCTCACATTGTCGGGACCAACTTCCGTCCGGTCCCGGTTCAAATGTCCTTTGAGGATTCCTGACGCTGGCGAGTTGACGGCTGAATGACATGTTGCCGACGGGTAACGAGTGGGGCCGGAGGTGCGCCAACACCCCCGGCCCCGGTGACCCGTTGCGTTTTACCCTGCCAGGGAGATGCGCCGTGTTCGGACGCACGCGCGCGGGGTCGTTTTTTATCCTACCCCGCGCACCGCCACCACGTCAACGGCGAAGGGCCGGCGCGAGCGCACGCGCGTACCAGGCGCGTCCGTCGAAGCCGGCCCCATTCGCCAGTCAAACCGCAGGCACGGCGGGTGTATCGCCGTGCCCTCATCTAACGTGCGCGGTGACATTATGGCTTCCAAGAAGAAGAAGGGCAAGGGCTATGGCGGCCCGCCCACCGACGGTTTCGTGACCCGCTACTTCGACCGCCGGACGGGAACCTCGTGGTCGTCGTCCACGAGATGCACGAACTCGGAATCGCCCCGGAGTTCGTGGTGAAGCCTTCCGACCACTCGCGAGTTTTAAGTTCAGCCAGTAAGTAGGAAGTCCGAATGACCCGCACGCCGGTCGTGCGGGTTGTGGTGGCCTTGTCGCGTAGGCCACCGTTATTATAACCTTAGCGTCCCACCGGTGCCCTTGCGCGACGCCGGTCAACTGGACAGGCTGGCAATGGGCAAGAGCAACGATGGGCGTCGCGACGGCCTGACTTTCGACGCTTACAACCCGATCGGCGACGGCCCTTGCAGGGTTCAGATTTCCCTCGACCGGCTTCGGGCAGTCGCAAAGCGTGGTGCGGGGGCCATCCTGGAGTGTCGGAATATCGTGCCGCACATCCTGGCACACCCGACCGCGATTTTCGAAGGTTTGCGGCGAGATGAGGAAGAGGACCGGTGGGGCTACGGGTGGCGGTGCTACTGCGGCCTACCCACGGTCGCGTACCGGACCAACGGAACGGAAATCAACCCGTACCCGCGGCAAGTGTACCTCGTGTTCGTGAACGATGGTTTCATCGCCTACAACTGGCGCTGGGAGTACGGCGACCCGGAAGACTTGGAACTCCCCGCCGACCACCCGGCCCGATTCACAAGGCGACTCCGATGAACACTCTCCCGGACGCGGAATTTGCAGCCATGGTGGGGCCGATCGGGGTGTTCGCCCCTCACGCGACGTACGACCGCGACGGGGACTGCATCGAGTTCTTCGCCAAGCCCGACCCCTTCCGCGCCAAGAGAATGGACGACTTGGTAACAGTTTATTACAGTCAGGATACGAACGAAGTCGTCGGGGCACTGATCAAGGGGGTCGATCGGTACTGCAAGAAGATTCTGTCGAAACTACCGGGGTTCCGCATCGAGATCGAAGGCGGAAGGGTCAAGTTGGCGTGCCTTTTCCGGGCGAAGGCTTGGGCCTCGACGTTCGACCCGGACGACATGCCCACCATCACGTATAAGGCACTGATCGAAGCAGCCGAAGAGTCCGGCGTCGAAGCTGAACTGTGCTGCGTCGGGTAGAACCCAATCAGTCGTAGAAACGACGCGACCCCCGGCAGGGTGCTGCCGGGGGTCGCTCGCGACACGGGCCGGCCGACTCAGGCCCGCGAGTAGGGGATGCGGGCGTCGATCAGGTAGGGCTTGACCACCCCGGAATAGGGGTGGGGGTCGGTGCGGAGTTTCTCGAGGACGTTGGCCCCCGCCCCGGCGCTCTCGAAATAGTACACGTAATAGCCGCTCGCCGGCGTGGGGTTGCCGTCCGCGTCCTTGAACCGGACGTGCAGTTCGCTCCGCCCCCGCCCGATCTCGCCGGGGAACTTCCGCAGCAGCCGCCCCTCGTCGCCGCGGGTGTCGTAGTACCGCCACGAGTGCACGTGGCTGGACGCGGGGGCGGCCTCCCACGCGACCCCGGGGGAGTCGCCCGGCTGGTCGCTGGCGGCGGGGTTGGGCAGGCCGAAGTCGAGGCTGGGCTTGTAGTCGGCCATCTGCACGGACTCCGGGGGGCCGCCCGCCCCGGTCAGGCTTTTGGGCCGGGCGGCCCCCCATCGTCGCCGCCGGCGGTGCCTGCCCCGGGGTCGGCGGCGGCCCGGGCGAACTCCTCCGGGGTGAGCAGGGCGACGGCCCGCGCGTCGTCCGTCTTCCCCTCGGCCACGAGGTCGAGGATCAGCCCGAACTGGTCCTGCTGGGCGGTGGTCACGGGGCGTCCTCCTCGGCGGCGGGGGCGGCGAAGTCCTCGTTGCACCGGGCGATCAGGTCGCGGTCGTTCGCGTACCGCCGCAGGTCGTCCTCCGCCCGGTCGAAGTCCTCCCGGGCCTCGGGGGTGAGTTCGTCGTAGGGCACCCCGGCGCAGAGTTCGTCCTGGAGCCGGTTCTTGCGGGCGCGGCGGGCCTGGTCCGCCTTCAGCCACGCGGCGTCGTCGGGGGCGTCGATCCGGGCGCTCCAGTGGGGCGACTGGAGCACCCCGGCCGCCCGCCGGCTCCACGCCACCGCCGCCTCGTCCGGCGGCGGGTGGTCCTCCCCCTGGTCCCAGTCCTCGCGGGGGTCGGGGGGCACGCTCTCGGCGGGGTCGGGGGTCACACGTTGTCCTGCTGGAGGCGGCAGATGGCCCGGTTGACGATCACGCAGTACCCGCCCCCGGACGGCCCGGAGGCGTCGATCAGGTCGTAGTTCTTGAGCGCCGCGTACCGCCCGGCGTCGGCGATCACCTCCTGGACCGCCTGCCGCTGGTCGCGGGTGATCTGCCCGGCGGCGAGCGCCCGGTCGAGGGCCGCCTCGTCCCGCGCCCGCTCCCGCAGCAGGTCGCCGTGTTTGACCACCTTCGCGGTCGGGGGGAGGGCGTACCGGGTGACCGCCCCGCGGTACCCGGCGTAGGTCTTCGCCGTGCCCAGGGCGCTGGCCTTCGACGCGAACCCTTTCTTGGCCACGGCGACGTACGTGCCGTTCCCGTAGATCCCGGCCCCATTATACAGCGGGCCGGTCCGGAACTGGTCGTGCATCTGCGCCCCGGTCATCCCGTTCGCGTCCTTGTTCCCGCGGTACCCGACGTACCACCCGGCCCGGGCCAGCTTGTCCATGTCCTGGGAGGTGACCAGCATCTGGGGCGGGGCGTCCCGCCCGGCGTCGGCCATGATCTTGGTGAGGAACGGGTCCTCCTGCCCGCCCCCGGTCCCGTGGTGCAGGGCCGGCCGGCTCCCCTTGGGGGTCGCCAGGTACGCGGCGACGGCCGGCGAACTGGTCAGGTGGGCGAACGGGTCGGCCCCGCCGAACTGGTGGCCGGGGGCGGCCGGGGGCGGGGGCTTGGCGGCCTTCGGCCTCGGGACGGCGGCCGCCCCGTGGTCGGTCAGCCGGATGCTGTGCGGCTGCCGCGCGGCCGGCGGGACCTGCTCCAGCTCCGCCACCACCGTCCCGTCCGGCCGGGTGGTGACCGAGGCCACCCGGAACTGGCTGTCGGTGTCGAGCAGGAACTCGGCGGCGTGCGGGTAGTGGGTGTGCGGCTTCAGGTCGAGGCCGTGGACGGCCTTGATCTGGAACTCGACGTTCCCCCGGAAGAACGGGTCCACCGCCGTCCCGACGGTGGTGCTGGTGAACCCGGGGAGGGCGAGCGGGGTGCCGGAGGCGGCCGACTGCTGGAGCTGGGCGAGGACCGCGGCCTTCCCGCTCGGGTCGAAGTTCAGCCCGCGGCAGACCCGGACGGGGGCGGGGAGGACGGGGGCGGCGGCGAACGCCTGGCCGATGCGGTCCCGGAGCGTCTTGAGCGGGCCGGCGGCGGGGAGGGTGCCCTTCCGCACCGCGTCGTTGAGCGGCTTGTAGACCCCGCCGGTGTACCCGATCAAAGCCGCCCGGACGTCCGGGGGCAGGGTCGGGCGGGTGCCGTCGGGGAGGGCCGAATTCGGCCCGCGGGCCTGGCCGTACAGGTTGAACTGCGGCCACAGCACCCGCCCGGCGGCCGCCTCCTCGACCGTGTACAGGTTCTTGAGCGCCCGGTCCACGTCCTGGGCGGTGAGCCCGGTCGCGTGCGGGCGGAGGCCGGCGAGGATCGCCCCCTGCTGGTTCTGCTTGAGGGCGTCCTTGGCCGACACGTTTGACTGGGCCAGCCACCCCTCGACCAGCCCGAACACGCCGAACCGGTCGGCGTCGTTCCCCTTCACCTTGGCGTTCGCCCGCCGCGGCAGGTACGCCGCGAACACCCCGTTCGGGGCGGCCATCGGGTGGGTCGGGGGCGGCGGCGGGGCGGTCGGGGCGGGGGTCGGGACCGGGGCCGTTCCCGCCGCGTCGCCCGGGGCGGCCGGTGCGGGGGCGGCGGGCGGGGCCGCCGGGGGGACGACCGCCGCGAGCATCTGCTGGAGGACGAGGGTGGGCGAGAGCGGGGTGCCGGGGGCGATCCCGAGGCTCGCGCTGAGCGCCTGCTGGTCGGCCGGAGTGAGCTGGCGGAGCATCGTCGCCAGGGCGATCACCGCCTGCACCCGGTTGACGGCCCCGGCCTGCAGCGCGTTCACCTGCTGCTGCATCTGGGCGAGCATCGCCTGGGCCGCCGGCGACAGCGGGCCGCCGACCGGGACCGGCGTGGGGGCCGGAGCCGGAGCCGGAGCCGGGGCCGGGGCCGGCGGGTTCGTGGGCGCCGCGGGCGG
>ERZ869929.429-NODE-429-length-26352-cov-4.474579_pt1 | contig 26352 bp, 11 predicted proteins | sample MGYA00579312_ERZ869929 | MGnify/ENA primary metagenome ERZ869929 (study PRJEB32216, sample SAMN09231818) | wastewater metagenome | place: USA: Maryland | collected 2016-08-09 | study: EMG produced TPA metagenomics assembly of the PRJNA472060 data set (Reclaimed... | reverse complement strand
CGCAGTTTTCAAGACTTAAGCTGTATTTGTCAAGTACATATTTTTTTACTTCATGAAGAATAGGGTACCCTTCATAAGGGTTTGTTATTAAAAGTTTTGCTTGCGACTTATTAATTTTTTCTAATACAGTTTTGGGAATTTGTATGCTTTCAAAGTATTCAGGCGCATATGACCAAAATAATGGATAGTAAAACTTTTCAGTATAGTCATCAGTTATAAATTCAAAATTTACCCTTGCGTGTGCAACTTCCAATACCCCAAGCATATTGGTGTCTTTGCAAAGCCTTGAACTCACTTCAAGTGGAATAGCATTTAATTTTTCTTTTGTATCTCCAGTTTGAACAAAGTCAAAATACATTGGAATTTTCATTTTATATCTCACTCTTTATCGATTATTTTTTGAGAAACTCTCGGAGGATTTTGATAGACTGTTTTAAAAAACTTACTTTGATCCGAGCTTAATGGAATTTCTGAAATTGGCAATTGTAATTCAGATTTTACTATTTCTCCGAGATCTACAATAGCCTCCTCTAAAGACGTTAAATTTTGCACTTCAGTTTTCCAAAAATTGTTAAGCCAATCAAAATCTCTTACGTTTACGTAATCCCAATCACTGAGCATTGTCTTAACCAAACCCTGCCTAGCACCATAAATTGCCCAAAGTCCGTTAGGTGCATCAGCACCAACCATAAGCCATATGTAGAGTCTATGCAGATTTTTCCAGTGATTTTTATGAAAAACGTCAATTGACGGCTTAATTCCCCTATCCAATGACATTTTTACCCCTTCGCGAAACCCCGCTCTCCAGGCTTGCTGCGGAGTCGCATTATTGTGTATTTCACTAAAACAACTGTTCATCTGTATGTATTCAATATCCCAACAAAAGTCAACCTGAGCATGGGGGTTATCAGGATTTGCATTTTCATGTGTACGCATATTTAAAACATATTGCTTTGGCCAGCATTTTATACCACCATTGCCATACATTAAACCATTTATTGTATTTCTAGCAGTCCAACTTATAACACAATTTTGTAAATCACGGTGTTCTTCAAAATCTATTTCCTGAGTTAAAAAGTCACTGCGTATTATGTTATCGCCATCTACTGTTATAAACCTATCAGTGTCACTTTTATTTGCACAGGCTTTGTGAGCTGCGTCTGATCCCTTTATTCCGTGTACTCTTTTAGCCCAGGGAACCTTTTTAAGCAAATCAGCATAATTTTTTTCAGCATTTGGTTCGTCATAACTTAGATATATTATGTCATAATCTAAAACTTTAAATTTTTTACTCATTGATCACCTCATGTGTGTAGGAGTTTAATTTTTTATTTGTGTAAATTGAAATATTTACACTTTGCTCATCTATATATCTAAATGGTATTTCCAACCTGCGCTTTAAAATTTCGGCAAAATCAAATTCTATAAATCGATAAAGATAATTTGGATCATCCTTGGCAGTTATACTAAATGACAACTTAATTTTTATTGAAGGTGAATTTTTCATAAAAACACTTTTAGTGTTTTTATCTAATTTAAAAACCCATTTTTTATTTTTTATATCCTGATATATGATCAAATTGGCTGAAGGATTATTTTTTGGTATAACGTAAATTCTACTATCAACGTCATAAAATACCCTGTTGTTTTCATAATTTTTTATTAATTGATACTCAGTGTTAGATTTTTTTTCAACTTTATAATTTGACAGGGATTCTGTACCATTCATTAACCCAGAAACTAGGTCATAATCAACAACTATATATGATTCAGCTTCTATTATATAATTTGTTATTTTGATAAGATTTCCGTCATTATCAAAATAAACATACATGGGCACTAAACCAACACTTGTCATATATTCAAAGCCTTTTCATATTTTTTTATATAATCTTCAGTTAAAAAATTATCTTCAGTATAGTGAAATATTCCTGTTTGTCGATAATTTCCTGCGTAAAGTCGCAAATCATCAGTGAGAAATGTTTTAATATAAGACTGCCAAGAATCGCCCACAAAATTATTCCAGTTTTGTATTTGCGACTTCATATGAATAAAGTTTGGATTGTTTTTGGATGTTACAAATCTTTCACAATCAAGTATTTTTGTTACAATTGCTGCACTTACATCCATACTTATAAATTTTTGAAAATATGCCCCGCCAGCAAACTGCCCATGAAATAATTCCCAGTTATTCATAACAAGTTCCAGCCATTTATAAAAATTATGGGAAAAATCTGTTTTTTTAAAAAAATGAAAGCCAGTGTATATATTTGGTAAATTATGGTTTATAAAAGCCTGTCGATAATAGGGATTTGTGATTGTTTCCTGCCTATAAGTCTTTGTTTCTGATACAAAAAACAAGTCGTAATCTTGTAAAATATTCCACCAATTTGAAAGATCTTGTAAAACTAAAACGTCAGTGTCCAAAATTATAGTGGATTCATATGGACAAGCATGATAAGTTTTCCATCTATTTTGTATTTTCCAGGTTGAATTGTGTGCGCTGTCCTCCCAGGGTATTTCAACTATATTTGAAAATAAAGATCTATATTTTTGTGGAACTTTATCATTGGTAATTAAACATATTTTGCTGTCCGGCATGTTATATTTTATGCTCATTGCACAAACCGCGGCTTGTTGAACGTAGTCTACTTCACTATTCTGTGCCATCATAGTAAAATTAACTGTCATTTTTAATCATTCTTTCAATACTAAACTTGTTCATAACATGTACATTTGAATCTTTAATAACCACCACGGACGATTCTTCTTCAGCAGTTGGCTCTAACAGTATAGCCAACTTATTATCATTTAAATAAATTAATTCGTCTTTATCTGAAGAAAAATACAAAGTTCCGGGCATGGATTTTGCAAAGTCGCCAGATTGAAATCCATTTAATATGTGTATAGCTATACTAAAAACAAAATCATTTCTAAAAATACCAGATGTTATATAATAATGAGTTTTATAATGCAAGTAATTTTCATATATGTGTTCTATTAAATCAAAAAACATACGTGTTAAATCGGTTTTTCTAAAAAATATACACGTTGCCCAATAAAAGTCCACACCTTGATCAACTATTGATTTAAATTCTTTTATTTGTCTATATGAACTCACGTCAAATGATGTCTTATATATCAAAAAGTCATGCATTTGATCAAAACACTTTAAAAAAACATCGTTAGATACTATAACATCTGTATCTAATACTATAGTTTCTTCATATGGAGTTAAATCGTAAACCAAACATCTTGTACTATTTTTAAATTCAAGATTAAATGAAACATCCTGCCCGTCTCGATATACTTTAGATGTATTATTGGTGTTTGGACTAACTGATATAATTTTATCAAAAACTGCTTTTTCAGTTGTATAACGAGAAATTAACGTATCATACGATTCAGTAATAAGAGTAACCGGTAAATTTAAATATCGTTTAATTCGTTTTGCAGAATATATTGCCTGCAACAAGTAATCAACTTTTTCATTGTTGTTTGCAATAAGAACCACACCTCTGCTCATGGATTTAATATACCCTGAACGCTTCTTTGTTTTATTAATTTTCGATATTCAAATAAGTACTCATTTGAAGCCGAAACATATTGCGACATTGCTGTATTTAAAAAGGTTTTTAAATCAGCTATTTCTATTGGAGTTCCGTCCACATCAGTTAAAACCGCAGAGGTTTGGTTAAAGTCTAATAATAGTTTGCAAAAACTCAAAAAGTCGTAGGTTAATGCAAACTTACCACCGTTGAAATAAAAATTTAAATTTTCATTGTGTTTTTCTAAAATAACTCTTTTTTGATTATTGAGAGTTATCATGTATTTGCTGTACTCAAGAGCTTTTTTTAGTTTTTCGTCCATGGAAATCCCCAAATATATTAATATATAACAGATTTTAAGGGATTTTTCACTAAATGTGATTAAGCTAGTTCTTTTTCATTTACGTAGCTGGGTGAACCAATTGAAACATAGTTTCCAGTAGGTCGGTATTGTGATACACTGCTTGTCAATTTACCGTTTACTGTTTCGTCAACCTGCCCAGTAGCCGTATCAGAAAACGTTATTTTAAATATTAAATGATTTGGATTGTTTGCTATAGTTGCTTCTATTGAATAATAATTACTTGCATAGGGGTCAGTTGGTGACAGATACTGATTTGAATTGCCCTTTGAAAATATTAACTTGAAGTTATTTTGTTCTAATTGAAAAAAACCAATATTTCTAGGTGGAAGCGTTCCAGCATAGGTTCTTCTGTAGTCAAACCTAACGACGCCTATAGAGTTAAGCGTATTTGCCCAATTGGCAGTTTTAAATCCAGTTCCATTAGTAATATTTGCTGAAAACCTTATCTCCCCGCCTGCATTAAAATAATGTCTCATATGATCCGGTGATCCAAATCTAACTCGAACTCTATGCTCTAAGGTAATCTTTGTAGATTGTGTCCCCCAGGGGGTTGTTCTTACCGAACTTATTTTATTTTCTAAGCTAGCTTGTGTGGGATGTATTAAATTTTTGTTGGTCACTAATGTATTAGAAACTGCTTCGTAATCTAAATATTGTTGATTTGTTATAATTGCTTTATCAAGATCAAGATGCGAGGGCAAAGTTGAAAAAGCACCGCTCTGGTGAATGATTGACTTATCAATGTCAGACTTTAATAATCTCATATCCGTAACTGTTACCTGAGATCTGACAGTTAACGGAACACTTGACACAGTTTGACCATAGCCAAACTGCCCCGAACCTCTTCCAAGAACGTTTGCCACTCGCGCTTGTATCGCATTATATCTTGCTGCTGTAATAAGTGAACCAACTGACATTAAAATTTCCTAAATTTTTATTATTTATAACTTTAGTACACACTCAACTAGTTTTTCAGCAGCGTTTTCGTTTGTTTCAAGAGCAACACCCACCATGCTGGCGGTAACCGCCGTCGATGCTGTTCCATTATTTGAAACATAAACCGGCTGTCCCTTTTTAACCGGTCCAACTACACGAACTGGTACACGACCCTTGAGTGCTAACGGTTGGCCGGTGCTTTCAGCGTTCATCAAATATGCAGGATTTTCTGAAACAACCCCAACTGCTACAGAATCAACTGTGCATGGCTCAGTTTCATGTTCAGGATGATCACAAACCATCATAACTGTACCAACTGGATTCGTCGCATCAGTTGTGTACTTTTCTGCAAGGTCTGCATATTGTGCTTGAGTGGCTCTACCAACAAAAAATGTTGCAAACAGCGAGCCCGGTGTTATAGTTTGACCATTAACAACTTCATTGGCTGTTGTTCTGGCTGCAATGGTGGCAGCGGTTGGTGTTGTTACAGCACTTACATAACCAAATCCAGCCAACCTCAAGTATTCTGCATTTTCTACAGTACCAATAAACTGCTCCGCATACACCTTTCCCCATTGTTGATTAGGTTTACCCAAAAATCCTTTGCCATTTTCTGCAGGATGGATACCGTCTGGAGTAACAAGAGCAATCAACTTTGGTGTAGTTTCGTTGTTTGCAACATTTGTTACTGAAAATCTTATATTTGCTCCACCAGTTAATTCATGTCTAGCGTTACCGTTTGTATCCACATAAATTCTATAACGATTGTTTATATTAATTCCCGCATCGGGAAAGTTTACGATAGTAGTAAAAGTATTGTTGGATACCGTTGCAAAACTTTCAGCAGTTCTACCGTTTAACAGCAATGCATTGCTTGCTGTTCCCCAAATTATTGGTTGACCTGGTTGACCAGCATTTGTTGTTTTTCCACCCGTGGCTGCTTGGGTATTAACCAGGGTTATACCGCGTTTGATTACATCAAATCCGGGTATTGGATCAGTTTGAGAAAGGGTAAATTCAGAATTGCTGGTTACAAAAACAACAACACCGTTTACAGTGGCTTTGATTATGGGTCTCACAACACCTGTAGAATCAATAATTGAGTCACTAACCAATTGTGTAGTATCAGTTCCAGCAACTTGTGGCCCAATTAACACATAATTATTATCACCGGTTCTTGCATAAAGCTGTCGAGTTGTAGGCTTATACCACAAATCTCCCTCTACCAACCCCACTGGCTCGTTATTGGATACTTCGGCTGTACCAGCAGTTCTCCACTTTACACCATCATAAAATTTAATCTTACTTGCAACAGCATCAAACCATATTTGGCCACTAAGAGCCCTTGCAGGCGGAGTCGCACCAGCAAAGTTTTCCAACAAAAACACAAAGTTTTCGTTTTGTGCTTCACCGTAACCTGAGTAATTTTTTCCAATAAACTTTAAATCGGTTGTCTGGTTTATTGTGCCATCTTCAACAGTAGTTAGAACGGTTCCGTTAAATCTGTTTATTATATAAGCCATGTATTTTGGTCCTTTTGTGATACTGTATTTATCGGTTAAACGCTAGATGTTAAATCTTGATCAAAAACCCAGGAACCAGAGACAACTTTAAATTGTTTTAGTCCTCTTAGTGTAGAAGCGCCGGATCTAGTTACTGTGTGAATTCTTGCAATGGCGTCTGTGTTTTTATTGCTTGCAGGCACCACATCTTCAATAATACTTGCAATTTGTGTATTTGATAGTCCAGTTATATCTAATGAAAAACCAATTAGTTGATTTTTTAAACTATTATCCACATACAACTTGTTGGCAACATCTTGGTTGGAAACCGGAGTTCCAACACCAGTTATGCGTCTATTATTTGTTATTGTAATATTACCAGAGCTTGTTATAGTTAACGGCGCCCCAGTGGTAATGGTAGAACCGTTTTTGTTTATATTATCCACTTCCAATGAGTCAAGTTTACCAATTCTTGCCAATCCAGGAGCATCTGTCACTGTTGCCCCTAGTTCTGTTAAAGTTAGAACGTCGTCAACTCCAATTCTATAAGCCTTATTGGCTGGTAATTCGATATTTTCGGAACTATACCACGAATCTGAAGAGTTTTTCCAAGTCAAAGACTTATCAGATTCCAAACCTTTTATAATTAACCCAGATCCATTAAGATCAGTATCAGGCAATAGGGGGTTTGCTACTGAAAGATAGAGTATTTTGTTTTCAATTTCTAGATTACTAACTTGTAATGAAACTGATTCACCACCTACTATTAAATTTCCAGTTACTCGCATATCACCAGATACGTCAAGTGTATACTGTGGGTTGCTTCTAAATATGCCCACCCTGGATGAGGCTGTATTAACAAATATTGCGTCAACAGTTCCAGTATTTTTAGTAACCCTAATTGAATAATTTTGATTTGCTACATTATTTTGTGCAACCATGTTGTTGTTTAATTGCTGTATTGTATGGTTGCTGTTGGTTCCTACACGCAAGCCGCTGTTATTTCGTATGTACAGCGATCCAGTAACTGTGGTATCTTGTGATACATTGTAGAAATTTGTTATATTTAATAAATTACCCTGCGCGTCAGTTATAGTTGCTGCCGAATCAGCTTGACCATAAAATCTAAAATCAGTATAAAAAGAGCTTAGATTAATTCCTTTTTTAATGTTTCCTGAAAATCCAACCTGTGTTGCATTAGGCGTAAACTCTTCCTTGCTGAAAATAGCAACTAAGGATCCACCTATTAAGAGCTTTGCTATGGTCTTAGGATTTCCTGATACATCAAAAGCAGTTTCTACTTTAAATCCAGTTTCGCCTTGAGAAGCTGTATACAAGGGACCAACTAATTGTGTTTGAATACCGTCTGAAAAATATAATTGTCGGTTTCTAGAGTCCACCCAAAGATCACCAGCAGTCATAATGGGCATTGACGAGCTTACTGTTGTGGTGTCAGTAGATTTAAATTGAGCCCCATCAAAAACTTTCATTCTATTTTGTGCGGTATCAAACCACAATTGCCCTCGCAATGGATTTGGTGGAGGAGCGTTATTTGCAAAATTTTCAGTGAGTTTTACAAAATTTTCATTTAATAACTCACCAAAACTTGTTACATTTTTGCCAAATAAAGAAATATCGGCAGTGTCTCTGTCAATTCTTCCATCTATAAGATTTACTAACAGCGTTCCATCTGTTTTATTGATGCGATAACTCATTATCTTATAACTCCAGTATAGATTATATAATTGACAGTTGCATATGGATTTGTAAGACTAAAATCACTGCCAGTTGTTCCATTTACACCCTGTGTTCTTGTTAATGCTGACCCAGCACCAGTGCCAATTCCATTATAAGAAACTACATCAGTTCCAGTAGTGGTTGTTCCAGTCACTGCGTAAAACTGAGTACCGTTGTTGCTCACTAAACTATGTGTATGATTAGGCAGTTGACTACTGGTAATTTTTGTTTTTTGTTTTCCACCGTAATTGCCAATTCGGGTAGCTGCTGTTTCCGAAACTCTGTCATCCAACAATGGCTGTGCTGCTCCAAGGTGTCCTAATAAAAATCTTCCGCGCAAATCTGGTAAAAATATTGAAACTGATGGTGTTGCGGTTATTCCCCATCCCCAATTTGCGGTATCAGTTGGGTCGTAACCCATTGCCTGAACAAACGGTGCATATTCTGATGGCTCATATGTTACTCCTTCAGGAGCAGGACCGGCAAAAAATATTTCTCTACCGTCACATATTTCCCAGCCCGCGGGCGCTGTTCTACCAGCAAAAGCAACAATAGTACCATAAGGGGTTACCGGGACTGTGGATACAAAACGGTATTGCGGTACCCTAAACAATCCAACTGATGGTCTATTAATTAATATTTCATCTCCGGGATATATGTTTTCTGCATCTAAAGGTTTACTTTCAATAAAACCAGAGCTTATCTCAGTAGTTAAAACTTTTTGATTTCCACCCACCTGGCCGTCAAAAGATACCGGAGCAGATACTACATCCCCAGCCAACTCAAAAGTTGTAACTGATGACAATCTTGTAGCAGTAGAAGCTGAACCTTCTATATTTCCAACAATGTTTCCCTCTACTGTTCCGATAAATTTGTTAGCATATACGTTATTAAACTTAACTGTGGGGGATCCGATATTATAAATTAGCGTAGCCTTGGGCTCTAAATTTTTTATTTTTGAAGTTGAGCCATTTACATCTAAATTTCCACCCAAAAATAAATTTTGACTAACACCAACTCCCCCAGTTACAACGACCGATCCGGTGTTTATCGAACTGCTACCAACGTTTCCACTAACTATAATTCGTCCAGATGTTTTTATATTTCCAGTTACATCCAGTGCTTCAGTTGGGCTTAAATTGTTTATACCCACAACTGGACTCGTAGATCCGGATTTTATTCTTATAACGTTTGTTATGTCACCACCGTCATTTATTCTAAAATCCAAAGATGAACCAGTTGCCCGATGTGTTATTACACTCGATGTTCCCTCTACTGTTAATGTTAAAGTTTGAACTTCACCTACATCTAAACCAGAATTTGTTCGTATCCTAAGTGGCCGTGTGATGTTGTTTTCTATATCACGACGCATTACCGATTCAGCATTAAAAGTTATTGATCCATATGTTAAATTTTCTGCTGACTCTGCTACACCGCGATACTTTGCATATATGTTTTGATTTAAATTTGTACCAGGAAGAATTCTAGAAAATCCCGGAATTGCCTGTTTGGGTATAAAGTCAACTTGACTTATGATCATTATTGGGATATTTTGTATATATGAAATTATAACCGGAACATCCATGTTGTTGCTTGATACAATTATTTGGTATTTTGTACCAGACAGTGTACCGTCAGCAAATTCAGGCCCAACCAATATCCATGCAACACCTGAAAAAACATAAACCTGTTGAGTCATGGTGTTTACCCATAGATCTCCAGGACTGCTTTGTGCTATCTCTGGCTGATTGATGCCTTTTTTAATTCCACTTGCACTTATCCAATTAGTACCGTTATAAATTTTTAGTTGATCTACTCCGATAGAAGTATCATACCATAGCTGGCCCTCTACTGGATTTTCCGGACTTTGGTTGTTTGCAAAATTTTCCAATATATGCAAAAAGTTTTCTAATATTGCTGGTCCATAACTTGTTGTATCCTTTCCAGGAAGCCTCAAGCTTGTTTCAACATTGATAGTCCCATCTTCAACTACTATGGCACCTTTGTTTACGCTGTCAGTAAAATTAATTGAATATGCCATTTTTATACCTCATTGAAACCGCTTAAACTCTGAACCCTTATAGTATAATCTATTTGTATTAAACGATTTAAGCTTTTTTGTACAGGGTGAAATATAACGTGTGTAATCAATCTTCCAGCACCTGTTGGACTATAACTGCGCAATCCCAGTTCATCAAAAACAAAATCCTGTTCCATATCACTTACATTGTCATATGCAGCTTGTCCGTTTGGTTCACCGTAATCTAACAAACAGGATATTAATATATCAGTATAGGTTGTACCAGTAACGTGCCGTATTTCAGTTTTATTTCGGGTAGGGTCACTGTTATTTGAACTGCGGGGATTTACAACTTTTGAATATGTTTGATTGTATAAACTTGCGTTTGTTCCAGAAACATTGGGTGTCAGATATGTTATTATACCAGTGGGATCAATACTGGTCCCACCATTGCCTAAAGACATTTCCTGAATATATCCCTGACCCACATTTGCCAAACTCTGAGCCAATGCGTAACTCATGTTTTCAAAATGTATTGCGTTGCGCTTGTTAACATAAACCTTTTCAGTTTCTGGACAATATATTTTTAAATGTCCTTCAACATGAATTCCGCTATTTTCATTAATTCCTGATATCATTTTATTCCCCATACATTATTTATTACTTTTTCATTGGCTCGTATCTAGTAAGAAAGCTGAAACATCAGTTAAACTCTCTGAAAGAGGTTTACCATAATCATTCCAAATTTTTCCCAACTTTCTCATAATGACTATCTTAACATCAGCCGGTGGCACTCTGGTTAATACTATTTGATTATTCTCAACGTCAATAGTGTATTCAGCTGAAACATTTATGTCAGCTTCTGGACTATCAAGCGCCTTTTCAGGATCGTAAACTCGAGTAGCTACTTTGTTTATTCTTTTTCCAGCTACCTTTATGTCAAACATGTCTTTTAGATTATTTTCAGATATTCCAAATGATTGCATCCATTCACTTAAAGAAAAGTCCAAAGTAAATCTAGTTTGGGTTCCGTCTGACACAAATGTTTGAGTTAGATATTCATCAGCATAATTTATGTTTTCATAAGTGTTTTGGTCATAAACCAATGCGCCCACTGCATATTGTTCGCTTACGCCGGTTCCCAATGTTCCACGCCTAATATCAGAAATTACATTTCCAGATATACCAAAGTATTCTATACGTTCACTTCCAATAAAGAGTATACCGGGCACGTTGTTTATTCTGTTTGGAACAAACAGGCCTTCTGCAGAAAGCAAGGTTATAGTTTTATCATAGAAATTCAAAGGCTTGGCAAGTCTAAATACCTTGTTTTGATTTATTCTCTTATAAGAAACTCGATCAAGCATGTCTTTAAAAATTCTAAAACCATAACGCTTTGTACTGGGAACTGAATTAAAGGAGAATATCTCCAGTTTATCAGCCTCATTTAAAGTTGATTTTAGTTGGATAGCAGTACGATCCAGTGTAAGAATATAATCCACGTTTGCAGTCAAAAGTGTTCCATTTTTAATAACCCAAACATAGTTGGATCCATATGCTGGAGTTTTTAATGTTATAAATCCACTGGAAATTAAATTACTGCTTGTTTTGTCTTGAGTGTTTACTATTATTACATCCTTGGACAACACATCATAATAATTTCTTTCAAAGTTGTTTATATCATGATTGCTAAACTGATATATTTCCACTTTTGACCCCGCTGCTGGCGGTTGATCAAAAGTCATAGTTGTCGACGGAACATAATTTACGTTTTTAATACCCACAGTGTATATAAGCGGTGGGACAACTATTCCCATAAATGGGTTTTGTGCTAAAATTTCCGGAAGCCCGTTCAAGTAGTAATCAATTGTTAGGGTGTTTCCGTTTATCTTAAACTTGTCCACAGTATAAACGGTTCCGCTACTAAGTGCAATTAATTCAAAACTGGTTAGTCCGGACAATACTGTTTCTAAATCCAACGGGTCGTTGTAAATATCAAAAACATCAAATTGTGTACTAACAAAATAGTATTCAGCTGAGTCAATAGATGTTATTTCCAACTCGGATCCAGCCTCAAACGTATTTGGCTCAACTAATTCAATTGAACGAGTTGACGGATTAAAGTTATATTGAGATCTATCAATTTCCTGCCCGTTTACAAATGCCAAAGTGTTTGCCTCAGTTATCCCAGTAGGCACGTCAACAGCCCGGGCGTCTATCGGATAGACAGTGCCCGGCTGTATAGTGAACTTTTTAGCATATCCAGCGTTTAAAATTTTATCGTTTACTTTTACCAAAACTTTATGAGACAATGGTTTTTTGTTAAACGGAATTGGATTTTGAACACCATTAAATCTATGCACTGTATTGACACCATTTGAAACAAATGTGTTATCTATTGAAACTTGACTAAATGTATTAGTAGTGCCTGCAAAAATTATATAATTTACTACATCATTTGCAATAACAAGATCTGATGGGAATATGATTTGCAATTTTCCAAATTTAGAAGCTGCTACTGAATAATCAACATTTTCCCTCAACATTCTACCATTTAATGACAAGAGTACTTTAGCATCTGATGGATATACCACTGGAAGTTCATATTTGAAAACTCTATTTCTTATAATAAATTTATTGTAATCATATATGTTTTGACCACTTGCACCAATTGTTAAAATTGACAAGAAAGTACCATCAGGATAATTGTTTTTTAGTTGTATAACATCTTTTTTATAATCTACAGTATACAAACTACGATCCAATATTTCATTATCAATTTTTACAAAAACAGATTCATTGTTTATAGGATCACCGGGTAACGGATATTCTTTTTTATTATCATATATTGTGTGTATTACTGCCGTAATTGCCCCTGATCCGTCAGTTGGCGAATGGAATACGCTTATATCAAGAGTATCAGTTATTTGTCCCGGTACTAGCTCTTCAGGCCCCTCACTGGTGGTTTTCGTTACAAATCCTTCACCGTCAACAGTGATATCACTTGCAGCCAATCCAGCAGCAGACCCTGGCAGGAATGTTCCGCCCTGCACTATACTGTCATAACTGAAATCCCTGGGTGCAAAGCTGCCGTCGCTTGTACTCTTTCTAAATATCAGTATATCACCATCCACATACACAAGTGTATTTGGTATGGTGTAGGTTGTTGATGTACCATTTCCCACTATACTCTTGACTTTTGCATTGGGGTTTGTAACTGGCGTTGATGTTCCATAATTTGGATCATCAACACGAACATTGTTTAGGTATACGTTATACACTTCATTACGATCAAACGGCTTTTCCAAAGTCAAGCGTCGCTTTCTAGTATTCAAAGTATACTGCCTATCATCTGACAACAGATCATATGTATCCCAGGGAACTGTTCCAAATCCACCAGCACTGAATCCCTGTTCATTACCAAATCCGTAACTGGTAACATTGACCCCGCTGTATTCTATACCAGACATTAGCCGCGCTAGGTCGCCCGCCATTCCAGGCTGTGGATCATAATAATGAGTTATTCGATCAACTGCATCAAACATTTCAATGTTTCTGTTATAGCGTATTTCTATGCGACTGCCATTTGCCGGAGCCGTGGAAAATTCAACAACACCCAGATGTCGAGCATAGCTCTTTTTATTATCAAGAATATTTTTTACATTAAATTCGTCTTGTAATATTTCAACATTGTTTACAAAAATCTCAGTCTTTTTTGTGTTTAAATCAATTGGCCAACGAAGTACAAATTCATTTTTTGAACCATTTCCGGTAAAAATTTCCGTAACTTCAGTTGTTTGGTACATTGGTGAGCGTGACACTCTATCAAAGTTAATCGATACGTTGAACGTTTTTACCAATCCATTGCCCAATACTGCAATCGCTTTTGGCTGAGATTCATTATCTTCATCCAAGACCTCTATTACAACGTTCGGGGCTGTCAAATATCTCTTGGAATGTGGCAATACTTCAATATGATAAATTTTACCCCGCTGTAGATAAGCCCTAGCCGGAACCCGTCCTCCGTCTATAGTTACCTTTGGTGGTACAGTAAAATCTTTTCCTGGATTGGTTACGATTACTTCTGTTACTTTATAACCCAAATTAGATAACCAAATGTCGTTAGTATTGTCAGATACGCCTTCAACTACTCCATTAACAACAATTTCAGAAGTATTTTCTATCTTCATAGTATCAATGTTATAGAATGAAGGATTATCAAAGTCGTAAGTTGCTGTACCAGTTGGTTCTAGTTTTTCATAAGCACTAACAAACTCTCTTATTTTGGTACTATATGGCTTAACTTCATTTACATAATCCTGGTAGCTTTCTAAATTGTTATTTTTAAAGGTTACCTTTTGATCTAATGATCCAAAGTTATGCTTTATTTTAACAAAAGATGTTTTAAACAGCCAATCAACACTGTCTTGTTCACTTAAAATATATCTTAAGCTTGAGAAAAATAGTCGATTCCATTCAATCTCAAGGTCGCCCACAAATATATCATTTTTTAGAGATTCAAATATTTTTCTAAGTTCAATAACTGGTTCAGTATCATATCTGGTAGTTCCATATATGTTTGCGTCAAATCCAGACAGGTTTGCTGCATAATCATACAATGTTGTACTAAATTGTATTGTTCCGTTTTGTCTAGCCACAGTTTGATAATTTACAGTGTAATCAGATGTAATTTGGTTGTCTATTTTTTTAAGTATAGCCCAGCCGCCGGATCCCAAATTGTTTACCCGTATTATATCCCCCACAGAGTCATTAATTGATGACAACAGATAAGGGTATTCCACAACATAATCAAATCTTGAGGCACTGGTAAAACCTTGAGAGTACCAATCTGTAAAGAACCAATAGCGCGTTGTATCATAACTCTGAATAAAAGTTCTATTCCATTCCTGTGTTAATACGTTCCACTCAAATATAGACCATTTGTTATCTGATGTTTCATCAGAAGTTACCAAAACAGAATATGCTCTAACATTCAGCGTTGCGTCGTCTGTATAATTTTCTCCGGATTTTATTATTTCAATTGAAGATATTTTTCCCAGCTCATCGATAGTTGTCGCAAATACTGCTCCGCGACCGTATGTATCATTTGCAAATACATTGGGTGCTGACTTGTATCCACGACCTGGATTGGTTATTTCTATATCAACTATTTTTCCGTTTTCAATAGTTGGTGTTAGAACAGCCTGTTCGACACGAGCTACATTTACAAATCGCAATTCACTGTAATTTTCTATAACAGTGTCATAGAGACCGTTCATCATGTTTGGAATAGGATCTTTTGAATACAACTGGGTTAAATCATATCCATCAGATATATTATTATCTGCAAGAACCAAATTAACTCGCTCTATAACCTGTTGTAATGCAAGAGTTCTATTTTTAAACATACCCTGTCTAGGCATGTTCAAAACTCCATATCTATTTTTAATAGGCAATGCGGGATCTGGTATTGGTTTTCTATTTAAATCATATCCAATTAAACTGTCTATCCATTTTTTCTCTATTTCAAGAGATGGCTTACTTGTACTTAGATCTTCAGTTAAAATTTGATATTCATTATGAATATTTGAATTTGATACGTTGTTTTCATAATATGAAACGTGCAGTGCAACATTATTCTCATCTATTAAAGATTTACTGTTAAACAGTGCAAATCTGTCATTTCCAGTAAACGCAATAAACCTGTAACCAAATGACGATGGATCGCTAATTAGCGCCGCAACTGCATCAGCTGTTAACTTTCTAAAATTGTTATTTGGTATAATTCTTTTATTACGAACCCAGAAATAATAAAGAGTAGTGTACTCAGTATTTGAATTGTTGTATATTTTTTTCTGTGAATAAACTGCATCACCATAAAGTGACTTACCGCTTATGCCTACCGCGAAGCCCTCGTTTGTGTCCGCAACTCTATCCCATTGACTTGGCGGCAAGGTTGACTCAACCCACTCGTAAACATCAATTGATGCATCGGGTAATAGCTGGTTCCAGTATGTTACTCTATACTGGGAATCTCCCTGATATGGATTATACCATTTTGCAGTTTCTATATTCCACCAAAGTTTTCCAACATTTTGGAATGTCCACGCTGAATCTTCATCTATTACTGTATTGGTAGTTCCATTTGAGTAATTGTAAATTGCTGGATCATAATAGGTTTTAAACGCCAATTCCTGTTCAGCTGGACCGGGAATTTTTCCCTGTCTTGGATCAATATAATCCAATTCCAGTAGCAATGAATTTGTAGTGGTATTGTACAAATAAACACGCTTTAATAAATCTAGATTTACAGTTTCAACAGGAGATGATAGTGCTTTCCAACTATTAACGTTTGGTTCTACCCTAATGTTTATTACCTTACCATTATTGCCAAACTGTGGAAGAGCAACGTAAAGTTGATTTTTTGAAGCTGTAAAATTCTTTAATTCATACATTCCTATATCAGTTGTATAGCGAGCGTCTGCATAAACAAAGTAGTCACCAATTAATTCATAAACATATACATTTCCTGTGTTTATGCTTATTGAACTAAAGACTGTAGACTTTTTATCAAATGTTGTTGTTTTTTCATCATAAGTAGTTGGTGAGCGAATGTCTCCATTTTTACTACCGATTAACAACTCAGTTCCATTAAATCTCACATATTGTCCGTACATTTCATTAAAGTCATTTGCCGGACTGACTAAACTTTGATCTAATACAAATTGATCATTAATAAACTTGTATACATATACCTTTCCGTTGTCTATTCCAGTATCATCGTTATTTGGGGCACCAACTGCAATACGGCGGCCATCTTCAGATACTGATACAGAGGCGCCATATGATTCATAATTGTCTTCACTCGTTAAAGTTTGGAAGTATGTGTAATTTCCATTAACCAGTCTATAAACACTTATAACATTGTTGGGACCATTTTCTAAATTATTAAATCCTGTTATCGCAAGTACAAAACCATCATCACTTGCGTCCAAAACTGTTCCCACATTGGAAGAATTTTGAAGATCTAAATCAGAAACATAACCGGGCAAGGATGCCACATAAGACACTGATTGTGGCAAAATTTCCCACTTTTCATTGTCAAATACTGATTCAAACTCGATATTTGTAATTGCTTCAAAGAAATTAGAACCATTTTTTACAATATCACCAGTTGAGTAGTAGTATGTTTCTTTATACTCACCAGTATAATTTTGGTTTATTTTATATCCAAAAGATCCCGAAGATGTATCAAGAACAACAACGTTACCAGTACCAGGCGCACCAACAAACAGAGTATAAACGCCGTTTTCTATAGAAGATTTTAGTGTATATCCAAATTTTTCATCAGAAACTGGTTTAGGAGTGGTTACGATTGTTTTTAAAATATAGTTATTTGACGTAATATCTTTTTCATATATAAAAATCAATCCCTGATTATTTAAATTAGAAACAGTGTAACCATCTTTATCATATTCAATATATGAAACAGATTCCCAATCCTCACGGAAGTCAACTGCATTTGAGTAAGAAATTGTATTTTTTGCTCGCCATAATTTTCCGTTATCGCTGACTATATCTCCCAAATTATAAGCAGTTGCTGATGTAATGTTGATTTCACCACGATACCGAGTTTTTACATTTGAAGCATACGGTGCTCCAACAAAAAGGTATTTCCCATCAGCAGCAATTTCAATAGACGTACCGTATCCTGGGTTAGTACCAATACCAGTTATTGGTGTCAACACTTGTATTAGGTTATTCTTTGAATTGATGTTTTGGGTACCGTTTATTCTGTAATAAACAAATACTGCATTTTTAGAATTGCTGTCAGTGCCCGGTGCCCCAACTACTAGAATTGTATTGTCATCGGTTACTGCTACAGATGACCCGTAACCCATCTGGCTAAATCCAGAAACTGGAGTTATATCAGTTTTTCCAATAACTTCATTTGTAACATTTTCAAACACAGACCACTGGTTGTTTTCACCGTAATCAACCCAAACTTTTCCAAGATCAGTATAATACAAATTATTTTTTACTGTATTGTTTACATGCTCAAAAGTTTCAAATCTTCTGGGTTCCAACACAATTAATGAAGCTGTTAATTGATCAAGTTTTACCGTTGTTAAATCTTTTTTGGTTGTAATATATAGCTTGTCCAGTTCAACACGTTCAACTGTGTAAAAACCGTTCAATACGGTACTATTTCCTATAAAACCAACTATATCGTTAACATTTACTTTTAATAAATCATCAAATTTTATCGCATACTGTCCGTTAACTAAACTTATTTCCAAAATTTTGTAAGGAGCATTTACAACTCTTAAAACATCCCAGGATTGACTTTTCTCTAAAACCCAAATGTAGTCATTAACCTTAATTTGATTTATATCCAAATTAAGAATATCCTGATAGGTATTCATCGTAATATCAACGTTATCCGGGTTTACATAACCTGAATTTTTAGTATAGGTTTTTTCCAAGTACTTTGAAGGGAATGGTTTATTGTTGTAATCCACTGGAGCCAAGTACACTTCATTTTTGGGTAATTGATATATTAAATCAGTTCTTGATGAATCTTCAACTTGCACTAACTCAACAGTTTGTGGATCGAGACGATACTTTCTTTCATCAAGTTTAAACTCGACTTCCTTAAATGTATCAACTGCACCATACTGTCCTACACGTATTGCCCATTCTTCATAAAATTCCAAACTGTCCTTTTCGCTATTTCCCAGAGCATTAAACAGCTTTTCAAGAGCATTTCGTGTACCTTTATCCTGAATAAATCCGTGATAGAACTTGTATTGACTTACTTCATCATTTATTATGTTTTCAAGATACTGTCTCTTTTGATACCCAACAAGATGTTGTGCAAGTCTCTGTTGTTCTGAATCAAAGTTTTCAGTTTCTAAACTATAAAATTGTGTGATTTGTTCAGCTTTATAATCCCAGTTTGGTAACAATGAGGTTACTGGCTTTTCGGGCAACAGATTCCACAGGGTATCATCAAATGTTTCTACACCCACATGATGCGTATTGCAACTATAATAAAACTCTTTGTATTTTACGAGGTCTGCTACTTTATAGTCAGTCCATGGTGTCCATTGCTTTATCAACGCCTGGTCATAAACAAAACCAGGAATATTTAAACTACCGTTCCAGTCATCAGTGCGATAGCCAACAACCAGTATACGCTCTTGACGGTAACCAGGTGAAGTGTCGTATATAACATCATTAAATACCGTCCTGTTATCAACAAACACAACATGCTCTTTTTGTACTAACGGCAGTTTAGCAAAATAAATACCATCTTCTGTAACTGTTTTGGTTACCAAACTAAACTCATTGCTGTTTGATCGAACAGTGTTAATAAGATCTTGATTTAACTGAGTTCCGTCTGATTTTAATATTTTATAGTTATAGAAGGAATCATATATGTTATCTACTACATAATATGGTCTTTCAAAAATAAGCTTGTTTGCGCTGGGGCTTAGTGTTATAACGCTGCCCACTCCCCAATTTTGTGTTGTCCAAAACACAAACTCTTTTGTAGCCAATAACCAATCTTCCAGTGCTTGTGTTTCTGGATTTACAAAATCAAATTTAAATCCCAGCTCTTTTAATCTATTTTGATATCCCAGCAAGAAGTCAACAACTTGCTGAATTTCAGTTAATATTGTTCCATACATTAAAACTGAAACATCTTGATTAAATATCTTTCTTATGAGGATCCTTCTGCCACCAATTAACGGCAATTCTGGCAATAATGCAAATTTTGTAGTATCAAATACACTGCTGCTTACATGAGAAATTTTTGATCTGTAATATGATCCATTATATCTTACCACTGTGCCAAGTGCATAAGTTTTGTTTTCACCCCATTCAACAAAAGTCTCACTTACACCACCAACTACAGTTGAAGGATCTGTTTGAGTAGAAAATGGCGCATTATATTCAAAAAATGGTGAATCAATGTCATATCCGGAAATTCTAAAACCTTGACTTAGCTTTTCAATTATAACACCACTGTACGTAACAGTTTGCAACGCACTACTCTTGTTTAAAAATATGGTATAGTTTTCTTCAGGTACAAAGACGTTTCCCTTGTTTAGTGGAGACCTGCTATCAAGAACTAATTTAAGCTTGGATTTTTCAGCAAACCCGCCCAACCTAAATGCCAGGTTATTTGTTAGTTTTTTATAACGATTTGTGTATTCATCATATCTAGCAGTTTCGTCAGACAAATACTCAGCTACATAATTTACGATACCAGCAGTGAGTGTTTTACTTAAAACACTGCCAGTTATATTGCACACTGCGTCAGTCTTTTGAGGGAAAACTAGTGATTCCAGTTGTATTCTCTTTTTTGTATGAGCATAAACTAATGCTCCTGAAAAATCTCTAATTATTGCTGATCTATCAAAACCCAAACCAAATATTTTTGGTGGTTGTAGTATCATCCAAGCTGTAATTAAAGCAAACGGATATTCACTGCTTTTTCTCCAAGCAGTTTCAGTAGGTGACCAATCACCAAAGACAAATCTTGAATTGGTTTCATAAACATTTATCTGTGTTATATAATTGCTTTCTAAAGGACTTAGCAAGTTACCATTTTCATCAACAGGCAAATAATTTTTTATGCCAATTCTTGAATATTTAGAATTTTTAACCACAGGCTTGTTGGGCTCGCGTATCACACCCTGCTCGATGTCGTTCCACAATATAGCGTTTGTGCTAGTATATGGTGCTGGGCCATAAACGTTTTCCCACCAATTGGGCTTATTATAAAACCCTAGCATTTCCCAAGGATGGGTGTGTGGACGAGTTGTATCGTACAAGTCCACATATATTTTTTTCCAGGATCCACTCACTGTAGTATCAGTGACCGTTTGTGAATTTTTATAGTTGTAGGTAAAGGAATTTGAAACATCCCATACTGGATTTGTGCCATAATCCACCGGACCCAGACCAGATAGCCACTGAGAAAAATCAGTTAGTAATATTTCATCTATTTCACTGCTTGAAAAACCGGTGTTTCTGAAATATCCTCCCACAAACTCGTGTATATCCAAAATATTTGCGTCATAATTTACTTTTATATTGTTGTATATTCTTTTTTCAAGTTCAAGAATAATGTCATCACGATAGTCCTCGTATGCCAACACAACACTACCATCGTGTCCACGTATTAGTTTTTTGGGTGATGAATACGTATCATCAATATAAATTTCTGGAACAAACTTAGGATAAAGTCCCAATTTTGATGGTGTGGGTGGAACAAAACTACCATTGGTATTTTCATAATATGATATATTAATTACGTCACCAATGTCAAGGTCTGTTAGTATTTTCACAAATCCATCTTGGTCAAACTCATAATCTATACCATGAATCAATTGCTGATCATTTATATAGACAAGAACTGACCGTGTGCAAAGTACACTCAAAGAAAATGGCTTTGGTATAGCATAATAAATGCTGCCTGCGTCAATAACATTATAGGTAATTAAATTATTTCCTGAATAAGGAACCATGTCACTTGCAAAGTAAGGCATGTTTTCTGTTTTATCAGAATTTAATATAGAAAATATATAATCAACATGTTCTCTCGCAGTACCAGTAAATGGTGAATCAAATGCTGCTTTTAAAAATTGCTTTTTAAAGGAAGCATAATCATTTTTAGATTTTCTTATAGCTTTCACCGCATTTGCACTTTGATCAGTTATGTTAAAAAGTGCAAGGTTTACGGGACCACTGTGCTGTAGGAACTTTCTTCCACGAACACGATAGTTTCCCAAATCACGTAGGTTACCCGAACCCGGAAAAACGCCCGTAAAATTATCTGTGTTTTCAATTATACTTCTAACGTGATCGTTTACTTCACCCAGAGTAAAATCAGTCACATTTTCATTTAAAGGATTTTTTTCAAAATTTGACGGTATTTCGTAATAACCATTTTCATTTTTGTTAGCAGAACTGTGTGCCCGTATTACAATGTTATCATTTTGTTCTAGGCTGTTGTTAAACTTTACATAAAGGTCACTAAACTCTTTGACTAATTTATAATTGGAAGCATTTTTATATTCATTGTTTACATAAACCTTTAGTTCCAAATCTGTTAATAGAGCAGCATTATCATAAACGTCTATTTTGTATTTTTCATCATTTCCGGTAGAAACATACTGACGTATCACATATTGCTTGCTGGGTTCATCTGATTTTACCCAACCAGAAACATACTCAAATGCAGTACCAAGATAGTTGTATTTTCTTATAAATCCAATATCAGTTTTTACTTCAACGTTTGTATTGTCTTTTTGATATTGAAAAGAATTTTTTAGTAAGTCATATTCAAATACAATATCCCCAATATTTGCAATATTTTGATATGTCAAAGGAAATCCTAATTCAGAATCAACAATTCCTTCTCCAATTTTATATCCAAAAATTCTATTACCAGAAAATGTAGAAGCAGGATATACTGATCTGTTTACAAATGAATTGCCAGCTGAATCATATAACTCAAAAAGCGGGTGCTGATTAATTTTGGTTTTTCTTTGAGATTGTCTCCATGAAGAACCGGAGTAATAAAAAGTAGAACCGGCGAAACGTTCACCCATTCTGACAACCACAACTTCGTTGTTTGCAGGCTCCGAATCTTCAGTTGGTATTAGTGTTATGATTGTTTTTGTGTTATGAACTAAAAACTTTACCTGAAATATTCTACCACTAACTCTCACGTCAGTATCAGCAGTAAAAAGCACTCGCATACCATCTGATAGTGGTACGTTGTCCACATAGTAACCAAAACTTCCTTCAACTGTACTGAAAACATCTTTTGTATAGTTGTCCACTAGGTCAACAGTGCCCTTGACTCGGGTACCATGGTTAAACAACTTTAAGCCAGCTTCAAATTCAATAATTGGACGCTTTGCTCTTGAATCCTGATCCAATGAAGCAGTTTGATTGTTAAATTTTGCACTTTGTACAATGACATCCTGGTGGAACCATCTGTTATATCTGCTCCAGGGATTACCATCAGCACTGGCTCTGTTTATAACGATGTAGTCTTTTTCTGATGGGAATCCAGCTGAGTTTTCCAGCGGAAAAGTATCAAATTCAACTCCGTCAAAAGGTGTGTTTTTTATTTCAGTAAACGGTGCGGGTATGTCTAAATCAATCTCTGATATTAGTCTTATTGCATCTCCCACACCTTCCACGTACCAATTTCCATTATTATATTTTTCCGGTACAACTTCACCAAAAAACTGAACCTTCATACCATTTGAAAAAACTACGCCCTGTGTGGATTTATAGGTTTTTTTGCCAATTATTTCATTAGCTACATCAATAAACGTATTTTCTTCAATATTTTTTATGAGTATTATACCACTTACGTTTATGTCAGTTTCACTAACATAATAAAGCGTATCAGGAGCATCATCCGGAACTTTAAATGTTATCGTTCCCTTTTCTACATAGTCTGATGGACTTGTAACACCCTTTGTATATAGGGCACTTATATTTTGCCCTCTATCATTTACTTTTATAGGATCCAAATCTAAAAAGGTTCTGTTTGTAGCAAATGCAAGACCATAGCCTTTTGCATCTACTTCAAAATAATAAGTTTCTCCACGGTAAAGTGTAAGTGTTGGATTTCGCGTAAACCCATCTGGTGAAAAAACATATGCAAAATTGTCGTCGTCACGCACTGTTTTTACAGTATACGTGCTTTCAATTTCTCTTGATTTACCAAATACTGATATTGCAAGTGGCCCATTTGGCAACCAGTAGTATTCTCTAAAATTTGTAAACTTGTCAAAATCTATATGTGGATCCCACACATAAAATTCCTGACTGTTCATTTTACTATGATTTTTTGTTTTTGACTTAAAGTTGTTTAGCTGACCAAGATAGTCGATATAATCTTTATAAAAAGTTACATTATCAAGATCATCAACTTCAATTAGTGCTGGTTCAAATTGATAATTTTCTCTATCTGGTATGGAGTCTTCAAGATAGTTTTCAATTTTGGTATTGTCTTTTGATTTAGCAGTTCTTCTACCAGCATACGCATTGACCTTTTCAACAGATCCAGACGATATTAGCTGATCTACAGTACTTCCCAAAAATTTCTTATTAGTGTCAGTTCTAAAAAACTTTGGTAGCAAATATTCGCTCTTTTTTTGATTTGTACCAGGTACTGGTAGAGCCGAGTCGTTTTGCTTAAAAGTTGACATTATATAACTGTGCCTCCTAGATCACTTGTTGGTTCTGTTGTTGTAATTATGTTTCCGGTAGTTCTTAAACGGTCAGCCGTGATACCTGAAATTACTTCTATATCATCCACTGTTGCGCCACTTACAAAAATTTCATCACTAGCGCATTTTAGTTCAAAAAGACTACCAAACGATTGGGATGATTGCTTGGGTACTATAACGATGCTGGACAAATCTGGACTTAATTTTTTCATTATGTATGCTGACAATTCACTAAAGTAAAATGTATCACCAAAATCCCAATTATCTAATGAGAAAAATTCAGTTATAGCTTGTACTATCTTAGACTTGATTTCGTTGTCATTTACAACTCTTTCTGGATTTTTTATAACCTTAAAAGTAGCCTGAAGATTAAGGTCACTCTTGTTACCAAAAAGAACTTTGTACTTTACTGGATGATATATAATTTCGTCACTTATACTTTTTATCTTGTTTATATCAGGACCGTATGATCTAAAAAGATAATCAGTTGTTGGAGGCGGTGGTGCTGTAACCGATGCTCCAGCAAGATATTGTCTAAACTGTGTATCATATTGCTTGGTAAGCAAGTAAACGTCTATTATGTTTGTGCTACTGGGATCTATGCGGTTATTTTCATCACTTGAATGAATATACTGAAACTTTAAGTTTGATCTACCAGTTCTTGCTTTGTAATCGTAAACCATAGTAAGTCTGTTGGGATTTTTTGTTAATTTTCTAAATATATTTTGGCTTTTAATATAAAATATGTCACCAGAATTATACAAAGATACATTTATTTCAGCTTGAACATTTACCACAAATATGTTTTCAGAAACTTGATCTACATACTTGTAATTTTCAATGCCACCAGTATCATCCTTTTTAAAGAACACAAGGGATCCTGCTCCCACAATGTTATCAAAAAGTTCTGGGTCATCCGCAACGCCATCATTGTCGTTATCAAAAAACGAAATTTGTATTTTATTGTTGTTAATATAGTCAGAATCGTTTCTAAACTCAGATACTATTTCCCAATCATAATCCTGAGTAAATGGAGACGTGCCGCCGGGAATTGTATTTACATTGAGAACTTTTATGGAATCTTTTACTATTTTTCCAGTTCTGTTGTTAAAAGTTCTTGTTATTGAGTCATAGTAAAATCTAACCTGTTGTTCACTTTCAAAAACATAACGATATCCACGATAGGTAACTGTATATTTTTCACCATTTGTATCAAACAATATGATCCAACTGGAATCCAACTTTTGGCTTGTGTTATTGCCTTCGTATAGCAAGCTAAAATCATCTTTAATATTTAAGTTGGGTTCATTTATTAAAACCCATTGACGATTTCTACGATCGTAACGCAATCCAAAAATTTTGTATGAAAAAATTTGATCAGCAATACGAGATTTTATTGTTTGAGAAAGATTTATTGAGAATTTTTCTTTTATCTTTGACAATATTGCGCCTGTGGGGACTTCCTCATTCAATACAATTGGTCCTAGGCCGTTTGAAATTGTTGTACCGTCACCACTAACTGAAACAACTTTAGCCCATATATAAGTTTTATCTCCCAACTTGGATGGGGATCCCTGCACAAGTTGAGAATTGGAGTTGAAGTAGTATCCAGCAGGTGGTACAAACTTTACCATTGCACCAACTTCTATAAATCTCAGCAATCCACTGGTAAATCCACCAACCTGATAGGGTAACTTTGAAGTGTTTTCAAACAATCCTGTTCCCATGTTTGTATTATTTGTGTTGGATTTCCATTTTATATCAGCTGAAACTGATATGTCGATTGACGGGAATTTTTTAATATAAAAATCTCTTATTTTTATGTCGGAAAGCAGGGAATTAATTGTATTTTCAACAATGAAATTTACATCAGTAAACGTATTAAAAGTAAACTCTAGCTGATCTTCCAAGTTTTCTTCATATATGATTCCATCATCAGAAAACTGATTTGTTTTACTGTATTTTCCAGTTGGATCAA
>ERZ869929.428-NODE-428-length-26411-cov-5.117886_pt1 | contig 26411 bp, 40 predicted proteins | sample MGYA00579312_ERZ869929 | MGnify/ENA primary metagenome ERZ869929 (study PRJEB32216, sample SAMN09231818) | wastewater metagenome | place: USA: Maryland | collected 2016-08-09 | study: EMG produced TPA metagenomics assembly of the PRJNA472060 data set (Reclaimed... | reverse complement strand
GAGCAAAAGATACCATATACAACAAAAGAGTTTGCAAGGTTTAATAAGGCAGAAAAGAAAGAAAAGTCGCCCGTTGAAAAAGCTGTTGAATTAAGCAAAACTATATCAGATAGGGCAAGGAGAATATTGGGTGGTATTTATGAAGGTGCTGCAACACCGAGCGAAGTTACATCTAACAAGAAAAGCATGAGCGAAATAAGAGATTTGCTTATTTCGGAAGGTATATTGCAGCAAAACGAATTACCAAGATACATTAACCCCGAAACGGGTACTGCCACAAAAGAAGGTGTATCTTTCCTTGAAACATTACTTATTGGAACATCGTTAGACGAGAATACAATTAGGATGCTCGATAATGAAGGGATGGGAAATGCAAGAGAGAAAGTGTTAAAAGCTGTTGTGCAAATAACTCAAAACGCAGCATTAGGCGAAAATTCATTACAATCAAACATTGAAAATGGAGTAAAGTTACTTAATAAAGCAAAGCAAAGCAATCAAAGTGTAGTAGATGCTGTTTCGCAAATGGATATGTTTGAGGTGTCAGCATTTACGTCAGAAGATTTAGCCGTTGCTATCTTGCTTGATGGTTCAGGTTTTAAAGATTTTCTTAAAAGATACAATTCAGAAGTAGGAACTGAAAGTTTGTTTGAAGGTACACTTACCAAAGAAAAAATAATAGATACGTTATTAAGTCAGAAAATAAAGAATTATGAACAAGTTAGAAAAAATTTACGCGCTGATGCAAAACAAGGAGAGGGCGCAGTTTCAAAAGTTGATGGAGGTGATAGCGGAAAAGCAGAACCAAACATTTTCGACCAATACGACAACACCAAAGGAGCAAGCAAAAAAGACAAAGTAATCGAGCAATACGCAAAAGAAAGCGGTAAAGATAAAGCCGACAGAGTTAGGGATATTATTGATAACTTTGACGCTATAAAATCGCGCTTGCAAGAACTGATAAGCGAAGGCAAAATTGACAACATAGAAATACGCTGCTAAATGAAAAAAGAACTATTAGACAAAGACTGTATCAGCAAGTTTGAGAACGCTTGCAAGTATGAACTGCTACACGCGCAAACGTACCGACACTTAGCAAGTCAGATGCAAGGGGTTGGTTACTTCGGTGCGCAAAAATTTTTCTTGAAAGAGATACCCGAAGAAGAAAGCCACTTTCAGAAACATATTGATTTCTTAAATGACATGGGTGTTACTATTGATATACCTGCCGTACCTGCGCAAAAGCAAGAAGTTAAAACGCTCAAAGATGCGTTTACTTCTGCAATGGAATTGGAGTATGACTTGCTTGAATACTATCGGGAGTTTATACAGAAAGAAGGATTGGAGTACGGTGATATAATGCAGCACTTAATGTTTTTTGTTGAGGTGCAGCGTAAGACCGTTGGCGAGTACGGTGATTTGCTTGCAAGGATAGAACTTGCTAAAGACGATGCTGCTGCGTTACTATTAATAGACCAAGAATTAGGTAAATAATGGCTTGCGAAACATTCAAGAAAGTTGGCGATAAGTGGGTTAAAATATCTGACAATGAGTTAAAGCAGATGTTGTTGGATGATGATGCTATGTATGAAATGGTAGCAACAAAGCCGAAGCAAAAAGAAACAGATGCAACGAAGCCGACATTTGAAGAAAAGCCGACTATTATGCCCGATGGTGAAGATGGTGTGGAGTTAATGGTAACTATGCCCGATGGCACAACAAAAAGCGCAGGTAAGTTTTACCCCGAAGATACTAAGGAAATAGCCAAAGTTAAGAAGGGGTATGAGTTGCAAGCAAGGAAAAAGAAAATAGACGATGACATACAAGCCGAAAAAGACAAGCTAAAAAGATTGTTTGACGAAGGCGATGTATTAGGTATTGCATTAGACCCACAAAGAGAGGCGAAGCGTCAGTTTCAAATACACAAAACATTAGTATCGCTTGCTAAACTTTACATTAAAAAAGGTATAGCAACAGCTATTGATTTTGCTAATGAAACGGGGTTGAGGCTTGCTGATATTCAAAGGGCGTGGGATGAAGCAACGGGTAAAAAGGTAACTACCGAAAAAGATATAGAGGCTGAACCGTATGATGTAGATTACATTAAAACAAATATCCTCACAACACCAACGCTACCGCAAACACAAAGTCAAATCGAAGTTGATGCGCAAAACGCAATAAGTGGTGGCGCTGTAAATTTTCAGCAGTTTCAATCTGCAATGAATAGCAATCCACAATTTTCAGCATTGCCAACACAAGCGCAACAATCAATATACTATACAGCAGTTAGCCAATATAGCAATCAGCAAGCAGTAAATCAACAAGCAGCAACACCGCCACAAACCAAAATAGACTTAAAAGAACAAGGCTTTTTTGAAAAGGTCAAGTTTATGTTTCAAGATAGGCTTGCAAGGTTAAAAGATGTGCAACAACAAATGCTAAATGCAGGCATACAAATTTATGACGATGCCAATGCTGCGCTAAAATACGAGTTGCTTATAGGTAAGGCTAAGACCAAAATTCAAGACAAGTATGAACAAATAGTAAAGTCAAAAGATAAAAGCAATCCTGCGCTTATTGAAAGGCTTGTAGCTGACGGTGGAGATATTGATGAGTTGGGTATTTATATGTACGCATTACACGCGGAAGAAAGGAATACGGCTGTTGCAAATGAAAGACAGCAAGAGTTTGACAAAGCCGTTGCAGAGTTAAACGATAAAATAGCCAACGCGCCAAACCAAGCAACTAAAACACGATTTCAAAATGAATTGACAGCACTTGTTCAAGGTCAAGGTAAGGTTAAACTTTTATCCGATGGTGGTAGTGGTATGACTAATCAGCAAGCCCAAGATATAATTAAGGCTGTTGAAGATTCGGGTAAAAAAGATTTGTACGATAACTACGCAAAACAATTTAGGAATGAAGTTATCATACCTAATCTTAAAAACTTATTGGACTACGGATTAATAACAAAAGAACAGTTTGATGCACTTGCAACAAAGTACACTAACTATGTGCCACTACAAGTTGTTGAAAAATCCGTAATGAAGCGAATAGGCGCAGGTGCGCAGCGTGGTGGCATATATGGCAAGGATATATTTAAGGCAAAAGGTAGCGATTTTTACAAGTTTACAGAAAGGTATAATCCTGCTTTGTCGTCTTTGTTTGCTTACAACAATACTGTTATCAGAGGTGAGAAAAATGCAGCAGCAAAAGCGTTACTCAATCTTTCTGCATTAGATACAGAAAATGAAGTGTTTGAAACTGTAACACCTAAATACACACCTATATTAAATTCAAACGGAGATGTTGAATACATATTAGATGCTACACCACAATTTGTATTAGATAACAGCGTTAGGGTTATTAACGAAGGCAAGCCTGTATTTGTGCAGATAAAAGACAAGGCACTAATGGAAGCCTTTAAAGCATTGGGCGAAAACAGAAGTATTAGGCAGTTGCAAATGGTAAACAGTTGGCTGCGCAATACAGCAACATTGCTTAACCCCGAATTTTTGTTTACAAACTTTGCAAGGGATTTTGAAACAGCAATCATAAACATTCAATCCGACATAAAAGACTTTGATGTAAAAGGTGCTACACGTTATATAGCCAACCCTAAAAACATCATGGCAGCAGGAAAAGGATTGGTGCAAGATTATAAAGGCAATCATAGTAATGAGTGGGCTAAAGCAGCAAAAGAATATCGGGAAAATGGCGGTCAAGTATCATGGTTTCAACAAGAAACATTGGATGAGTTTGTTAAGGATGTAAACAAAGACATATCTAAAATACAGAAGGGAACACCTATACCTGCAAAAGTATTAAACACCGTAGCCGAAACATTCTTTTTAGCGCAATCAACAGTAGAGCAATCATTGAGATTAGCTACATACAAGGCGCTAAGGGATAGGGGCGTATCAGCAGAAAAAGCAGCTATGGCGGCAAAGAATATAACCGTAAACTTTGAAACAAAAGGCAAGTACGGTGCATTTGTAGATTCGTTGTATTTGTTTGCTAACGCAGGAATACAAGGGTCATACAGAATGTTGAAGTCTTTGGCTAAGTCAAGAAAAGCGCAATTTGCAGCAGGTGCGCTGTATGCAGTTGGATTAACAGAAGCGTTTTTGAATGATATGTTAGGGGGTGAAGATGATGAAGATGAACAAATCAGCGATGGCATAAAGGAGAGAAACTTAGTATTGGTAAATCCTAAAGACCCTAAAAAGCCATACTTTAAATTTCCATTAGCATACGGTGCAAACGTTTTTAAGTACATGGGCAACTTGACCTATGACGTGGCAACGGAAAGAAAAACTATAACCGATGCTACCGTTAAAGGATTCTTGGGTATATACAATCAATTTTCACCAATTCAAGGCGCAACTATTACACAAGCATTATCCCCTGCGGCTTTAGACCCTATTGTTCAATTTGTGGAAAATAGGTCGTTTTTCGGCACTCCAATATATCCCGAACAAAACAAATACGCACCGCCTAAAAAAGATAGCGATTTGTATTTTTCATCAGTAAGACCACAATCAAAAGCTATTGCTCAATGGCTGAATAATAATACGGGAGGCAGCGATGTAGCGGCAGGTGCGGTAGATGTCAGCCCCGAAGTATTAGACCATTTTTATGACGCTATTACGGGTGGAACGGGTAGATTTATAGCCAACGTAGGTGCGGTAGGATTTAGTGCTTACAAATACGGGCAATCAAAAATGACGGGCAGACCTTTCGATGAAGCAGATAACATAGCATTAAGAAACGTTCCATTTGTAAGGTCTTTTGTTGGCGATACCAATGAAAAAAGAAGTTTGCAAACGATATACAATATCTTTGAAAGAAGCGCAAAAGAATCTTTGAGTAAAGAAGAAACTGATAAATTCTTTAAAGAATTGGAATTGGCAAGGAAATCTAAAAGCATGGATGACGACCAATTAACGAGGTTACAAACTATGTTTTTAAGGGGGCAAGCCAAAGTTAAGCAGTCATTAGGCGAAAGTGTTGATAATCCAACACGCACAACCCAACGCACACCTGCAACAAGACCGATTACAACAAAGCCCGTAGCAACAAGACCACCTGCAACAAGACCGTAGCCATACGATATTTTTTTGATTGTCGTTATATTTCACAAAAATTCTTAATTTTGCGGTATGGCAACAATTACACGATTAGTAACGGGATTGAATACTATCCCTGCGTATCAAACAAAAACGGGAGCGTTCACAACCGATACTGATGTGGACACAGTTTTAAACTATTCGGGGACAACAGAAACGCCCGAAGATGTGTTTGGTGCGAACTACAAACATTCAGATAATCTGTATGTATTCTCTATTGCAAACGAAGAAGTGCGAAAGGTAACGGGTGTATATCCGATTGCGGCAGGTAGCTTCAATGTACAGTTGGATAGCGCATTTACAACTCCTTTAGCGGCAGAAACAGCTTATGTGGTACAAGCTAATTTGATTTCTTATTCGCTTGTCAATCAAGGTAGCGCGGATGGGATGTATGACGGGGTAGATGTTTCCGCTACGGTTGCAATCAACGAAGATTATTCACCGCAAACACCACAAAAGGCGGCTAAAGTTGTGGACGGAACGGGTACTGAATTGTTAATCATAGAAACGAAGTAAGATGGGTAATGTATATATGAGTGGCGGAGGAGGCTCTGCTATTTCTACCACAAAAGCAGCTTTTTTAAATCTTGTTGCCAACTCTCAATTAGTGCCGTCTGCTACATATAAAATTACAGACATTTTTGAAGGCTTATTTGTTGGAACATTATCAATAAATCAATTTAGTCCAAGCGCAACATTGTATGCTTATCTACCAAATTACATAGAAGATAATGACTACAAAGGACAATACCATAGCGCACTAGGGGCTATTGCTAATGGTGAAATATATACATGGGGTGAATGGAACTATAAAAACGAAAGCGGAGGCGCTTTAACACCTGATACCCCAAGTCCAAATGTATTTGATACATTAAACAGGTTTACACAACTTGCAAAATCAAGCATCAACTATTACACCTTAATAGAATTACTAGCAACTATTGACAATCAATTAAATATTACTTGGGTAGAGCATCCGCATAAGTTAAATTCGTTTGAATACTATGCAGTTTCGCAGGCTTATTCTTTAGGTAAAGCCAATGCCGCCTTAGCTATGTTAAATCAATTTAACAACTTTGGAGATTACATTGGGCAAAATAGGGGTGTGGTTATTTATAATTGTAGAGTAGATGCTTCATCTACATCAGGAGTGTATGGTAACACAGGAACTTTAACAAGTGAAATATACAATTCTTTTGTAGTTGGGGAAGGCTCTATTACTAGAAACACTTTTCAGGTAGACGCTGCAATATACAATATTGTTGGTAATGTCAATGTAAGAAAAAATGTAATAGGAGGTAGCAATTCAAGGATTAGCGATATAAGTGCAACCGATGATTATTACATTGATATTTTGCATAATGAATTACACGACAACAATAGATTAACCAATATAACAGCAACAGGGGCTAGTGAAATGTATATTTGGGATAACCATTTACACGAAAACAATGATGTTTCTAATTGGACAATTGATTCAACCTTTGTGCAATTTGCAAATTGCCATTTAAACAATGATGTGAATTTAACAGATTACACATTTGACGATTTAGAAGACAAGTGCATTAACATTAATTTTGCACACAATATATCACTTATAAATTTAAGCAACATAAGCATAAATTCAGCCTCAATTGAATACCCTCAAACATCTTTAACGGTTATAAATTTAAGTGGATTTGCTGCAAATATTCAATCAGAAACCATACAATCAAATAAAGGCTGGTTTTCAATAGAGCATAATTTCACAACAGACCCAATTACAAGCGGTAATCAAGTTTTATATAATTTACTTCCAACTTCAAGCTATGCAACTAATGCTGTTTTAATTGTAGATACATCAGTAGGCGGTACAGGTAGCTTGGAAATTGGTATTAATACAGACGATACGGATTATGTTATTGCGCCAACAGTAGCAGGTAGCGTGGCAAATACTGTTGTAAATACACTAAGCAATGTTACAACAGGAAACAGAAGCCTAAGACTTGCAGCAAGCGGTGGCGATATTACAAGTGGTATTATTCGAGTTAAAATAGAATTTGTTGTATAAGTGTGGCAACCGAAAAAGCATATCCTTCTTTTCAGAGTTTTCCTACAATCGGGCGACCTAATATTACTTATGTTGCTCAAGATACGGGATACAAATACATTTTCAATCAAGGGTATAAGATTGTAAGCGGTTCAGCAAAGCAGATAAACGGTAAGAAGCCGCAGCCGCAAGGAACAACGGACTTAACAGCATCAGATATTGATGCTTTGCCTAACACCGCAACGCTAACAATTAACGGCACAACAAAGCAGTTAAGCACCAATCCCACATTCACAATCGTAAGCGATGTAACAAGCGTTGATGGCAGAACGGGCGATGTGTACACAGCAAACGGTATCATTTCTCCCGAAGCGGCTGTATTATCAATAAATACAGACAATACTAAGTTTGACGTAGCGGCAGGTACGGGGGTTATTGACAATGAGTTTTTCTCGTGGGATGAGCAACTTGCAATAACACCTATTTACCTTGCTACAAGCACACTAACACACGTTTATGTTGCAGCAGACGGAAGTATATTCCAAAGCGATATTGAGCCTACACCGCAATTAAGACGGCAATACTTGTATTTAGGTCAGTTAGGTCATACTAACTTCACAACAATACAGACGGCAGTAAATGTGCCCGAAGTATTTGCGCAGACAGACCAACAGTTTCGTGATTTGCTTGCGTGTTTTGGTATATTGAATTGCAACGGAAATATTGTAAGCGCAAACGGTGCAAACTTAAAGATAGACGTATCGGCAGGCGATTTGTATGGTAGCGGTATAAATTGGGAAACAGACGGTGCGGACAATCCTAACGACAGACACTTTGTTTCACTCACAGCGCCATTTTTCAGACGCAGAACACAAACGGGGAACGGTGTGGTAGCAGACACCGTAGATGTGGCTAATTACGACAACGCAGGAACGATAACTGCTATTGTTGGTACTAAATATCAAAACCAACGTGTATATAGGCTGATTAGCGGCAATATTGTTGTTCAGTATGGTCAAGTATTGTATAACTCATTAGCGGTTGCCATAGAAGGTTTAAACAACGAAGCCTATATAGAATTTCCAAATGTAACCAAAATTGGTGCTTTAATAGGGTTTATTTCTGTTGGTAGCAACTGCACATCGCTACAAGACACCTCACGCGCAAGGATATACACAACAAGCAAAATCGGTGGTGCTTCTGTACCGCCAAATATTGATGGTAGTGGAACGGCAAACGAAATTGCTTATTGGGTTGATGCAGATACATTAGGCTCTCTTACAACAGCAACATACCCATCTTTAACCGAATTGTCTTATGTTAAGGGTGTTACAAGTCCGATACAAACGCAACTTGATAAAGAAAAAACACTTGACTTATGGGTAGGTAGCTCAACAACAACAAATGGAACAGAAACTATATTGAGAACAATCCCCATAACAGCTAATGATGTAGCTAATTTGGACATAGTTTGGATTAGCTGTCAAGTTAGTACAACTCAAACAAGCGGAAACATAACCACTAGAATAAGAGTAGGCACTTCTGCTGTACCTGCAAATATTACATTAGAAACAGAATTAATAAATGGAGGTGTTACTGCAAGTGCTGGAGGAGCATACTCTCCAATAAATAACTATATAGCATTTAACGGTGGTAATATAATATCTGTTTTAAGAGCATTTATGGGTGCAAGTGCAGCTGTTCAAATGTTTTCATCAGTTTCGCCCCCACTTAATGCAACATGGTATATTTATATTACAACAACCAAAGCAGCAGCAGGTACAATATCTTTAACATCATCAATAATTAAACGCGATAGAGCATGATTACTATAACTCAAAAAGACGAATTTGGGCGCTTTGTAGATAATACGGGCGAACCCATTGCAAAGACAGGAAATGTATTATTTCACGAGGACAGCGAAAAGTTGATAATCTTCTTTTCTATTAGTGAACATCAAACATGGTTAGCAGAAAATGTACAAGAAACGAGTGAAGATTAAGGGCAAAGCGGTGAAGCGAAAACAGAAGCGTAATCCTATAAAGCAGTATGCAGGGCAAGGGCGTTAAAATCAAATAGTTGTGAAATTAGATAACATAAAAACGAACTCAAATTAGTAACTAAATTGTAAAACAGTAGCGCCAAATGTTTGCGATTTTTGCGACATGAGAGCCTACGAAAAACTATTAAAGATGCTGGAGGATTACAAAGGAGAATTGGTAACGGGTGTGCTAGGTATGGCAGCCGCTACATTGGCATGGGCGCAAGGGCGTAGGCAAGCAAACGCGCAAGCGGACGCAACTATTAGCGATGGAGTTTCACAGATTGTGGAAACATCAAACGCGCTTTTGGTTATGGTTAAAACCGAATTGGATGAAGAACGGAAACATAGGGTTCAATGCGATGAAAGGGTTAGGACTTTGGAATCAGAAGTATTACAACTTAAAAGACAACTAAATGCGTAAAATATTCATAAGTGCAGGACATACCCGCAAAGGTACGGATGCAGGTGCAAGCGCCAACGGTTACAAAGAGGGCGACTTAGCTGCTGAATTGCGCGATTTAATTGTTGAGGCGCTAAAGGCATATATGATTACTCCGATTGTAGATGATGATAAAAATGCTTTACAACAAACTATAAACACGTTTAAGGCACTTGTGAACCCTTCTGCTATATTGATTGACATTCATTTTAATGCAGCCACACCGCAAGCGAAAGGCGTTGAATGTTTTATCCCAGATACATACAGCAACTTTGAGCGCGACATGGCTAAGGATATTGCAGAGGACATAGCCGAAATACTTAACAGTCCGTTGCGTAGCGGTATGTTGCGCGTGGCAGGGGTAAAGCGCGAAAGTGAAAGCGCAAGAAAGCAACTAGGTTGGATGCGATTAACGGGCGAAAATGTGTTAGTTGAGGTGTGCTTTATTACAAACAAAGAAGAAATTGAGAAATATCAATCAGAAAAGTTTAGAATTGCAAAAGCAATAGCATACACCATCAATAAGTACGCAACCAAATACTAGCCGAATGGCAAAACCAAGAAAGTACGGGCAGGAAATTATAGAATACTGCAAAGTTAAGTACGAAACGCGCCCTAATATTACATGGGTAGCTAAAGATTGTATCAAGGCGTTTGGGTTAAAAATTGACCCCGAAAGATTTAGACGTTCTTTGTCTGATATACTTGAGCGCGAAAAAGTAAAGCGCCAAAGCAACGATATAAAGCGCTTATTCTTTGACATCGAAACAAGCTACTATTTAGTTCCTACATTTAAGTTTTGGAAAGTAAATATTAACCCTCAGCACATCATACGCGAAAAGAAAATCATTTGCGTGTGCTACAAATGGCAAGGAAAAGATACCGTACATAGGCTAGTTTGGGATAGCAAACAAGATGACACTAAGCTAGTCAAAGAGTTTATACAAGTCATTAAGCAAGCTGATGAAATAGTTGCCCACAACGGGGATAAATTCGACATGAAAGAACTACGAACACGCGCTATACTTACGGACAATTTAATGTTTCCCGTTTACCGTACACTAGACACGCTAAAAAAGACGCGCCAATACTTTCGCTTTCCTTCAAATAAACTTGACTATCTAGGGCAAGTGCTTAATGTTGGGCGCAAACTAGACCATGAAGGGCTACAAATGTGGATAGATATTTGCGAACACAAAGACAAAACCGCACTTGCTAAAATGGTGGAATATTGCGAACAAGATGTTATATTGCTAGAGGACGTTTACATGGCAATTTCACCATACATTTACCACAATACAAACTTTGCTGTATTGAAAGGCGGTGAAAAGTGGCATTGTCCAGAGTGTGCAAGTAAGAACGTAAAACTAAGTCACACAGATGCAACTGCAATGGGAGTAATCAGGCGGCACATGAAATGCTTAGATTGCAGAAAGTTCTTTAAGATAAGCAACAAAACGTATTTATTCATGCTTGACCAAATCATAAAAGAAAAGCTAGGAAAATGACCGATAAAATAAACCCTTCGCACTACAAGCAAGGCAAAATAGAGTGTATAGATGCTATTGAAGCTGCTACAGTAAATAAAAAAGGCTTGCAAGCTGTATGTACGGCAAACATAATTAAGTATGTTTGGAGGTGTGAACAAAAGAACGGATTGGAGGACTTAGAAAAGGCTAAATGGTATCTAAATAAAATGATTGAAGATTATGTGGCAAATGACATTTGAATTTACGGACACGATAAACCTGATAAAGGTACCGATTACGGTTTATGCCGAATCGTATGATGAAGGTTTTGAAAAGGCTTTGTCATTAGATGCAAAAGGGGCAAATGAAGATAACTTATACCTAATCGAGGCTTATGAGTTGCAAGATGAAGCGGCAACAGAGGAAGAAACAGAACCTAATCAAAACTAATGAAACCGAATCAAATTTTATTGCTAGTATTCGCTGCTATTGTGGTGCTATTTTCATTTGTTGGAGGTTGCGCAGGTTATCACTACGGCAAGCGGAATTGTGGCGAAGTTGTGAGTGTTGTTCATGATACGATTTACCGCGATACCACACTAAAACAAATACCAACAGCGCCAAAAGTAATAAGCACAAAGCCAAACAAATCGAAGGCGTCAATCATTGCGCGAATTGACACGCTGCCATGCGATACGGTTCGCATAATAGCCAAAGAAATAGTTGAGCAATTACCAGACACCACAACATATTCAGACACCTTGCGCGAAGAAATGAACTACAACATAGTGTATTCAGCTACGGTTCTAGGCAAGCTGATTGATTTTAAGCTGCAACACGCTAACTTAAAGCCCGAAATAAGAACAGTTATAACCAAAGTTAAAAAGCCTTTGCCTAGTGTGTATATAGGTGCGATTGTAGGCGTGAATAATACTGCGACTAACTTTGTAGCTGCTCCTAGTGTTTCCATGTCTTACAAGGCTTTTAACGGCTTTTATGGCTATGACATTCGAGGTCAGGCTCACATGGTTGGGGCTTATTGGCGTGTGTTTGGGAAATAGCCGCTAAACTTTTAACATTTATTTTTTTGTCTGCTATTGTATTTGTCAATACATATACTATATTTGCATCATCAAACAACAAAACAAATGGAAAACAATCTACAATCTAAATTAGAAATGCTACAAAAAATAGTAATGGTAGCAGAAGGTTTAACAGCAAAGCAAGCTAAAGAAAAGATAGAAAAAGATTTTGAGCAATACGCAATTAAACAACTAATCACAAAATCAAACTAACATGAACAAAGCAACATACGGAGAGAAAGTTAAAACCATTGACTCAAAAAAAGTAGCGCAATGGAAAAAGATGCAGCCGCGAATAGGCAAGATGAATTGGATAGCCGAGCAATGTTTCAGAAGCCGCGCGGTAATTCACAACGCTATCAATCACGGCAAGGCAACCACAAGCACAGAGGCGAATATTGATAAATTGTTTGGGCTGTAACGTTACCACGCTTGGCGGTCGTTTGGGATTTTGGAAAACAAATGTTTAATTTTAAAAATACAGTTTAATATGGAAACTAACGTACAAGGGCAAGACGTCAGCCCAAATGACGCCAAACGTGTGTTACCTGCTGTGCCTATTGATGGTGATGGTCAGGTATTACACGAAGGAGATAGGGTTTATTGCTATGATTACGATAAGAATTTAAAGCCGTCAAGATGCTACGGCACATTACATAAAAACGAAGATTACCCAAATGTTTCTGAATGGTATATTGCTTATGATGATGGTCAAGAATGTGCCGTTTTGGAAATGTCGCTTGTCTTTAAGGCATAGCAGGAACCAGTGTTATATGCCACCTTTCCTTCTGTCTGAAAAATATTTTTTTGAAAATGTTTGCAAATTCAAAACAATAGTATAATTTTGTAAACGAAAACAAATTTAAAGAAATGAAAGTAACGATTGAAATATCAGATAACCACTTGCAAGAATTGCTTCCGTTTTTGACAAGGAAAAGTTCTGGCCATATAAAGATTGCAAAAAGATGCTTATCGAAAGCAGTAGAGGAAGTTATTTATGCTGAAATTGAGAGAGGACATGATTTATCTGCTTCTGCACTTGAGAAGTATTTAAGGGAAATGAAATCCGAATACATAAGATTAAAAGAGGCAGAAAACGGTGGAAGTTTAGAAAGAGAGGACTTTATTCAACTTTTAGATAACAATAGATGAAAAAGAAAAAGCAAGGCGGCAAAAGAAAAAATGCTGGCAGAAAATCAGCCTTTAACGAACTGACAAAAACAGTCAGCTTCCGTTGCCCGATGTCAAAAGTTGACGAACTTAAAATATATGTTACTGCTAAACTTTCGGAGTGGTCGCAAGGTGGCATATAACGGTTTCGGGCTTGGCGTTAGTGCCGCCTTGCACGAACTTTAAATTTAGCACTAAACTATCTGGTGGCATTACGCCAAGCCCGTGTTATCGGATAGTTCATTTTTCGTGGGTGGGCAACAAACAAATTTAAAAATGGATACAATAACATCAAAACACCTAAAAGACAAGGACAATCACACCACTTGTGAATGTGGAAACAAAACTATTTATGAGTATATGTGGAGCGACCACAATGGAGAATCGAATTGTTGCCCGATTTGTATGGTAAGTTGGCAATCTTCTCAAATCAAAGCATTAAAAGAATTGGTTTACGAATTGTCATCAAAAAGTAAAGATGAAACTTCAAAAGCTATCAATCAGAAATACGCAGAATTACAAGGTTGTGATGTTGATGATTTTATAGACGACATTGATTACAGTGCGGTGGGAGAAAAATGAATTTCCGATAACGTTTTCGAGGCTTTGCGTTCGGGCGGGAATTAGAATTACAAATTTTCATAAAACCACAAAAGATGATAGAAGAAATAAAAGTTGAAGATAACAACGTTTGCCCGCCTGACGCAAAACCTGTGTTAGCGGCAGTACTAATCACGGAACACGCCTACGAAAGAGCAAAAGAAAGGCTAAAATGGAAGTCAAAAGTTTTGGATAAAATGGCTGAAAAGGCTTTTTTGGAAGGCACAAAACACAAGGACACGAAAGGTAGTTTAATGCGATACCTGACAAAACTTTGGTTCAATTACAAGCATTGCAACAACGTAAGAATTTATGGTGAAAACATATTTTTCTTTTGCGACAATAGATTGATAACCGTTTATCAATTGCCGAATGATTTACGGAAGCACGTCAAGTATTGCCGCTAACGTTTTGCGGCTTTGCGATGGCCGCCAAAGTAGAAACTAATTATTAACCGAGAATTGTCAGTCGGCTATTGCAAAACCGCTGTTAGCCGCTGGCCTTTCTCACAACAAAACAAAATATGAATTGTATCAACTGCGGAGTATCAATGTTTGATAAACCACTTTCAAGAACAAACCCGAAAGGCCAACCAGATGCAGGTTGGATGTGTCAAGATTGCATTAAAATCAAAGAACCTGAATTGTATCAAAACTTAAAAGAAGATGGGGATTTTAAAATTACCAACGATATTTTTGATGCAATCAATGAAAGGCCATTGATGACTAAAAACATTTATGGGGATAAATGCCCTAAATGTGGAGCAGTAGAAGTTGATGCAATGACACCAAGAACTGTTTACGCTTGTGGCTCGTCCGATTACGACCAAAGGCCAAACACATTTAACCAATCGGAGCAATGTCGTTTGTCGGGGTCTTAGGCTTGCGGCTAACGGTTCTCGGCTTTGTGCAGTGCCGAATTAAAATGCACAAATGTTTAATTTAAAAATAAAGTAAAATGAAAGAACAAAAGTTGAATGAAGCACAAAACTCGGCATTGCACAAAGCCGATGTTAGGCGAAGTGTTTTTGCTGTTTATCCTGATGCCGAAAGACTTGATTTAGGGCAAAACAGATTATCTGCAATTTTCAGGTATAAAGACCACGCTGAGGAGTTTGCAAAAGCTAAATGGGGAAAGTTTTACATTATTGAAGAGTTGGTGTCTGAACATTTCGCCTAACGTAGTACGGCTTTGCGATGGCAGGGCTTAGAATTACTAACTTTCAAAACAGTACAAAAGATGAATAACGAACAAAATGTTGAGGGTTTAAACGTCAGCCCTGCTATTGCAAAGCCGATGTTACCTGCCGTTTGTCCTAAGTTGTCGGCCATTGCTCACATTTGGGATAACGAAGAAAGGCACATGGTTAGCTGTATGGATGACTATTTTAAACAAGGATTACCTGAAATTGAAATAGCTATATGCAACAATGAAACTGGCAAAGAAATCATTTCGGCAAAAGTCAAAGCTGAAAATTTTTACAAGTCAGAAGGTTATTTACGCTGTTTCCCAAATGGCAGGTAACGTTCCCACGCTTGGCGAAGGTGGCGATTTTAACCACAAATGCCGATGCGTAGAACGAATGTTGAACTTAGCAGTAAATGTCGAGCGGAGTACTGCACCGCCACTTTTGCCAAACGTGTGTTGGCAGCAGTGTTTTTTGTCGAACTATAAATTTAAACAAATGGAATACAAAGGTAAACTTTACGGAAAGGTGCATAAGTCATACTTTCCATTAGAAGCAACGACAGATGATTTTGAAGCGTTGCAAACAAACATTGAACTTCTAAAGAAGAAGTTGCAAGTAGCTGAAAAAGCATTGAATGATATTGTCAAATGGGATGATGATTTGGAGGACGAATGGGGCGACCCTGGGGAACGTGCAAGTCGTTGTCTTGAAAAATTAGCTTTGTTGGATGGTTTCTAACATTGCTGCCAACTATCATACAGTCTAATGTTGCGTATATCAAAAATAATTAGCACCTTTGCATTATGGAAAATTTACAAGACTTCAAAGAATTGATGTTTTTGAAAAACTTTAGCGAAAAAACATCAAAAATGTATTTATCAATAGTGTCTAATGTTTCAAAGCATTGCAATAAGGATGCTAAAGATATATCTGAAAATGATATACGCGCTTATTTGTTAAGTAAAAAACATTATTCATCATCAACTAGAATGGCTGTAATAAATGCTTTTAAGTCATATTACAGGCTATGTTTAGATAGAGATTTCAACAATAAAATATTGCCTCGCCCAAAAGTTGAACAAAAGCAACCAGATGTATTGTCAGTTGATGAATTTCAGCGAATGGTTAATTTCACAAAAAACATTAAGCACAAAGCTATTATTTGTATCATGTATTCATGCGCTCTTAGAGTAGGAGAAGTTATAAATTTAAAGATTAGGGACATAGACACTTCTAACAATAAAATACAGATAAAAAATGGCAAAGGAAAAGTTGATAGGATAGTAATGCTTGATTCTTCTGTGTTAAAACTATTAAGAGATTATTGGAAAATTTACCAAACAAAAACATATTTATTTGAGGGTGCTAAAGGTGGTAAGTATTCAGAAAAAAGCATACAGACATTAGTTAAGACTATTGCAAAAAAATTAGGTTTTAAGAAGAAAATATCATCTCATTCTTTAAGGCATAGTTGCTTAACTCAAATGGTGATAGATGGCGTTGATTTAAGAACGGTTCAAAAAATAGCAGGACATAAAAACATAAACACAACTGCTGGGTATATAAAGATAGCAGATGTAGATATATTGGGAACTGCTAGCCCTATTAAGAAAATAATTATTTAAAACCATGAACATCAACTACAAACAACTAGACACCGCGCTGTTTTATTTCGGCTGCGTGCTGTTAGCAGGAGGACTTATTATTTTTTCACTAGCAATTTTAACAGTATGAAACAAGAAACAATCAACCAATTCGTAGAAACTTACTACGAAACAAAAGACAAGGTAACGCCTAAACACTACCCTGACTGGATAGTTGCAATTGATGCCGCTATCTACAAAGGCGACTACACCGATTTTAACGGGCATTTCAAACACTTTCAGCCAGTCATGGATGCTATTATCCAACGCGAACGGGAAGCGCAATGTATGGTAGCTCAAAACGGTGTAATGATATTTTGGTTATTTAGCCCTGATTACAAACGCTACCCTGACATCGAGGACATCGAAACGGAGCAATGTTTCGATTGTAAAGCAGAAGTGCAGGAAGGGCTACTCACTACCCACAAAGACAAACGCATGGGTGAGATTAGAGTGTGCGAGGATTGCTTGAAAGATATTATTTGGCAGGAACAAAAGGACGCTGAAAATATTTAACAAAATAAATTGTTGTGCAAAACTTGTCTATGTCAATACATATACTTACGTTTGCGCCTAATTAAAAATGGAACAAATGATTAAAAAACCACACATTTCACCGCGCGAAGTCAAGATTTTCTGCTTACAATGCGGAATGTTTCCCAACATGCGAAACATGCTATTCTGTTGGCACTTGCTGATACTGCAACGGCTGACACTAAATCAGATTTATTATTTACAATCAAATCAATAACAAATGAAACAAATGGTATCAGTTAGGTCAAACTCTTTCTACGAGCAAAAAGAAGATGACAAGGAATTTGCGTTAAAACCGCAGCTTGAACTTGTAATTATCTACACGGATGGTAAAAATTACAAGATAACTAAAAACGATATTGAAAGCAGTCCAAAACTTGCCGAATGTCGTTTGATTGTTAGCCCTGAAATGTTGCAGCATTTGATTACAGATTTGCAATTACATCAGAAAAAATTAGATACTATCCGTAAAAATGCAGACAAATTAAACGCGCTTGTTAAGCACATTACATCAGACAACCAAAACAATCAATAAAATGGAAACAAAAACAATCGAATTAGGCGGACAACTGTACGAAATCAAACTTGTAGAACCGCAACCGCAACCAGAACAAACACTACCGACATTGCAGGAGGTGTTTAATAAGATAAAACCAGCGTTCTACGTAAATAGCGACAATGGCATTATGAGTATTGGTGGCTTTGATTTAAAATATAGCGAAGATTGCCAAAACACACTATCCACCGAGCGCCAATGCAAGCGAATACAGGCGCTAATCGCCCTGCAAAACATAGCAGACTATTACAATGGTGAAGTGGATTATAGAGGTAAAGGGTATGTGCTTGTAAAGTATGAAAACCAATTTATAACATCTATTGAAAAATGGAGTGAAATATCAGTAAAATTCAAATCAGAAGAACACGCCAAAGCCGCTATCGAAATACTCCGCAACGCAAATCTTTTAGATAATCTTTAAACAAAATCAAATGGAAACAAAACCAATGGTTATTAACCCGTCAGAGTTCGGAATTGACGTTAAAAAAGCAGAAAAAGTAAGTAATTCATTTGCTCCTAAAATAGCCGAAATAGAGGGCTATAAAAATGTTTATTCGGGTATAATTCAATCCGAACTAAACAAAGAAAATATGCAGCAAGCGCGTGAATTGAGGTTGAAGCTGGTTAAGGTTAGGACGGGCATTGCCGCTATCCATAAAACAGAAAAGGCTTTTTATCTTGCAGCGGGTCGTTTTGTTGATGCCTTAAAAAACAAGCTAACAGAACCCGTTGAACAAATGGAGGAAAAGCTACTTGAAATCGAGGAGACAGAAAAGCGACTAGAGGCAGAACGCATTGCAAGAGTTAAGGCGGAACGAGAATCTGAACTTTCTAAATACTGCGAAAATGTATCATTGTTCCCGTTGGGTGAAATGACGCAAGATGCTTACGAGCAACTTCTTAATGGTCAGATATTGGCTTATGAGGCTAAAAAGAAAGCAGAGGAGGAAGCGGAAATTGCAAGAATTGAAAAAGAGCGCAAAGAGGCACTTCACAAGCATAGAAAAGAAAACCTAATCAATGTATGGCAGTTCGTTGATGAAGAAACAAGGCTTCTAAATTATGGCGAAGTTTCAGAAGATGAATACAATACAATCGTTTTAGACGCTCTTTTAGCTAAAGAGAAATATGAAGCAGAGCAAGCCGCTATTCGTGCCGAAAATGAAAGATTAAGAAAAGAAGCTGAACAAAAAGAAGCCGAACTTGCAGCCGAAAGAAAAGCAGCGCAAGAAAAAGCTGAAAAAGAGCGCAGAGAAGCAGAGGAAAAGTTGAAAGCGGAGCAAGCCGAAAAAGCCAAGATTGAAAAAGAATTAGCAGATAAAAAAGCGGCAGAAGAAAAAGCAGAAGCGCAAAGACTTGCGGCAATTGAAGCGGAAGCAGCCAAAGGTGATGCTGAAAAGTTTGATGATTACATCAACGCAATAAAATTGGTAATGGACGATGTTAAATTCGTTTTTAAATCTAAAAAATTCAAAGACAGCCATACCAAAGGTCAAGAATTATTGGGAAAAACTATTGATTATTTAAAAGGGAGAAAATAAAAATGGAACAACAAGAAAAAGTAACACACTGGAAGAAACTGACAAACCCAAATTACATCGGGGCGCATGACTTCCAACCTAACCAAGAAATTACCGTAACAATCAAATCGGTAGCAAAAGAACTTGTAAAAGGTTCGGAGGGCAAAGAAGAACATTGTATCGTGGCTAAACTCGAAGGGGCGCAAAAGCCATTGATACTAAACAAAACCAATTGCAAAATTATTAGCAAGAACTTAGGAACGCCCTACATTGAGAAATGGAGTGGTGGCAAGATTACGCTGTACGTTGCTAAGGTGAAAGCGTTTGGTGAAGTTGTTGAAGCAATCAGAGTTAAAAACAAATAGAACCGATGGACTTAGCAATAGACAAATTTGATAAAGAACGCTTTGGGCTGATTACAGGCTCAAAGTGTTCTGTACTCTTTCCTAAGAAAAGCGCAGAAGTTGGGCAAGATACTTACGCAAGGCAATTAGCAATACAGCTATACTTTGAACATTACGATGAAGTTAGCACATGGCAGACTGAACATGGTAACTTTTCAGAGAACACCGCTTTTGAACATTACCACGATTTTATCAGTAAAGATATAGAACGCGGCTATTGGAAACGAAACGGTAATTGTGGCGGCACATCTGACGCTATTTGCCCTAGTCATGGTGTAGATTTTAAATGCCCTACTACGCTTGAGAAGTGGATGGACTATATGTTTGACGGTATAGACAATCAGCAATACCACCAATGCCAAATGTATATGTATCTATTTGACCGAGATATGTGGCAGGTTTGCGCGTTCCTAAACGAAACGGAACGAATGACTGACTTTGGTTTGGTTTATCCAGTACCGCAAAACAAGCGTATGATAGTTATTGAAGTTCAAAAAGAAATTGGCTGGGCTGAAAAACTTGAAGTTATTGCGCCTAAGATAATTGCCAAACGTGATGAATATTTTGCGAAACTTGAAGAACGATTTGGAACAAAACAAACACCCGTTAAAATATGACAATCAAACCAATCGAACACGCTGATTTCTACCTAGTTCAGCTAAAAAGCACTCCACATTGCATAAGACATGGCGCAATGAATAAAATCACAGCAGATGGCATTTGGCGGTGTATATCCGTTGCAGGGTATGAAAGTGTAAACCAGAATGGTGCAAAAGGAAAGATACACAAAGAAACGATTTGCCGCGCAGGGTGTAAAGAAGTTAAAGAGATGCGACATATTAACTTTGCTGATGATTTGGAGCGGATGGTAGGGGAAGCGTTGTATGAGGCAGGAATTGAGTTTTATCATGAAAGTGAAGGCGCAACACTTGACTTTATTATGCCCGAATGGAACTGCTTAATTGAGGTTAAAAAATTTCATTCGGATAGAATTAACGCACAACTTGAACCGCATGACAACGTAATTCTTCTTATGGGCAAACGAGCCGTAATACATTTTTGTAACTTATTAAAACAATCAAATGGAACTAGCATTAGCCAAAGCAAATAAAATGCACCCGTACACATTTGCCGGGTTCAAGCACGAAAAAATTGAACCTACAATCTTCACACGAGAAGATAAACTAGACCTAATCAAACACGTTTGCTGCACATCGAACGGTGTTACATTCGAGCAAATTGATGCCGTTACAAGGCGCAGAGAGATTATGCAAACAAGGCAGTTGATTATGTACTTTGCGCGGTTTTATACCCGAATGTCATTGTCAAGCATCGGCAGGATATTTAAGCAGCGTTTCGACCATAGCACCGTTGTACACGCTTGCAAGACAATAACCGATTTATGCTACTCTGATTTTGACATGAGAATTAAAGTGGCTCAAATCGAAAAGAAATTGGAGGAGTTTGGATTGGTAAAAGCGTAGCAATGAACAAACAACAAAAAATAAAACTGATAAAATATACCTGCTGCAAAGCAATGGGTACTAAATGGAAAGATGTGAACACAGCAAAGCGAACGGATGCACTTGCAAAGACACGACACCTCATTATGTTCTTTCTTTGGCGATATACGCGCTTAGGATTAAAAGAAATAGGATTGGAGTTTAAGCACCCGTTTAAGACGAGTAGTGTGATTTATTGTAGGAATACAGTTGCAACTCTACTTGACAATTGGTATGCAGATACATTTTCTACATACCTAAATATTGAAGCCGAGTTAAAATCAAAAGGCATTGAGCCAAAACGATTAACTTTTAAAATTGTTGAAAAGTCGCACGAAAAATTGAAAATTTTAAATTAAATTTGCAACATGGAAACTAAAACGGTTTATGTACCCGTTAAAGAATTTGCCGAATTAAAAGGCATTACAGTTCAAGCGGTGTATCAAGGAATCAAGAGTGGAAAGTATGTATCAAAGAAGATAGGAACCTATACTTTGGTAATGAAGTAATTTTTTTTGCTTAAAACACTTTAAAACATTAAAGATGACAGATTCATTTGTTTTTTACCGTAGTTATTACGAAGCTATTTCTGATTTAAACAATGCTGATAAATTAACTATGTTTGAGGCAATAGCGGAATTAAGCCTTAATGACAAAGAGCCTCAACTTAATGGAATAATGGCAACCATGTTTAAGTTAATACGACCACAAATTGACAGCAACAAAAAGAAAAGAAAAGACGGTATGGGTGGAGGTAGACCACCTAAAAAAACCAATGGTTTGCAAAAAGAAAAACCAGTGGTTATTGAAAAGAAAAACCAGTGGTTATCAGATGAAAAACCTAATGGAGATGTAAATGGAGATGTAAATGATAATGAAGATAAAAAGATAAAAGCTGAACGCTTTGAGAACTTTTGGAAGTTTTACAACAAGGGTTCAAAAAAGAACGCCAAGACACAATTTATGAAATTGTCGCTTGAAGATATTGACAAAATGAGTTTTCACGTTGTCAAGTATTTCAAGGCTAATCCCGAAAAGAAATACAGAAAGGACGCTGAACGATACATCTCCCACCGATTGTTTGAAACTGAAATAGACTTGCCGAAAGAAACACTACCCGACAATTGGTGGAACATGGACTTAACACCCGAACAATGGAAGCTAGTACCTGAAGATAAAGTTCAAGAAAAGAAAAGGCACGATATAAGGAGGCAAATGGGAATATGATTACAGATATAGCATTGGAGTATTTCGGTTATGGCTTGTCTGTCGTTCCTGTTTCGGAATCGAAGTTACCCATAATAGAATGGAAAAACAGACAATCGTTGCTGATAAAACCGCGAACTGAATTTAACAACGTGGAACGATTGGCGATTGTTTGCGGTGCTGTTTCGGGCGGCTTGGAGATTATTGACATTGATTTAAAGTACGACATAACGGGAACGCTGATTTCGAGATACAAGGCATTGATTCAAGAATCGGATGCTAATTTGTTAAAAAAGCTGCTTGTTGAGAAAAGTCATAACAATGGCTACCATTTCATTTACCGCTACGAATCGGTTAAATACGAAGGGAATTTAAAACTAGCAAGCCGCTACACAACGGAGGAAGAAAGAATTGCGAAGCCAAAGGAAAAGGTAAAGGTTCTTTTGGAGACACGTGGGGAAGGTGGATACTTTGTTGCTGCACCTTCTGTTGGCTATACAATCGTACAAGGTTCTTTTGCCAACATACCCGTTTTAACACTTGCTGAAAGGAATATTCTGATTGCTTGCGCCCGTTCGCTTAACGAGGTTAAAGACGAAATAGTTAAACCATCTATACAGCGCAAAGAAAAAATAGACGGACTTTCACCGTTTGATGATTACAACAGACGCGGTGATATACTATCGTTTCTTTGTGAAAATGGTTGGAGTGTAGCAAAAGAAAACTCAAAGAATTACTTTTTAAAGCGCGAAGGTTCGGACGCTAAGTGGGGTGCAACGCTGCACAAAGAAACAAATGTGTTCTACGTTTTTTCAAGTTCCACACAGTTTGACCCAAACAAGGGTTACTCCCCTTCAAGCGTTTACGGAACGATTAAACACGCAACGGATTGGAGCGCAGCAGCAAGGGATTTAGCCGAACAAGGTTACGGAGATAAGCGCGAATACAATACAAGCTATGAAGCAGAGCCGCAAAAGACACCGGAAGAACACAAAAGCGAAATGCAAGAAATGTTCCGCGCCTCGTTTATTGACATCACCAAAAAGTTAGACTACCCTAAAACAGCAATTTCGATAGGCGAACACACAATCGGAGGTGAGATATACCCGACTACATTTGGCACTTATGGCAACTTTAGCTGTATAGTGGGTGCTTCAAAGTCAAAAAAGACCTTTTTTAAGTCGCTTTTAACTGCAAGATACATTGGTGGGAGTTCAGATGCCTATTCTACGCTCATACGTGGGCATAGGAGGCAAGATTTATTTGTTTTGGACATAGATACCGAGCAAGGGGAGTGGCACGCTCAAAACGTATTTAAACGCATCCCTAAGATGGTCGGTGGCAACCCCGATTTTTATAAGCCTTTTGCATTGCGTCCTTATTCGCATACAGAGCGCATACAATTCATTGAGTATCTGATATATGAAAGTGAGTTTAAGGATAACATAGGTTTGCTTGTTATTGACGGACTTGCTGATTTGGTTGCTGACTTTAATGACCTCAAAGAAAGTAACGCTATTATTCAGAGAGTTATGAAGTGGACAGACGATAAGATGTTTCACCTTATGACTATCGTTCACCAAAATTCAACCACAAGCAAGGCAACGGGACATTTGGGTAGTTCGATACTGAAAAAAGCTGAAACGGTTTGTAATTTAGCGAATGTGGACGGCAGGGTAGATGTATCGTTTCCATACACTAGGGGCTTCCCGATTAATAACTTCTCGTTTGAGATAAACCAAGACGGTTTGCCATATATGCCGAACAACTCCATGCCTGTATCAAAGCCGCAGATAATTGACTATTCAGAACCGCGTAAAAACAATTCAGATTTAGAACCAGCGCCTTTTTAAATTAAAATATGAAAGTGTTAAACTTATATGCTTGCTTAGGCGGTAACAGATACAAATGGACTGACTGCGATGTTACAGCGGTAGAACTTGACCCTGAATTAGCAAGAATGTACCAAGAGCGATTTCCAAACGATAAAGTAATTGTTGCTGATGCTCACCAATACTTACTAGACCACTACAAAGAATTTGATTTTATTTGGAGTTCGCCACCTTGTCCTAGTCATAGTAGAGCAAGGTATTGGAATAGTTCTAATTACGACACAACAACAGAGCCTATTTATCCTGACATGACATTATACCAAGAAATAATTTTTTTACAGCACTACTTTAAAACAGGTAAGTGGGTAGTTGAAAATGTAATTCCATACTATGAGCCTCTAATCCCTGCACAAAAACGTGATAGGCATTTATACTGGTGCAACTTTAACCTACCTAAAGTTTTAAGTAATAGAGATATATCCGGAATAGTATCGCAAGCTAAAAACGAATTAAAGCAGCTTTGTGAAATTCACGAAATTGATGTTTCTAATTACAATGGCGAACAAAGTCTTATTAAAATAGCCCGTAATTTGGTAGATTATGAAGCAGGGCTAACTATATTTAATACAGCAAGGGGAATAATAGAATCAAATAGCAAATCACAAGGCAAATTATTTTAGGTTTTCCCACAAACAAAAAAGCCGCCCCAATTGGAACGGCTTGCTGTCGGTTTGCTGCCTATTTGGTCTTGCGTCCGGGCTTAATCTTCACGAGGTCTTTATCCTCAATCCGATATTCGCGCCCCACTTTGTAGTAATGTACTCGGTTTCGGGTGCAACGGTGTATCGCCTCCCTTTTGGTAATGTTGTACTTTTCAGCGTATTGTTTTGCGGTCAGGAATGTGTTGTTGTTTTGCATTGGTTTGATTTGTTAATTAAAATTTCTGTTCGCTGATGCAAGCCACCATATTTGACCTGCTTTAATCAGTGTGTGTTGGTTATTGAATGTTGGGTGCTGCATAGCTTTACGGTAAGCACACAGGTAGAAGTGTTCCGCATTTTGATAGTTCGCTTCTGCGCGAATTATTGCGTTAAGGCATGGTTCGGTTATTGTGTATGACATACAAACGGTTTTTGACTTGTCAAACCTAATAATTGTTCGTCAATTTGCCGTAATAAGTAATTTGCTTGAATTACCTTATGAAAATATCCATCGGCTATTGCTTGCCGTCCTAAAATGGCAATTTTCGCCCTCCTTTTTAAAAGTAATGTAGCTTTTAGCATTTCTATTTGTTTTTATTGTTTACTGATTAGTTTCTTAGTGCTACTCTCATATCGTGAGCAGCTTTTCCGCCTTCATAGATAGCCTTGTGGCTATCTGATAGCTGCTTGCATCTTGCAGCATTTGCTCGCTTAATACCTACTCTTGTAGTGTAGCCGTTGGTCGAATAATTTGCCCTTATGCTTGAATCAAGCGTCCACCATTCACCGTTTTTTATCATTTTTTGAATTACTCTGCATCGGTGCCGAGTTACAATATAACTAAATTGGTTTCCGTTGTCGTCATATCCGTACAGTTCAACCATGCCTGCTGCGTGCCTTCCATAGCCGTAGCCCGAATAATTGATTAGCGTTGTTTCTACCCCCGCAGTATTATCTCTAAAGAATCGTTCCTTTTTAGTTATCATGTTTATTGTTTAATGATTAAAAATTCTTACTTGTTGCCCTTCGGCTTTAATACGGGCTATTACAGCCTCAAATTCCCTTTCCCTGCCCTTATATTGGCTAATGTCAATTTCGTTCCCATGCGCAACGGAAAAGCGTATTTGCTGCGCGAATCGGAAAGCGTTTAAATACTCAAAATAGGTTTTTTGAGAATTGAATGTGCCGGATAGTTTCGCGGTTGCTGCTTTCTCGTTGTTCAGAATCCACAGCAAGGTATCGGCAAAACGATTTAGCCGCTCTTTTTCAAAGGCACTCACACGCGCCCCCTTTTTGGTTTTATACATTGGTGAAAGGTTTTCTTATTAAGTTTCTTTTTTCTTCGTTTGCTTGGCGAATTTCTTT
>ERZ869929.426-NODE-426-length-26574-cov-5.479015_pt1 | contig 26574 bp, 32 predicted proteins | sample MGYA00579312_ERZ869929 | MGnify/ENA primary metagenome ERZ869929 (study PRJEB32216, sample SAMN09231818) | wastewater metagenome | place: USA: Maryland | collected 2016-08-09 | study: EMG produced TPA metagenomics assembly of the PRJNA472060 data set (Reclaimed... | reverse complement strand
GACCTTGACCGCCGACGCAGCGAGCGTCGCGAAGGTGGCCGAGGGCGACGGAGAGAGCGTCACCGTGGCCCCGGAGACCGACACCACCGTGTGCTGCGTCGAGGTCGTAGGGCTCGCGTTGTCGAGTTCCACGAGGCGCACCTTGTCGCCCGCCACGAAGGTCGCGGCGCCGCCGTCGGTGCGCGCCACCCCCGCGGAAGTGAAGGGCGAGGCGCACCCGCGCGCGCCAAAGGTCGAGGTGTCGAGGGTGCAGACGGCCCCCGAGATTCCGCCCGCGGCGATCAGGGCCCCGGGCGCGTACCCTTGGAGGTTCTGGGGCTGCAGCCGGAGGGTGAGCTGCACGCCGCCCGCGCCTCCGTCGAAGAGCCGCGGGGCGCGGCCGACGACCTGGGCAACGCGCGAGGTGACCCCGCGGGTGCCGGTCTGACTCGGGACGCTCCACAACGAAGCGTCGAGGAGGTCCCCGAGCTGCGCGCCCGCGAGCGCGAGCGTTGCGGCGATCGTGACGGTCTGCGTTGGGCGGCGGTGCGGGGCAAGGAGCATCCCGCCGAGCTGGTAGGTCGCCTGTGCGGCCTGCGCGACGGTGAGCGAGGACGTGGCCCCGGGCGGGAGCTTCGCCCGCAAAGTCTGCCCCGCGCCGAAGTGCGCGAGCGAGGTCCGGTCCACGGCGCGGTAGGTCGCGTTGCGGCCCGGGTCCGTGAGTTCGAAGGTGTTCGCGAGGCCTCCGACGCCGCGCTCGACGCGCGGGCGGGCGTCGCCGCGCGAGAGGCCCCCGGTGGTGATCGTCGCGACGGTGGTCTCCGTCGGCGCGTACTCCCCTGCGCGGGTCATCGTGAGCAGGCCCCGGCGCACCGCGAGGGTGAGGCCGTTCAAGCGGGCTTCGTTGGCGAACTCGCTGAGGATGTTCTCGACGTCCCAGACGCGCTCGCGGTACACCGGGAAGGGCCCGGGGTTCGCATCGCGTACCGCGGCCAGGTCGTCCCAATCCACTGCGTCGGGCATCGACTCCGCGAGGTCCGAGGACACGGAGACCACGAGCGCGTAGAGCGCATCCACCCAGGTCGGGGCGCGCACGTAGAGGTCAAGGGTCGCGTCCTGGATCGACCGCACCACGTGCTCGGTGGTCTCGACGGCGGTGCTCCCGAGGTACCGCGGGAGAGCGCGGACGGTGAGGTAATACTGCGGCGACGAGGAGGTCTTCGCGGTGATGGCCGCGTGGTAGTAGGCGTCTCGCGCCGCGCCCTCAAAGTCGCTTCGAAGCCGCAGGGCCCAGAGCGCTTCGACGCCCGACGCGAGGCCCGTGGGCACCGCGGGGACGAGGCCGTAGTCGTCGGCCGTGAGGTACACGCGCGACTCGGTGCGGATCGGTACCCAGGCCTCGGGCATGCGCGCGGCGGCGCGAACCGCCGCGCGCACCGTGGTCGCGTCGCGCACGCCAGGGGCTCCGCCCCAGGGCCAGTATACCGAGTAGTCGCGCGCGGTGCCGAACACCGCTTGCACGATGAGCAGGTTGCTCGACGGCGAGACGTGAGCGACGATCGTGGTGCTCCCGATGCGCCCTGCAACCTCCTCGGCCGCGCGGTTCCAATCCGCGAGGAAGCTCTCCGCGGACGGGTGCCACCCGCCGTTGTCCTCGTCGCCCGCGGTCGTGTCGTCGCCCAGCACCACCACGCGGTCGATGAGGCCAGCGGTCGTGGTGCTTCCAATGAGCATCGTCAGCGGGCACGTCGTCGTGAGGCCCACGAGGCCGTAGCCACCGCTCGGAGGGGCCGCGGCCGGGTTGCGGATCAGGCGCCCGTTGTTGCCAGCGTGCACGTAGCCGCCGACGGTCACGGTGCGCGTGGGGAGCTTCTGCGACAGGCTCTTGATCGCGGGGTCGAGGTCGAGGAGGTATGCCGCTCCGTCCTCGTCGAGCACGGGGCCCTGGCCGACGACGCCGCAGTATTCGAGCTCCACGGCGGTGATGGTGGTCCCGTCCGCCGAGAGCGTGGCGAGCCACAGCGTTGCGAGGCGCCCGTCCACGTCCTGCGGGGCCGTGGTGACGTCGGGGCTCCCGAGCACCAGGCCGGTCCCGCCGAGCGGGTGGCGCTGCGCGCGCGAGCCGAGGCGCGCGCGGGTGCAGCCGGTGAAGCTCGTCCCGGTCTTGCCCGAGTAGTCGATCGCCTCGCGGTTGAGGTAGATCGTCCCCGACGAGGCGAAGCCCGTGGTGTCCACCACGGCGATCGTCGTGTCGGCGGGGGCTACCTCGGCGGTGATCGCGGTGCGGGTGAGGCTCTCCTGCGATTGGAAAGCCACCGTCGCGGCGAGGTCCAGGTCCACCACGCGCACCCGCAGCGACGACACCGCGAGCTGGGCGTCGGAGAGCGGCTCCAGGCGCTCGGACCACGAGAGGCCTGCGGCGACGTCGAGCCACGGCCGCAGCTTGCTCGCGTGTGTCGCGCCCGTGCCGGGCCACCAGCGCGCGTCCAGGGTGCCCGAGGGGCTGATCGCGGTGATCCCGCTCCCCGCGGGGGTCAAGATCCACGGCATGCCCGCAAGCAGGAGGATGGGCACCACGCGGGCGCCCTGCGCGGTCACGGACCAATCGAAGCGCGTCGCAGCCATCAGGGCACGTCCTCGTCAAGCTGCACGCTCGCGACGTAGACGCGCGTCGAGGTGTCGGAGGTCTGCGCCTCGGGGGTGTAGCTGTCGAGCTGGTCGGTGCCGTTGGTCTTCGCGGCGAGCGAGAGCCAATCGGACCACGCGAAGCTCCCGGCCGTGGCGAGGGACGAGAGCACGAAGGGTGAGCCCGTGGCGCCGGTCTTGACGCGGAGGTCGGCGGTCCCTCCGCCCGTCACGCGGTAATAGAACCGCACGCGGCACGCTTCGCCCGCGGCGCTCGTCGCGGCGATGTTGCGGATGCGCGTCTGGTAGATCGCGCCCGCAGGGGTGCCCGCGCCGTCGTCCAGGCTCTGGTACGTGTACCCGCTCGCGGGAGCCGCGGCGACCAGCGGCCCCCAGCTCGTGGCCGAGCGGTTCGGGGTCGTGCTCGCTGCGGTGGCGCTCCAGTGCGCGAGGGCGAGGTACGCACGCTGCGTGAGGCGCGCGGCGTCCTCGGCGTGCTTGAGGCGCACGAAGCCCGTTTCGGTCTCGTCCCCGGCGTAGATCGGGTCGCCCGGGTCCCCGTCGGCGGTCACGAGGCCATAGTCGTCGGCCGAGGACACCAGGTCGCGCGGGAGCTCGGTGAACTCGATCCGGTCCGCGATCGCCGACGAGCCCGTGGGGCGCGCGACGACGAAGGCGAAGGACCAGTCCGGGTCTACCAGGGTCGCCGCCAGGGCCTCGAGGTCGAGGTACCCGGTGCGCTGGCGAAGGTCCGCCGCGGGGATTCCCGTCGGCGGTGCGATCACCAGCGCATCGGCCTTGAAGCCGTTGGGGATGAGGGCCGAGCTCGACGCCACGCTGTTGCCGGCGCCGTCGGTGATTGTCAGGTCGACGGAGAGCGACTGCCATCCGACGTCCGCCAGCATCGCCCAACGGATCCGGGCGTAGCGGGCCCCGGGGCTCCGGGTGTACCCGGCGACGTACGGGTCCGACGAGGGCGCCGCGCGGTCGATCTGAAAGCGCTTCGCAGGCATCCTGAGCGCGCAGACGTTGGCCGCGTGCGCCCACCCGACGAGGTGGGGCGAGCGCACGACGGCCCCGGTGACCGTGGCCGTGAAGGCCAGCACGGGGGCGCCGAGGGGTGCGACGGGCTCGCTCACGGAGGCGCCAGGTAGAGCACGGGGGCCACGACGTCGGAGGCCGTCGCGGAGTTGTTGGACGAGTTGTAGAAGCCCACCCAGGCGGTGAGCATCGACCCGCGGAGGTGCTCCGCGTACTCCGTCGAGGTGCCGGTGGTGATCGGCACGCGGATCGTGGCCAGCATGCTCTCGCGGATCTGGATCGAGAAGGTCTTGCGGACGAGCGTCGTCGAGGTTGTCACGTCGGCGTCGTAGGGGTCGCCCACGTCCCACCAGCGATCGTCACCGCGCCCGGTGTAGAGCACGCCTCCCGTGGTGATTGCGGAGGCGCTGCGCCACAGGAAGGTGAGCTTCAGGACGGGCCATTGACCGTCCGGGAGCCGGTCGATCAGGTGGGACCCGAGGCACCCCCAGGCGCTCCCGTACACGGGCGGCGTGAGCTCGATCTGCGCGGGTGTCGGCGCCGAGGTGAGCGTCGACGGTGTGGCCCTCTTGTAGAACCCGCGCCACCCGCCGCCGGTCCAGAGCGCGCGGAGGGCGTTCTCGCGCAGGAGGTGGTTGAGGTTCGCGGTCTGGACGTGGGCCGCAAGTGACGTGAGCGCGTCGCCGTCGCGGTACGGCGCGCTGGTGCCCCCGGTGGCCGCGGGGACGCGGCGGACGAGGCGCGAGAGGGTGTCAACCACGCTACGCCCTCGTCCCGGTGCCCGAGCGGATCAGGCGCAGCGTGCAGCGCTGCCACGCCTCCCACCCGTCGGCGTCGAGCTCGACGCGCGGGGACGCGACGTCCTGCGGGTCAATCGCCACGAGAGAGTAGCGCTCCGAGGTGTCGGAGAGCGACGCCTGGAAGTTGCCTTCGTACAGAGCGAAGGTCGAGCCCGCGGCCTGGGCAAGCATGTCGTCCAGGGTCCACTCGCCCGCGTGCGCGCCGCGCGTCGAGAGGCGCACGTCGTCGGGGTGCAGCGCGGAGACGTACTGCCCGAGAGCCGCGCGCACCGTGGGGTCCCGCGGGATCTTGGCGAAGACCTGCTCGCGCTCGTCGCGCACAAGGCCCGAGTCAATCCCGTAGGCGACGCCGGCCGCGGTCACGTCGGCGGCGACCACGCGGGCCATGCGCCACGTGCTGGCGAGCCTGGAACCCGAGTAGAACACCTGCTGCGGCTGCACCGTCGCCGTGTAGGACGCGCCCGCGGAGCCGGAAGAGATCAGGCCCAGGAGCGAGTCCAGGGCGCTGGAGAAGCTCACCGCGGCGACGTTGCCCCCGGTGATCGTGAGCGTGATCCGGCCCGTTGTCGGCGAGATCGTGAGGGCCGTCGTGCGCGAGTCCCCAGCGAGCGCCGCGTCCATCGCGGCCACGACCATCGCGAGGAAGTCCGCGCCCGTGCCCGACGAGGGCCCTGCATGGATCGCGTAGGTCCCCGCGGTCAGGGTGATCGTGCGGACGTTCACCCCGACGGTGATCGACCCGCCCGCGGTCTCGGTCCAGGCGAAGCGGCGCGCGAGCATCGAGGTAAGGGTGAGCGCCACGGGCTACCTCATCCCCATCAGGCGCGGGTCGAGCGTCGCGCCCGACAGGTGCCCGTGGCGGTTCAGGAGGTCGACGAGCTCGGAGGCGGCCTGACGCGGGCCGCCCGAGCCGTAGAACGATGCACCGCCGAAGTTCACGGAGATCGTCACGGGGGCGGACTGCTCGGACGAGCCGCCCATCGTCGGGACGCGCTCGCGGGTGGTGCGCGAGGTCTTCTTCGCTTCCTTCTCAGCGGCGCGGTCCGCGTCCCCGGCACCCCCGGTGAGGTAGGACGCGGTCCCGCCGATCGCGAGTAGCGCGGCGCCGGCTGCGAGGTGCAGCCCCGCACCGGCGAAGTTCCCGACCGCGAGGGCCCCGAGCGCGCGGCCCAGTTCCACCTTGCCCTCGGTCATCGCAATGTCGATCAGGGCCCGCTCGGCGGTCTCTGCGATCCCCGTCCAGACGTCGGCCCAGGTCTCGCGGCCCTGCGCCACGAGGTCGAGGTGCTTCGTCAGGGCGTCGGTCGCGTTGCCCCAGGCGCTCGCAATGTCGTTTGCCGCGCGCGCTTCGGCGTCGAGGCCCACGTCGCCCACGTCCGCGCCCGTAGAGGCCTCGAGGCGTCGGCCGAGGCGGGCGTTGCGGCGGGCCTCGACGGCCTCGCGGGTGGTGGAGGCCTTGCCAGCCTCGCCCTCGGCGTAGATCGCGCGGTCGCGCTCGTCGAGGTCGTTCGCGTTCTGCGCGCCCTTGCGGGCGGCGGCGTCGCGCATCTCGTCCAGGGCGCGCGCGAGCTGGTCGTCGGCCTGGGTCTGCAGCTCGGCCGTGAGCCTCACCTTCGCGGCGAGGCCCTCCCAGGTCATGATGCGATCCGCCTCGGCCTGGCGCTTCGTGTCGAGGGAGGCGTTCAAGATCGCCTGCCAGTCCGCGCGCTCCTGGCGGCGACCAGCGGCCCCCGCGCGACGCTGCGCGGCGTCGATCCCGCGGAAGTTGCGCGCGGCGACCCCCGCGGGGTCGTTCTCCTTGCGGACGGCGCCCTGTGCGGTCTCCAGGCGCCATTCCGCGAGGCGCTCCTCCTGGCGCTCGCGCGCGTGGCGCTGGGCGTCGGTCTCGATCCGGTCCGGGGCCTGCGCTCCGGTCGCGCGCCCCGCGCCGAGGTCTTCCTCCTCGGTGCCACCGAAGAGGAGGTTTTCCAGGCTGCCCGCGTTCTCGGCGCCAATGGCGGCGGACGTGAAGCCCCGCAACCAATGCGACGACGCAGCACGCATGGACCCGGCGACGCGCCCCGGCAGAGACGTGAGGGGGCGGTGTAGGTCCGCGATGGCGGAGCGGACGCGCCCAAGGGCGTTCAGCCACCCGAGCGTGGCGGTCGCGGCGACGCCGAGGTAGTGGCCCGCGGCGGTGCCGAGGTCGCGCAAGGCGGTCTCGTTCGTGCCGAGGCCGCTGGTGAAGGACGCCAGGAGCCCCCCGGGAGCCGCGATCCGACCGAGCTCCGCGGTGAAGCCACCCGCGAGCGCGCGCTCCCCCTGGGCGATGCCCTCGCGGAAGCGCTCCAAGCTCGTCGCGGCGTCGTCCACAGGCTCGCCCAGTTCGCGCACGACCCTCTGGAACATCTCCAAGCGCTCGCGCGCGGTGTGGGTCTGGCCCGACAGCGCCGCCATCTCGGGGCCGAAGCGCCGCAAGACCTCGAGTTCTCCGCCGACGATACCCGAGAAGATCCGGCCGCCCTGCTCCTCGAACGAAGTGCCGTTCATCTGCGCGAGGCGAGCGCCTCCGCGCGTGAGCGCACCAATCTCTTGCTGGGTGAGGTTCATGCGGGCCGAGGCAAAGTGCTCGGTCATGCCCGCGATCTCGGTCTGCGAGACGAAGCGCCGGGACTGCGCCTGCGCTTCGGCGAAGTTCACGCCGAGCTCTGCCTGGATTCGCGCGAGGCGCATCCCCTCGGCGCTGCGCGTCGCGATGCGCTCCACGGCGGCCTCGACCGTCGAGGCGATCGATTCGATCGCGTGGAAGCCGTGCGAGACCGTCGCGGCGAACTCCGCGACGCTCGTGCCCGCGCGGCGGTTGGCCGAGGTGACCCTCTCGAGGCGCTCGTTCAGTCGGTCGACGTTCTCCCAATAGGGCCTGAGAGCGTCGGAGGCCTCGCGGGCCTCGCGGGCCATGACGCGGATCTCTGCGGAGGTCTTCGGGGCGCCCTGGGCGAGGCGCTCCAGCTCCGTGCGGACCCCGAGGATGTTTGTGTGGCCCGCCGCGAAGCTCTGGTAGAGTTGGCGGAAGGCCGTCTCGGTCTCGGGCGCAGCGGCCTTGACCGAGAGCAGGCCTTGCTGCGTCTTCGTCAGGCTCTCGAAAATCTGGTTGATCTGCGCCGCGATCAGCGGGTCGATCGTCGCCGTCAGCGGGCCGTCGAAGAGGTCTTGGCTCACGGCGTCACCAGCTTTCGCAGGGCCTCGACCGCCGCGGAGAGGTCCCCGGGAACGGGCACGATCAGCGGTTGACCGAGGCGCACGGCGCCCCCGCGCTCCTGCAGCGCCGCGACCAGGCTCTCGACGTCCGCGTGCAGCCCACCGAGCCCGGCGGGGTCCTGCGCGCTCAGGCGCAAGGCGTCCTCGGGGGCGCACGGGAGCTCGTGCGCCGCGGGCAAGAGGACGACGAGGGTCACGGACGCTGCGGCCATGGTGGGTGCGGCTACTTCTTTGGCTTGTCGGCGTTGTCGAGCTCCCAGGCTCGACGCTCGCGACGGGCGAGCAGGAGGGCGGCGATCGCGCGGTGATCCGCCTCGGTCAGCTCGCGTCCGAGCACCTCGGACAGCCCGAGGCTCTTTTGTTCGTCACAGAGGACTACCGCCGTGACGATCTCGGAGAGGTGCGGGTCCGCGCTCTCCAACACCGCCCGGGGGCACGTGGTGCAGCCCTTGAGGCCCAGGCGTTCGGCGGCGTCGAGCGCGGCCGAGAGGTTGTAGGCCAGGGGCGAGAGGTCGCCCGGGTCCAGGGCCCCGGGTGTCTCGCCGGCCGCGGGGCAGCGCCATCGCCGCTGCAGGTCGCGGGCGACGTCGGTCTCGCTCGCGCGCTCGACGTCATCCTCGAGGAGCGCCGCCTCGCGCAGCCTCTTGCACCCGCACCGCGAGGTCAGCGGGGCAGAAAGGCGGGAGCCGTCCCAGGCGGCAAGACGAAAGGGCCGGCGTCTCCGAGCTCCGCGCGCGCGAGGGCCAGGGCCCCGAGTTCGCGCATGCCCGAGGGCCCCAGGCACTCGTACAGCGTCTCGGAGCCCGCTTCGCTCGCGGCGACGACGCCCTTGGAGACCTCGCGCGTGGGGATCGCCTCGTGGTGCGGCCCGCGGCGCACGTCGGTGACCGCCATCTCGCAGGCGGCCTCCAGCTGCTCGAAGCTCCCTCGCTCCAGGCGCGAGAGGTAGCGGTACTCTACGCGCGAGAGGGCGCGGAGCGTGTAGAGCGTGAGGTGCTCGTCCTTCTTCGCGGGGATCTTGCCGAGGGTCTCGGCGTCGCGCTTGCGACGGTGGTCCGCGAGCGCTTCGGTGGCGCTCTTGTTCGTCCAGTCGATCGCCGGGTCGCCTGGCATCGAGGTCTGGATCGTGACGATGGGCGCAGAGGGGTTCGGCTTCATCTGGCGTCTCTCAGAACATCACGAAGCGCAGGGCGGCCACGTCGTGGTCGGTGGTGGTGCCGAGGGTGTCCTCGAGCGCGTGGAAGGCCGCGTCGACGCCGAGGCGCGAGCCCACGCGCGTGGGCTTGGGGATCTTGAGGAAGAGGCGCGGGAGGTCCCAGAGCAGGAAGCTCGCGGTGGTGCCCGTGCCCTTCTTCACCCAGTGCACGAGGCGGAAGTCCGTGCGGCCCGCGAAGTCGGTCCAGCGCGTGACGTCGACCGAGGTCTTGAGCATCCCCGTCACCGGGTACGGTCGCCCCCCGACGTCCTGCCACCCGCGCTGCGATTGGCTCGCGGCGGTGCCGTCCATGATCGGCTCCTGCGACTGCGCGAGGTCGATGGACAGCGCTTCGAACGGACAGGTGTCGGTCGAGCGGTCGAGCGTCGAGGGGTCCCCGAAGAGGAGATAGCCGTTCTTGTAGGCGAAGGCCTCGCCCATATCGTCGCTCGCGGCCGTCGCCGTGTAGGACAGGGCCCCGGGCGCGGTCCAGTCGGCGGCCTTGCCGTCGAGGCTCAGGGTCATCAGCTTGCCGAACTCCGGGAAGTTGAACTTCCCCGAGAAGCACGCCCCCAGGAGGCACGCCTGCACGGCGCTGTTGAAGCTCTTCTTGAGCGACAGCGAGCCGGTCTTCGCGGTGAGGGTCTTCGGGGCGTAGTTGTAGCCCTGGCGCACGACGCCCGAGGTGGTGGGCGTAGCGGACAGCGCCGGGGCCACCGTGAGCGTGTCGGTGCTGATCGCGGTGACCATCGTGGGCTCCATCTCGCCCGCGACCTCGACGAGGATCCACGAGCCGCGGGTGAAGCGCGAGCCGTGCCCCGTGCCGACGATCACGCTCGTGGTCGTGGAGCTCGTCTGCACGGTGCTCCCGGCCGCGACGGTCTCGGTCCCGAACATGTGCCGGAAGAGGATCCGGTGCGAGAGCTGTGCCGAGGAGCCCGAGGCCGTGAGCTGCGAGGCCGTCGGGATAGCCTTCAGGTGCACGCTCCCGCGCCAGGTCGTCGCGCGCTTCTGGCCGATCACTGCATCGACGGTTCCGGTTCGCCGTACGTGGGCGTCGGAGACGTCGAGCAGCTCCTGGTCCATGCCGTCGATGTGCAGGTCGGAGTCGACCATCTGCAGCACGTCGGGCGTCTCGGGCCAGGAGCCCGAGGGGAGCGTGCCGAAGCTCGCTTCCTCCGCGATCTCGGTGCGGAAGTTCCTCGCAATGTCGTTGTGTCGCAGGGCCATCGTGGGGCTCCGTCAGGGTTCGTAGGGACGTGCGGTGCGAAGGGCCTGGACCAGGGCCCCGGTGGCGACGCCGCGCGTGGGCGGCTGCCCGCGGCGGGCCTTCGCGCGGTCGGTGTCGGGTTCGTTGGGGCCGAGCTCGCCCGCGAGGATCTGGGCCGCGCAGGACTCCAGGAGGGCCTTGGCGCCCACGGTCGCGGCGTCCGCGAGCCCCGCAGGGCCCACGCGGGCGCAGTGCGCGCGCAGGGCGTCTCCGGCCGCGCGGCGGGCCGCGGGGGCGCAGACGGGAAAGACCTCGCGACGGAAGAACGTCGCGCGCCCCGGGTCGAGGTCCGTGTCCACCAGGGCCGCTGGCGAGAGCTGCGCCGCGCGAAGGAGCTTGCCCACGGCGTCGAAGATGCGAGGGTTGATCCCCTCGGGCGTGCGGATCACGTCCAGGCCCCCGGGGTCGTGCTGGTGTCCTGCGAGAGCAGGATCCGCAGCGGGACCGTCAGCGTGAGGCACAGGGCGTCGCGCTTCGCCGTCGTCGAGGGCCCGCGGCGGACGCACTCGATCGCGACGCCGCTCCAGTTGGGCGTCCAGGCCACGGCCCACTCGATCAGCGCGGCGTCGTCCAAGGCCCGGAGCGACGCGGCGGTCATCGCCCCGAGGGCGAGCTCCGTGGTCGTCGGCGCGAGCGCGGGCGGGAGGGTGATCGCGTATTGGACCAGGAGGTCCACGTCGGCGGCGCGCACGACCGGGGACAGGAGCTCGTTCTCAGCGTTCGGGTTCGGCCCCTCGTAGGCGAGCGAGCGCCAATGGAGGTCAAAGCGCCGATTGAGCGCGGCCGACGCGGTGCCCGAAGGAAAGCGCGGATTCTGCCGCGGGAGGAAGACCTCGCCCGCAACGAAGGTGCTCGGCGGGCAGTACCGGCCTCCTGCCGTGTACGTGCCCGCGAGCAGCGCGAGGAGGCGGGTCTGTACGGCGTCGAGGAGGGCCACGGCGGGTCAGTCGTCGGTGGTGCTGGTGGCGGTGTCGTCCCACCCGCGAGCGTCGTCCGAGAGCACCAGGGGGCCCTCGGAGGGCGTGTCGGTGGAGATCGGCTGCAGGCGGTCGGCCCACTCCCGAAGCTCCTTCTTCACACCCTCAAACGCCCGCACGTAGGGGCCGTTGCCCTGGGCGTCGCGGTACTCAGGTACCGCGTCCGCAGCGTAGTGGGAGGCCACGATCGCGCACCGCCGGATGAGGGCGTTGGTCATCGTCCCGGCGGTGAGGGTCACCCCGGCGGCCGTGGCGTACTCCTGCAGGAGGTCGCTCGCGGCGTCGAGGGCCGCCGTGATTCTCGCGGAGACGGACCCCGTGAGGTCCGCCACGCGCGAGGCTCCGACGTGCGCCTCCCACTGCGCTTGCGTGATCAGGGCCACGATCAGCCCGTGCGGCGGAAGATCTTCTTCGGGTTGCCCGCGGCGGCGACGCACCGGCGGCGCGTGCCCCACACGTACTCGTCCCGTTCGAAGACGTTCGGGTCGCTCGGGTTGAACAGCGACGCGATCTCCACAGCCTCGCGCTCCTGGAAGATCACGGGGCGGTCCTCGGGCGAGGTCGCGTCCACCAGGTACCAGTACGAGTCCGACCCGCCGGTGAAGCCAGCGGCCAGGCGCGGCTCGACCATCACGGTCGCGCGGCCCTTGTACACGTTGGTCGTCGCGCCGTCGCCGGCGGTGTAGACGAGGTTGTCGGCCTCGAGGATCTGGCGCGCGGTGAGCTCCAGGGCCGGGGGCACGATCAGGAGGCCCGGGTTGGGGTTGACCGGGTCGCCGTCGGCGGCCTGCAAGGCCATCATGGCGGCGCGCGCGGCGGCGAAGTTCGCGGCGGTGAGCGCGCCCGACGCCGTGTTGGCGAAGGTCGCCGTCGACGCCGTGTTGGGGGCCACCTTGTGGCTCGCGTGGAAGAGGGCGAGGCCGTCGAGGCTCGTGCCGTTGCCCGTGATGACGGACACGCAGAGCTTGTCGGGGAGGTTCGCGTGCTTGTTCCCGCCCGCGCGCAGCATCGAGACGAGGTTGCGGACGGCGCCGCTCATGTCGTCGTCGAGGGCCTCGCGCTTGATCCCGTAGGTCAGCTCGTACTTGGAGTTGACCACCTTGCGGCTGGAGAGCACCAGGCCGTTGATGACGCGCTCGCCCTCGGACCACTCGCGGATCACCGCGGCGTCGACGGCGAACGGGTACAGGTTGCCGTCCGAGGACGACTGCTGCCGGGTGGCGTACATCGTCCAGTTGGAGGCCTGGGCGGAGTTGTAGGCGTCCATGAACGCCGTGCGGACGGTCACGTCCAGCGCGGCGAGGTCGCTGCTCTTGCTGAGGATGGCCATGGTCGTGATCCCTTCGTGTGGTCGCCGATCAGGCGGCGGTGGTGGCGACGACGCCCGAGGGGTGGACGTCCATCAGCATGTTGGAGCCGGAGGTCCCGTCGCCGAGGGCGTAGCCCATCACGTAGGACCCGACGACGTTGGAGCCGGAGACGGTCCCGGCGACGGCGGCCTTCGCGCGCGCCGTGGTGACGGCCGTCGCGAGGAGCGAGCCGTCGGCGATGGTGCCGCCCGCGACCACAATCGAGCGACCGCGGCGACGCACGATCGCCAGGGCGCCCGAGGCGGGGGCGTTCTGGAGCACGCCGAGGGCGGCTTCGCCCGCGGTGTCCGCGAGCACGACGGCCGAGGAGCCGTTGAGCTTGACGAACAGGTACTGGCCCGTGGTGCTCAGGTCCGCGCCGGCCAGGTAGGCGTAGTCGCAGGCGCCGTTCTGGCCCTGGTCGAGGCCCACCTCGACCAGCACGCCGTTGTCGTCCACGCCGAGCACGATGCCGGCGATGGGGCGCGAGGTGTCGATCGAGTGGATCGCGACGGTGTTGTCGTCCACCGCGTAGCAGGGCCGGCCCACGTGGGCGTCGGACACCGCGGCGGTGGTCGACGAGTTGGCGAAGTAGAACGCGCCGCGGCGCGCGACGACCGAGAGGTCCCCGGCGCTTCCGGCGCTGTTGTCCTTCTTCGTCTCGGCGACGCCGATCACGATCAGCGAGGCCGTGGCGCTCGCGGGCACCGCGTAGCCGCTGGTGTTCACCGCGACGAGCGAGCCCTGGTAGATGATGGTCGAGGCCGCCACGGGGATCGCGAGCCCGTTGGCGACGACGGGGGTCACGCCCATGCGGGCGCGCGCCAGGTTGTCGGAGAGTGCGGTCATGGGTCAGTCCTCCACGGCCGCGCGGGCCGTCTTCTTGGCCGCGTCGGCGGCCTTGGTCTTGAGCAGGGCTTCGGGCGAGATGCCCGCCGCGGCGGCGAAGGCGCGCTCCTCGGCGGTGAGCTCTTCGCTGGCGGCGGGGGCCTTCGCGGGCTTCGCGGGCTCGCGCACGAGCCTGGGCAGGCGCGAGAGCACGCGGTCGAGGGCCTCGGGCGAGAGCGGGGCGAGGTCCGCCACGAAGGCCGCGTCGGCCTCCAGGGCGGGCGTGAGAGCGCCGGTGGCGCGGTGGCGCGCGAGCACAGCCTCCCGGGCCGCGGCGGCGTCACGGGCGTCACGGGCCGCGAGGTCCGCGCGGAGCTGCGCGACGCTGGCCGCGAGCTCTTCGGCGCGGGCGGCGCTGGCGCGCAGGGTGGCGACGGCCCCGAGGAGCTCGTCGTCGGACTGTGCCCCGAGCGAGGCCCGGAGCGCGGCCACCGTCTCGATGGCCTTGGCGTTCATCTGTTCCATGCGTTTGGTCTCCATCCGCGCGGCGGCCATCGAGGCGGCTGCGTTCACGGCATCGTCGAGGGTGCCGATCGCATCGGCGAACCCGGTCTCCAGGGCCTTCGTGGCGTAGATCGTGGCGCCCTGGTGTGCGAGCCACGCCTCCGCGGTCCCGCCGCGGCGCTCGGCCACCCAGCCCGCGAAGGCCTGGGCGAGCTCCATCGCGCGGGCGCGCACACGGGCCACGCTCGCGTCCGTCAGGGCCACGTCGGGGTGCGGGTCGGCCTTGAGCGCGCCGGAGCGCACCACCCGCACGTCGAGGCCTGCGTCGGCCGTAGCCTTCGTGCGGTCGTAGACGGTGGCGATCACACCGACCGAACCCACGGCCCCGTCGGAGGTCACCAGGAGCTTGTCCGCGGCGATCCCGAGGGCGTAGGCGGCCGAGGTCGCCCAGGTGCCAGCGTGCGCCACGAAGGGCTTGCCCGAGGCGTCGGCGGCGACGCGCAGGGCGCGGGCGGCGTCGAGGTTGCCGCTCACCACACCGCCGGGCGAGTCCAGCGCGAGCACCAGAGCCTGCGCGCGGTCGTCGGCCAGGGCGGCCTTCGCGCGGCGCAGCACGGCGTCATAGCCGTCCCACCAGAAGCCGCCGCGCTGGTCGAGGGGGCCCTCCACGGAGACCACGGCAACGCCGTCGCGAAGCTCGTAGTCCGCAGGCGACCCTCCGGTCAGTAGGTCGAAGATCGAGGCGCTCGGGGGCGCGTCGTAGGTGCGTCCGTACGCCTCTTCGGCGAGGGCCAGGGGGCCGTCGCGGTCGAAGGTGCGCGGGGTGAGGGTCGGTGCGTTCATCGCTACTCCTGGCCCCGTGCGATCGTCGGGACGCGGGCGCGGCGGGCCATCTCTTCGACGTCGACCTCGAGGCCGAGATCGCGCCAGGCCTGCGCGGCGGCGGCCATCTGGGTCATGGCGTCGGCCTCGGCGCGGGTGTCGGCCTCGGGCTCCGCGTCGATGCAGACGCGCGGGGTGAGGCGCGCGTCGCCGGTGCGGTACTCCACCAGGGGCCGGGCGAGCTGCTGGGTGTAGCAGTCGCTCACGGCGCGGGCGTCGGCCTCGATCACCTGTTCGGTGATGCTCTCGCCGGTCTCGCTGCTGGCGTTGGTTCCAACCTTGTTGTTCTGCGAGGTGAGGTCCTGGCCGAGGATCGCGAGGCGGATCTTTCCGCCCCCGCACCGCTGCAGCCAGTCGAAGATCAGGTAGGCGTCGGTCTCGGCCTCGATCAGCCGCACGTCGTAGCTCTCGCTCTCTTCGCGACCGCGCGGGAGCGGGATCACCGCGTTGCGGCCCATCGTGCGGATCGACCGCACGAAGGCCTTGCCGTCCGGGGTCTGTCGGGCCCCTGCGGGCAGGTGCGCGGCCCAAATGGGCGTGCCCACCACCTCGCTCCGGCGGGAGGCGTCGTTGGCGGCGTAGCTGCTGCGCAGGTACCACTCGGCCACGGGGCGGATCGCTCCCCACCAATGCGGGCGGTGCGCGCTCCGCGAGGTGAGCAGGACCCACTGACCGTCACCGGGGGTGATCGGGATGCGTCCGCGGTCCTGGGTGATCGCGTACCAGCCGCGGGTGCCCCGGTCGTACTCCACGGCCTCGGAGGGCCACGGGTCGAGCTGCGGCACGAGCTGCCCGTCGTCGCCCGGGACCCATAGCACCTGGCCGACGGCGAAGCCCAGGAGGATCAGGCTCGCCAACAGGTCGTGCTCGGCGGCCGGGGAGACGATCTGCTGCCAGAGCGCGCGGAGGTAGTCCGCCTCTGCGACCGCACGTGCATCGGCCGACGCGGCCTCAACCTCCATCGGGTGGCACTGCAGGCCGAGGATGCGTTGCGCGAGGGCCCCGTAGCAGTCCGCGTCTCGCAGGATCAGGCCCGCGAGGAGCCCAGAGCGCGCGAAGACCCCGCGGTCGTGCTCGTCCAGCGTCGCGCGCAAAGCGGCGACGGTCGTGGCCGTCATCGGCTCGAGGTCCGACGCGACCGAAGGCGGTGCGCCGGTCAAGGGCGCAGGGGCCGACGGCGCACGCCCGAGGAGCCGCGCGAAGATGTCACCAAGACCGGTCAAAGGACTCTTGCTCTTCGTCTTCGTCGGGGAGGTCGTTTGCGGAGGCCGCCAGGCGCTTCACCTGTCCGAGCGCGGCGGCCACCTCGGCGTAGGGGTCCGCCGCGCCGCCCTCGACCATCAGGTCCGTGAACAGCCACACGCGGGCGTCCATGCGGTCGGGACTCGTCTGCCCGGGGACCCAGGTCGCGCACTGGTCTTCCAGGCGCGGGAAGAGGCCCACGTGGTGGATGCGTCCCTGTTCGTCGAGGGCCGCCACCGGCTCGGCGCGCGTGGCCTTGCCGCGGGAGGCGTGGACGGTGTGGATCACCACCGTGCGCGAGGCGCGGCGCTTCTCGCGGTAGAGCTTCTCGGCGGCGGAAGTCAGCACATGCGTGGCCATCGCCCCGCCCTGGTTGACCTCGACGGTGATGTGGTCGGCCTTGAGTTCGTCGTGCAGGAGCACCACGCGCTCACCCCACTCGGCCGGCGTGTACCGGCCCGAGGCGTCGCGCAGGAGGTAGCCCTCGCCGTTGGCGTCGACGCCGCCCGCGACGATGCCCGTTTCGGCCTTGGACTCACCGCCTCCCGGCTCTGCAGCCTGGGGGTCGACGGCCACGACCACGCGCGAGAGCTCGGGGGCGATCGCGCGGCGGTTGCGGTCGAAGGTCGCGAGGGTCCACAGGGCCCCCGGGGTGTCGTCCAAGAGCTCGGCGTGCAGTTCCTGGCGCCCGAGGCGGGTGCCGTCGTACTGCGCCTTGAGCTTCGCGACGGCCTTGACCGAGAGGTTCGCGGCGTTGTCGAAGGTGGACCCGCGCACCGTGTGGGTGCCGGGGTCCTTCAGCAGCGCCCGCAGGAGCGGGATCGGCCGCGGGGTCGTCGTGACGCACACCCGCGGGTCACCGAGGCGGAGGCCGAAGAGGAGGTTGCTCCACACGTCGTCGGCGTTGGCCCAGGCGGCGAGCTCATCGCACCACGCGGTGTCGTGCTGCGGCCCGCGGAGCCGGTCGGGCTCCTCGGCGCTGAAGAGCGTCGCGACGGCCCCGTTGGGCCAGGTCAGGCGGCGCTTGGAGGGTTCGTAGAGCGGGCGGCGCGAGGGGTGGGCCTTCGCCAGGATGCCCGACTCGCCCTCGACCATCGTGTCTCGGGCGTCGGCAGCCGTCGGAGCCACCAGGGCGATGCGTCGCGCGGTGCCAGCCTCGACGCGCTCGTGAATCCACTCAACGCCCGTGCGGGTCTTGCCGAAGCCGCGGCCCGCGAGGACCAGCCACACGAACCACTCGCCCGCGGGGGCGGTCTGGTTCTCGCGCGCCCAGAAGCGCCAGTCGTAGAGCAGCGCTTCAGCCGTCGCCGGAGACAGGCTCCCGAGGAGCTTCTCCCGTCGCGCCGGCGGCAGTTGCAAGAGCTGCTCGCGCAAGGCCTTCGGCGAGGGCTGCGCGGGCGTCGTGGAGAGGTTGGCCACCGGAGGTCACGTCGAGGGAGACGGGCTTGGCGACGCCGGAGAGCTGGGCGACCGCGGTCAGGGCCCCGGTCGCCGCGCGCAGCCCCGATGCAAGGGCCTTGGGGTCGGTGTTGCTTGCCAGGGCCGCGTCGAGGCGCCGGGAGGCCCTGCGAACACGCATGAGCAGCGGCGCGACCGCGTCCCGGAGCTGTTCGCGCAGCGCGGCGACGAGGAGCTGTTCGTCGCGCTCGGCCGCCTGGTGGTACAGCCGCCGGACGGCCTCGCGCGAGGCGGTGACGCCGTGCTCGGAGGCCAGCCACGCGGACACCTCACGCAGGGTGTACGTGCGCCCCGTGGCGGGGTTCGTGGCCTTGCACTGCGCCAGGGTCGCCGCGGCGAGCTCGTCGGGGATCCGGCACGCGCGGCGCTTGAGGGTGGTCATCGCAGGGCCTGCAGCAGCGTGGCGACCTCGACGCCCGCCCAGGCGGCGTACGCGTCGAGGGACACCCGCAGCGGTGGCCGGTGGCGCTCGCCGCGGTGGACGGGGACGGCTCCGGCGGCACGAAGGGCGTTGCGAGCCGCGCGCTCCGAGCACGCGCGAAGGCGCATCACGTCGGGGGTCGTGAGGTCCTGCATCGGGAGCGCCTGCCGGTTAGCGGGCACACGTCGGGCACTGCACACGGTGCCCGAGTTGCCGAAAGGGTGGCACAGATGCGGGAGGGTCGTCAAGGACCCTCCTGCCGGGCTCATCGGCCTCTCCATCGCCGGCTCCGCATGATCGCTCTGCGGGCGACGCAGGTGTCCACCGGGCAGTCGGCCGAGCACGGCAGACCGCTCGCGACCGCGTGCATGTGGATCGACTCCGCCTCCCGCCGCGCGTGCTCCGCGCACCCGGGCGAAACGCGGTCGCACTCGACGCCGCAGGCCTCGCACCGGACGATCACGACGGCTCCTCCCACCACACCGCGCACGCCAGCGTCACCCGCGCCCGGCCCACAACGCGCGGGCCCTCGACAGCCGCCCGCGGGGTGGTCCACCGCCGTCGCTCCGCGTCCGTGGCGACCGCCGCCCCCAGGTCGCCCAGGAGCGCCACGAGGCCCCGCGCGAGGGTGCCCCGGGTCTGGAGCCACGCCAGGGCCTCCCCTGCCTCCGGAGCCGTCGCCCGCAGGCGCTGCACTCGCTCCCACGCCTCGGTCCCCTGGGAGGCTCCCACGCGTCGGGCGAAGGCCCCTGCGGGCACGTCCCCGCCCTGCCCCCCGCCGCCGTCCACGCGCACCGGGGGCAGCGCCCGCACAGGGGCGTCCCGGGGCACCTCGTCGCACGGTCCCCACCCGAGGGGGCCACCCGCGTCGGGGCGCAGCTCGCACAGCAGCCGACGGACGCGAACCTCGTCGGGGTCCTCGGGGGCGGGGCGGGCCGTCGCCGTTGCAGTCGTCGCTCGCGGGCCTGCGTCCCAGGTGCTCGAGGGCGCCGCAGTTGGCGAAGCCGTCGCAGCTGCAGCCGCCGTCGGCCACCGCCACCCCTCGGGGGCGTGCACGGTGCCGCAGTCGCAGACCACGACGAGGCCCGAGGCCTGGTGGTGCTCGAGGGCGCCGGGGCAGTGGGGGCAGGCGCTCATTGGCCGCTCCTGGGGGCACGTGAGGCCATGCGGTGGCGCGGCGTCTGTTCCCTCACCGAAAACTGAGGGAACAACCGAGGGAACACCGAAACACCTTCCCTACAGCGGTTGTTCCCTTGTTCCCCCTGTTCCCTCTCAAGTCGAGAAGTTAGGCAGCGGCAAAATTCCTTGCGGTGCGACGGACCATGTTGCCCCCTCGCGTGTACGCACGCGCGCGAAGGGAACATGGGAACAACCCCTTGTTTTGGCTGTTCCCCCTGCTGTTCCTTCACCCTCGGCCCTGAGGGAACAAGGGAACAACCCCTATCAGGAAGGCATTTCATCGCTACCTCCCTCCGCAACCAACCCCGCGGGGCGGAACCAGCACCAGGTCGGGGCGCCGCGCCGTCCGTTCCGCAGCGGTCGATGTTTACGCCGTTCGCAGCCGAGGGCCCTCAAAAGGCGCGCCACTTGCGCACCCTTCGCCAGCGTGTGCTCCTTGCGCGGCAGACCCAGCTCGCAGAGGGCCTCGGCGGCGGTCACCTCCTCGCGGTCCAGGCCCCGAAGCCACTCCTCGAGCGGCGCGCGCCAGGGATCCTCCACCTGATGCTCGCTGGCCTCGTCCTCTCTCTTCCTGTCCTCGTCGACCGTCAACCACCACGATTCTCCCGCTTCCAGCGCCGCCACGGCCTCGGCCCACAGCTGGTCCCGGTCCCGGGCGACCTCCGCCGCGTCGATGGGGGCGGTGACCCGCAGGCACCAGAAGCGCCGCGAGCCCGTGGGGTCCGTGAGGAACTGGTCGTCGTTCGTGCTCCCCACGATCACGCAGGACCGCGGGTAGCTCGCCGTCGTGCGCCCGTACGGGGGCCGGAAGAGGTCTTCGCGGCGGGAGATGAAGGCCTTGACCTCGCCGGCGTGGCGAGCGCCCGTCACGCGGTCGATCTCCCCCCACTCGGTGATCCACGCCGCGTGAATCTGTTGGTAGCCGTCCTTGTCCCCGATGCGCACCTCGGTGTCCGCGAACCACTCGCCGGCCAGGGCCCGAAAGAAGGTGCTCTTCCTCCACCCCTGCGGCCCCACGAGCACCAGGGCCGTGTCGACCTGGCACCCGGGCCGAAGCGCTCGCGCGACCGCCGAGATGAACCACCGGCGGACCATGGTTGCGGCCAGCGGCCCCTCGGCCCCCAGGAGCCCGAGGGCGACGTAGGTGAGCCGCTCGACGCCATCCCACCGCAGCCCGCGCAGGTAGTCCTGCACCGGGTGGTAAGCCTGCTCTTCGGCGAGGCTCCGCACGGCCTGCATGACGCTCGCCTCGCTCGGCGCGAACCCACCCCAGGGCGCATCCTCGATCTGTTCGCGGAACGTGCCGATGCGCCCCTCGGGCAAGGCTCGGCCCTCGAACTCCACGGCCTGGGTCATGCGGTTCAACCGGAAGCGCCCCGCGTAGCAGGGAGCCCCGCGGAAGATCTTCATCACGTTGCCAAAGGTGTTGACCGTGCGGCCGCGCGAGCGGGTGAGGTCCCGCTCCCACGCATCCAGGGCCCTGGTGGCGTCCGCGCTCGGCCGGACGTAGTCCCAGGCCTTCGACGCCGCCGCCGGGTCCTTCGCCATCTCGGAGAGCCACCGGGGCAGCTCCGCGAGCGGCGTGGTCGCAGGGTGCGACCCGGTCATCCACCGCAGAAGGACGTTGCGCTCCACCGTCGGGGGGATCCGCTCTTCGCACCCCGTCGAGCGCACGCTCACGCCAGGGGCCACCCCGTGAAGGTTGGTGGCCGAGATCACCCCGCCTGCGGGCGCTCGGTAGTAGCGCACCACCCGCACGTCGCAGTCCTCGGTGAAGGCCTTGTGCGTCGGGGCGTCGGGGATCACCCCGTGGGCCCCCGTGAGGCGCTCAAGCGTCTGCACCCCGACGCGACCCGTGGCGACGAGGGCCACGACCTCGCCGAGGTCCACCACCAGGTCGGCCTTCTCGACGCGCACCGGCCAGCCCTTGTGTCGCAGCACCTCTGCGCACGCCCGCGCGTCCAGCCCCGCGAAGGGGTCGTTGCGCGTGCCCCGGTTCGATCCATGCCCGTCCGCCACGTCACACCCCCAAGGCCAGCTGCTGCGCCGGCGCCGACACCTGCTCCACCGCGTCACCCCACCGCACGACCCTCGGCGCCTCGCGGCGCGGGTCTCGGCCCCCGAGGGCCCACCGCAACACGCCCGCGAGCGCCACCACGTCCCCGCACACCCGGTGGTCCCCGGCGAGCACCGAGGCGGCACGCGCGAGGCTCCCGAGGGCGTAGCTCCCAAGCCCGGGGCGCAGCTGGCGCACCCAGGGGAGCGAGTCCACCCAGGCCCACCAGGGCAGCTCCAGACCCAGCCGCGCGCACTCGTCCTCGAGCACGGCGCGGTCGAACCTGTCCGCGTTGTGCGCCACCACGTACTCCACGCGCTGCTGGTCGACCCAGGCGACCATGCGCGGCCACACCACCTCGAACATCGGGCAGGACGACACGGCGCGGTCCGTGATCCCGTGGATGCGCTGGGCCTCCTGCGGGATCCTCATCCCGGGGTTCACGAGGCGGCTCGCCCCGGCCCCGAGGCGCCCCGAGGGCAGCTCGCAGACCCACACGCCGATCTCGACGACGCGGCAGGGACGAAGGCCCGTGGTCTCCAGGTCCAACAGCGCGACCTTCAGCGGCTCCACGGCGGGCGCTTCCGCCGCCGTGGCGGAGCTCTCGGCCGCCTGCTCGCGCGCGTCCGCGACCTTCGGGGGCCCCGCGATCACCGACCCGCGCACGTGGCACACCGAGGGCCCCAGGGTCTTCACCGTGAAGAACCGCTCGGACACCTCGACGCCCACCCACCGCGCGGGCATGTCGTGCGCCTCGTCCCACGCGAGCGCGTCGACCTCGGAGCGGCTCCACCCGAGCGCCAACGCTCGCTCTCGCCAGCTACCGACCATCTTCGACCTCCCGCGCGAGGCGCGTCAGCTCGACGGCGGCCCGGTCGTGCGCTTCGGCGCGCCGCTCAGCACCCCCGCAGCGGTCCAGCACGGCCAGGGTCTCGTGGCGCTCGACGAGCTCCCACAACACCTCGGCCGCCGCCTCCCGCGCGTACTGCCGGTCGGTCACAACCACCTCCCGAGGTAGATCCCCTGCGTAGGCACCTCGTGTCCGGCGAGCTCCTCGGCGCCCACGGTCGCCCGGGTCTGGTGCACCCCGCCGACGCGAGCGCCCGTCACGCGCCAGGGGACGGCGGTCCACTCCACCGCGTAGATCGTCCCCACGTCCCGGAGCTCGACGACGAGCAGCGCCAGGCCCCCGCACCGCGCCGTGTGCTCCAGGTCGTCTTGCTGGTGCTGGGGGACGTCGCGGCGGCTGAACCGCCCCTCGGTGCTCTTCGCCTCGACGGCGACCGCACGGCCTCCTCGGAGGGCGCCCACGTAGTCCGCGGGGCCCTTCCCCGCCCATGCGCAGGGCAGTCCGTCACGGCCCACGACGACCGGCGCGCCCACTTTGCGGACGTTCGCGAGGCCCGCGACGCGGGCTGCCAGGTGCTGGTCGTTGAGCCACCCTTCGAGGGACCGCCCGACGGCGTCGGCGAGGCGCCCCGCGGCGACCGCCGTCCCGCTCTTCGCGGGGTTCGCGGCGAGGAACACCGCCGCGTCCTCGGGCGCCATCGCGCGGGCGAGCACGGCGCGGGTCTGGGTGCTGTAGCGAACGCGGCTCATGCGCTCCTCTTGAGAGCGCCGCGCTGCTCCGTGACCCGCACCGGCCCCGCGCTCTCCCGGCGCTGCGGCAGTGCCTCCAGGGCGAGGCCATGCACCTCCTCCCCGATCCACCCGCGACGCAGAGCCTCGGCCAGCACCTGCTCAGGCGTCGCTCCGATTTGCTCCAGCAGCGGCCCGAGCGCCACGAGACCGGCGGCCCAATCGATGCGGTGTCGTGATCCGCGGCCCACCGACGGGTCCAGCAGCCCCGCTGCCCCCAGCGCCCTGGTCACGGCGCGGTGGTCGACTCCCAGCAACGCGCTCGCGCGCCGCACCGAAAGCGCCTGCTTGTGCAGCAGGAGCGCCCGCCGCGCGTCGTCGTGGTCGAAATCCTCGTGGCGTGTGGATCGCGAGTGCAGCAGCGAGGTGAACCCCAGCGCGCCGATCGACGCGACGCCCAGCTCGTGCAGCAGCGCCCGCAGACCCGCAGGGCTGCACCCGATCTCCCGGGCAAGATCCGTGGGGCGCGCGTGGCCTCGCCGCACACCGCAATAGCCCAGGGCCTTCAAGCGCATGTAGATCGCGGGGCCGGTCCGCGGGAACAGGGCCTCGCGCAGGGCCCGCGCTCCATACCCCTCCTCTGCCAAACGCCGCAGCGTGGCGTCCTCCTTCGGGGTCCATGCGGACCCGTGCGGGTACCGCAGCCCCAGCACCTTCGCTCGCATCACCAGAGACTGCCGGGTGCGCCCGAGTCGTCTCGCTGCGCCTTCCAGGTCCAGTCCCCGTGCGTATGCGTCCCGGAGCACCTCATCGTGCTCGTCGGTCCACGCTCTCGGGCGCGCGGCGCCGATGCGTCCGGCCCGGCAGTGAATTGCGTTCGGCGAGCGGCCCGCGAGCGCCCTGGGAATCTTGCGCCCCCAGCTGCGACGGCCCTTGTAGAGCCGCACGATCGCCGCGTCCTCTGCCGGTGTCCACGCGCGCCTCACGCGCCCCTCCGCAGCCCGCGGGCATCGCGCACCAGCGCATCGAGGGCGTCGATGCCACCGGCCAGCTCGACGAGGTCCAGCGCCCGACGGACGAGCAAGAGAGCCCCGGCGTCCTTCGCCTTCGGTCGGACCGGCGTCGACGCGGGAGCGAAGACCGCCCGGCCGTGCTCGCGGCACCAGGCCTCGCCGTCCCCGTCGACCTCCGCCGCGCCGCGCTGACAGCCGGCGAAGGAGCACGGGCCCAAGCCGACGGGACCGGGCTCGATCTTCTTGACCGGCGTCCCGCTGCCCAGCGCTCGGCAGATGCCGCACTTCTTCGCCATGACCGGATCCCGCGGCGGGCGACCGTAGAGAGGGCGCCCGCAGGCGCACGCAGGGCGGTTGCTCATCGCGTCCCCCGCCCACCGCTCCGGCGCGCACCAGCGGCACGGCACCGGGCGCCCGTAGACCTCCGCGAGGCCTTCGCAGCAGTCGCACTCATCCAAGGCTCCCTCCGCAGGGGCAGCGCCCCGCGACCACGGCCCCGCTGCACCGCACGCAGCGCAGGGGCTCCAACACGTCCACGTCCTCGAGCAGGTGCCCCACGAGCACCACGGCCCCGACCACGAGGGTCGCGAGCACGGCGACGGAGGCGCCCAGGCAGAGCGCGTGCAGCACCGACCCGACCACACTGAGCGGGATCATCGGTATCCCCAGCGCGCAACGGCGCCGATCGCGTTGTCGACCCACGAGGGCGCTGGCCGCCCGGTCTCTTCTGCGACGAGCGAAACGAAGTGGGCGACGCCCACGAGGGCGCTCACCGTCAAGTGAGTGCACCACTTGCGGGCGATTACCGTAACCGGGTGATCCGCCCGCGACGCATCACGGCTCATGGTGCAGCCCCTGGAGCCCGTAGCGAAGGTGATCGACTGCGGCGCGCGCGAGGCGCCGCTCCGTCCAACCCCCGCGATCACAGACGGCGCCCACCTGCCCCGCGAGCTCGTGGGCCTCGGCGAGGCTCAGCGGACGCCCTGTCGCCTCGGCGAGCAGGCCCGCGCAGGGCACCAGGCTCCACAACACGGCGACCGACACAGCAACCTCGGTGCGGGCGCCGTCGCGCAGCTCGACGCTGGCCGCGGCCGTGGCCTGCAGGCTCGCGAGCGCGTGCCGGGCTTGTTCGTCGGAGAGCACCACGGCTCAGCCCTCCCCGCCGCTCAGTTCGCGCGACATCGCCGCGACGGCGCGCTCGATCGCCGCGCGCTCCGCGGGGGTGGCGTCGTCGTAGGACGCCGGCAACACCGTGTCCGCGAAGGGCTCGCGGTCGACGATCGCGCTGCGCAGGAAGGGGTAGACCCAGGACGCAACCCCGAGCTGGTCAAGGGCAATGAAGCGCGGGAAGGCCACGGCTCAGCCCTCCACCGCGTCGAGCCAGCGCCCGTCCGCGCCCTTCGACACCATCCTCGGGTGCAGTACCGCGTGGCCCGCGCCGTCGGCGCCCGCGAGACCGAGGTCCAGGGCGCTCGCGCGGACGCGGTACGCGAGCTCGTCGACGTGGCGCAGGATGCGCCGCTGCTCGTCGTGCGAGAGCCGCCGCGCCTCGCACAACCTCGTGAGGTTGTGGCGGTAGGAGTGCACGAGCGCGTCGAGGGCTTCGACCGCACGCGCGTCCTCGGCCGCGGGATCGCGGGGCACGGGGATGGTGGGAGCGTCCATCGCTCAGGTCCCCGTGGCCGCGAGGTCCGCGACGGCGTTGGGGTCGACGTGCCTGTTGCCGCCCGCACGCAGCGCGAGCACCGCGCCCATGGTCGCGACCACGGACGAGGGGAAGCCCCACGCCTCGACGGGCACAGCGCCCTCCGTGAGTTCTTCAACCGCGAGGGCCTTCTCCAGCGACGGAGAGCGGTTGCCGCTCTCCCACTCGCACCACGAGCTGTGCGTCACCCCTACGGCGCTCGACGCGGCCACCAGCGTGCGCCCCGCGGCCGCGCGCCATTCCTTGAGCCGGGCTCCGGCAGACGGTGTATCCATGGATTCGCACTGTAGCAACAGTAACAGTCCGTGGCAAGGTCCCCCTGTCGCGAAAGTGAGAATGCCCTGTGTTGGACTCGGCCCAATGGCCCCTCAGTCCACGAAGGCGCTCCTGCCTGACCAGAACGAACGCCTCCGAGAGGTGCTGCGGAAGATCGTGGCCGAGCACGATGGGGTGGTGTCCCGCGCGGCGAAGACCATCGGCGTGTCGCACTCGCTGATCTTCGAGGTGCTCGATGGCCGGCGCGGCGCGGGCACGAAGCTCCTGCAGGCTCTGGCCACCCACACGGGGCGGTCGGTGGACGATCTTCTCGGGCGCGAGGTCCGGGTGGAGCGCGAAGGCCAGGAGCTCCACGAGGGGGACAGCGTCGGATCGCATCCGGACCTTCCCCGCGTGCGCGCGGAGTTCATCGCGCGAGCCGAGCGCCGCGGCGAGCGCGTCATCCCGGAGGTGCTCGAGGAGGCGCTCACGTTCTCCATGAGCAGGCTCCCGCCGCGGCTGTCCGTGGAATTCCTGCGCCGCCTCTACGAAGCCGTGTTGCAGGCCCGCGAGGACAACCCGGCGGCCTGACAGATTACGTCCAAGCCGCTGTTGCTCGTGTAACAGCCCCGTCCGTAGGTTGCTGCGATGGCGTACACCGACGGTCCCACACCCTCCGGCCTCACGATCGAGCAAGAGATACGCGCCCTGCTTGCGAACCGGGGGCCGGAGTTCGGGTTGCCGCGGCGGACCCTGCAACCTCCCTGGCAGCGAGACTTCTTGCGTCGCACCGCCGTCGAGCTCAGCCACCCGGAGCCGTGGGTCCTGCCGCCGGCGGAGCTACCAGGGCGCGCGGCCTTCCGCGTGCAGTACAGCTACCTGGTTGCGCGGTGCGGCGGCTCCAGCGAGCGCACGTTGATCCTGCACAGCCACCAGGGCCCCGAGCTGAACGTCACGGTGGTGCACGAACTCCTACACGG
>ERZ869929.425-NODE-425-length-26603-cov-5.863342_pt1 | contig 26603 bp, 35 predicted proteins | sample MGYA00579312_ERZ869929 | MGnify/ENA primary metagenome ERZ869929 (study PRJEB32216, sample SAMN09231818) | wastewater metagenome | place: USA: Maryland | collected 2016-08-09 | study: EMG produced TPA metagenomics assembly of the PRJNA472060 data set (Reclaimed... | reverse complement strand
GTCTAAATCTTCCGCTCTCCCCGATGCTCAAAATCACCGGGAACCGGTTTCTGTGACGTCGAGGGCCTGGTAATGGCTAAGAAGGCGTGGCGCGATATGGATGAGCGCCAACGAGAGCTTGAGAAGGCAAACAAGCGGCGGCAGTCCGAGAGAAAGCGTGAACGTGAATGCGTTGCGACGCATGGGATCACGCTCAGCCAGATGGATGAAGTGAGGCGTCTGTTCCGTGACTTGAAGTCTGCTGCGAAGGCTGCGCGTCCGGTTCGTGTCAAGCTTTCTGCCGAGGAACGCGCTGAACGCAATCGTGTTGCTGCTCGCAAGCGGTATCAGAATCTTAGTCCAGACGAACGACATGCGATCAGTCGCCGTGTATATGAGTCGATGACTGATGAGCAGCGAGAGAAGAAGCGTGAGCGTGACCGGGCCTGGCGCGAGAGCATGTCTCCTGAGCAGATAGCGGCTCGACGGGAACGGGACCGCGAATATGAACGACGTAGGAGTGCTAAAGCAGCGGCCATCCGCCCTCCGCGCGTCAAATTGTCTGAAGAAGAAGCCAAGGAACGTGCAAGAGTAAAGCTCCGGGAGTGGAGAGCTGCGAATCCAGACAAGGTGCGTGCGCACCGGAAGTACCACAAGCATCGTCGGCGTGTGGCGCAGCTCGACTCCGATATATCTTCTGCGGATGTCGCTCACCTTGTAGCTAGTGCTTCGGTGTGTCCGTGTTGTGGTGTGCGGATGGTTGGTGAGCCTGGCCCTGCGCAGAAGCAGTTGGATCACATCATCCCGTTGAATGTTGGTGGGACGCATACGTTGGCGAATGTCCGTGTGATTTGCCGTACTTGCAATTTGCGGCGGCCGAAGGATGGCAGTGACCTTGAGGGGTTTCAGCCGGCGTTGTGGTCTGTGTCTGTTGGGGCGCCGGTTTTTGGCTGAGGAGCGGAAGCCTCGTGCCGGTTCGCGTGCCCGGAAGCCTGTTGCGCCGTCGATCGGTGCGGATGTTCCGGTGACGTGTGGTCCGGTGGAGGCTGCGGTGCGTGCGGAGCTCGGGCCGTTGCGTGAGAAGGCGCCGTTGAAGGTGTCGGCTGGGATGCTTGAGGTGGCGTTTGTGTTGGCTGCCCGTCTGGATGACCGGTCGGTGTCGGCGACGGCGCATTCGATGTGTGCGGCGAAGCTCCGGGAGATTGTTCAGGACGTGTACGCGGCTGTCCCGGATGCTCCGGTGAAGGGTGCTGTCGCCCGGATTCGTGAGAAGCAGTCTGGGGGTTTGAGGGCTGTCTAGTTTGGTGGTTGCCGCCCCCCACATCCGGAATGTTCCGGCTGGTGACACGACGCTTGGTGATCAGGCGATCGAGCTCGCAATGTTCGCCGGCCTTGAGCTTGATTCGTGGCAGGAGGATTGCGTTCGCGCGATCCTTGGTGTCCGTGATGATGGTCGTTGGGCGTCGTTTGAGGGTGGGTTTTGCCTTCCGCGTCAGAACGGTAAGGGTGGTGTGATTGAGGCGGTGGAGCTCGCCGGCTTGTGGCTCGTCGATTCCGACGAGTTGCAGATCCATACCGCCCATTTGTTTCCGACTGCTCGTGAGGGTTGGCGCCGGATTGTCGGGTTGATTGAGGGTACCCCGGAGCTGCTGGAGGATGTTCGCCGGGTGAACCGGGCGCATGGTGAGGAGGGCGTCGAGCTTACGAACGGTAAGCGCCTCCTGTTCAAGGCTCGTGGTTCGGGGTCTGGCCGCGGTTTTTCCGGTGACCGTGTGATCCTGGATGAGTCGATGTTTGTGAAGGAGACGATGGTCGGTGATTTGATGCCGGCGTTGTCTGCCCGCCCGAATCCGCAGGTGTTGTATTTCGGGTCGGCTGTTGACCGGTTGGTGCATCCGGATGGCGTGGTGTTTGCCCGTATTCGTGAGCGTGGTGTGAAGGGTGATGACCGCCTCGCCTATTTTGAGTGGTCCTTGGATTACAACTCGCCGGATGATGTGCCGGCTTCTGTGGCTGCTGATCCTGGGGCGTGGGCTGAGGCGAATCCGGCGTTCGGTATCCGGATTGATGGGGAGTTCACGGAGTCGGAGCGCCGGACGATGTCGCCGCGGACGTTTGCGGTGGAGCGTCTTGGTGTGGGTGATTGGCCGGAGACGGATCCGGATGCTGGTGCGGTGATTCCGTTGGATGTGTGGCGTGGTCTGGCTGACGCGGCGTCGGTGATTGATGGGTCGGTGGTGGTGGCGTTTGACGTGTTGCCGGACCGTTCGGCCGCGTCGATCGCGGCTGCCGGGTTGCGTGCGGATGGTTTGGTGCACGGCGAGGTTGTGGATCGCCGTGAGGGGACTGGGTGGATTGTGCCGCGCCTCCTGGAGTTGAAGGCCGCCCATAAGGTTTCGAAGTTTGTGTGTGATGGTGCCGGCCCGTCCGCAGGCGTGTTGGAGGAGTGTGAGCAGGCGCGTCTGAAGGTGGAGGCGTTGGGCACACGGGATTTCGTGCGGGCGTGCGGCGGGTTTTTTGACCGGGTTGCGAATGGTTCGTTCCGGCATCTTGGGGAGGGTGTGTTGGAGGCGTCTGTTCGGGGTGCGGTGAAACGTCCGTTGGGGGATGCGTGGGCGTGGTCGAGGAAGGGTTCGGTGGATGCGACACCCCTGGTGGCGGTGACGTTGGCGGTAGCGCGGGCTGGGAAGCGGGCGTCGGTGGCGTGGGCTGAGGCGTGGTGAACGTCCGGGAGTTGATGGCGGGTCGTGGCGGTGAGGCCAGGTCGTTTGCCCCGGTGGCGAACTACTACGCCCCGTCACGGGATGCGTGGGGTGGGTTCAGCGCTGGCGTGGCGGTGACATCTGAGAACGTGATTGGGATTCCGGCGGTTGCGGATGCTGTCCGTAAGGCTGCTGAGCAGGTCGCGATGCTGGAGCTCGGCGCGTACCGTGGGCGCCGCGAATTTCCGGAGCGCGTGGACGGCGGGTGGCGTGCACGCCTGCTGGCCGGTGAACCGAATGAGCAGCAAACCCCGTTTACGTTCATGGAGACAGTGGAGTCGTCCTTGACGTTTCGTGGCAACGCGTTCATCTGGCTTGTGAAGGACCCATCATCCGGGCAGATCCTTGAGTGGTACGCCCTGCACCCCGACCAGGTGCTCGTGACGTATTCGCGTGAGAAGGGTGTCCGGTACCAGGTGGCGGTGTCGGAGATGACCGTCGACCCGCTCGAGCGGGGCCCAGCGTTCTACGACGTTGGCCCTGACGTGATTTTGCATGTGAAGGGGCATGGTGGTGGTGTGGTTGCCACGTCACCTGTCCAGCAGTTTGCGTCCGCGTTGGGTGTTGGTGTTGCGAAGATGGCGCATGAAGCGAAGTTGTATCGGAAGGGTACGGCTTTGCGCCAGGTGATCGTGTATCCGGAGGAGATGGACTCCGATCAGGTCAAGGTTTGGCGTGAGTTGTGGCAGCAGACGTATGAGGGTGCTGACGGACATACGACGGGTGTGCTTGGCGGTGGACCGAAGTTGCAGCAGGTTGGGATGACGCAGGCTGACGCCCAGTTCATTGAGTCCCAAAACTTTTCGGTGAGTGAGATTGCCCGGATGTTCAATGTTCCGGCGTCCCTGCTTGGCGGCGGGTCGTCTGGCGCGGGTGCGGATTCAACGCCGTTGTCGCCGGAGCATGAACGGGACCGGTGGTACACGTTCGGCCTGTCCCCGCGCCTGCGGAGGATTGAGACGGCTGTGACGAAAGCGGTGTTCGCCGGGTCCCAGCAGTTCGCAATGTTCAGTGTTGCCGGAGTGTTCCGTGCGGATGTTGCGACGACGGCGGACATTGCGATCCGGAAGGTGCAGTCCGGTATTTGGTTGCCGGATGAGGCGCGTGCCCGTGACGGGTTGGGTGAACTTGCGGGTGGGGTTGGGAAGATTCCGCAGATCACACCTGTTGGTGGCACGTCGAATGAGGGTTCAACCCCGGTGGTGGACGCACCTCCGGCGGCAAGCGGAGCAGGAGACTAGTTTCGATGACTGATGTTTTGTTGCCCGACATGGTTCGGGAACTTCGCCATGCCGTCGCACCCGTCCGGGATGTTGAGTGGCGTGGCGACACTGGTGGCACCGGTGACGGGTCGTACACCCTGACGGGGTATGCGGCGGTGTTCGGGGAGGAAACCACCCTGTGGGACTCCCGGTTCTACCGGTTGCGTGAAGTGATTCAACGTGGCGCGTTCACTGATGTCTTGTCACGCGGTGACCTGGATTGCCACCTGGTGGTTGGCCACAACATGGATTTGCCGATGGCCCGGATTGGTGTGCAAGGGGTTGGTGGCCTCGAACTGTCGGAGGATGACCGCGGCCTCCGCGTGTTCGCGCGTGTCGATCCTGCCGTCTCCTATATCGCTGACCTGGCACGGTTGATGCGGTCCGGTGTCGTGGATCAGATGTCGTTTGCGTTCACTGTCGCTGAGGACACCGTCACTACGACGGAAACCAGTGACGGTGTGGAGGATGAGCTCCGGACAATCACCCGGATCGGTGAACTTTTTGATGTGACTGTTTGTCCGCGTGGCGCGTATCCGCAGACAAGCGCAACTGTTCGCAGCCTTGAACGGGCTGCTGGCCGCACTGTTGTGGGCCGTGAGGAGGCCGCACCCGTCGTGGTGGGCGACTCGTCGAATGGGCGGCTGTATGTCGCCAAGGCCCGTGCGCATGCCCGCGCCCGGGAAACCCAGATAAAGGTGGTGTGATGACTCTGCAAGACCTGCAGAAGCGTTACAACGCTGCTGTTGAGGCCCGTGACGAGGCCCTTGCTGCGTTGGACGCGGCTCCCGACACCCTGACCGCTGATGAGGTCGATGCCCTTTCGGGTGCGATGGATTCCGCTCAGGGTGAGGTTGAGCGTGCGAAGGAACTGATGGAGAAGCGGGAGCGTCTGGAGCGTGCCCGCAGTGAGTCTCCGGCCGTGACGATTGAGGTGAAGGACAGTGCCCCTGAGTCTCGGTCTACCGCGCCGGCTGGTGCCCGTGTTGTGTTGGAGCCGTCGACGTACCGTCCTGACACCTCCGCGTCGTTCTTCCGGGACATTGTGTTCTCGGGGCGTGGTGACAGTGACGCTGCTGAGCGTCTCCGCCGCCACAAGGCTGAGACTGAGAAGCGTGACGTTTCGACGTCGGATCCGGGTGCCGCAGGGTTCATTCCCCCGGTGTACCTGGCTGACAAGTGGGCTGAGCTGCCGCGTCCGAAGCGGCCGTTTGTGGATCTGCTTCCGAAGTACCCGCTTCCCCCGGCTGGCATGACGCTTACTGTCCCGAAGGTGCAGTCCGGTGTCACTGTTGCGTCTCAGGCGACTGAGAACTCGGCGATTTCCGAGACGGATATCGACACTCAGACTGTGACCACCCCGGTTCGTACGATCGGCGGTTTCAACGACCTGAGCGTTCAGGCGCTTGAGCGTTCGTACCCGGGTATGGACATGGTGATCTTCGAGGACCTGAACCGGGCGTACGATGTGCAGACGGATGTTCAGGCGCTGCATGGTGCCGGCACGTCGGGTACCCACACCGGTATTTTCACGGTGTCGGGTATCAACGCGGTTTCGTACACGGATGCGTCGCCGACTGCGGCGGAGCTGCTTCCGAAGGTGTATGACGCGATTCAGCGGATCGAGTCGAACCGTTACAGCACTGCTGATGCGATTGTCATGCATCCGCGGCGTGCGGCTTGGCTTGCGTCGAGTCTGTCGACGTCGTTCCCACTGTTCCAGCAGGGCGGCCTTTACCAGGCGTCCGGTTCGCAGGACATGGGTATGGTGGAGATGTTCGCTGGCCTGCGGGTGATCCGTGACCCGAACATTGCGACGAACCTTGGTGCGGGTACGAACGAGGATGCGATCGCTGTGGTCAGTCTCGCGGACATGTTCTGGGCTGAGGGTGACCGTCGTATCGAGTCGTTCCGTGACGTTGGGTCTGCGAACTTGACTGTCCGGCTTCGCCTGTACGCCTTCTCGGCGTTCGTTGCGAACCGTCAGCCGACCGCGATCTCTGCGATTACGGGGACCGGCCTGGTTTCTCCGACTTTCTAGCCACTAGCTAGCTAGCCGGGTTGTTGTGTTGTGGGGGTCGGGTTTCGGCCCGCCCCCACTTTTCAAGGAATCTTTTGAGGGGGTTTGGTGTGGGTGACGGGATTATGGTGGCGGCGTTGCGTGAGGAGCTTCGGGGCTACCAGTCTCGCTTGGCCCGCGCTGAACGTGACATGGACCGTGACGCGGTTGATGCGATGCGTCTGCGGATCACTGGTGTTGAGAAGGAACTCGCGCACCTGGGTGTGCGGAGTGAGGAGAAGCGGCCTGCCCCTGCTGCTCGTGCCGCTGAGAAGCGTGTGAAGGCGGAGTCACGTGGGTGATTTGTCGGCGCGTGTCCCGGTGAAACGCATGGTGGTGGAGGCGGTTGTCCACCGGGCTGACGGGTCACGTGAGGATTTGGGGGCGGTGTCGTATTGGCATCGCAACCCGTTGCGTCGTGTGTGGTTCAAGTTGACTGGGAGGGCCGTGTAGATGGCGACTGTGCTTACGAATGCGGGGAAGGCGATCACCACGAACCGGCTGAAGGGTAGTGGCACGGAGCCGGTGTATGTGGCGATGGGTACTGGTGCTGGTACCGCGGCGATTACGGATACCACGTTGTTCACTGAGGTTGGGACCCGTACGGCGGGTACGTCGACGCAGGTGACGACGACGACGACGAATGATTCGTACCAGGTGGTCGGGACGATTACCGCGGGTTCGACGCTTGCGGTGACGAACGCCGGCCTGTTCGATGCGTCAACGTCTGGGAACCTGTTCGTGAAGGGGGACCACGCAACCATCAACCTTTCCTCCGGCGACAGCATCCAATATACGATCAAGGTGCAGTACACCTAGCATGGGGTTGCTGAACCCGCCTCCGAACCGGTTCACGGCGGTGTACTCGAACTGCCTGACGACCAGGCCAGGGACTTCCTATGGCGCTGCGTTGACGCCGGGGAACAACACGTTTCCGGCGTTCGCCGACTTGATGGGTGGCGTCACACCGTACGACACGTACTGGCTGGACATCATCGTGCATGGTGTCGGCGTGTCAGCGACGGCGAAGGATGCGTTGCTGACGATCGGGTTTGATTATGCGGGCGGCACAACGTACACCGACAATTCGATCGACCATTTGTTGGTGTCGTGTGCGAACACGGCGTCGAACGCCGGGGTGATGGGTGCCCGATACAGTTTCCCGCTTTACATTCCGGCTGGCACAAGGGTTGGTGGGACAATGTCGGTGAACAATGCGACTGTCGGGTCGGCGCGGGTGGCGATCAAGATGCATGGGAAGCCGACGCGCCCTGAGTCTGTTCGGGCCGGGTCGTATGTGGATACATTCGGGGCTGTTACTGCGTCGTCGCGTGGGACGCTGGTTACGCCTGGCACCACGTCTGACGGTGCGTGGACGCTCCTGAAGTCAGGGGTTGACCGCCCGTACTGGTGGTGGGAACTTGGTTTCGGTGTCAACGATACGACGATGACGGGTGGGAATACGTACGCCGCAGATATCGGTGTCGGGACATCGACTAGCAATGTTGACGAGATCATGCTCGACATGCTGTTCTGCGTGGTGAACACCAGCGAAATGATCGGGCATAGCCTGCTCGCGTCGCATGAGTACGTTGCGAGCATCCCGCAGAACGCGGGCCTGAACGTGTACGGCCGTTTGCAGTGCAGCGGTACGAGTGATTCAAGTACGTCCCTTGCCGTCTACGCGTTGGGAGGGTGACCGTTGGCGATCACTGAGGCATACAGCGGGACATCGACTATTGGGACGACGGAGTGGGATCTCGCTTCGAACACGTCGTTTGTCGCTGACGCGGATACGACTGACGGTGTGTTCCAGGTGATGCTCGACGTTTCTGCGTTGGCGACTGCCGATGAGTTCGTGCTCTGCCTATATGAGAAGGTGACTTCCGGCGGGACGCAACGCCTGGTTGACTCGTGGGCGTTCCTGGGTCCGCAGGGCACCCCGCACCGCGTGCTTCCGGCGTTGATCCTTCTGCATGGTTGGGCGTTCACCTTGCAGAAGACTGCGGGTACTGACCGGTCGATTACTTGGTCGATCAGGAGTGTTGCGTAGTGTCGTTTGTGTGGCAGCCGCTTCTTCCTGGTGCCGCCCAGATTCAGGCTGGTGGTGGTGGGACGACGTTTCCGCAGGCGTTGTCGGCGTCGTCGGTGTCATCGGCTGGTGTGGTGCGCAGCGCGGGTAAGAGCCTGTCTGGTGTGGCGGGGTCTGTGGTGTCGCGTGTGGCTCGTGTAGCGAAGCTGGTGGCGGCGTCCCCTGTCACATCTCCGTCCACTGTTGCCCGTCGTACCGGTAAGGGTGTGGCGGCCGTCGCAGTGAGTGCGCCGTCCGTGGCCCGTTTGTCCGGGAAGGTTTTGGCTGGGGTTTCCGTGTCGTCTGCGTCGTTGGCGTCGATGCGCGTGTTCCTGGTGTCGTTGGCTGCCACAGGAGTCGCCGCGGCAACGGTGGTGCGGCGCACCGGTAAGGCTATGGCCGCGACTGCATCCGGCGCAGCGTCTCGGGTTGTGACGGTTGTGAAGGTGGTTGCCGCCCAGTCTGTGTCTGCTGCGTCGATCGCGGCGACCCGCGTGTTCCTCCTCACGCTTGCCGCCGCATCGGCGGTGTCAGCTGGTGTGGTGCGGCTTACCGGGAAACTCGTTGCGTCGTCGTCGACGAGTGCCGCGGTGTTCAGTCGCAGGACCGGTAAGCAGGTGACGGCGCAGTCCCTCACCGCAGCGGCAATGACCCGGCGTACCGGGAAGACTGTCGCGGCGTCGAGCTCGAGCACGGCGACGGTCGCGGCCATGAAAGTGTTTCTGGTGGTGTTGGTGGCGTCGGCTGCTGCTGCCGCGTCGATGGCCCGCCTGGTTGGGAAGCGTGTGACGGCTGGTGCTACGGGGTCTGTGTCGGTGGTGCGTCGCACCGGGAAGCTGCTTGCTGCCGCGTCGGCTTCGGTTGCGGTGTTGTCTGCGACCCGTTTGTTCCTGATGGCGCTTGCCGCCGCGTCGTCTGCTGTGGCTTCCATGTCGCGGCGCACCGGGAAAACCCTGTCAGCGTTGTCGACGGCGGCCGTTACGACGGTGAAACGAACCGGGAAAACAGTGGCTGCAGTCGCCGGGTCGGTTGCATCGTCGGTGCGCCAAGTGTGGAAGCGGCTGCAAACCGCGTCGACGACGAGCGTGACCTTGGAGTCACTGTTTGAGCCGTTCACCGCCGTGGTGTTCACCAGGCCGTTTGACCGTCCACGCCCAGCCCGCCCCGGACACACCACTGGGTTCGGCGGGTTTATGCACCGTGTCGCCGGCCGACTCAACCACTCCCCTGCCGCCAATGAGTTCGACAAACCACGCCCTGAGGAACTGGACTAGTGGCTGACGATTTGAACATGTGGGTTGGGAACCGGTTGCCGTCGGTGACGGACACCATCACGATTGACGGTGTGCCCGTGGATCTGACGGGTGCGACCGTGAAGTTCATGATGCGTGAGGAGTCGTCCGCGACACCGAAGGTGAACGCCACCGCCACCGTCGTGGACGTGCTTGGCGGCAAGGTCCGGTACGACTGGGCGGCCCTGGATGTTGATACGAAGGGTGAGTATCGGGCGTGGTTTCGCGTCACTTTGTCGGGGAAGGATCAGGACACCCCTGAGTTCACCGTCAACTTCCTGGTTCATGACGCAACCCCCGTCGTCCCGTGGTTGTGTTCGGTGGCGGATTACCGTGAGCAGACGGAGCAGTCGTCAACTTCGACGACGCCGGACGAGCTCATTGAGGCGATGATCGAGTCGGCGTCGTTGGCGTTGTCGCAACGCTACGGCCGGGAGTTCCTGACTTCCTATACGGGTGAGCGTCGCTTTGAGGTGCATGGCCCGCTTGTGAACCTGTTCCCCTTCGATCTGCATGCCGCCCCGACATCCGTGGTGTTACACCCGGAATCAGGGTCCCCCACCACATTGACATTGAACACCGACTACGTGTTCACCCGGTCGACGGGGAACATTGCGTACCGGTTCCTTCGTCTCGCACCTTCTGTGAACGTGTGCAGCGACCTGTACCGAAACTTTGGTTTCGCGTACCTGGATGTGACCGCAACTTCATGGGGGATGTTTGCCACTGAGGCGGATGTCCCGGCGGATCTCAGGCGGGCGTGCGTCCTTACGGTGGCGTCGTGGCTTGACCGTCCGGTGAGTGACTATGCCGCCCAGGATTTCGGGGTTGGTGGCGGCGGGTACCGTCCCGCAGCGTTCACGGGGTGGCCGATTCCGGCTGCCGCCCACAAGTTGATGTCCGCCTATACGGTTCCGGTGGTCGGCTAGATGGCGTCCAGCATTCCGGTGTTCAAGGCGGCGTTGGTGGACCGTTTGAAGACGGACGGCCGGTTCCGCCAGGTGGATGTCATGTACGGGTTGCCTGCCGTCAACCCGGGGCAGGACGCCGTGTTGGTCGGAAACACCAGGCCGGACGACCCGACCCGGGAATCCGTGTTCCCGGGAGGCCAGTCACAGTGGTTGGGTGGCGGGTCGACGCCGTGCCGTGAGGAACGGTACGTGCTCGAGGTACTGATCAGTGTCGCCCGCCCGTGGCGCAGCGAGCAGCAGGCGACGACGGAACGCGCCTTCGAGATTGCCGCCGCGATCGACGAATCACTGATCGCATGGCAGGTGCAGGACACCGCGTTCGACGGTGTGGTCAGGTGGGCGCAAGTCACAGGTGTGACGCATGAAGAAGGACACAGCGCCGTCGCGAACCCCGACGACCCGCCCGCGCACCGTGTCACAAGGATCCTGATGGATGTCGCATGTTCAAACCAGTTCTAGGAGGAGTGGGGTTTTGAAACTGTCGTATATCGGACCGCACATTGATGGGGTTACCGTGCCGCTGCCGACCGGCGGGTTCATTACCGCCGCTCATGGCGTCACGGTGGATGTCCCGGACAGTGTTGCTGTCGGCCTGCTCGAGCAGGAAACAAACTGGGTGAAGCCCGCCGTGAAGCGGCCCGATCCCGTCAAGGAAACCGTTAAGGACGGGGAGGCCAACTAGTGGGTGTTCCTTCTGGTCTTGGTGCGCAGTTCGGTGCTGCCGCTGAGACGTACACGAATGAGGTTCAGTCGATCAGTGGTACGGCTTCCGGCACGTTCGGCTTGTCGTTCGGCACGTATAGTGGTGCCGCGTCCCTGTCGACAACGGCGACTGCCCCGCAGGTGCAGGCGTACCTTGAGGCGTTCCCGAACATTGGGACTGGTGGCGTCACATGTACCGGCGGGCCGTTGCCGACCGCCGTGTCAGTCACGTTCGTCGGCGCGATGGTCGCCGGCCAGAACGTTGCGGCCCTCGCAGTGACCGGTGCGACCACCGGCCTGACGTTCACGACAACCACGGCGGGTAAGGGGTACGGCGACTCGACAACCCCCACCCGGTTCGTCCTGTTCAACAAGGAAGGTTTGAAGCTCGACATTGTTGACAACCAGGTGCAGGCGATCGGTATGGGAAACCAGACCGACCGGTCTGACCTGTTGACGCAGACTCGGCGTCGTGTCGCAGGTGACTGGGAAATGCCGTTCATGACGAAGGGCATGGGCCTGTTCCTCGACCAGGTGTTCGGGACGTCTGCGATCACGACGCCGACGAACGGTGTGTTGACACGGCGTATGCGGTTCACCCTTGGTGATCAACGGAACAAGTCGATGACGGTGCAGGTCGGCCGTCCGGATGCGACTGGCGGGTCGTCGAACGTCCGTCCGTTCACGTATACGGGCACGAAGCTTGACGGCCTTGAGTTGAAGATGGAGCTCGACGGCACAATGATGGCGACGTACAGTGCCGTCGCGCAGGATGAGTCGACGTCGGTGGCGTTGGCGACGGCGTCACTCGCTTCGGGGATGAAGGCGTTCAGTGCCGGTTGGCCGACGACCCTGACGTTGAACGGCGCGTCGTACTGCGCGAAGGACTGGACCTTCAAACTTGACAACAAGTTGAAGGCTGACCGTGAGTTCCTGTGCAGCAACCTGATTGGCCAGCCGTTGAACACGGACCTCCGTGTCGCGACCCTGGAATGCACCGTCGAGTTCCGGGACATGGCTGTCTACAACCTGTACACGGCTGGCACCGCGGTGCCTGTCACCTTGTCGGTGCGTGGTGACCTGATTGAAACGGTGGCGTCCCCCGGCCCGTACTACAACCAGGTGGACATTACGGGTGCGGCGTGCCGTGTCCGCACTGACGGCCCTGTCGTTGAGGGCCCCGACATCCTGGAAATGAAGGTTGAGGTGTCGTACCTGTATGACGGGACGAATGAGCCGGTGATCTTGGATTGGTACACGACGGACACTGCGCTTTAGCGTGGTTCACTGTGTAGCTAGCCGGGTGGTGGCTGGTGGGTGACGTGGTTGTGCGGGTCGAGGGCCTGAACCAGGTGATCAAAGGGTTCAGAAAAATGGACAGGTCCTTGGCCCGTGAGGTGCAGATGGAGCTCCGGCATGTCGTGAGGCCAGTTGCCGCCGATGCCCGCTCGTACGCAAGGTCAATCGGTCTAGTCGAGTCAGGTGCCCTCGCCCGCGGGATCAGTCCGTTCTACAGGGGATCTCAGGTAGGTATCCGTTCAACTGTTTCCAGGAAAGGCTACCCGTACGGCGGTGTCTATGAGTTCGGCGGGGCGTACGGCTTCGCTGGGTTCGGGCATGGCGGCGGCCGGCCGTTCCTGTGGCCAACAGTGCAGCGAGATGAACAGAAAATCATTTTGGCGTTCGAGGACATGCTCGACCGTCTTACTAGTCAGGCCGGGTTTGGCCGTGGAGGCGTGTTGTGAGTGACACCACCGAAGTTCTTTTCAAGTATGACGGAGTTGAGTACGTCGCACCCGTCCAGCTGACGGCTGCGGAGTCAATTCAGCTGCGGAAGTGGACTGACGGGATGTTGCATGGCGGCGTGCAGCTTGTGCAAGCGATGGGTGACGGTGACCCTGCCGCATGGGTCGCGGCAATTGTGATTGCGCAACGCCGTAACGGTGTTGATGCGTCGTGGGATGCGTACGCGAACGAACTTGATTTGTTCGCGAAGATCACTGTTGACGGTGCGGAGGATGATGCCGTCCCCCCTACCTCGCTGGAACCGGGCTGCCCGTCGCCCGCAGACGAGCCGGATTCGACGTCAACCCCCGAGGGTATTGGGAGCCCGTCCTGAACGACGAGTTCGGCTGGTGTCCGTGGGATATGGCGCACTTGACGTTGGATGAAGTGAACCGGGCTGTCGACTACCTGAACAGGAAGTACAAGGATGGGTAAACGCCGCGTCGAGGTTGTGATTGCTGGTGACGCGAAGTCATTGGAACATGCGTTCGGTAGGGCTGGCAAAGCTTCGCGGAGGTTTTCATCGCAGGTTGGTCGCCTGACTGGTTTAGTGGCGTTTGGTGCTGCCGTAAAGGCGTCGTTCGACGAGCTATTGGAAGGGGAGCGTGTCGCGAAGGACACGCAGGCGGTGTTGAAGTCGACCGGCGGTGCCGCAAATGTCACAGCACGCCAGGTTTCCGGGCTGGCGAATGCGATCAGCAACTACTCCGGAATTGATGATGAGGCAGTCGCGAAGTCTGAGAACTTATTGCTGACGTTCACGAATATCAGGAACGAGGCTGGTAAGGGAAACGACGTTTTCAACCAAGCGACGAAGGCGGTTGCTGACCTCTCGACACGTATGGATGGCGACCTCAATGGTGCCGCCGTCCAGGTTGGTAAGGCGTTGAACGACCCGATTAAGGGTGTGACGGCGTTGCAGCGTGCCGGCGTGTCGTTCACGAAACAACAGAAAGAGCAGATCAAGACGCTGGTCGAGAGTGGCCATACGTTGGATGCCCAGAAAATGATTCTGCGTGAGTTGAACACCGAGTTCGGTGGGGCAGCACGGGCAGCTGGCGACACTTTGTCCGGGAAGTTGAATAAGGCGCGGAACGCTTTGGGGGAGGCTGGTGCGGCGATTCTTTCGACTTCCGCCCCAGCTATTGAGAAGTTCGCTATTGGTGTGCAGCGTGCTTCGGTTTGGATTGGCGACAATATGCCGCAGGCGTGGGAGCGGATGAAGTCCGCGGGTCAGGACGCGGTCGCATGGTTCAAGGCGAACCTGATGCCGACGATCAGTGCCGCCGTCGACCACATCAAAGCGGTGTGGAAGTTCATGGGTGACGACATTATGCGTGTCGCCCGTGCCGCGTTTTCCGCGGTGGTTGGTGTTGTCCGTCCGGCGTTGCAGGTGGTGGTCGGTGTTGTGAAGGCGGTTGGTGCTTTGATTCGCGGCGACTGGTCGGCGTTGTGGTCGTCGGTGAAGTCGGTAGCGTCCGGCGCCCTGAAAACCGTGGTTGCGGTGATCCGTGGTTCGGCTAGTTTGGCACTGGCTGCCGCTAAGGCGGTCGGAACGATGGTTTGGCAGGGTGTGAAGGCTGGGGTTGCGAAGCTCGCCCAGTTGGGTGCGGAACTCATCAGGCTGGTTGGGTCTGCTGTGAAGGCGGCGGCTTCGTGGGCGCTTGGTGCGGCTGCGGACATTGGCCGTGCGATCGGGCAGGGCATTTTGGACGGTGTGAAGTCGATGGCTGGTGCTGTCGCCGGGGCGGTGCAGGACATGGCGTCCGGAGCCCTGTCAAAAGCGAAGAGTTTCCTGCATATCAACAGTCCCTCCAAAGTGTTTTCGAGGGAGGTTGGTGCCCCGATTACTGAGGGTATTGCGCACGGCATCATGTCGAAAGCCCCGATGGTGTCGACGGCGATCGACAAGCTCCTCAGGAAGATGAAAGGGAAGCTGTCGGCGCAGTCTCGCCTGTCGATTGCGGAGTTGACGTTCGGCACGGATGACGACCTGGCCGCCCTTAAGCGGGTGGCGAAGGTCGCTGAAAAGCAGTTGCGGGCTGCGCTCAGGTCCGGGAAGCAGGACAAGATTCAGGAGGCTGCAGGGAACCTGAAAGGTGTCCGTGACCAGCTCGCCCAACTCCAAGGCGACCGCCGAGACAACAAACTGCAGGCCGCCGTCGACATGGCGAAACTCACTGCCGGGACAACGGATGATGTTCGGGCGATGCGGGCAATGGAGAAAAGCCTGGTTGCCCGTCTCGCGGAAGCGACACGCCGGAAGGATTACGCTGGGCAGTCGCAGATCGCTCAGGCCCTCCTCGGGTTGCGTGGCGAGCTCTCGAGCATCAATGGTGGGCCGGGTGGTGGCGGTGACGTGAACGTCACAATCAACGGGTCAGGGTTCGACTCCACCGACCCGAGGCAACTTGCCGCCAGCATCTCATGGTGGCAGCGTGCCAGTGCCGTCGGAGCGGTCGCATGATCGACTACCTTGACGTCAACGATGTGCGGGTCGCCGGCCAGAACGGGTCAAGGGTCGTCACCCTCATCGACGGGTTGTTCGGCACAACCGGTGTGCGCGGCCAGTTCTACGACCGCCCGGAGGCAGACGGATCCGTCGAAGCCCCCAACGCGTACATGCCGTACCGCCTCGTCATCATTGAAGGGGAAGTGTCCGCAGCGTCGATCCCACTCGCATTCCAGGAATTCAGTGTTGTTGACGCTGCGTTCCGCGGTGCGCTTGACAGTCTGGTGCCGGTCAGGTGGCGTGCGGAAACCGGTTCGACTGATGTCGAAGGGTACGCGCGTCTCGCCGGCCCGGTGACACCGAAACTGACGGCGGATGCCCGCGGTCCACGTATCCAGTATCAGGCGCAACTCCGGTTCCCTGACCCGGTGTGGCGCACCGTCGCAACGACGTCGGCGTCGACGGGGGTGGCGTCCACAACTGGTGGCATCCCGTTCCCCATCCCGTTCAGAATCCCGTTCAGTCAGGCGTCGACGTCTGGGACGGTGACAGTCGTGAACACTGGTGATGCGGCGGCATGGCCGACGATCACGGTGACCGGCCCAACCACAGGTTTGCGAATCCAATGCCAGACCACCGGGGTGCGGATGGAGTTCCCCGCCTTGAACCTTGTTGCCGGCCAGTACCTGACGGTGACGACGGGTACACCTGGTCGGGCGGCGACCCTGGATGGCGTGAACGTTCAGGGGGAGGTTGACTGGTCGGTTTCCGGTTGGCCGTACGCCCCGCCGGGTTCGTCGACGTGGGCGTTCCAGTCGCTTGGTGGCGGCACTACTTCAGACACAACGTTGACGGTGGCGTGGCAGTCCGGCTACGTGTCACCGTTCTAGGAGGCTCGAATGGCTAACCCTGTGACACTCGCCCAGGCCGCGAGTTTCCTTACCAACGACACGTTGAAATGGTCGGCGTGGGGGTTGCGTGACAACACGTCCCGTCCGCCGGGTGAAGGTGTGAACCATCAGGCGGCGTGGCGTGTCATGCCACGGCAGGCTGGCGTGAACATGTCCGTTGACGTCGGGAAAACCGGTGTTGGCCTGATGGAAGCATGGGTCAGGGGTGACACGCGCGGCGGGCAGGGTTTGTACCGTGTCGACAATGTCGACCGGACGGTGGCGACATCGTCGGCGTACACCGCGCAGATCAACGTGTCGGTCACTGCGAACGCTGCCGCGAACCCGCGCCTCGACATTGTTGTGCTCGAGGTTGTTGACATGGAGCACATTGGTGGTGGCACCGCGACCGCGCAGGTCCGTGTGATTGCTGGTACAGCAACCGCCGGCGCCACACTTGATAACCGGTCTGGCGCCCCGTCGTTGCCGGTGTCCGCGTTGCTGCTCGCCGACGTCCTCGTCCCCGCCCTTGAGTCAACGTCGATTGACCCGGCGGATGTCAGGGACCGCAGGATGTGGGTTGCCGGGTCGTTCCCGGCGGTGGTTGCGGCGATCGACAAGGTTGGGTTCACTCCGGCGTCAGGACTGTTGCAGTACAGCAGCACGACGGCTGTCGTCCACGCATCCCACGACTTGATGCAGGCGGCATCGTTGATGTGGTTGCCGCGACGCATCGAGGGTGCAACGAAAATCCTGTGGAAGTACGTGCAGGGTGCGACCGCCGTGACCGGCAGTTACATCCTCGCGATTTTCGATGCGTCTATGACACTGGTTGCGGGAATGTCGGCGTCCGCATCGTTCACCGGGGCGGCGAACAGTTTGCAGGTCCGGTCGGAGACGATTACCGCAACGACGTTTGAGGCAGGCGCCTACTACGTGATGATTGGTGTGGATACGACTGCCGGTGGCTGCGGGTTCTACGGTGTTGATGGTGGGGCTTCCGCCATCCCTGGGGCAGGGTTGTCGTACAGGTCGGCGACCGGTGGGGTGAGTGTCCCTGCGACGTTGCTGTCGTTCACCGATACGGGTACCAGCTCGTCGAGTCTCGTTGCCCCGCTTGTCCCGTTGATCGCACTGTCCGTCTAAATGCGGTTTCAGTTCCTTCTCCGCAACCCGTCGTCCGGTGAGGCGATGGAAGTGGTGGATGCGTCGTCACGCAGCCTGGACTACCAGTTGAACGGGGTGCATACCGCCACCATTACGGTCCCGTTGACCAGCAGTACGGCGGGGTTCATTGCCCCCGGGCAAACACGCCTTGAGGTGTGGCGCACCGTTGGGGACGGCACCAACCAAATGGTGTTTTGGGGGGAGGTGCCGTCATCCGCAGTGATGATGAACGCGGCGGACGACAAGATGACCGCGGTGTTCAAGGATCCGAGGTGGCGGTGGGAACACATGTACACCACCATGTTCGGGTCCGGGACACCGTGGGAAGTGTCCGATTTCATTTGGCAGCTTGTCGTCGAGTGGGATGACACGAACTACTGGACGATGTGGCCGTGCGGTCAGGGGTATATGGCGACCGGCCTGATGCAAGTCTTGGACTCCACCACCATTGAGAAGTTCTCCGACCGGATCGGGGCGTTGACCACCCATGTTGACGGCCCGGATGTTGACGTGTCGTTCGGCACGGGGGCGCCGCTCCTCGACATTTGGGGGCGTATGGGATCCGCGAAGCCGGATGCCGTGTTCCGGTACGGGTTCGCTGCTGATGGTTCCACCCTGGATTCCAACGTCCGTGACTTGTCGGTGACGTACACCGACCCGTTCAACAGTATTAACACGTCGTGGACGGATTCCGTGACTGGGCAGGGGAAGTCAACGCTGTGGGACCCGAACTTGGAGGCCGGCGCGATCTACGGGTCCCTCCAGAAAATGGTGGTGGTCAGTGAGTCGGTGACGGACAGTCAGGCGTTGTTCATCCATGAGGGTGCGAAGGGTGCGTTGGTGTTGCCACGCATGATCATTGAGGTGAAGGGGTTGACGTATGACGCGCCGGAACCGTTCAACGACTTCTATTTGGGGGACACCGTGTTTCTGACGGCCGGGAAGGGTGCGTTGCGGGTTGATGGTGCCGGGTTGCGGATCCATGGGATTCACATTGATGTTGATCAGGAGGGCAATCCGCAGACCGATGTTACGGTGGCGGAGGTTTAGGGTGGGGCAGGCGTTCACTCCCCCGTCCCGCGATTTTCTGCGTGAACTTCAGGTGTTGCGCCGTGAGGTTGACGCGTTGAAACGGATGCCGTCTGGTGCCGCGTCGATTAGCGCCGGGTACCTGGCCCCGGTTCCGGCGTGCCGCGTGTACCGCGGTTCGTCCGGCATGCCGTTGGCAACGTCAACGTCGACTGGGGTGACGTACACGGATGATGAACGTGACACGTGGGGGATGCATGACGTTGCCGTGGACCAGCATCGTGTGACCGCCCCGATCACCGGGTGGTATGCGGCCGGGGCGATCGCAGGTATTCCCGCGTCGGCTGGCGGGTCGATCCGCGAAATGTTCCTGGTGAAGAACATGGACGGTGGGTGGAATGGGCAGCGGGTCGCGGAGTCGAGTGCGTTGCCATCGTCAGCTGCCCCCGCACGGTTCAGTGTTTGCACGGTTGTGTTCCTCACTGCCGGCGACTGGTTGTCATGCGTCCTGTTTCAGAACAGTGGTGGAACGTTGACGTCTGAGAACACGTCGACGGTGCGTGACGAGTTCTGGATGTGCTGGCTTGGAAATTGAACCCTGGTGTGGACTGGCCGGTACATGGTCGGAAAGGTGAGGGAATGAATGACGTTCGATCCGGAGCGGTGGCGTCAGCAGTGGTTGGCGCTGATCACGGCGTTGACCTCACTGGTGGTGGGTGTTGGCGTCCTGATTTACGAGGTGGGTTGGGGGCACGACGCGGAGATCGCGACGGTGGCGGCCGGGTTGATTGTGGGGGCTCCGGCGACGGTGGCCATTGGGCGAAAAATGTGATGTGGGCGTTGTGGCTGTCTGGGGTGTGGACGGCAGCCCTTGTTTCTGCCGCAGTCGTTTTTCGTGGTATCGTTCACTAGATAGCTAGCCGTAAGGCGAAAGGAGACACCACCCATGGTGTTTGTGCAGGCGAAGAATTACACGAGGACTTCGGGTCGCGTCATCCGCCTGATTGTGTTGCATTCAATGGAGTCGCCGGAGAAGCCGGGGACCGCCCGGGCGGTTGCCGGATGGTTTGCTGGGGCGACTGCCCCGCGGGCGTCGGCGCATTACTGTGTTGACGGTCAGGACATTGTGCAGTGTGTCCGTGAGCAGGATGTGGCGTGGGCTGCACCTGATGCGAACCATGACGGCCTGCAAATCGAGATTGCCGGTCGGGCGTCGCAAACTGCGGCGGAGTGGCGGACCCCGCCGGAAATCCTGGATAACGTGTCAACCCTTGTTGCCCGGTTGTGCCGGAAGTACGGGATCCCACCGGTGTTCCTGACCCCCGACCAGGTTCGTGCGGGCCGTAAGGGTGTGACGTCGCATGCGAATGTGACGAAGGCGTACCCGGGGCCGGGTCGGACGCATTGGGATCCGGGCCCGGGGTTCCCTGCCGCCGAGGTGATGGCCGCCGTCCGCCGGAAGATGACGCCGCACGTACGGAAACCTCGCATCCAACTGGTTGTGAATGGTGTCCCGGTTGCGGTCGGCCACATGAACGACAACCAGTTCGTCGGTCGTCTTGGTAAGGAGTTGAAGGCGGATGGTGCCCGCCCGCCGTTTACCGCCCGGGTGGATGGCCGCGTGTTGATTCGCGGGCGGTTGTGGCCGTGGTTCCGTCCGTTCAACCGGCGGGTCACCAAGCAGGTGCGTGCCGGACATGTCGTCGACCTCAGTACCAACGTGTCTCTCAGATTGGAGTCGTAGTTGAAACCTGTTTCCCAGTTCCGTAAAGCGGTGACCGCGTTCATTGGTGGTCTGTTGGCCCTCCCTATTGCGGCGTGGGTTGGTGGCGATGAGCCGTTCAGCACGAAGGCGCTTGTGTCTGGCCTTGTGACGGCGGTGTTGATGGCGTTCGGCGTGTACATGACTCCGAACGAACCCGCGATCTAACCGGTTGGTCCTGGGGCATGGATTGCCCTGGGGACGGCGGGTACCTTCGGCGTCTGGCCGGGGAGGCCGCCGCGGTCGGGGGGTGCTGGTGGTGTCACCCCCCGACCGTTATTTGAATGGTCACCACCAAGCTAACCACCTAGTGAAGGGACACCACCCTTGAATCTGTCTGTTTTCTTGTCGGCTGCCGCCTTGGTTATGTCGCCTGGCGGCCATGGGTCGCTTCGCCCGAACGGCGTGTTGTATGCGGAGTCAGGGCATGTTGGCGGAGCGTCGTCCGCAATGTTTGCGCTACAAGACACGGCCGCCAGTGTCGGGCTCCGGGTCACCGTTGATGCGGTGGCCCCACCAAAGGTCAGAAAGAGGAAGCGATGAGCGACTACACCTACCCGCACGAATGCGGGGCCTGTGGCCGCATCTACCACGACCACGCAGACGGGTGGCACGGATACCACCACCGCCTCCAGGCGTACGTGTGTTTCGGGTCGTGCATGAAAAACCTGTTTGGTGAGGACGTCACCCACCACTGTATGTCTTGGTTTGGGCTACTCCCGTGGGTGCAAGAATCGGAAGGAGATTGTGATGGGTAAGCCCTATCAGGTTTGGGATGCGGAGCAATGCGTGGCGGCCGGGGCCGTCGGTCGCGACTGGGCGGACGCCCCCACCAGAGAAGACATCGACGGCGGGTGGGTGGATGAGTTCACCAGCTACCTGGTGGACACACGCACCACACCGCCCGAGGTCGTGGCAAGTGACGGCGGGGCGCCTGAGGACCAAACCCTCCGCCGTAACTGGTCGTGGGTTGCGGAGGCCCTGAACGCGGAGGCGGGCGGGACGGTGACCGAGTACACGATGACGTACAGGCAGGCGTTCAACCGAAACGCCTGCTTTGAGGGGCTGGACGCCGTGGAGCACATGGTCGGGGGCTGGGAGGAATACGGCCTGGATACCCCGGTTAGCCTTGTTGACGTCATGGACAGGGTGGATTACGCCTATGCACTATGGGCCCTGTCCGAGATTGACTACCCTGCGTGGTGCGGAGTTTACTGCGACCTTGATCGCATGTCAGTTGACTCCGATGTCTCGTGGGGGAACCAAACCCGAGCCCTCGCCCACCTCCGCATGGTCCTCGGCGGACGCATCCAACCCGGCCAATGGCGGGCAAGTGAAGGGTGGCGGTCGTGAAGCTCCACCTCACCCGCCGCTCACGAGCCCGCGCCAAAGCCCAAGCCCAACGCGAACAACACCACGCCCAGGCACTCCAGGACCGCCACGCTGAACTCCAGGAGCTACGCAAGGCCTACCTCATCGTTCGTACCAACGGTGAGTTTGTGGCGTGCCGCCGTGGCCGTGCCGGGTCGTGGGGTCAGTGGCGGGCCATCCAAATGCTGGGTGGCCTCGACTCACCGCGCGTCGGCACACGACCCACAACCAAGACACGGGTGCTGGCCGACGTGCCCCACCCCCGCACCCTGAAGGTGGAGCGGGAGACGCCCGACACGTTCCCGGAGGAGTGGTGCAATGGGTGACCCGAACAAGTGGTGCAAGAACCAAATCTACCGATACGGACACCGTGACCGGTGCACACGTGACGCCACCGACACCGACGGGCTTTGCAACGTGTGCCGGTCCGCCATCCGGCGGGGTGAGCGCCAACGCGATGCGGCGGCGGCGAGACGCGACGCCCACAACGTCAAAGTGGACGCCGCCGTTGACTCGCTGGCACAACTGCCGGCCGCCGCCGAGGCACGGATAGGCCACAACCGCGTTACCGGCTTCGGCTACAACCCCGACCGGGTCGAGGTGAGCCGTGAGTGGCTCCTGGCCGTCGTCCGCAACGCCCAGCTACGCGGGTTCCTTGCGTGACTGACCCCACCTACAACGACGCCGCCACCCACCTCCACAACCTCAACACCACCCTGGAGGAACTCGGCCTCAACACGACGGCCGCCATCACCAGGCACAACGGAACCGCCGACCTCCACACCATCCAGGACGATGGGAAACGGGTCGAGGTTGCCACGGGACTCACCGCCCGCCAACTCGTAGCCACCATCCGAATGGTGGAACGCGTCACACGCCACGCGGTGGGGCTGGCCCATGGTTGACCTCGGCGACCAACGAATTCTCATTGGTGACGTGCTCGACCGTCTCCGCACACTTCCCGACGGGTCCGTGGACTGTGTTGTCACATCCCCACCGTATTGGGGACTCCGGGACTACGGGGCAGACGGGCAGATCGGGTTGGAGGAGTCACCTGAATTGTGGTGCTCCCGACTTGTCGAAGTGTTCCGGGAGTGTCGGCGCTTGTTGGCGGATCACGGAACGTTATGGGTGAACTGCGGCGACGCCTACGCCTCAAGCCCGCCAGGAGGGGGGAAAGGCGCAAGTCTCCGCAGCGGGCTAAATGGTGCGACATCGGACCGCTATAGAGAAACACTTGATCGAGGTGTCGGAACGCGACGGAGTACCGTCGTCGGAGACCTCAAGCCGAAGGATCTGATCGGCCTGCCGTGGATGCTTGCGTTCGCGCTCCGTTCCGACGGGTGGTGGTTGCGCTCCGAAATTATCTGGGCGAAACCAAACCCGATGCCGGAATCCGTCCGTGACCGCCCGACAAAGGGGCATGAGCAAATCTTCCTGCTGTCGAAGCGGCCGAGGTACTACTACGACACCGAAGCTATCCGGGACGGCACCCCATACAACGGGGAAGGCACAAGCCGCAACGCACGCACAGTGTGGAGCATCGCCACCCAACCATTCCCAGAGGCGCACTTCGCAACCTTCCCGGAAGAACTTCCGCGCCGTTGCATCGCCGCAGGATGCCCGGAACGGGTTTGCACTGAATGCGGCGAGCCAGCCACAAACTGTGGGCATGCCGCATGGCGTCCCGGCGTCGTCCTGGACCCTTTCTGCGGGTCCGGTACCACGCTCCAAGTCGCCCGGCGGCTGAACCGCCACGGCATCGGCACCGAACTAAACCCGGAATACGCCGAGATCGCGGCACGACGCATCGGCAAAGAACCTAAACCACAAGGGGTACAGATGGAGATGACAACATGCAATTGAGCGAGACCTTGATGCTCGCCGGTATCCACGAGGTTGAGAGCCGGGGGTGGACCACGTGGGCCATTGAGCGGCCCCTAACCGGGCAGGTGTGCGCGGCATGCCGGTTCATCAACAGTCAACCAGACCCCGATGAGTGGGACGCGATCTGCGCAGACCCGACAGTCACCGCCATGCATATCGAACGGCTAGCCGAAAGGTATGGTGGTACAGTAAGGGCGTCGACATGGACGCGCCACCGGAAAGGCGGTTGCAAACGTGGCCAGTAAAGTCGAAGCGGAACTGATCGCACGCAACCAGGACCTCGAACAGGCCCTCACACGGACGCAACGCGCACTCGCGAAGGAACGCGACAAGCAAGGCGCACTGGTCGACGCCGTCTACCAGGCTGCGCGTGACGGGATCACGGCAGCCGGCCCGGTGAAACCACCGGCACCCGTGAAAGCCAGGAAAGGGAAACCAGAAGTCGCCCTCCTCCACCTGACGGACTGGCAGCTTGGTAAACGCACAGCGGACTACGACTCCGAGGTGTGCGTCAACCGGGTGATGCGGTGCGTCACGAAAACCGTGTCTATCACCCGCATCCAACGGTCCGCCCACCCTGTCGACGAGGTCCACGTCATGCTTGGCGGCGACCTTGTCGAAGGCGTCCAGATCTTCCCCGGCCAGGTGTTCGAGGTTGATTCGTCGGCGATGACACAGGTGTTCACTGCCGCCCGCCTAGTCGCCGACGCATTGGCCGCGTTGCTTGCGGAGTTCAAACGGGTGGTTGTGTGGGAGGTGTACGGCAACCACGGCAGGATGGGCCGGAAGGGTGACTATCCGCGGGAGGACAACCTTGACCGGATGGTGTGCGAGCTCGCACGCGCCCATTCGAAGTCGCAGCGCCGACTCAAGTGGCGCACGCCGGAACACTGGTACAACATCGTTGAGATAGGTGATTACCGCGCCCTCCTTGTCCATGGCGACCAGATCAAGTCGTTCGGTGGGAATACCCCGGCGTTCGGGATTATGCGGAAGGCGACTGCCTGGTCGACTGGCGTGGTGCCGGATCACACCGACATGTACTGCGTCACACCGGACACCGAGGCACTCACTCCCGCTGGGTGGCGTACACACGACATGATCGCCGACCAGCCGATCGCAACCATCAACCCGGAATCCGGACTGTTCGAGTGGCAGCAACCATCCCGCGTGTTCACCAAACAGTTCGAAGGTGACCTCATCCACCACCACGGCAGGTCATACGACCATTTGGCGACCCCCGACCACAAGATGCTCGTCGGATACAAGGGGGGCGGTTTCGTGAAAGTTGACGCTGAAGCGTTTCACCCGACGACACCGAATAACTGGTCGTACCGCTCGTCATCTAGTGGGTGGGCTGGAGGCGAGTACTTGGCCTCGCATCTCCACAAGTCGCTGCTGGGTGCGTCTCCCAGTGATGTCGCAGCGTTCTTCGGGTGGTTTATCGCTGAGGGGTCCGCGAGCGGCCGGCAAGTGTCGATCGCGAAGTCACTTGCAGTGAAGCCGGGTGAGCATGAGGAGATCGCCGTCCTGGTGGAACGCCTCGGTTTCAACGCTTACCGTGGAGCGGATGGCGTCAAGATCTGTTGCAAGGACCTTGCGGAGTGGATGCGCGGTACGTTTGGTCATCTCGCACCGAACAAGTCGCTCCCCCAGTGGGTGAAGGATTGGCCCGCCGAGTTGTTGGCTGTGCTGCTTCACCATGCGTTGCAAGGAGACGGAAGCTTTCAGGACGGGTTGTGGCATTACTACACCGCGAGCAGCCAGCTTGCGGACGATGTGCAAGAGCTTGCGTTGAAGCTTGGGTGGGCGACTGGTGTTCGTTGCCGCGAGCCACGCGGGTTTGGGAATCTCCCGTCGTTTGAGGTGTCGTTGAGCGAAGGACGCCCGTCACGCCGGTTCGGTGGTGGTGTGGAGAGCGCCTCATATTCCGGCCTGGTGTGGTGCCCAACCGTTGAGAACGGGGTGTGGTTTATGCGTCGCAATGGTCGTGTGATGGTGACCGGCAATTGCGGACATTTTCATCAGGCGATGACGTTGACGAAGCCGTCTCGAGGGCGTGTGTTTATGACGCCTTCGGTGGAGTCGTCGTCTGCGTATGCGCAGGAGTTTGTGGCGGCGACCGGCCAGCCGGGGCAGCGTCTGCATTTTGTTGATCCGGTGCGTGGCCGGGTGACTGCCGAATACCTCCTCGAGGTGCAGTGATGTTTGAGCGCAGCGTCCTGGACGAGGCGATCGAGCTGACGCGCGGCGATCGGAACCGGGATTACGGCCACCCATCCGACGACTTCGATCGAGCCGCGGCAATGGTGTCGGCATACCTCGGCCACCATGTCACCGGCCGGCAACTCATGGGATGCATGATCCTCGTGAAAATGTCGCGGCAAGCGCACACCCCTGATCATTGGGACAGTGCCGTCGACATTGCCGGCTACGCGGGCTGCATCGGACGGGACATTGAACGGGAACGCCTCACCGCAGTGGAGGCGGAGTCCGCCGAATGTGTGTACGCCGACCAGCATTGGCCTGGTATCCCGCAGTCATACGACGAGTACGGACCCTGGTACCTCGGCATGACACGCACCCACAGTCTGCATCAGTGCGCAGGGTGCGGGCAGTACGTCATCTGGACGCCACTCGAGCAGCCGCTCAAAACTGCTGGTCAGCAACCCTCAGAAACGCGGGTTTGGGAAAACACGATGGGGCTCACACGCCGAGGAGGCGACCTCTAAATGACCCGGCTACTTGTCATGCTCGCACTCATGTTCAGCACCACGGGCGCCACCGGCACCATTCAACGCAACGGCACCTACAACATCGTCATCCCACCCCGCCCCGTGAACCATGGGCGCATCGCGCCGCGGCGCCGCTACCACGGCCGCCTCACACCCAACCCCCGCTGCCCGTTCGTCTAGGGCGGGCCTGCTTCCCAGCTTCCTGCTTGACTAGTCACCGTGTGGCGTGTACGATGCCTTCCATGGATACGAAACCACATGTTCTTGCGAGGGATATGCGCGTGGGTCGCGGCTGGTCTCAGGCACAGCTTGCGGTGATTGCCGGCGTGTCCCCGTCTACCGTCTACCGGTTTGAGGCTGGCCGCCAGGTCGCTGAAACAACCCGGTTTCGGCTTGCCTGCACGTTGGCGTTGTCCCCAAGGGACGC